>Ga0181529_10003343_pt1 | contig 18330 bp, 15 predicted proteins | sample PEATcosm2014_Bin_36_FD_119763 | JGI IMG/M metagenome (GOLD analysis project Ga0181529, IMG submission 119763) | Peatland microbial communities from MTU Mesocosm Facility, Houghton, MI, USA - PEATcosm2014_Bin10_30_metaG | ecosystem: Environmental > Terrestrial > Soil > Wetlands > Peat | place... | reverse complement strand
GATGGCCGCGCCGCGGGCGAACAGGTCGTCGAGCGTGCGGTTGCAGTAGCCGCCCCAGTTCACGAAGCCGCCGCACGACATCCAGATCGTGGCGTTGCCGTCGGGATCGGGGCGGCCGCTCCAGATGACCATGGCGGCATCGTAGTCCCCCGCCTTGGTGGCGGTGACCAGGGCGACCGATTCGCGCTGCTCGATCCTGATGTCGAACTCCGCCTCGGCGGCCATCGACTGGATGACCTGGGCGATCTGGCCGTTGACCGGGTCGTTGGTGACCAGGAAGGTGAATGCCACCCGGTCCAGACCGGCCTGCTTCAGCAGCGCCTTTGCCCCGGCCACGTCGCGGTCGGGCACCGGGAAATCGGGGTTCCAGTAGCGGCTGCCCGGCGCCTCGGTCTGGTTGCTGGGCACATTCAGCCCGTCGAACACCACCTGGTTCAGTGCCCGGCGGTCGATCGACATGGCGAGGGCGGCACGCACCCGGGCGTCGCGGCCGAGCGGGGTGTCCGCCTTGAGGTTGAACGTGACGATCTGGTAGCCGAGCGAGGGAGAGGTAACCAGTCGCAGCTTTGGGTCGGACCTCACCGCAGCAGCATCGGTGGCGGCGACGCGGTTGGCGATGTCGAGCTGGCCGGATCGCAGGTTCACCAGCCGCACGGTGCCATCGACGATGGTGCGGAAGACGATGCGGTCGAGGTCGATCGCCTTGGCATTCCAGTAACCCGGGAAGCGGTCCAGCGTGATGTGGTCCTGCGCCACCCGCTCGACGAAGCGGAACGGGCCGGCGCAGACCGGGTGGGCGGCGATTTCGTCCGGCGACTTTTTCAGAATGGCGGGCGACAGCGGCGTGCCGGGACGGTTGGCTAACACCGACAACAGCGGGGCATAGGGGACCGACAGGCGGATGCGCAGCGTCAGGGGGTCCACCACCTCCAGGCCGATGACCGGCTTCAGCTCGGTCTTGCGGATGCTCTCCGGGGCGGTGCGATAGCGTTCCAGGTTGGCGCGCACCGCCTCGGCGTCCAACGGCGTGCCGTCCTGGAAGGACACGCCCGGGCGCAGGTGCACCGTCAGGGCCAGCCCGTCCGGCGCCCACTCCCAGGCGGTGGCAAGCTGCGGCACGAAGTTGAGCTTCGCATCGATGTCCAGCAGTTGGTCGCACATGGCGGTGAAGACGATGCGGTCGGTATAGCTGCCGTTTCGGGCGGTATCGAGAACGTCGGGGTCGAAATCCAGGCCGAACCGCAGTGTGCCAGCGGCATGGACGGCGCCGCCCACCAACAGGCCGGCGGCCACACAAAGTGCCATCAGGCGCATTTGCCTCTTCCCGGTGTTGGTCGGCGCGCGGAATGCAAACATGGCAGGCGCCCCAGGTTCAGGAGGCGGGGGCCGATGCGGCGGCGACTTGAGCGCGGCGCTCCCAGCCACGCTCGGTCTGCTGCCAGTACGCTAGCGCATGACCGGCGGCGCGGGCGGTGGTCCAGCGATGGCGGGCCGCCTGCACCGCGGCCGCGTCGGCGCCGTCGAAGAGGTCGAAAACGCGGTCGTAGAGGTCGAGCCGGCTCGACTCGGCGCCGTCCAGCAGGAACAAAAACCGGGCGCCGTTGGGTGCGCCAGCGGCGCCCGGGTCGGCGGCGGCGAGCCAGATCGGCTGCAGTTCGGCATGACCCGACTCGGCGGTACCGTGCGGCAGCCAGTCCGGGTTCGGGCATAGCCACAGCGCCGTATCGAGGGCCGCCAGCCGTTCGGGGCTGCCGCACAGCACCAGGGCACGCTGACCCGCCGCCAGGGTGCGGCCGAGCAACTGCGGCAGTGCCTGGTCAGCTCCGGTGCGGGTCAGGTGGTAGAAGCCGATCTCGGTCATCCACGTCCTCTAGCGGTTCCCACGGTGGCTCAGGTCTCGTAGTGATCGGCCACCAGACGGTCGAGCAGGCGCACGCCGAAGGCGGTGGCCCCCTTCGGCACCACGGCGTTGTCCTTGCTGGCCCAGGCCGTGCCGGCGATGTCGAGATGCACCCAGGGCTTGCTGTTGACGAAACGCTGGATGAACTGCGCCGCGGTGATGGCGCCGCCTGGCCGGCCGGCGACGTTCTTCATGTCGGCGATCTCCGACTTGATCAGCTTGTCGTAGGCCTCGGCCAGCGGCATGCGCCAGACCTTCTCGCCGGTGGCCTCCCCGGCCGCGGACAGACGCTGGGCGAGCTCGTCGTCGTTACTGAAGAACCCCGCGTAGTCGTGGCCCAGGGCGACGACCATGGCGCCGGTCAGCGTGGCGAGGTCGATCATGAAGCGCGGGTTGAACTTTTCCTGGCAGTACCAGAGCGCGTCAGCGAGCACGAGGCGACCCTCGGCGTCGGTGTTGATAACCTCGACGGTCTGGCCAGAATAGGTCTTCACCACATCGCCGGGGCGTTGAGCGGTGGCGCTCGGCATGTTCTCGACCAGACCGACCACGCCGACCGCATCGACCTTGGCATGCCGCCCTGCCAGCGCCGCCATCAGCCCGATCACGGCGCCGGCGCCGGCCATGTCGAACTTCATATCTTCCATGCCCTGGGCCGGCTTGATGGAGATGCCGCCAGTGTCGAAGGTGACCCCCTTGCCGATGAAGGCAAGGGGCTTGGCGGCGCGCGCCCGCTTGCCCTTGCCACCGCCGGAGGCACCGTGCCAGTGCATGATCACCATGCGCGGTTCGTTGGCGCTGCCCTGTGCGACGCCCATCAGCGCTCCGAACCCGAGCTTGTTCATGTCGCGCGGGCCCAACACTTCCACCTTCAGACCCAGCGACTCGAGAGCGCGGCAACGCTCCGCCAGCTCAGCCGGATTCAGCACGTTGGCCGGTTCGCTGACGAGATCGCGGGCGAGGTGCACGCCCTCGACCACCACGCGCATCGAGGCCCAGGCCTCGCGGGCACGGGCATGGTCGGCCGACAACACGGTGAGCTTGACGAACTTGGGCCGGTCCTCGGGTTTCTCGATGGTGCGGTAGCGATCGAAGCGATAACTGCGCAACGCGGCGCCAGCCGCAAAGGCGGCGGCCAGTTCCGGAGACAGTTCAGCGGCGGCCACGCTGGCGGCGGGATCGCGGGTCAGCGCCGCGGCGGCGGTGCCGCCTGCCTCCTCGGCCAGGCGCGGCGTCAGGTCGGCACGCTTGCCGATGCCGATCACGACGATACGCGACAGCCCCGCGCCGGGGGCGAGAATGGTGCAGGTCTTGCCCGGCTTGGGCTTGAAATCCGCGGCTTCCAGCGCGCGCGATACCGCGCCGCCGGTGGCGCTGTCCGTCGCCGCTCGGATCGCATCCGGGCTGTCCCCCTCTTCGGCCAGCAGCACGAGGGCACCGGATTTCGGCAGGGCCGACCGGACGAAGGCGATATCGAGCATGGGCGAGGGCTCCGTAATTCAAGGCAATGGGGGTTCAAGCCAAAACGGCCGTGACTGTAGCAGCGGTGCGCCGCTACGCCACTGCCGTGCCGCGACGGCTTTGCGACCGCCGCCGGCGGCTCTATGAAAGGCCATGGACGATACTTCCCTGCTGACCCTTGCCTTCGACCTCGCCGCTCGTGCGGGCCAAACCATTCTGGCGGTGCGCGCACACGGCTTCGACACCATGCACAAGGCCGACGCCTCGCCGGTGACCATAGCGGACCAACAGGCCGAGCGGCTGATCGTCGCGGGGCTGCGTGCCGCCATGCCCGATGTGCCGGTGGTGGCCGAGGAGGAAGTCGCGGCGGGGTACGTGCCGCCGCCGGCCGCCGGCTTCTGGTGTGTTGACCCGCTGGATGGCACGCGCGAATTCACCGCCGGGCGCGACGACTTCGCCGTGTGCATCGGGTTGGTGCGCGATGGACGGCCGGTGCTGGGTGTGGTGGGAGCGCCGGCCACAGGGGTGGTCTACGGCGGCATCGTGGGACGCGGCGCGGTGAAGCGATCGGCGACCGGCGAGCAGCCGATCGCCGCACGGAACCCCCCAGCCGAGGGTATCGCCGTGGTGGCCAGCCGCTACCACGGCAAGGACGCGCGCATGGAACCGTTTCTGGCGGGCCGACGCGTGAACTCCATCCTCAATATCGGCTCAGCGCTGAAATTCTGCCTGCTCGCCGAAGGACTTGCGGACCTGTATCCGCGCTTCGGCACGACCATGGAATGGGATACCTGCGCGGCGCAGGCGGTGCTGGAGGCTGCCGGCGGGTCGGTGCGGGTAGTCGATGGCGACCAAGTGTTGAGTTACGGCAAGCCGGGCTGGATCAACCCGCATTTCTACGCCACGGGACGGCAGTGACCGAGCTTCTGCATCCGGACGCGGCGGGGATCGCCCGTGCCGCGGACCTGCTGCGCGGCGGCGGGTTGGTCGCCTTTGCTACCGAAACTGTCTATGGCCTGGGGGCGGATGCCGGCAACGCGCGCGCGGTGGCGGCGATCTTCGCCGCCAAGGGACGGCCGCATTTCAACCCGCTGATCAGCCACTATCCCAACGCCGAGGCCGCGTTCGCTCATGTCGAGGCGAATGCGGCGGCGCGCCGGCTGGCCGAGGCGTTCTGGCCGGGCCCGCTGACTCTGGTGCTGCCGCGGCGGGCAACCTGCCCGGTAGCGCTGCTGGCCGGGGCGGGGTTGGAGACGATGGCGGTACGGGTGCCAGCGCATGCCGATGCACTGGCGTTGCTTCGCGCGGTGGGGCGCCCGGTGGCGGCGCCCTCGGCCAACCGCTCCGGCCGGGTCAGCCCAACCACTGCGGCGCATGTGCTGGCTGGGCTGTCCGGGCGGATCGATGCCGTGCTGGACAGCGGACCGTGCCCGGTGGGGGTGGAATCCACGGTGCTCGACCTGACCGGCCCGCGTCCTTGCCTGCTGCGGCCGGGTGGGGTCACGCGCGAGGCGATCGTCGCATTGGTGGGGGCGATCGAGCGCGGCATGCCGCCGGCGGCGGCGGAAATTGGACGCGTGCTGCCCTCGCCGGGGATGATGGCGTCGCACTACGCGCCGGCGCTGCCGGTACGGCTGAATGCCCGCGAGGCCGCAGTGGACGAGGCGCTGCTGGCGTTCGGGCCGGCCCCGGCCGGAGCGGGGGTCGTGTTCCAGTTGAGTGTCTCGGGCGATCTCGCGGAGGCGGCGGCCAACCTGTTCACCGGCCTGCGTGCATTGGACGAGGAGGCGGGGCGGCGTGGGCTGCGCCGCATCGCGGTTATGCCGGTGCCCAAGGAGGGGTTGGGGTTGGCGATCAACGACCGCCTGCAGCGGGCGGCGGCGCCGCGTGCCTAGGTGACGCCGGATTGACCGGGTACGGGCGCGGACTAGGCTCGCTGGAGGAGATTCCGCCATGCCTGACACGCCGCCCCCGTGCTCCACCCCGGCCGCCGGCAGAGCGGACCTGGTTGCGCGACTTGCCGGGCTGCTTGGCCCACGCGGGCTGCTGATCGAACCCTCCGACATCGCGCCATACGGCCAGGACTGGCGGGGGCTTTATCGCGGCCAACCAATGGCGGTGGCGCGGCCGGCCGATACCGCGGCGGTGGCGGCGGTGGTGCGCGCCTGCATGGCGGCCGGGGTTGGCGTGGTGCCGCAGGGCGGCAATACGTCCCTGGTCGGCGGCGCCGCGCCAGCCGAGGATGGCAGCGAACTGGTGCTTTCTCTTGAGCGGCTGAACCGGGTGCGCGCGGTGGATGCGGTGGACCTGACGCTGACGGTGGAAGCGGGGGCGACGCTGAAGGCCGCACAGATGGCGGCGGCGGCGGCCGACTGCCTGCTGCCGCTGTCCATCGGCGCAGAGGGCACGGCGCAGATCGGCGGTATCCTGGCCACCAATGCCGGCGGCAACAACACCGTACGCTATGGCAATGCGCGCGACCTGGTGCTCGGGCTGGAGGTGGTGCTGCCCGACGGCGAGGTCTGGGAGGGACTGCGCCGGCTCCGCAAGGACAATACCGGATATTGCCTGCGCCAGTTGTTCGTGGGGGCCGAGGGCACGCTGGGTGTCATCACGGCGGCGGTGCTGAAGCTGGCGCCGCGGCACCGTCAGGTCGAGGTGGCGCTGTGTGCGCTGCCGTCGTGCGAAGCGGCGCTCGATCTGTTCAGCCGGTTCCAGTCGCACGATTCGGCCTTGCTGCAGGCGTTCGAGTATATGTCGGGGTTGGGGATCAGATTCGTGCTGCGGCACATCCCCGGGACGATGCTGCCGCTGGCGGCGCCGGCCGACCATTATGCCCTCGTGGAGCTGGCAACGCCGCGACCGGGCGCGGGGCTGCGCGCGGAGCTGGAACAGGTGCTGGAGGGCGCGCTGTCGGATGGCGTGGTGGCGGACGCGGTGATCGCCGAGAGCACTACCCAGCGCGCCAATCTGTGGCGGCTGCGCGAAGAGCATTCCGAGGCGCAGAAGCGCGAGGGAGCGAGCGTCAAGAACGACATCTCGGTGCCGGTCTCGAAGGTACCGGAGTTGATCGCCCGGGCTTGCGAAGCATGCCGGGCGCTGATGCCGGGCATCCGCACGGTGCCGTTCGGCCACCTGGGCGATGGCAACATCCATTTCAACGTGGAGCAGCCTGAGGGCATGGACCCGGCTGCTTTTCTGGCGCGCGACCATGACATCATGGACGCGGTGTGCGCGGTGGTACGTGACCTTGGCGGCAGTTTCTCCGCCGAGCACGGGGTCGGGAAGCTGAAGCCCTACATGATGCCGGATTGGCGTGGCGGGGCGGAACTGGCGACGATGCGGCGGATCAAGGCAGCGCTCGACCCGCGCGGGCTGATGAACCCGGGCAAGGTACTGCCGTGACGGCGGTTTCGGCTGCGGCGGATTTGCGCCGGGTAACCTGCGGCGAAGTGTTGCTCAATCGGTTTGATACCGCCCTGCGGGCGGCGATGTCTGGGTGGAACGGGCTCGCAGCGACGCACCGCCCTTGCCGGTTTGTTGCCCGCGCCGGGGGCGGCTATGGTGGGCGGCATCATCGGAGTGACGATCGTCGTGCCGACTTTCCCAGGTTTCCGCGGCCTGCTCGGGACGCAGATTGACCGCTACGTGTTCCGTCAGCTCGTCTTCGCGCTGGTGGCGGTGACCTGTGGCCTTGTCGCATTGATCTGGCTCACTCAGTCGCTGCGGTTCGTCGAACTGGTGGTCAACCGCGGGCTGTCGCTGCGCGTGTTCCTGGAGCTGTCCAGCCTGCAAATTCCGTATTTCGTCTCGGTGATCCTGCCGATCACCACCTTCGTGGTGGTGCAGTTCATCTACCAGCGCCTTGCCGGCGACCGGGAACTCACGGTGCTGCGGGCGGCCGGGTTGTCGCCGCTGGCGCTGGCACGACCGGCGCTGGCAACAGCCCTCGTGGCCGTGGGACTCGGCTATGTGCTGAACCTTTGGGTCGTGCCGGAGGCGTCCAGCGCGTTCCGGCAGTACCAATTCGAGATCCGCAACCGGGTCGCTGCCTTCCTGCTTCAGGAGGGGGTATTCACGCCGGTGTCTGACGATCTGATGGTTTACGTGCGGGCCCGCGATCCCGACGGCTTGCTGCGCGGTATCCTGATCGAGGATGCACGCCAGAAGAACAACCCCGCCACGATCCTGGCCGAGCGCGGCCGCCTGGTCGGGTCCGAAGGCACGCCCCGGGTACTGCTGTTCAACGGCAGCCGTCAGGAGATCGACCGCCAGACCGGACGGCTGAACGTGCTGACTTTCGCTGAGAACGCGATCGACCTTAGTACTGGGATGAAGGGCGAAGAGCAGCGCTTCCGCGATATGACCGAGATGTCGGTTACCGAGCTGCTGCATCCAGGCAGATCGACTCCCGATCGCGATATTCCTAAGCTGCGGGTGGAGGCGCATCGCCGCTTGGCGGGCCCGCTGACCGCGGTTTCGTTCACCCTGGTTGCGTTGGTGGCGGTGCTGATGGGTACCTTCCGTCGGCATGGCGGCCTGGTCCGACCGTTGCTCGCGGTGCTGGCGGTGGTGGGATTGCTCGCCGCCGAGTTGCTGCTGGAGAACATGTCAGCCAAGCAGCCGGCCCTGATCCCGCTGATCTGGGTGATCGCGGTGGCACCGGGCATGCTGTGCGGCTGGGCGCTGTTCGGCCCGCAACTGCGACTGATGCCGGCCGCGCTACAGGTGAAACTGGGAGTAACCTGATCCCGTGCTGATCGCCGCCACCCTGTCGCTTTATATCGCGCGCGTGTTCATGCTGTCGGTGGCCGGCATGCTGGCGGGCCTGACCGGGCTGATCGGGCTGTTCGACTTCATCGAACTGCTGCGGCGGTCGGCGAGCAAGCCGGACGCCACGTTCGCCATCGTCGGCCAGATCGCGGCGTTGCGCTTGCCATGGATCTGCATGCAGATCCTGCCTTTCGCGGTGCTGCTCGGCGGTATCATGGCGTTCTGGAAACTTACGCGGTCGTCTGAGTTGATCGTGGCACGGGCGTCCGGCGTGTCTGCCTGGCAGTTCCTCGCTGCGCCATTGTTGTGCGCAGTGGCGGCCGGGACCTTCGCCACCGCGGCGGTCAGCCCGGTGTCGGCGGTCATGCGGGCGCGTGCGGAAGCGATGGACAACGTCTATCTGCGCACCGGCGGAGGGCCGCTCGCACTGAGCGGTGGCCAGCTCTGGTTGCGCCAAGCCGATGCCGGATTGACGCCGCAGGGCGTGGCGATCCTGGATGCGCGCGTCGTGAGCCTGCATAACGGTGATCTGACCGCGCAGGACGTCAGTATCTTCCGCCTGGATGCGAACGACCACCTGCTCGAACGGGTGGAGGCCGGCCGGGCACGGCTTGGCGAAGGGGTATGGCAGCTCGATGAAGCGCGTACCATCCTGCCCGGTCGCCTGCCCTCGCCGCCGCGCTCGCTGATGCTGAACACGAACATGACCGTGGCGCGCGTGCAGGAGAGCTTCGCACCGCCCGACACGTTGTCGTTCTGGGCGTTGCCGGGCTTCATCGCCCTGTTGGACCACTCCGGGTTCTCGTCCATTCGCCATCGGCTGCAGTTTCAGACATTGCTGGCGCTGCCGCTGCTGGCCGGGACGATGACGTTGCTGGCGGCGGGGTTCTCGATGCGGCCGTCGCGCCGCGGTGGGGTGGCGAAGATGATCGCGAGCGGAGTTGCTGCGGGATTTGCTCTGTTCCTGGTCTCGAAAGTGGCCGAGGAATTCGGCCAGTCCGGCGCGTTGCCGGCGGTGCTTGCAGCCTGGGCGCCCGCTGCCTCCGGGTTGATGCTGAGCGTGGCGTTGTTGCTGCATTTGGAAGACGGCTGAGCATGGTGGAAACGGGAGGCAGGGCATTGCGGGGACTGCCCCGCCGTCTGCTGCTGGGTGTGACCGTGGCGGCGCTGGGGGTGATCACGGCGCGGGCACAGTTCAGCGGCATGTCGCACACACAGCCGGTGTCGCGCGACCAGCCTGTATTCTATCAGGCCGACGCGGTCGAGTACGACCGTGACGGGGCGATGGTAACGCTATCTGGGCATGTGGAGATTTGGCAGGGAGACCGCGTCCTGCGAGCGGACCGGGTCACTTACGACCGCAACACGGGAGTGGCGGCCGCGACCGGTAACGTGGCGTTGGTGGAGCCCGACGGACAAGTGCTGTTCGCCGAGTACGCCGAACTGAGCGAGGGGATGAAGAATGGCGTGCTGCGCGACCTGCGTGCGCTGCTGCCGCAGAACGGACGGCTGGCCGCTAACGGCGCGCGCCGCACCGATGCTGCCATCAACGAGCTGAGCCGGGCAGTTTATACCACCTGCAACCTGTGCGTCCGGAACCCGTCGGCGCCACCGATGTGGGATATCCGTGCCCGCTCGGCGTTGCAGGACGCCGAGAACAAGAAGATCGAGTACAGCGACGCGGTGGTGGACCTTTACGGCGTGCCGGTCGCTTATTTCCCGTGGCTCGCGCATCCCGACCCGTCGCAGCGACGGGCGAGCGGTATCTTGATACCGGACGCGGGATATTCGAGCCACCTCGGCGGATTCCTGACGGTGCCATACTATTGGGTAATCGATGGGCAGACGGACGTCACGCTGACGCCGACCCTCTCAACCAGGCAGGGCGGTGGACTCAATGTCGACTATCGGGAGGTGTTCAACAGCGGCAAGATCACCGTGCGTGGCGCGGTGGCCAACGATAACGGTGCGTTGGGCGGATATATATTTGCTCGTGGCGACTTCTCGATCGACGACGCCTGGCGCTGGGGCTTCAACATCAACCGAGCCAGCAGCGTCGACTATATGCGCGATTATCGGATACCCGACGGGCTGGTGCCGGTGCTGACCAGCCAGGTCTGGCTGGAGGGGTTCGGGCAAGGCTCGTACGCGCGGTTGGACGTGCGCGCGTACCAGAGCATCGAGGACGTTACTTCCCCGATCACCCGGGTACCCTATGTGCTGCCGCGCTACCAGTACAGCTATTTTGGCGAGCCGGACGCGCTGGGCGGGCGGCTGTCGGTGGACGCGGATGCGTTCAACCTGGAGCGCGAGCGCGGCACCAATACCCAGCGCGCGCGATTGAGCCTGGACTGGCAGCGGCCGTTCACGGGGCAGTTTGGTGACCTGTGGAAACTGACCTTGCATGCCGACAGTGCCGCTTATTCCGCGAGCAAGTTTAACGAGGCGCCGAATTTCGGCGACTCGGGGGTGGTGCAGGCGACACAGGCCATGCCGACCGCAGCGATGGAAGTGCGCTTGCCGCTGGTGCGTGATGCCGGCAGCTGGGGTACCCAGACCATCCAGCCGATCGCCCAGCTGATCGTGGCGCCGAACGGGTCGAAATACGGCTTCGTCAACGGGCCGAACGGCACCACGGTGTCGACATCGAAGGTGCCGAACGAGGACAGCCTCGATCAGGAACTGAGCGATGCCAACCTGTTCGCACTGAACCGCTTTGCCGGGGTGGACCGGCTGGAAGGCGGTATCCGGGTGAATGCTGGGTTGCAGGGGGCTTGGAAATTCCCCAGCGGGGCAGCCATTGATGGGCTGGTCGGAGAGGCCTTCCGGGTGCAGAAAAGCTCGCCGTGGTGGGTCGGATCCGGGCTGGAGAACCAGGTGTCGGACATCGTCAGCCGGGTGTCGTTCACCCCCGGTTCGGATTTCGACCTGACGACCCGGGCGCGGTTTGACCCACATAACCGGATGACGGTGACGTTCGCCGATGCGCAGGCCAGCGCCGGGCCGCAGTCGCTGCGGCTGTCGACGGGCTTTATCCACAGTTCGACCAATCCGTACTTCACTTACGACTATGGGCCCACCGGAGTGTTCTGGGGCGGCGACGGGAAGGCCCAGCCCACGGCCACCCAACTCTATGCGGCGCCGCGCGAGGAGATCTCGGTGGGGATGAGCTCACACTACGGGAAGTGGCGCTTTTCCAGCTCGGCGCAGACCGACATACATACCCACAGGATGGACTCGATGAATGTCGGCGCTGCCTATGAGAATGAGTGCGCGATCTTCAACCTGACCTTCTACAAGCGCTATACGTCCGTTGGGGGCGACAATGGCGACACCGTGGTACTGTTCCAGATTACGCTCAAGACCGTCGGGCAGTTCGGCTTCCACCCGATGTGAAGTGGCGCCGGAGCCCTTCCCCAGGAGTTCAGATTGGCCATGATCCTGCGTTTTTCCCGCCCGCGCCGCCCGTATGTCAGGGTCGTGCTGCTATTTGCCGCTCTGGCCGCGGCGCCGGCAGCGGCACCGGCACCGGCACAGACCGCGGCACCGCCTTCAGCGCCCGCCACTGATGCCTCGCGTATCGTCGCGGTGGTGAATGGCGATGCCATCACCAAGGCCGATGTCGACAACCGGCGGCGGTTGTTCGCACTGTCGACCGGCATGTCGGCCGCGCCGGACGTGCTGGACCGGCTGACCCCGCAGGTGACGCGTCAACTCATCGACGAGCGGTTGCGGCTCCAGGAGGTGCAGCGGCGGCATGTGATCGTGCACGACAACGAGATCGCCGCCGCCATCCGCGAGATCGAGCAACGCAACGGCATGCCCGAGGGTACGCTGCGCCGGCGGCTTTCGGCCGACGGAGTGGAGTTCCGCACTCTGATCGACCAAGTGCGGGTGCAGATCGGCTGGACCCGGGTGCTGCGTGAGGTGCTGGGCTCGCAGACCGACATTACCGACACCGACATCCAGGAGATGGCCAACCTGTTGAAGGCGCAGGTCGGTCAGCAGGAGTTCCGCGTTGCCGAGATCTTCGTGCCGATCGGCGATCCCGGGCAGGCCGAGGAGGCGCATCGCTTCGCCGAGACGGTCATCCAGCAGCTCCGTTTGGGGGCGCCGTTCGCAGTGGTTGCAGCGCAGTTCAGCCAGAGCCAGACCGCGTTGCAAGGTGGCGACGAGGGCTGGGTGCAGCCCAATCAGATCGATCCCGCGGTGCTCCGTGTACTACAGGAAATGCCCGAGGGCGCGATCAGCAACCCGATTCCGGTGCCGGGCGGGCTGTCCATCGTAACGTTGCGCGGCAAGCGAGAAATCGGCCATGACATGGCCACTATGGCGACCGTGCGGCAGCTGTTCCTGCCGTTCGCCACAACCCTCAATCCGAACGCGCCGACGGCGCAACAACAGCAGGTGCTGGAGCAGGCGCGTCGCATCTCCGCCTCGGCCAAGACTTGCGACGACATTGAGGCGGCGAACAAGGCCGGCGGCGGCAGCCGTCCGACCGATCCGGGTGAAGTGCGGGTGGACAACATGGGGGTGCCGGAGTTGCGTCAGCTCCTGACCACGCTGCCGCTGGGCAAGGCGAGTGGACCGCTGGTGGCCAATGACGGCGTGGCGGTGGTCATGGTGTGTACCCGCGAACAGAAGAACGTGGGCGTGCCAGGCAAGCAGGAACTGAGTGATCGTATCCTGAGTGAGCGTGTGGAACTGGCCTCGCGCCAGCTCATGCGCGACCTGCAACGGCGGGCGGTGATCGATCAGCGCTCCTGAGACACCCTCGATCGGGCTGCCGCCGCTGCGCGAGGTGATCGCGCGGCATGGGTTGAATGCGCGGCGCTCGCTCGGCCAGCATTTCCTGCTCGATGCCAACCTGACGGCACGCATCGCACGTGCGGCCGGTGCACTGGAGGGGCGGCATATTGTGGAGGTGGGGCCTGGTCCGGGTGGGCTGACGCGGGCACTGCTGGCAACTGCCGCGGCCGATGTTACGGTGGTGGAGATCGACGAACGTGCCGTGGCCGCTATGCAGGAATTGCAGGCCGAGGCCGGGACACGGCTGCATGTGGTGGCGGGCGATGCGATGGCGCTTGACCTCGCAGGCCTGGCGCCGGCGCCACGACAGGCCGTGGCCAACCTGCCCTACAATCTGGCCTCGCCGCTGCTGGTAAGCTGGTTGCGGCAGGCGGCGTTATGGGAGCGGCTGACGCTGATGTTTCAGCTGGAGGTGGCCGAGCGGATCTGCGCCGCGCCGGCGAGCCCGGCGTACGGACGGTTGGCCGTGCTGGCGCAATGGTGCTGCGCGGCGGATTTGCGCCTGCGCATTCCTCCGGCTGCCTTCGTGCCGCCGCCCAAGGTGTGGTCGGCGGTGGTGGTGCTGACACCGCGCGCGGCACAGCCCGAGGCGGCGCTGTTCGCGACCATGGAGCGGCTGACCGCCGCGGCCTTCGGGCAACGCCGCAAGATGCTGCGCGGGGCGCTGCGCGGGTTGGGCGGGGAGGCGCTGCTGGCGCGTGCCGGCATCGCGCCGGAGCGACGGGCGGAGACGCTGGCGGTGGCGGAGTTCGATCGGCTGGCGCGGCTGCTCTGACTCGGGGTTCAGCGCGGCAGCCAGCCCAGCAGCACTGAAAGGGTCACCATCGAAAGGGCGGTGGTCACCACCACCGTGCTGGCGGACTCCTCCATCATGGTCGCGAAGCGGCGGGCAAGAAGAAAAGCGTTGGCCCCGGTGGGCAACGCGGCGGCGAGCACGACCACCGAAAAGGCAACCCCGTGCACGCCGACCAGATGAGCGAACAAAGCGACCAGCGCCGGCAAGGCCACCAGCTTGAGCAGCGCCGCCAGCGACACCTCGCGCAGATCCGACCAGCCGGTTGGGCGCGGCAAGGCGGCGCCGAGGCAGAACAATGCCAAGGGTGGCCCAGCGGCGCCGATCAGGCCGAGGAAACGCATCACCGCGCTGGGCATGCCAAGCCCGGTGAGTCGCCAGATGAAAGCGAGCAGGATCGACACCACCACCGGGTTGCGCAATACGCCCGGCAGTGCGGCACCCAGCACGCCGAGCGGGCTGCGGCCACTCACGCTGCCGGCTTCGATGAATACGGTTGCGACCGGCAGCAGCACGGCTGAATGGAAGGCGATCACGGCCAGCAGGTAGGCAACGCCGTCGGGCCCGTAGGCCGCGTCGACGATCGGGATGCCGAGCATGACGGTGTTGCCGAACACGCAGTCGAGGCCGAACACCGAGGCGTTGGCAAGCCGGGCGCCGAACAGTGTGCGAGCCAGCAGCAACCCGATGCCGAACAGAACGAGCGCGCCGGCGAGAAACGAGCCGGCGACATCGAGCAGACGCAGCGGGGGTGCCTGAATGACCGAGGCGAACAACAGGCCGGGCATGGCGGTGTAGAAGACGAAGTCGGTCATGCCGCGCACCGCGGCCATTTCTATCAGGTGCAGGCGGACGGCCAGAGCACCCATGCCAATCAGTGCGAAGACCGGGACGACGATTCCCAGGACGCTCATGGGGCGCCTTGCGCGCCGCAGGACAGGGCATCGTAGGAGAGGGCCCAAGCCGGCGACCAGAACCAACAGCGCTCCGGGCTGGGTGGCGGCGGGCGGCGGTAACTGCGGACGAACTCGATACCGCCGCGGAGAAAGGCGCGGTCGAGCGCTTCCTGTAGTGCGGGCGTGCCGGCCAGACTGCCTTCGGCGCAGACGAAGGCACAGTGGGTGAGGTGGCGCACAACGATACCGGACGCAGTATGCGTGCAGGCCAGTACCGAGCCATGGCCGGAATACCGCCGCGCCTCGCCGCGCGCGCGGATCGGCGGGGTACCGAGAGGGAGGACCAGCGTGCCGCCCGTAGCCAAATTGTCGATCCAGCTTGCGGCGGGATCGGCGACCGCGAAGTTGACGTAGATGCGATCCACCGGACCGTCCGGCCAGTCGGCGCCGTCGCCCTCGACGACGGTGACGTTGGACCATGGGCGCAGATTGGCGCGGGCCGCCCCGGCGAGGCGAGGGTCATATTCGATGGCGATGACGCTGCCCTGCGGGCCGGCCAACTCGGCCAGCATGGCAGTGTAGTAGCCGGTTCCGGCGCCGACATGCAGCACCCGGTCGCCGCAGTGGACATCGAGATGATGCAGCATCAGCGCGTGCAGCGAAGGACTGCCGTTGTTGAGGCCGCGTGCCTGGTCGAGCACCACCAGCACGTCCTCGTAGAGAGGGCGCGGATCGGCATCGGTGACCTCGATGGCGCCGACTGTGTGGTCAAGAATGGTCCACGGCGGAGGGCCGAGGAAGTCCTCGCGTGGAACGGTGGCCAAAGCGCGCTCCACCGCCGCATCCGCAACGCCGGCGATGTGCAGCATGCGGACGGCGTAGCTGCGACGCAGCGGACCGGGGTCGGTCACACACCGAGCCCGGCGATGAATCCGGGCAATCCGCTGAGCCGGCGGGTGGCGCATCGGGCGGCGTGCAACACGGCGCGGCACTCGGCCAGCGCGGTGTCGAAGTCCGCGTTGACCAGCACGTGGTCGAACTCAGAGGCGTGGGCGATTTCGTTGCGGGCGGCTTGCATGCGCCGGGCGACTTCTTCCTTGTTGTCCGTGCCACGGCCGCGCAGCCGGGATTCCAGTACGGGGAGCGACGGCGGCAGGATGAACAGGCCGACCACGTCGGCGGGAAGGGTGGCGCGTAACTGGCGATGGCCTTGCCAGTCGATGTCGAACGCCACGTCGCGGCCGGCGGCGAGCGCGGCCTCCACCGGCGCGCGTGGGGTGCCGTAACTCTGGCCGAATACCTGTGCCCATTCCAGCATCTCGCCGGCCTGGATCATTGCCGCGAACTGCGCCTGGGTGCGGAAGAAGTAGTGCTCGCCCTCCTGCTCGCCGGAACGGGCCGCACGGGTGGTGACGCTGACGGACAGAGCGAGATTGGGTTCGGCCGCCAGCAGCGCGCGGGTCAGCGAGGTTTTGCCGGCGCCGGAGGGCGCCGACAGCACCAGGCAGACGCCGCGGCGAGCGAGCGTACTCATTCGATGTTCTGCACCTGCTCGCGCAACTGCTCGAGAGCCGCCTTCAGCTTCAGTCCGGTGGTGGTGAGCGCCACCGAGGCCGACTTGCTGCACAGCGTGTTGACCTCGCGGTTGAGTTCCTGCAGCAGGAAGTCGAAGCGGCGGCCGATCGCCGTGCCCTCGGCGAGCAACGCATCGGCGGCATGCAGGTGGGCATCCAGACGGTCGAGCTCCTCGCGCACGTCCGAGCGTGCGGCCAGCAGGGCGACCTCCTGGGCGATGCGCTCCTCCGGCAGCCCTGGCACTTCGCCGAGCAGGGCCTGCACCGACTCCAGCATGCGGGCGCGCTGGGCAGCGGGTTGGTCGGCGGCCTCGGCGACGGCGGTGGCGCGCAAGGCCGCAATTTCGTCGAGCAGGCTGCGCAGCGTGACCGCGAGCCGCGCCCCCTCGGCGTGGCGGGAGGCGACCAGGGCCTGCAGCGCGGTGGCGAAACCCTGACGCATGACGGCCTCGCGGGCGCCGGCGATGGCCTCATCCTCGGTGGCGGCGGTCTGGCGCAACACGCCGGGCAGCGCCAACAGGGCTTCCGCGCGGGGTGCCGGAGCGCCCGGAATGCGAGCGGCCAGCGCGGTGGCGAGCGCGAGTACCTGCTCCAACGCCGCCGGGTCGGGGGCCAGGCGCGGTTGGTCGTCGCGCTTCACGGTGAGGTTGGCGGTGACGTTGCCGCGCTTGAGCTGTTTGCCGGCGGCATCGCGCAGGGCCGGCTCCAGCGCATCGAAGCCGGGCGGCAGACGGAGGCGCAGTTCCAGGCCGCGGCCGTTGACGCTGCGCAACTCCCAAGCCCAGGCGACTCCGTCGGCGATTCCCTCGGTGCGGGCGAATCCGGTCATCGAGGCGAGTCCGGCGGCGTCAGGTACGTCGGTCATGCATACTGGTCCTTCAACATGCGCGACGTTCTAGCAGTGCCGGGCTAGTGTCGGAACATGGTTGCATATCGTTCTGTCCTTATCACCGGCGCATCCAGCGGGCTTGGCCGTGCCCTTGCCCTGCAATGTGCGGCGCCCGGGGTCGAATTGCACCTGTCCGGGCGCGACGCGACGCGGTTGGAGGCGGTGGCGGCTGCGTGCCGGGGGCGCGGGGCAGCGGCGCAGGGGCGTGTGCTGGACGTACGCGACGCGGCGGCGATGGAGGCGTGGATCACCGAGGCGGGGCGGCTTGACCTGGTGGTGGCGAATGCCGGCATCTCAGCCGGTACCGGGGACGGGCTGCCGGAGAGCGCTGCGCAGGCACGGGTTATATTCGCGGCCAACCTGGACGGGGTGCTCAACACGGTAATGCCGGCGTTGGCGGCCATGCGTACGCAGGTACCAGGCGCGGATGGCGTGCGCGGGCGGATCGGCGTGGTGGCCTCGATCGCCGCCTTCGTGCCGGCGCCGGGGGCACCGGCCTATTGCGCCAGCAAGGCGGCGGTGGATGCCTGGACCGTCGCGGCGGCGACGACGGCGGGCAGGGAGGGCGTGCTGATGACCAGCATCTGTCCGGGCTATGTGCGCACCGCGATGACGGCGCGCAATCGCTTCCCGATGCCAGGGCTGATGGATGCCGACCGCGCCGCGCGGATCATGCTGCGCGGCCTGGCGGCGGGACGGCGGCGGATCGTGTTTCCCTGGTGGATGGGACTCGCGGCGCGGCTGGTGGGGCTGCTGCCGCCGCGTCTGTCGGGGGCGCTGCTGTCGATTCCAGCCGGCAAGGACAGCTTGCCGGACGGGGCCTGAGCGCGTTCAGGCGGAAGCTGCCTCCAGCGCCTCGGCCGCCTCCAGCCATTCGGCTTCGGCGGTCTGGGTTTCGCGGGCGATGGCGGCCAGGCGGGTCTGGGCGGCGGTGACCTCGGCGGCGCGGCCGGGCACATACAGGGCCGGATTGGCGAGCTTCGCTTCGATCTTCGCGCGCTCCGCCGCCAGTTTTGCAATGTCAGCCTCGGCGTCGCGAGCGCGGCGGCGCAGGGGCGCGGTGGCGGCGCGGGCCTCGGCACGCTCGCGACGGTCCTCGCGACGTGACGGCGCGGCGTCGGACTTCGCGGCGGGGCGGGCGCGCTCGGACAGCAGCGTGCGATACTCGTCAAGGTCGCCCTCGAAGGGCTGTACCGTGCCGTCGGCCACCAGCCAGAGCCGGTCGGCGACCAACT
>Ga0181529_10003340_pt1 | contig 18335 bp, 13 predicted proteins | sample PEATcosm2014_Bin_36_FD_119763 | JGI IMG/M metagenome (GOLD analysis project Ga0181529, IMG submission 119763) | Peatland microbial communities from MTU Mesocosm Facility, Houghton, MI, USA - PEATcosm2014_Bin10_30_metaG | ecosystem: Environmental > Terrestrial > Soil > Wetlands > Peat | place... | reverse complement strand
TACTCGCACCCGGCGGTCTACATCATGATTCTGCCCGGCATGGGCGTGATCAGCGAGGTGATCTCGACCTTCAGCCGCAAGCGCGTCTTCGGCTACACGGCGGTTGCTTTCTCCTCGGTGGCGATTGCGGTCTTCGGGTTCTTTGTATGGGCGCACCACATGTTCATCATGGGCATCTCGAACTACGCGGTGCTGGTGTTCTCGCTGCTCACCATGCTGGTCGCGGTGCCGTCGGCAATCAAAATCTTCAACTGGACCTTCACGCTTTACAAGGGCTCGATCACCTTTGAGACTCCGCTGATTTACACCTTCGGGTTCATGGGCCTGTTCACCATCGGCGGCTTGACCGGCGTCTTCCTGGGCACCTCGGGTACCGACATTCACCTGACCGAGACCTACTTCATCGTGGCGCATTTTCACTTCGTCATGGTGGGCGGCATGTTGATGGCGTTCCTGGCGGGCATCCACTTCTGGTGGCCCAAGATGACGGGCCGAATGTATCCGGAAAAGATCTCGCAACTGGCCGCGGTCATCACGTTCATCGGATTCAACTTCACGTTCTTCCCGCAGTTCATTCTGGGCACGCTGGGCATGCCGCGGCGCTACGCATCCTATCCGCCGGAGTTTCAAATCCTGAACGTCTTTTCGACGGCGGGAGCGACCATTCTGGGCGTTGGCTATCTGCTGCCAGTGCTTTATCTGACGTGGTCGCTGAAGTACGGCAAGATCGCCGGCGACAACCCCTGGCAGGCGACGGGGCTGGAATGGCAGACGCAGTCGCCGCCCTTGACCGAAAATTTTGTCGAGATGCCCATCATGGACCACGAAGCCTACGACTACGAGTGGCTGGAGAACCAGACCGAAGAGCGGCAGAAGCAAGCGGAGGTGACCAGTGCCGGATAGCGCGACCATTGCCCACGGCGCCGAAGCTGCAGCTCACGAAGAGCACCCGGCGTATCTGCGCCATCACTTCAACTCGACCGAGCAGCAGGCCGATGCCTCGAACTTCGCCATGTGGCTCTTCCTGCTCACCGAGGTCATGTTCTTCGGCGGGCTGTTCACTGCCTATCTGATCTACCGCAACTGGTACTACCCCGCGTTTGTTTCGGGTTCCCATCAGCTGAATGTGGTGTGGGGCACCACGAACACCGTTGTGCTGATTCTCTCCAGCTTCACCATGGCCATGGGCGTGTGGTGCGCGGAGACGCGGCGGCGGCGCGGGCTGGTGCTGTGCCTGAGCCTCACCTTCATTCTGGGCCTGGGCTTTCTAGGCATCAAGACCATCGAGTACCAGGAGAAATACGAGAAGCACCATATCCCCGGCATGCATTACAGCTTCAGTTCGTTTCTCGATCCGCAATCGGACCCTGAAGTTTATGCGGAGTACCGCGACAAGCCGCTGGCGCCGGATATGGCGGTGCATACCCAGGTTTACTTTTCGCTCTACTTCCTCATGACCGGCATGCACGCGCTGCACATGATCATCGGTATCGCGATATTGGGGTTTATGATCTTTCGCGCGCGAGCCGGGGCATATACCGCGGGGCACGTAACCATGGTAGAGAATTTCGGCCTCTACTGGCACTTCGTCGACATTATCTGGATCTATCTCTTTGCGCTGTTGTACCTGATCAGCAGGCATTGAAATAGAACAGAGATCAGAGAACAGAGATCCGAGATCAGAGAACAGGGGTCAGGGGTCAGGGACTAGGGACTAAGGACTAAGGGCTAGGGTACAAACAGAAGGCTGATAAAGGGAACACGGCATGAGCGAAACAAGCGAACACGGGCATCACATCGTCGGCCCCACGGTCTACGTCGTCATTCTTCTCGCGCTGCTGCTGGGCACCGGGCTCACAGTCGGTGCCTCGTTTGTGGATCTGGGCGCATGGCGTCCGACGGCGTCGCTGGTCATCTACTGGAATCCAATTGTTGCGCTGGCCATCGCCTGCAGCAAGGCGATTCTGGTGGTGCTTTACTTCATGCACGTCAAGTACAGCACCAGGTTGACCATGCTCACCGTCGGAGCGGGCATCTTCATGTTCTTGACGCTGGTGGGCATGACGCTGGCCGACTACATCAGCCGCGCGTGGGGACAGTGGTAAGGCAGTTGTCAGAGATCAGAGATCAGGGATCAGGGATCAGATGTTGCTTCGTTGAGAAAGGCCGCCCGATGGGTGGCCCTTCTTGCCGGTTCAAGAATAGACCGAGTTCAGAGATTCGTGCTTTCCCACCCTTTCCGCAAAAAGACGCGGAAAGGATGGGGCAAGGAGTCTTTGTGCTGGAACCGGCCGCCGATTATGGCATTTTCGGAATTGGTGTAGACCGAAAGCACGTACTCAAGTGGCTTTTTCCCAAAGAAAAAGCCACCTTGCACGCCCTTCAAAAAGTCTACGTATATTCCGAAAATGCTCTAGTCTGCCTTTGTGCCTGGGCAACGGTTACTTTGACGGGCAGTCGTACTCGTTCTGAAAATCAAAGACGATCTTGGGGAATCTGCGCTTCAGGTCTCTCTTCTTTGCGGCGCTGGCAGTGATTTTGCAGTTGCCTCCCAGTGCGACGCGGGTGAGTCTTGGCATCGTGGCCAGAAAATCCGGCAGATCGCTCAAGCCATCGCTTTGAAGGTCGAGCGCCGTCAGTTCCTTCAAGTTGGCGAGAAAGGCTGGAACCTCCTTTAACTTCGGGTTCCAGGCAAAGCGAAATTCCTTGAGCTTGGGGAGATCCTTCACAAAACCGGGTATCTCTTCAAGTCCGTTTCGGCCGAGGTCCAAGTAAGTAAGGTTCTGCAATCGGGACATGCTCTGAGGAAAGGGATGGTGTTGACGTGTTTGGGCACCTGGTCCATAGGTATCCTGCGCGCCAAATAGGACAAGCTTTTCAAGCGACTGGAGATTGCCCATTGACTCCGGCAGAACTGGATTCATCACGCAGCCATTGCCGTTGTCGCTGACCAGCTCCTTCAGCTTGGTGAGCTTGCCGATTGAATCGGGAAGGGCCTTGAGGTCTTCCAGGCAGGAAATCGTGAGCACTTCGAGGTCGGGGTAGTTTGCCAAACGATCCAGCGCGCGTGCGTTCTTGGGCGAGATCTCGAGATGTTTCAAGCCGGGCGCGGCGCTGACTGGGCCAACGAAGAGAAGAAGCGCGGTTGTCAGGGCAAGCGAACCTGATCGGGTAGAGAACATGGTGGGAATTCTAGCAAAGCTCACCTAATTCCGCTTTGATGCTGACGAGGATGCAGAATAAAAGGGAACGCTTGATTGCAGGTGAGTCTCTTGCCCGAAAACGCACAGATTCCCGAGGAGCTAGTCCGGCTGGCCGATCAGCCGCGCGTGCTGGTGCGGCGTGCTGGCCCGCCGCGCAGGGGCGCGCTGTGCGTCGTCTACTGGATGCAGCGGGCCATGCGCATTGTGGACAATCCCGCGCTGGACGTGGCCATCGAGGCAGGGAATCTGCTGGGCCTGCCGGTGGTGGTCCTCTTCTCAGTGATTCCCAATTACCCCAACGCCAATCTGCGCCACTACCACTTCCTGGCCCAGGGGCTGCGCGATGTGGCCGAGGATGCAGCCGAGCGCGGTGTGGGCTTTGTGGTGCGGCGGCATCCGGACAATTCTTTGGAGGCGTTTCTCGAAGAGGTCAATGCCGCGCTGCTGATTGGCGACGAGAACCCTTGCCGCGAGCCGGAGCGTTGGCGGTGCGTGCTGGCCAGGCGGCTCAAGCTGCCCTTTTGGACGGTGGACGCGGATGTCGTGGTTCCCTCGCGTATCTTCGACCGCAGCTTTGTACTGATGCATCACTTTCGTCCGCACCTGAAGCGGCAACTGCCGCAGTACCTGATTGCGCCGGCGAAGGTCGAGCTGGTCTCTAGGTGGAAATCTCGCAAGGCGTTGGCCAGCTTCTCGCTCGACGAAGACATTACGGCGGGATTCGCCAACTTGGATCGCACCGTGGGGCCGGTGGACAGCTTTACGGGCGGAACCCACGCGGCCCTCAAGCGGTTGGACGAGTTCGTCAACCACGGTCTCAAGAACTACGAAGAGAAGCGCAACCATCCCGAGACGAGAGGCACCAGCCGGCTGTCACCTTACTTGCACTTTGGCAACATCGGGCCGCTGACGGTGGTGCTGGCCGTGGAAGAAGCTGTGAAGCAGGGCAAGGCCCCGATGGGCGCGCGCGACAGATTCATCGAGCAGCTGATCGGCTGGCGGGAGCTATCGGTCCTCTTTGTGCGCCACGAGCCCAACTACGACAACTGGGAGTGCGCCGCGCCCTGGGCCAGGAAGACGCTCATCGAGCACACCGCAGATCCGCGCCCTCATCGCTATTCCCTCCAGCAACTGGAGCGCGCCGAAACCGCCGACGAGTTGTGGAACGCGGCGCAGCGGGAGATGGTCCAGACCGGGTGGATGCACGGCTATCTGCGCATGTACTGGGCCAAGAAGATTCTCGAGTGGGCGCCGGACCCAGCCCGGGCCTTCGAGTGGGCCGTCGAGCTGAACGACCGCTACCAGCTGGATGGGCGCGACCCGAACGGCTACGCGGGCATCGCCTGGGCAATTGTCGGCCGCCACGACCGGCCCTGGTTCAACCGCCCGGTCTTCGGGCTGGTGCGGACGATGACGGGCGCCTCAACGGCGAAGAAGTTCGACGCCGGAGCGTATGTGCGGGAGCATGGCAAGACGGGGTTGTGAGGAGCGGCTTGAGGGGGGGGTGGGGCATGGAACCTTTGCGGTGGAACGGGCATTGGGTTGAACCAGCTTCATCGCTCTCCCAGGTCTCAGAATCGAGACCTGGGTCGCCCAGCTGCTGAGAAAGGATGGGTGCAGACAGGGCAATCGCATTTGGGTTCTCGAATGAGGACCGAGGGACACGGACTTTCGAGATTGTGGAAGAATCCCTGTTTTGAAAGGGCAGGGCTTTAGCCGTGCAGATCACGGGCCAATTCTGCCGGCTTTAGCCGCCGAGGGACGTTTTAAATGCATCCAAAACCATCCCTCAGGGGCTGAAGCCCAGGAGTTTCCTGCCTGTTTTCCGGCACGGCTAAAGCCGTGCCCTTTCAAGACGACTCGCTTTTTCAAATGCGATTGCCCTGGGTGTACAGAGCTTTTTGGCGCACTTGTCCCGTTTCGGGTCTATAATCGCTTGCAATTTCAATCCCGGAAACTGCGCGTTTCGTGAGAAGAAATCCATTGGATTCTGTTCATCTCCCCCTCGGAGGATAAGGAGAGGGGAGGGCGGAATCGGATTCCGAGCGCGCGTGATCACTCTTTATTGGAATTTTCAAAGGATTTTCTCCCCGCTTGGCCCCGGCGAATCGGCCGGCGGATGCGTTTCTGGCGTTAGCAGCGGGGAAACAGCCGTGGGCAGGATCGTTCTGGCTGTGGGCACGCTGCTGTTAGCGATACTGGCGGCCGCGGAACGGATGCCGGTTCTGGCGCAGGAGGCAGCCGGAAGTTTCCTCTCGAGCCCATTGCCTGAGCGGCGCGGTGTGCCTCCGCGCGTGGCCCAGGCGCAACGCTTTCTTGCCCAGCGCGGCTGGACAAGAACCGGGGTCCGGTCCGTTGCCAGCCAACTCCGCGGGCGGGCGAACGGAACCGGACCCCGTCCCGAGACGCAGGCAACCGCGCCCTGGCAGCCGATTGGCCCCTCCGCCGTGTCGACGCCGGCGTATGGGCTGGTGACCGGCCGGGTTTCGGCGCTGGCGCTCGACCCTTCGGACTCGACCGGAAATAGCCTCTATCTGGGAACCACCGGCGGCGGAGTGTGGAAATCGCAAAATGCCGGCTCCGCCAGCGTGGCGGGGATTGCCTTTGTGCCTTTGACCGACAGCGCAGCGGCGTTGAGCATGACGCCAGACGCCTCGATCAGCATTGGCGCGCTCGCCGTGCAGCCGGGCGGAACGGGAGTGATTCTGGCCGGAACGGGAGACCCCAACGATGCGCTCGATTCCTATTACGGGGCGGGAATCTTGCGCTCGGCCGACGGGGGGAATAGCTGGAAGCTGATCCCGGTTACGGCGGATGGGAAATGGAGTTTTGCCGGGGAGGGCTTTGCCGGTTTCGCATGGAGCACGGTCAACCCGCAACAGGTGGTGGCGGCGGTCTCGCAGGCTTACGAGGGCACGCTGGTGGGCGCGGGCCAATTGGGCACGAGCTACGAAGGCTTGTATTACTCATCCGACGCCGGCGCGACCTGGAATCTGGCGACGATTACCGATGGAAGCGGAGCGGACGTGCAAGGGCCGAACGATCCGTTTGCCCAGCCCGACGGCAACGCGGCCACTTCGGTGGTGTGGAACCCGCTGCGCCAGTTGTTTGTGGCGGCGGTACGCTTTCATGGCTATTACCAGTCGGCGGACGGCATCACCTGGACGCGGATGGCGGCGCAACCGGGCTCCGGAATGAGCGCGGCATTTTGCCCGACCAACGCGGGGTCCACCGGCTCGACCGATTGCCCCATTTTTCGCGGGACGCTGGCGGTGAATCCGGTGACCGGCGACACCTTTGCGTGGTCGGTAGATGGAAACAACCAGGACCAGGGAATCTGGCAGGACCCATGCGCGGCGAGCGCCGGCAATTGCGGCAACGCGGCGATCTCATTCGCCAAACAATGGGCGACGGCCGCGCTGGAGAGCAGCACCTATCAAGGCGCAGCCACCATAGAGAACGGCGACTACAACCTGGCGCTGGCAGCGCTTCCCTCGGGGCAGGATACGCTGCTGCTGGCCGGGGCGAACGACCTGTGGAAGTGCAGCCTGGCCGCGGGTTGCGCGTGGCGCAACACCACCAATGCCAGCACCTGCATGAGCGCGCAGGTGGCCGGCTATCAGCATGCTTTGGCGTGGAGCGCGGCCAATCCGCTGGAAGTGTTTGTCGGCAACGATAGCGGCATCTGGCGGTCGCTGGACGCGATCGGCGAGACGGGCCAGGTGTGCGCGAGCACCGACGCCGGTCATTTTCAGAATCTGAATGGGAGCCTGGGATCGCTGGCGGAGGTAGTGAGCCTGGCCCAGGCCAGCGATAATCCCTATTCCGCGATGACCGGGCTGGGAGTGAACGGAACCGCCGGGGTAAAGGGCAATTCCGCGCCGGCAGCGGCTTGGCCGCAGGTTCTGGGCGGCGAGGGCGGACCGCTGGCGATCGATCCCACCAACAGCGCGAACTGGTACGTGAACAGCCAGGCGGGAGTTTCGATTCATGCCTGCTCACAGACGGCTGCTTGCACGCCGGCCGGGTTCGGTTCGAATGCGGTGGTGAACGATGCGGATGTGGGCGGGGATGGGCTGACCATGACCTGGCCGGCGCCCTTCCTGGTGGACGCGCTCGATGCCACGCAGTTGCTGGTTGGCACCTGCCGGGTTTGGCGCGGGCCGGTGGACGGCTCCGCGTGGAGCGCCAGCAACGCCATCAGTTCGATCCTCGATGGGTCAAAGAGCAGTTCCGCCTGCAATGGCAATGCCCTGATCCGCTCGCTGGCCGCCATGAAGTTGGCCAGCGGCGGAGAAGTCGTCTATGTGGGAATGTACGGCTCCCTCGACGGAGGGGCAACGCTGGCCGGCCATGTGTTGAGCGCGACCGTCAATCCCAGTGTCAGTTCTTCGCCCGTCTGGCAGGATCTAACCCTCAATCCGGTGTCCAACGACAGCCATGCGATGAATGCGCATAACCTGGACATCTCCAGCATCTTCATCGATCCCCACGACCCGACCGGCAACACGGTTTACGTGACCGTGGCGGGACTGCAGAATCTGCTGGATGAGGTGCAGACGGTCTATCAGTCGACCGACGGAGGGGCGCACTGGGCGTTTCTGACGGCGAATCTTCCCTCGGCTCCAGCCAACAGCCTGGTAGTGGACCCGCAGGACGCCAACACGGTCTACATTGCAACCGACACCGGGGTTTATTCGACGCGGCAAGTGGCAAGCTGCGCGACCCTCTCCTCCACCTGCTGGAGCGCCTTCGGCAGCGGGCTGCCCGAGGCTCCGGTGGTGCAGCTCGATGCCGCTCCCGTGGCATCGTCGGCGCATCTGCTCACTGCCGCTACTTACGGCCGGGGAGTGTGGCAGGTTCCCCTGTGGACCGCCAGCGAAAACTTGACGACGGCGACCGTTTCGCCCAATCCGCTGATCTTTGCCAGCCAGATGTCCGGGGTCGCCAGCAGCGCGCAGGCGGTGACGCTGACAAATACCGGCAGTGCCGCCTTGATGCCGTCCGCGGTGGCCGCCAGCGGGGATTTCAGCGAGACAGACAACTGTTTGAATGCGATTGTGGGTGCGGGAGAGAGTTGTACGATCCAGGTGATCTTCACGCCCAGCCAGACCGGCGCCCGGACAGGCCAGTTGACCATCGGCGTCAACGTTACGGGCGGGGAACTGACCGTGGCGCTGAGCGGGACCGGTTTGCCGGCAGGGACGATCAAGCTGACGCCGACGGCGTTGAGCTTTGGCGATGTCGCTGTGGGAACGCCTTCCGCCGCCATGCCGGTTTCGGCGCAGAACAGCGGCGGGACGGCGATCTCCTATACCAGCGCTACCACCGGACCATTCTCTATCTCCAACGATGCTTGCGGCGGCGCGGTGGCGGCGAATACCGCCTGCGCTTTGAGTGTGGTGTTCACGCCAACCCAGGCGGGCGCGGCCACGGGAACGCTGACCCTTGCCGATGTGCTGGGAACGCAAACCGTGCAACTGAGCGGAACCGGGGAGGCGCTGCCCACTGACTCTCTTTCCACCACTTCGTTGACCTTTCCCAATACCGTGACGGGGCAGCTCTCGGCCGGGCAGACCGTGTCGCTGACCAATAGCGGTGGCGTGGCGCTAACGGGCATAGCTGTTTCGGTAAGCGGGGCTTTTCAAACGTCGAACAACTGCGGCACGCAACTGGCTGGAAACGCGAGTTGCGCAATCGGCGTGGTTTTTGCTCCCACCCAGGCTGGCAGCCTGACCGGCACCCTTACCGTTGCCGATGCGCTGCGCACCCAGACGGTGGCGCTCTCCGGCACGGGCGTGCAGCCGATTGCAGTCACCGTCAGCCCCACGAGCCTGACATTTGCAGGGCAGCAACCAGGTGTGGCCAGCGCGGCGCAGACGCTGACGGTGACCGATGGCAGCGGGACGGCGGTAGCCAATGTAGGTTTTCAGATTACTGGGCAATCGGCCAGCAGCTTTTCGATGGGAACAACCACCTGCGGAGCGACTCTGGCCAACGGAAGCAGTTGCACGGCGCAAGTGATCTTTACGCCGGCTGCATTGGGCGCGAACGCGGCCACGCTGACGGTCTCCTCAACCACGCCCGGAGTGGCGGGGATCACCGTGCCGCTGTCGGGGACGGGATTCGATTTCGCCATTACCGCTTCAGGCTCGGCTACTCAGACGGTAGCCAGCGGCCAGACAGCAACCTACACGCTGGTCCTCACTCCGTCGGATAAGTTGGCGGGCTCGTTCACCTTCGAATGCGGCACGCTCCCGGCATATTCGGCTTGCAGCTTCACTCCCACCACGGAATCGGTAGCTGCCGGGGCGGTGGGCAACTTTACCGTGCAGATTGCCACCGGCCAAATTGGGGCATTGGGGAACGGACCGGCGTGGCGCAACCTACCACTGCTCTGCGGGCTGGTGCTGCTGCCGCTGGCCTGGCGGCGGCGACGGGCGTTGCTGCTGGGCGTGCTGGCGGCGATTCTGATGAGCGGGGTGGCGAGTTGCTCGGGGTCGGGCGGCGGCGGGGAGAGCGGCACCTTCCACAACACTCCGACGGGAACCTTCTCCGTGCCCGTTACGGTGACCTCTGGCGCAGTGCAGCACAGTTTCACCCTGACGCTGGTTGTGGATTGAGAGCGGGGGGTGAAAACCCGGACGGGCTATACTTTACCTTCGGGCGGCTGCGGCTGGCGCCCGCGCCGGAGCTGCTCAAGAGGCCCGGAGACGGAGAAGAGCAGGGAATGACCGCCAAAGTTACCGTAGAAGATGTGGAGCGGGTGGCCGAACTGGCCCATCTGGAACTGATGCCGGAGGAGACTCCGCGCATGTTGCACGACCTGAACGCCATTCTCGACTACGTGGCCGAATTGAACGAGTTGGATACGGCGGGCGTGGAGCCGCTGGCGGAGGTGACCGAGCTGGTGGATGCGGCGGGCAAGGGCGTGCTGCGCGCCGACGCGGTGCGGCCCTCGCTCAATCGCGCCGCGGTGATGCAACAGGCGCCGGAGACCGACCAGGTCTTCTTCAAGGTGCCCAAGGTGATCGAGCGGTAGAGCATTTTCGGTTTGGTTATGGACCTCCGTGCCCCATCCATTCCGCGTTGTTTGAGCAGAATGGGTGGGAGACCCATAAAACTCCGGTTTACCCAACTTGCGAAAACGCTCTAGACGGCAACAAGGCCGCGTCAAGGCCAAGAAACAGGTCCACCAAGAGGAAGGTTCCATTGCCCAGTGAAGCCACAACAGCCGAGAACTTTGTAGAGCAGCCCAAAACCTTTGCTGCGTTGCGCGCGGAAATCGCCGCTGGCACGACCAAGGCGGCCGATCTAGCCTCCGCCTATTACGCGCGGATCGAACAGAAGAATCCGCGCCTGAATGTCTACCTGAGCCTGACCAAAGAGCGCGCCATGGAACAGGCGGCGCGGGTGGATGCGGCGGCGGCCAAGGGCGATCCGCTGGGGCCGCTGGCGGGCATTCCGGTGGGCATCAAGGACGTGCTGGTGGTTGAGGGCGCTCCGGCCACGGCGGGCTCGAAGATTCTTCAGGGCTACCGGCCTCCTTACGACGCCACGGCGGTTTCGAAGCTGGAGGCGGCGGGAGCGGTTCTGTTGGGCAAGCTGAACTGCGACGAGTTCGCCATGGGCGGGTCGAACGAGAACTCGGCTTACGGGCCGGTGCGCAACCCTTTCGATACGGAGCGGGTTCCGGGCGGATCCTCGGGCGGCTCGGCGGCAGCGGTGGCGGCCAACATGGCCGTGGCTACGCTGGGCACCGATACGGGCGGTTCGATTCGCCAGCCGGCCAGCTTCTGCGGCGTGGTGGGCGTGCTGCCGACTTACGGGCGCGTCTCGCGCTACGGACTGATTGCCTACGCTTCCTCGCTGGACCGCGTGGGGCCGTTCGCCACCAATGTGCGCGACGCCGCCACGCTGCTGACCGCGATTGCCGGGCACGATCCCAAGGACGCCACCTGCTCCACGGCTCCGGTGCCAGATTATGCCGCCGAGAGCGACAAGGGCGCGGAGGGCTTGCGCATCGGCGTGCCCGCCGAGTACTTTGCCGAGGGGCTGGACCCCGAGGTCCGCGCCTGCATCGAGCGGGGCATCGACAGCCTCAAGGCCGCCGGATGCACGGTGAAGCCGGTCTCGCTGCCGCATACCAAATACGCCGTGCCAACCTATTACCTCATCGCCACGGCCGAAGCCAGCGCCAATCTGGCCCGCTTCGACGGCGTGCGCTACGGCTATCGCTCGCCCGACTCCGCGACCCTGGCGGACCTGTACTCGCACTCCCGCGACGAGGGCTTTGGCGCGGAGGTCAAGCGGCGCATTCTGCTGGGTACCTACGCGCTGAGCGCGGGCTACTACGACGCCTATTACTTGAAGGCGCAGCAGGTGCGGCGCATTCTGGCCGAGGAGTTTCTGCGCGCGTTTGCCGAGGTGGACGCGATTGTCACCCCCACCTCGCCCACCCCGGCGTTCAAGTTAGGTGAGAAGTGCGACGACCCCATCGCCATGTACCTCGCCGATATCTACACCGTGACGGCGAGTCTCGCGGGCATCTGCGGCGTGAACGTCCCGTGTGGCGCGACCCCGGCGGGGCTGCCGGTGGGCATGCAGGTGCTGGCCGCGCATTTGAACGAAGGCACAGCCTTCCGCGTGGCGCGCGCGGTGGAAAAAGCTCGGAACTAGGGACTGGGAGCCGTGAATTGCGATTTTGTAGCGCCGCTCTCCAGAGCGGCTGTCGTGCGGGTCTCCAGACCCGCAAACACCGCCGCTGGCGGCTTGGAAGCCGCCAGTACAGCCGGTCTGGAGACCGGCGCTACGATTTGCGGATAGCCTCTGAGAACTGAGGAATTAGGCTGGCGCGGTTCGAGGTTTCCCACCCTTGCGACAGAAACAAAAACGTCGCAAGGATGGGCGCCCGGCGTAATCGCCGAGATGCCGGTCATCCTCCAGTTTCACCCATCTCTCCTCTTGCTTGTCACCTGAGCTTAGCGAAGGTCTGCGGTTGCTTTCAGTTACTTCCGCATAGCCGGTTATCCGGGCGTAACATCTAGTGAGGTCGAACTACAAGCATTTGTGAAGCATTATCGAGGGATCGTGAAATTGCCGTGGGTCTAATTCGTGAGGCACTTGTAGCATTTCCAAAAGGACGAAGCACAGATTGATTCAGGACGAACCACAATGCGAAGTACGTATCTCGTTCCCGGATTGTGAGGAAACGTTGCTTGTTACGCCCTTAGGCCCAAATCTGTATCGAATGGAGGAAAGCGCCGTGGTAGAGGAGGTTTTTTATCACGACGTGATCACGACCGAACTCCAAGCTGACGGGACTGTTCGGTTTGTACGCGTACTCACTCCATCAGGGCTGACAACGGAGTGTTGGATTCTCTCGCAGCCTGTGCTCGAATCGCCAGCCCTTTACGCTTTGCTGGAAAATGTGATGGCTGTTGGCGGCAACTGGGAGAGGATATTCGGCGGGGTTCTTTTCCTGCACTTGCCGCCGCAAGAACGCGATCCCATCATGAGAGCGTTCAACGATCTATTCAATAAAGAGAATAGGCCCAGTAGATTTCACTGAGTCATTGAGCTACGCCAACTCCCACTTTAGGTTGAGTCGCGGTCGGATCGTCGCCAATCCGGAACTTACCAAATACTCATCCCGCTGCAGAGACGGCGAAGATCGAGGGCGCAAAGCACTCAGAGACCTGCCCAAAATAGAGTCTTTTCGAATGTCCCCGGTGGAATGCCGGGCGGGACCAGGGTTTGCCTGGAGGAACCTGGGTTTGCAACCTCGATGCCAGGGTTCGGGCGTACACTCTTTCCATCGCCGGATTCCGCGGAGGCACAGGGCTGTGTGGAGCCTGGCCTCAAGAGGTGACGTTCCGGCCGATTTATTGGTTCCGTTGACCCCTTTTCCCGACAGATTTGCGGCCGTTTCCTTGGAGCGGACCTCATGGGCAATGGCGGGCGAATCGCATTCTTTGCAATTTTGGCGGCGCTGCTGGGCGCTTTATCGGCACAGGCTGCGCCGCGCAAGCCGCACATCGTGGTTCTGGGCGCGGCCAAGCGGGTGGCCTACTCCAAGGCCGGCGACCCGGCCGGGGCGGCGGCGGGCGAGGATGGGCTCAAAATTCGCGCCCTGCTGGTGGATGGCGCTCTCAAGGAGTGGACCACCGGCGACGCCCACGACGTGACCGACCGCAGCTTCGTGGTGCGGCGGGCGATCAAGCTCAACGACTCCTTACCTGGCGACAGTTCTGCAAACGTTGGCCCCACCGCAGGGGTCCGGTGGGTGTGGCAGCGCGGCCCGTGGCTGCTGGTGGATCGCGTGACCGGCCGGGTGACCGCGCTCAAGCTGCCGGATTACGACCCCGGCGTGAGCCAGGTGAGCTGGTTCCGCGACTATGGGGCCTATTGCGGGGTGACCGCCAGCGGCAAGAGCCTGTATGCCGTGGTGGCCCAGGTGGCGGCGCGCAAGCCAGTGCTGGCCAAGAAACTCGCGGCATTCGATCCGGAGAACCACCCGCAGCCGGTCTGCGGGCTTCCGGAGTGGCAGCGGGAGCCGCTGCGGGTTACGTTTCACCCTGGCCCGAAGGATGCGGTGAACTTCGATATCGCGCCTGGGTCGGCGGTGCTGGTCGAGGACTCCGGGGACGAGCCGGAGACGGTGGGAGACGGGAAGCCGAAGTAGCGAGCTGGAAAAGACCGGCGGATGGACATTTGCGGTATCCCACGTCTCAGAGTCGAGACATGGGGCACGGAGGCTTTCGGGCGGGTCAGCGAAAATCAGGGTGGATCGAGGGGGTTGGCCTCCTCCCCCCTTGCGCTGGAAAACGCGCAAGGATGGGCCCCCGGCGAACTGACCGAGGCGGGACCTTTTCAGCGAGCAAAGGGTGCGGGTAAGGATCGCCCCGGCCAACTTGCCGGGGCTCAAAGGGGAACGCCACGTCTGCCCGCGATGTGGGGAAGGATTGAACTTCGGTCGCTTTGTGGAGGTGGAGGGAAATCGGCCATGCCAGAGCCGCGCGCGTCCCGGGCTCCGTAATTGGGAGTTGTGCGAAGGGAAGCAGTGACGTGCGATGAGCTTGGCTTGCGCGCTTCCTTGTGAAAGTTCCAGAGCACCCAGAGCATGAAGGCCACGGCGAGTCCGGCGGGAATGATCAGCAGAGCGGTGAGGTCGATTTCACGCATCATAAAAAGCCCCATTTCCGCTTCCCACTGGGGGGTGGGTCCTTTCAGAGCGCGCCGGGAGCAGGAAGCGTCACGCCTCCAGCAGAAATCACAGGCGGTAAGGGAGGAGTGTATCTTCCATAAGAGGTTTATAAGGGGCGGGGTAAACTCCGGCGCGGGCTCGCATGCTGCGGATTTGGCCAGCTCCGGGCTGGTTCCGCCTTGACACGCTAGCGGGGGCGCGTATCTTATCTCACTAGGCATTCTTTTTTGGAATCCGTCCGGAACGGGCAGCGGGAGAGCCGTGCCGCCTCCGGATGGGGCTTCTGACGGAAGGCTGTGTCGAACAGGAAGCAGACGGGCGGTTGGGTCACAGGTGAGGATGCGGCGCTGGAAGGAAGCGGTTCCCGGCGCACGGCAACCGGGCCCTCCATCTCAAACTGGCCGTGGGTACCTTGCGGTCAGGACCTTTCCCGGAGACAAATGTTTTTGAGAGCCCCGGTTCAGACCGGGTAGTTCTGTGCCCTGAGCGGAAGCGAGAGTTTTCCCGGGCGAGCAAAGGATGATTGTGGCGACGAGTTTTGCAATGTTGGCGATAATTCAGGCTGCGGCAGGTCAAAGCAGCCTTCCCATGCTTCTGCCCCTGCTGTTGATCCCGGTGCTTTACCTGGTGATGATCCGCCCGCAGCAGAAGCGGCAAAAGCAGTGGCAGTCGATGCTCAGCAGCATCAAGGCCGGCGACAAGGTGACCACCGCGGGCGGCATTCGCGGCATCATCCTCACGATCAAGGACGATGTTATCGTCATCCGCGTGGCGCCGGACGGCATCAAGCTGGAAGTGGCCAAAAGCGCCATTGCCTCGGTGACCACCCAGGACACGGCTTCGGGCTCCTAGAAGGGAACAGTGGACAGTGAACAGTGGATAAGACTGATCACTGACCACTGTTCACTGAGAACTGTTTTTTCGAACTAGAGAAACGGAACAATGAAGAAGAATCTGAACGGTAAAATTCTCGGAATTATTGCGGTCCTGGTGTTTTTCGTCTATGGCATCTTCGGGGTGCCCTCGGGCATTACCGGCAAGGCCCTGACGGAAGCCCTGACCAAGCGGATTCATCTCGGTTTGGACTTGCGCGGCGGCGCTCACCTGATTTTGCAGGTGGTGGTGTCGGAAGCGGTAAACGCCGAGACGGACAACACGGTAGGCCGCATCCAGCAGGACCTGAAGAAGGCCAATCTGAGCTTCACGCAGGTGTACAAGCCCGATCCGACCAAGCCAACGGTCATCCGGATTGAAGGCACGGCGCCGTCCAAGTCGAGCGCGGTGCGCTCCTTGCTGGACACCAAGTACTCGACCGAATACGACCTGAGCGGCGGCGGCGCGGACAATAGCTGGACGATGACCATGAAGCCGCCGGTGGTGACGGCTCTGGAGAAGAAGACCGATCAGCAGGCCATCGAGACCATTCGCGATCGCGTGGACACGCTCGGTGTCAGCGAGCCGCAGATTCAGGAGTACGGCCTGGGCAAGGACCAGATTCTGGTCGAGTTGCCGGGCATCGACGATCTGGACCGGGTGAAGAGCATCATTCAGTCCACGGCGCGGCTTGAGATCCATGCCGTGGTGGGCGGTCCGTATCCCGACGAGGCGGCGGCGCTGGCCAGCACGGGCGGCGGCATTCCGCCCGACGAGATGATCATTCACGGCTCCGGCGCGCTGGCCACCGGTTCCGATGCGGACAGTGTCTATGTGCTGCAGCGGGTCTCGGTGGTGGCGGGCAGCGACTTCCGCTCCGCCGACCCCGGCACGGACCAGAACGGACTGAGGAATGTCCGCTTTACGCTGACCAACGAAGCCGGCGACCGGTTCTACGAGTACACCAGCGCCAATGTCGGCCGCAGCATGGCCGTGGTTCTGGGCGGGCGGGTCAGAGAAGTAGCCACCATCAAGGACAAGATCCGCGACACCGGCGAGATCAACGGCAGCTTCACGGCGGACGAAGTCACCGTGCTCTCGAAGATGCTGCGCACCGGCGCGCTGCCGGCGTCGCTGAACTATCTCGAGGATCGCACGGTAGGCGCGTCGCTGGGCCAGGACTCGATCAAGCAGGGCGTGACGGCGGCGGTTGTGGGCGTGCTGGTGGTGATGGCCTTCATGCTCATCTACTACCGCGGCTCGGGCATCAACGCCAACCTGGCGCTGATCCTGAACCTGGTGATTCTGCTGGGCTTCATGGGCTACACCAGCTCGACCCTGACGCTGCCGGGCATTGCCGGAGTGATTCTGACAATAGGCATGGGCGTGGACTCGAACGTGCTGATCTTCGAGCGTATCCGCGAGGAGGTGCGCGCCGGCAAGGCCGCCGCCGCCGCCGTGGACCAGGGCTTTGCCCACGCTTGGGTGACCATCGTCGATACCCACGTCACCACCATCGTTTCGGCGGCCATCCTGTTCCTGTTCGGAACCGGCCCGGTGAAGGGATTTGCGGTCACCCTGACCTTCGGTCTGGCGGCCAACCTGTTCACGGCGGTCTATGTCTCGCGGGTCATCTTCGATGCCCACTTGAACAAGATGGAGCCTGGCCAGACGGTGTCGATCTAAGGCTGAGGCAGCCTAATCATGGGATCTCCCAGGTCCCGGAAGCGGGACCTGGGGCACCCGAGAATATTGAACGCTGGGACCCGCAGGGGCCCGGCCCTCCAGGAAGGCAGAGAATCAGTGGAATTCTTTCGCGGTGTAAATATCGATTGGCTGAGGTTGAAGTGGTACTTCCTCGCCTTTTCTTTGATCTTCAGCGTGGCCGGCATAGCCAAGATGGGATGGAACTGGGCGCAGCCGCAGATCGGCAGCCCGGTGCTGCTCGGTGTGGATTTCAGGGGTGGCACGCAGGTGCAGGTGAAGTTTGCCCGCACCCCCGACACCAACAAAATTCGCAGCGCCACGGTGGCGGCCGGCATCAAGGATGCCAGCATCCAGGGTTACGACGAGGCCAGCAATAACGAGGTGCTGATCAGCCTGCCGGAACAGAGCGACGAAACCACGCTCGATCAGGGCCGCCAGCAGATCGTCAATGCCTTGCAGTCGCACTACGACAACCCGTTTACCGTGCGTAATGTGCAGGTGGTGGGGCCCACGGTGGGCAAGCAGCTGGAAAAGCAGGCCGGGCTGGCCACGCTTTACTCGATGGTCGGCATGCTGATCTACCTGTGGTTCCGTTTCCAGTTGATTTACGGCGTGGCCGCGGTGGTGGCCTGCTTCCACGACACCCTGATCACGGTGGGTTTCTTTGCCTTGACCGGCCAGGAGATCAGCTTGACGGTCATTGCCGCCATTCTGACGCTGGTAGGCTACTCGATGAACGACACCATCGTGGTCTTCGACCGCATCCGGGAGAACCTCCGCCTGAGCCGGCGTGAGTCGCTTCCCGACGTGGTCAACCGCAGCATCAACCAGACCCTGAGCCGGACGGTTTTGACTTCGGGACTGACCTTCCTGACGGTGCTGTCGCTGTTCGTCTTCGGCGGGCGGGTTTTGCACGGCTTCTCGTTCGCGCTGGTGGTGGGCATTTTGATCGGCACGTATTCCTCGATTGCCATCGCCGCTCCGATGCTGGTGGCCTGGCAGGAATGGCGTGGAAGCCGCGGCAGCGCGGTGGTTTTGCCAGCCGCAAAACGTCCCAAGCTGTAGGTTTTTTGCCCGGCAGCCGCACCGGTTCTGCGGCACGCTTTGCATGGGGAGGCGTGGTTCTGATAATGTGGACACGCTTCTATGAGATCGTTTTCAAGGCCGGGAACATTTCCAGTTCCCGCGGTGTCTAAATAGAAGTAACCAACACCCGATTCGAGGCTGGCCATGTTTGAAGATTCCACGTTTGAATCCGCGGGCAGGATCAAGAGCAAGAGCAAGTATTGGATGATGGTGACTTTCATCACCAACGGTTCGATTCTTGTTCTGCTTGTCCTGATTCC
>Ga0181529_10003339_pt1 | contig 18344 bp, 14 predicted proteins | sample PEATcosm2014_Bin_36_FD_119763 | JGI IMG/M metagenome (GOLD analysis project Ga0181529, IMG submission 119763) | Peatland microbial communities from MTU Mesocosm Facility, Houghton, MI, USA - PEATcosm2014_Bin10_30_metaG | ecosystem: Environmental > Terrestrial > Soil > Wetlands > Peat | place... | reverse complement strand
TTGGAATCGGAGTAGCCCAGCATCACTTCCTGCCAGTTATCCCACGTGGCCATCAGCTTGCGATAGTCGCCTCTGCTCCACAGATCGCGGCAGACAGCCGGCGCATTGCGCAGGTCTTCAATCGACTCAAATAGCGGCACCGGAATTAGACCCGGATCGCGTTCCGTTCCCTCAACCCGCACGCCGCCCAGTCGCGCCAGACGCACCACCGCCAGCACATCCTCCACCACTGATGCGCCGCTGATGACGTACTGCCGAATCGCCTCCGGCGAACAGCCGCTCTTGATCTCCGCCACCACGCGAAAGCTCTCCAGCACGTTGGCGGTCTGCTCAGTAAGTTCGCCCGCCAGCGACGGCGCAGCAGTATCGGCAATCGTCTCCTGCAACGCTGCGGCATGAACCCGCGCGTGCTGGCGAATGTCCAGCGTGTGCAAGTGCAGTCCGAAGGTGCGCACCTGCAAGATCAGCGGATCGACCAGCGTCCGTGCTATGCGCAGCCCGCGATTGGCCGCCAGCGACTCGCGCAGCGTCTCCAGATCGTCAATGAAATCCGAAACGTTGCAGTATGCAGGCAGCGCCTGCGTCAGCTTGTCCTGCCCGCCGGCCAGTGTGTATGGCATCACCGGCAGCGCCGCACCTGCCCCACCCGGCTGCTCCGCCGCCTTCTCCAGCGTTCGCCGCAGCCGCGCCTTCAAACAGATCGCAAAGCGCCGGTAGTATTCAAACTCATACTGCACGCCAAAGACCTGCGCCTCAGGTGTATGCACCAGCGCCACATAAGCCTCAAGCCTTTGCAGCAGCGCCTCGCTTACGCCAATCTGCTGTGCGCTCGTCGTCAGCAGATCGATCAATTCGTCCAGCCGCCGCTGATAGTAGAGCAGCAGATGCCCGCGCGCCAGACGGATCGCATCCCGCGTCACCTCCGGCGTCACATACGGATTTCCATCGCGGTCGCCGCCAATCCACGAGCCGAAGATCAGCACCAGCGGCAGCTCGTGCGCCTCGATCTCCAGCCCGTATGCCGCGCGCATCGCCTCGGCAATCTCGCGATAAAGATTCGGCAGCGTCGCAAAGATCGAGACGTCGTAGTAGTCGAGCCCCATCTTGATCTCGTCGTACACCGTGGGCCGCCGCGACCTCACCTCGTCGGTCTGCCAAAGGCTGGTGATCTCCGCGCGAATCGCCTCTTCCAGCCGCCCCATCTCCTCTTCGGGTACCGGTATGCGGTCGAGCAAGGAGAGAAATTCGCCGATCCGCCGGCGCTTGAACATCACCGAACGCCGCGCCGCCTCCGTCGGATGCGCGGTAAATACAGGCACAATCAACACCCGCCTCAGCCACTCCAGCGCCTCAGCCGCATCGATCCCCACGCGCCGCATCGCCCGCAACGTCCCCAGCAGCGAGCCGCGCTGCCGCCCCGCCTCTCCGCTCATATGCAGCGCCGTCCGCCGCCGCTTGCGATGATTGGTCTCGGCAAGATTGATCAGCTCAAAATAAAAAGCAAAGGCCCGCGTCAGCAGTGTCGCCCGCTCCACCGGCAGCGAGTGGACCACTTCCAGAGCCTCAGCCGCGTGCCGCGCCGCCTCTTCGCTCTGCCCGCGCGCCTCTTCGTCGCGCCGCCGGATCGTGCCCTGTCGCAGCGCCTCCACCTGCGCAAACAGCTCTTCGCCCGCCTGCTCGCGCAGCACCTCGCCCAGCAGGATGCCCAGCGAGCGTACATCGCGCCTCAGCGGCGCATCCTTCAATTCGCCAGACTGCGCCTCCAACTCGGCCAGCCGCCGCGCCCAACTCTCAGAACTCCACAAAAATGCCATCGTATATAGATGATGCACGAAGGTTTATGAAGGCTTCTTTGTTCATGCGCGTATGATTTCGTGCGCTGGCCTCCTGGCCGGCTGTCGCGTGGACGCCTGCGTCCACGTACTCTCTCCCCGCGGGCTCTCACCCCCGTAGGGAGAGAAGAATAATAACCCTGGGTGAAGCGACGCGGAATGCTGGGAACCCAGGCCAATGAGGCATTGCGCCCCGTCGGGGCGCTGCGAATATGCCCTTAAATTTTGCAGATAATTTTGACTCAAATGAAATCATTGCCTTCCGAAGAAAATCCGCTCATAGACAGATCCGACGAGAGAGCAAGAGTTTTGCAGAGAATTCCCGCTCGGTGTGAGCCAAAAAACTCATTTTGCTCAGAATCACGCGACTTCCAGTTGCATCATCAGCTCTTCCCATTCGGCGGTGAACGCTGCCAACTGCGTGCGCAACTCCTCGGCCAGCGCCGTTAGCCGCTGCGTCTCCTCAGCACTGAAGTACACGCCGAGCTGCTCCTCGGTATGCGCAATCGAAGCCTCGATGCGCGGTACTTCTTCTTCCAGAAACGCGCACCGCTCTTCCATCTGCTTCTGCTTGATCGGATTCAATCGTCGCGGCCGCTCCTTCACCGCGTCGGCCTCATCCTCCCTTTCGCCGTTCGAGAGCGCGACGGTCTCCGGCTGTTTTCCCTTCGCTGGAATCACAACCGAAAGGCTGCTGGATGCAATCCCTTGCGCCTCCTTCCAGCGAAGATAATCCTCATAGTTGCCTTCATGGCTGGTCACGTTGCCACCTTCCACTTCCAGCACGCGTGTAGCCAGCCGATCAATGAAGTAGCGATCATGCGAGACAAAAACCACTGTCCCGCTGAAGGCCGCCAGAGCGTCGAGCAGCACATCTTTGGCGCGCATATCAAGATGGTTGGTCGGCTCGTCGAGCAGCAGAAAATTGGAGGGCGAAACCAGAATCCGCGCCAGAGCGTAGCGGTTGCGTTCGCCGCCCGATAGAACGCCCAGCGGCTTGAAGACATCGTCGCCGCGAAAGAGGAAGCAGCCTAGCAGCGAGCGCAATTCGCTCTCCGGCACTTTGAGCGCGGCGCGGCTGATGTCGTCCAGCATCCGCGCATCGCCGTCCAGCACCTTGTACTGATCCTGCGCAAAGTACTCGCTTACCACGTTATGTCCCAGCTTGACGCGGCCTGCCGTCGGCGCTTCGTCGCCGGTCAGCAGTTTAATCAGCGTGGACTTGCCCGCACCGTTCACGCCCACCAGCGCCACGCGGTCGCCGCGCTCGATGCCAAAACGCACATCGCTGAGCACCTGCTTGGCGCCATAGCTCTTGGAGAGCGCTTCTGCCTCAACCACCATGCGTCCCGATGGAGGCGGCTGCAGAAACTTGAAGTGTATCGCCGGCTCCTCTTCGGGAATCTCGATGCGCTCAATCTTCTCCAGCTCCTTGATGCGGCTCTGCACCTGCTTGGCTTTGGTCGCCTGCGCGCGGAAGCGATTGATGAAGGCCTCCAGGTGTTCGATCTGGATACGCTGATTGCGATAAGCCGCCTCTAACTGAGTCCGCCGCTCGTCCTTCTGGCTGAGATATTTCGTGTAATTTCCTTGATAGGTATTCAGCCTTTTATTCCAAATCTCCACAGTCCGGTCGATGGTTACATCCAGAAAATAACGGTCGTGGGAGATGAGGATGTAGCCGAAGGGATAGCTTTTCAGATAATCTTCCAGCCAGTTGCGCGTTTCCAGATCTAAATGATTCGTCGGCTCGTCCAGCAGCAGCAAATTCGGTTTGGCCAAGAGCAGCTTGGCCAGCGCAATCCTCATCTGCCAGCCGCCGCTGAATTCATCCGTCTGCCGCGCCCAATCTTCTTTTCCAAAGCCCAGGCCAGTCAGTACGCCGCCCACCTGCGCATCCAGCGCATAGCCGTCCAGCGCGTGAAAGCGCTCTTGCAGCATCGAGTAGCGCTCCGCCGCGGCCTCGTACTCCGCTCCTTGATGGTCGAGCACAGCCAACTGCCCCGCCAGCCGCTCAACCTCCCGCGCCATCTCGCGCAACTCGTCAAAGACCGTCAGACACTCCTCGAAGACACTCCGGCCGGTCAGCGCCAATCCTTCTTGCGGCAGGTAGCCGATGCTCATCCCGCGCGTCTGCTGCAAGCCGCCGTAATCCAGCGTCTCCAAGCCGCAAAGCACCTTCATCAGCGTCGATTTTCCGGTGCCGTTAGCGCCCACCAGCGCAGTCTTCTCCCGCGCCCGGATCAGCCAGTTGGCCTCCAAAAACAGTACACGCGGTCCAAAGCGCTTGCCGGCATTTTGCAGTGAGAGCATCTACTACTATTTTCGCACCCCCTGCGCTGGGACAGACGCTCGCTCTTCGTTCGCATGAGATTGGATGCGATTTATAAATAATTCACTTACGGCCGAATCTCCACCGGCGTGCCCACAGGAACCAGCTTGAAGATCTCGTCGATCTCCTCATTGGTAACGGCGACGCAGCCCAGCGTCCAGTCGTAGAGCCGATGCGCCGCGCCGATCCAGCCCTCGCCGTTGGGCAGGCCATGAATCATGATCGAGCCGCCCGGCGCGACGCCCAGCCTCGCTGCCCGCGCCCGGTCTGCGGCATTCGGATACGAGACGTGCATCGCCTTGTGATAGTGGCTGGCCGCGCTTTTAGCGTCGATTGTGTAATGGCCCTCCGGCGTGCGCGCATCGCCCTGACGCTCCTTCGGCGCAAGTCCGCCCTGCCCCAATGCAACTTTGTAACTGCGGATCACCTTGCCGCCCGCCAGCAGTTCCATTACATGATCCTTCTTCAGAATCAAAATCGAGTCGGCCTGTTGCTGTGGCGTCTGAGCCGGGAGATTACCGGCGAACGCCCAAAAGACCAGGCAAACGATGACGCAAAAAGGTAAAACGGCGAAGCGAATATGAATTTTGCGTGAATTCATGCGATCACTCTACTACAACCCACAGGGTTTCGCCTATCGATTCATCTCCCTTTCATCTGCCTCTTTTATGAATTATTAGTCCGTGCTTAACTTCCCCGCACTGCCGGACAGAGATTCCCGTCTCACAGGAGCCTTTCAATGGCCGATCTGGCAACTACAGTGGAAACGCTGCCCGCCGGGGCATCGCTGCTTGACAGCAAGATGAAAAAATCCTCCGCATGGGTCAGCGGCGCGGTCGTTCTGGTGGCGCTCATCGGCGGCCTCGGCTACATCGGCTATCACATTGCCCAGGACCTGGGCGAGATCGCCATCACCAGCTTCTGGCCTTATGCGCTTCTAGGCGTAGCGCTGCTCATCGCCCTCGGCTTCGAATTCGTCAACGGCTTTCACGACACCGCCAACGCCGTCGCCACGGTCATCTACACGCACTCGCTCGATCCCAACATCGCTGTCGTCTGGTCGGGGCTTTGCAATCTGGCGGGTGTGCTGGTCTCATCCGGCGCGGTAGCCTTCTCGATCATTACGCTGCTGCCTGTCGAACTGATCCTGCAGGTCAGCGCCGGCGCCGGCTTCGCCATGGTCTTCGCATTGCTGATCGCAGCCATCATCTGGAATCTCAGCACATGGTGGTTCGGTCTGCCCGCCTCCAGCTCCCACACCATGGTCGGTTCCATCATCGGCGTGGGCGTGGCCAACCAGCTCATGAGCATACATAGCGGCACCTCCGGCGTGGACTGGGAACAAGCCATCAAGGTCTTCAAGGTGCTGCTGATCTCGCCGCTGGTGGGCTTTGGCTGCGCGGCTATCCTGCTGATGGTTCTGAAGCCAAAGCTGCGAGTCGCAGGCTGCGCTCTCTTGAGCCTGTTGGCGGCACTGAGCGCCCATTATGGCCTCTCTCTATCCTTCTTGATTTCAGCTTTGATCGGTATCGGTATCGGCGTCGGCGTGTGGGCAGCACTCTTGGTTATTCACGTCCCCGATGCGCTCTTTACTGCGCCCAAAGGCAACACGCCTCCGCCCTGGCCAATCCGCCTTCTGCTGGTCCTGACTTGCAGTGGCGTCAGCTTCGCCCACGGCTCCAATGACGGCCAAAAAGGCATGGGACTCATCATGCTGATTCTCATCGGCACCGTTCCTACAGCCTATGCGCTCAACCATGCGGTCACCGGTCACGATATTCAGGACTTTATCGCCGCCAGCGAACAGGCAGGACACATTCTCGACCGCCATGTGGATCAGAGCGGTATTCTCGGCGCCGACGCCCGCACCGAGGTCACTGACTATATTCGCACCAAGCAACTTCGCCCGGATACCGTGCTTGCACTGCGCGAACTGGTCGAAGACCTCAACCACGAAGTCGCGCTCTACAAGGAGTTCAAATCGGTTCCGGCCAAGGATCAGACCAACGTCCGCAACGATATGTATGTGGCCAGCGAAGCCATCCGCCTGATGCAGAAGAACAACAATCCGGCCTTCACCGCCAGCGAGAGTGCCGCGCTCGCCAATTACAAAAGCAAGGTTGACAAGGCCACCAAGTTCATTCCTTCCTGGGTCAAGGTGGCCGTGGCGCTGGCTCTCGGCCTGGGCACCATGATCGGTTGGAAGCGCATCGTTGTAACCGTCGGTGAGAAGATCGGCAAGGAGCACCTGACCTACGCGCAGGGAGCCTGCGCTGAGTTGGTCGCCATGTGCACCATCTCGGCTGCGGACAAATTCGGCCTGCCGGTCTCAACGACGCACGTACTCAGCTCCGGCGTGGCCGGCACCATGGCCGCCAATGGGAGCGGCCTGCAGTTTGCCACCATTCGCAACATCGCCGCCGCCTGGATCTTTACTCTGCCCGCAGCGGCTCTGCTCTCCGGCTCGCTCTTCTGGGTCTTCCGGCATTTTGCAAGCTAGAGCCTGTTCACCGGCTGGGCAATCGCAATTGGGTTAATGCGATTGCCCTGTGTTCACCGGAGAGATGAGAGAGCGCTGTCTACTTCTTCTTCCATGCGCCGACAATGGCGCCCATCACGGTCAGGCTAAGCAGCAGAAAGCCGGCGTTGATAGCCAGCAGACTCACAGGTCGTACCTCGAAAACATATTCGAGAGACAATGTAGTGAAGACAAAGCCGAACCACAAGAGCGCCGCTACCTTGATTCCGCGCAGTGCCGTCTGTTCGCCGGTCAGTTGAGTGATGCATGAAATAGCGGACGCAATCACCGCCGCCGCGACCAGTGCGACGGCATACTGAAACGCGGGGTTGACGCCGGAGCTGAGAAGCCACTCCCGCGAACGGCCGATGCCATCAAGCCAGCCTTGCAAGAAGAACGAGTACCAGCCTGCCTCCAGCAGAAAACTGACTATGGCCGCAATGAGAATCGCCAGATAGTTCTGCCTGACCTTCGATTCCTGCATGGTCATCTTTTCCTCCGATTCTTGCCTCGCCGGGAAAGTATAAGTCATACCGGATGAGTTTTGGCCAGGAAAAAATGAAGATACAGCCTAATCCAGACGGGTGAGGAAGGCCTCTCCCTCGGCGGGGCGCAGGCGGCGGGCGATCAGCTCGGCCTGCGCGCGGTTGTCGCCGCGGGGGCGAATCCGCACCCAGTAGCTCTCTTCACCGGGAAACTCGATCACGTTGGAGCCGGGGTACTTGTGCTCCAGTTGCGCCTTGAGTTTATTCGCCTTGTGCTGGCTCTTGAAGGCGCCAACCTGCACGCACCAGCGGCCGCCGCTGGCGATCGGCTTGGGCGCGAGATACACATCCACACGCACGCGCGCGGAGCCCGAACGGTAGATGCCGGTGGCCTTGGCCGAGGCAATGGTCAAATCGATCAGCCGGTCTTCCACAAACGGGCCGCGATCGGTGATGCGCATCGGGCTGGACTGGCCAGTGGCCAGATTCGTCACAACGATCAGCGATCCCATCGGCAGGGTGCGATGAGCGGCGGTCAAGGCCCGGTCGCTGAAGACCTCTCCATTGGCCGACCTGCGTCCCTTGTAGGGCGCGGTGTACCAGGTGGCCAGCCCCTCTTCGCTCTGGATTGGCCGATGCCTCTGGATGTAATCGAGATCGTCGGCGCTGATGCCGCCCGGTGGCGTGGGTGTCGGCGCAATGCGCGCCGGATGCGTGGCGGAGGGCGCTGCATATGAGCCGATAGCGGGAGGAGCCGCTTGCGGCGCAGGCAGCGAGGACTCCGTCTGGCGGTGTCCGCAGCCGGCGAGAATCAGCAACGCCGGCGCCAGCGCCAGAGCGATCCCCGGCAAGGCGCGGCTTCCGCCTCTCAAGGGCGCTCTCCCCGGTTCTGTTCGAAGCGGTCGGCCAGATCGCGCAGCTTGTCGGCGACGGTGCGCAGAGCAGAAACCGATTCCTTGCGTACCTGGGGAACCACCGCATCGTTCACGTAGGCGATGGCGTGGCGCACCTCCATCTCGATCAACTCGACGGCCTCTTCAATGCGTCTGCCTGCGCCGCTTGTGCCGAATCCGGGCGGCGGCGTTGAATTTGCACTCATGAATACCCTCCCCGCTCAAGCTATCTTCTATCAGTCTGCGATGCGCGCCTGACAGCGTCAATCGCGGATCGCGGAAAGGTGCCGCAATGGTCAATACATAAGCCGGATTCCACTTTCACTCCGCCGTCGAGCGCTGAATCTGCGCTGCACGCAACTTCACCATTCAAAATCCGTCAGACGGACTGAAGGGAGGCACACCTGCGCGGCTCCGAGAATCTGAGTTACGCTAAAGAGTCGCATCCGGACGCGGGCGGATCTTGCCCGGATGGCGTGGTCAACACTTTCCTCAGCGAGGTCCTCTTCTTGGAACGAGCTTCGAGAATCTGTGCCGTCAGGAATTACGCTGCCAGCGGCTGGTCGCCGGGCAGGGCACTGGCGCATCGTCGCGCCCTGCTCGTGCTGATGGCTCCTGCCTTGCTCTTTGCAGCGTCTTCCGCGCAGACTGCGATTCCCAGCCCAGCCGTGGCGCTTCCCGATGCGCCCCAGCCGCAGTCTCCCGCCAAAGCCGGCGCGCAGCTCTCACAGCCTTGCCAAGTTCAAGGCAACTCGGCCACCGCTGCCTCACCTTCCTGCCAGCCTCAGCCTTCAAAGAACTGGTTCGCACGCTTTCTGACAGGACCTGAGGTCAAGCCTCTGACTCCCAAAGAAAAAGCCCTGCTGGCGGCACGCAATGTGGTGGATCCCTTCAACGCCATCACCATTCTGGGCAGCTCGGCGATTGCGGTTGGCTCGGACGCCGACTCTCCATACGGACCCGGCATGAAGGGCTTTGGACGATCGGTTGGAGTCAGCTACACCCAAGACCTTACCGGTGAATTCTTCGGCACCTTTCTGATTCCCTCCATCGTTCACCAGGATCCGCACTACCACCGGATGCCCAGCGCCACCATTCCCCGCCGCATATTTCATACCGTTGTGCAGGTGGTTTGGACGCAGGGCGACAACGGCAAGCCGATGGTCAACTATGCCAATCTCTTTGGTTACGCCATTGGGGACGAGATCAGCAATCTTTATGTGCCCGGCCGGGAGACCAATCTTCCCGCCAGCGCCGAGCGCTACGGCACCGGCCTGGCCACAGCGCCCATCGATAACATCGTCACCGAGTTTCTGCCCGATGTGGCGCGCCACATTCATCTCCGCGTGGTCCTGATCCAGCGGATCATCAACCAAGTGGCCAAGACCGATGCGGCCGGAGCATCCTGAGAATCTCACTCACATCGAGCTGAATTATTCTGCAAGTTTTTGGGGTTCAATTATTTTCTATTTGCTCTTTTCCGCCCAAATGATTCCGATTGGCCATTTTCCCGTTTTAGGCGTCAGACTGACTTCGACGAGCCTGACTAGTTTGCCCAGGCCTCGATGTTTTGAGACCTGGCAGGGTTGGGCGAAGCGAAAGAAATTACGAGATTTGATGCGCGCCGTCGGAGGCGTGGCAGATGTGAATCTCCGGCTTGATGCCGGTTTTGGCTTGGTAGCGCTTGCCTAACTCTTCGGCGAAGGCTTTGGCCTTGTCTTGCTCCACCAAGTTGATGGTGCAGCCGCCGAAGCCGCCGCCGGTGAGCCGTGCGCCGATGATGCCAGGCAACTGGTTCGCCAGATCGACCATGAGGTCGGCCTCGACGCAACTGCCCTCAAAATCCTTGCTATAGCTGGTGTGAGCTTCAGCCATGAGGCGGCCTACTTCCTTGATGTCGCCTTTGAGGAGAGCTTCACTGGCGGCCACGGTGCGCAGGTCTTCGCTGATGACGTGCTTGGCGCGGAGATAGGATTTAGGCTCCATCTCGTGACCCCACTTGGCCAAGTCGTCGAGAGTCGCATCGCGCAGGAAGGGAACGCCGCCGCGATGGCCGTTGATGATGGCGCAGGCGGCCTCGGACTCGGCGCGGCGTGTCTTGTAATCGCCGCCGACGATGGAGTGCTTGACCATGGTGTTGGCGATGACCAGGGCGACGTTGGCAGGGATGGGCGCGAGACGGAAGCTGAGGTCGCGGCAATCCAATAACAGAGCGTGATTGGCCTTGCCGTTGGCGCTGATGAACTGATCCATGATGCCGCAGTTGGCGCCGACAAACTCATTTTCGACGCGCTGACAAAGCTTCGCCAAGACGGGGCGCGGATACTCGGCTCCGATCAGCGAGAGGATGGCAAGCGACGTGACGACTTCGAGAGCGGCGGAGCTGGAGAGGCCGGAGCCGAGGGGCACGTCGCCCCAGAGGCTGAGGCTGAAGCCAGGAATCTTGTGGCCTTCGCCGGAGAGGATGGAGACGACGCCCATGGGGTAGTCGCTCCAGTGCTTGGTGGCGACGGGTTTGGCGGCGGCGTCAAAGGTCTTTTCCTCTCCATAGTTCTCGGCCCAGATAACAATCTTGCCGTCTGTGCGGGGCGAGATGGCGGCCAGGGTGGCGAAGTTGATGGCGACGGGCATCACGAAGCCCTCGGCATAATCGGTGTGTTCGCCGATCAGGTTGACGCGGCCGGGAGCGGCAAAGACTGCCGGGTCGGCGTGGAAGCGGGCTTTGTGCGAGGTGCGAAGTACTGCGGGATCATGCATGGTGGGTCACATCCTTATCAGGGTTCAGAGATCAAAAATCAGTTGTCAGCTATCAGCGTTCAGTTGTCAGATTGGGCGGTTGCGGAGAACTGACAAATGAATACTGACAACTTGTTCAAAGCAATTCGAGATCGACGGTCATGGGCCAGGTGAAGGATTCGCCGGGGGCCAGGGTACGCGACCAGGGGCCGGTGATGCCGAGCGAATCGACGGGGGCCGTGGTGGGTTCGAGGGCGACGCAGTGCTGCTTGGTTCCGGCGCGATCGGGCCAGCCGCCATTGCATATCCAGATGCCGAGGTAGGGCGTGGCGGCGGGATTGAAGCTGATGCGGAGACGGACACCAGCGGAGGGGCGCTCCAGGGCGCACCAGTTTTCTGCGGCGGTAAGAGGGCCGGCAAAGAGCTTGTCACCGGTGTTGGATTCGGGAGGGGTGGCGATGCCGAGGTTGGTTTCGCCGCCCGTGACGAGTTTGGCGACGGGCCACTGAACGGTGTCTCCGCCCTTGCCGAGACGTCCGCCGCCGGAGCCTTCCAGACGCAGCGTCTTGATGGAGGCGGGCAGGATGACGCGGTCGCCGGCCTGCGAGGTATAACCGGGATGCGCCGACCAGGCCCAGGGAGTCTGCTTGTCGCCTGTGTTGGTGACTTTGTAATCGGCATGGAGGCGGTAACCCTTGTCAGTCTGGGTGAGGGTCACGGTGCGAAGCAGCGAGAGTGGCAGCGAGAAGCAGTTGCCGCGCATGGTGAGGGAGCCGTTGGCGCAGGCCAGGACGCTCCACTCAACGCGCCAGAGGTCACCGTGATCGGGAACCTCAACGGGGCCGTTGACGGTTTGGACGGTGCAGCCGGCGACTGAGGGCAGACACTCATCCCAACCGCTGGCGTCGCCCTGGTCGAAGCTCATGGTGCGGGTGCGGGGGCCGTATGGAGCCAGGGGGATTTGCAGCAGTTCATGGCCCTTGACGAGGATGGAAGAAATCTTGCCGCCGAACTGGGGCAGGATGGTGACGGCACAATCGCCGATGTTCATGAGTATGCTGTCTTTTTCAGTGCGAGTGACTACTTCTGCTGCCATCTTTCTTTTTCTCCTAAGACATCCGCGCAGGCCGCGGAGAACCGATTCCAGATTTCGTCCAGCCAGATTTCGTGATCGGGCTTCATCAGCACCGAACGCAGGCAGGTGACCGCCTCCGAGCGGCTCGCCGATTCAGCGCCAACAACGGGCTGAAACCACGCCAGCGGCAATTCTACAAGAGCAAGGTGCAAATCCCGAAGGGCACAGGCGGCGAAGATTTGCTGCGCGAGTTGGGAGGAGCGCTCGGGCCTCTCGGCATTGATCTTCCAGGCGACGATGTCCAGCTCCGGGCGGCCAGCAAGTGGCTGAAAGCGCCCGCCCTTGTCCACGCGGAGCCTCCGGTCGAGCTCGACAGCCGCGGCACGGCCACGCGTGAGACCACGGGCAAATTCCCCGCCGGGAATGAGCGGCAGGAGCCGCAGCGTCGCCCAAAGCGCCACTGCCGCGGCACCGGCGCGGGAGCACTCCAGGCTGATCTCGCCCAGGTGGAGCTTATCGGAAGTGAAGTAGGTATACGGAGAATCGTGCTTGTAAAACTGCCCCACTGACGGGTCGCGGAAGAGAATGCAGCCGCAGCCATAGGGCTGGAGGCCGTGCTTGTGGGGATCGACGACGATGGAGTCGGCTTGGTCGAGGACGGCATAGGCGCGGCGGGCCGGAGCATCGAGCGCTTCAGGAATCAGCCGGAAGTAGCCGCCGTAGGCCGCATCGACATGGACACGGAAGCCGTACTTTTGACGCAATGCCAGAATCTCGTCGAGGGGATCGACGGCGCCAATCGCTGTCGTTCCCATCGTGACGACAACGGTGCCGACATCGCCATGGCGGAGTTCGGCTTCCAGCGCTTCGAGGCTCATGCGTCCGTGGCGGTTGGTAGGGATGGAAGTGAAGTCGAGCTTGAGCACGGCGGAGATGCGCTGGTGGGTGTAGTGCGCCTGCTCGGAGCCAACGATGCGTGTACCCGGCGCGAGCTGCCCTGCGATCCAGAGGGCTTCCAGGTTGGCGAATGTGCCGCTGGAGGTCAGATGGCCCAGACACTCTGTCCAGCCGAAGAGGGCGGCGATCTGGCGGACGGCCTCAATCTCCATCTCCGAGCTGGCCCGGCCTCCGTCGCGGGCGTGATTGTTGGGATTGATCGTCATGGCCAGCGCATAGGCGGCCCGCGCCACCGGGTGTGGCGGCTTGAGCATCTGTCCGGCATAGAGAGGATGAAAGTAGGGATAGTTGTCGCCGAGGCGGCGGGCTACTTCATCGAGAACCGGCGCCAGGCTATCCGGGCTGAGAGCGGAATCAAAGTCGGGCAGGGAAGTGAACTGCTCTTCCAATCGCTCTGTGGCGTGCGAGAGCAGCGCGGGAACGGGATCCTTCGGCATGGTAACCCTCCGGGGTAACACAAAGGAACTTCGAAAGAAAGCGTTTTGAATGAACGGCTTCGGGAGAGGAAAACTTCCCGAAAGTAAAAATGACGAACAAAATTCGCACTTTTTTCCTAAGATGGATGGTACACTGCTGTCAGCGTTAGGTCCGAAGCGGGCGTGAGCAGCACTCGCCCAAACAAGCAAGATTCTGCCAGTGGTCGCTCCGATTCATCCAGCGCAATTCAATTCAGGAAACACGAACGCAATGGAACAAGGTACTGTGAAGTGGTTCAACGACGCGAAGGGCTTTGGTTTTATTTCGCGCCAGAACGGCGAAGACGTTTTTGTGCACTACTCTGCAATCAATTCAAATGGTTTCAAGAGTTTGCAGGAAGGTCAGGCCGTGCAATTCAACGTGGTGAAGGGACCCAAGGGCTGGCAAGCGGCAGACGTACAACCGCTCTAAGGCTGGATTCCGGCAGAATCGAGCAGAGGCAGACGAGGGCAAGGAGCCATCCAAGCTCTCGTTTGCTTTATGGCATGGATTGAGGTTTGCGCTTTCACAGGGCGGTTGAAACGGCGGCTCGGGCCGATGCGCGTCGCAGCTCGGTTGCATGAGGAGTGAGCCGTTTGGCGAATGCATCTGCAGAGTAAGATGGCTGTTATGGAATTTGAGCCGTGCAAGCCGCCAGGAAATCCCAGCTACAAGAATAAATGGTGGACGACGCGGCTCGTCTGGCCGCTGATTGCTGCCGCTATAGCGCGTTTCGCGCTGCTGGCTGTCTCGCTTGCCCGAATCGGAAGCTACGGCATGATCCGGCTCGATACCAGCAGCTATCTCATACCGGGACGCAACCTGTTGCTCCACGGCTGTTTTTGTGCCGATGGCGCTCCTGACCTGTTTCGCACACCGGGCTACCCTTTCTTTCTCTCCGTCACCAGCCTTCCAGGTCTCCCGGCGGCTGCTTTAGCAAACGTGATTCTTTCGATCTTCTCCGTAATACTTGTTTGGAGGCTGGGGCGGGCAGTCTTCAACGACGACAGCATCGCGCTCGGCGCGGCCTGGCTCTTCGCATTTGAACCGATTGGGGTTGTGAATTCTGTCGTTCTCATGTCGGAGACGCTCTTTCTCACTTTGCTTTTGCTCAGTTTGGAGCGGCTGGCCGTGTTCTTGCGCACACGCCGCTTACCGCTGCTTGCCGCGGGAGGATTATGGCTGGCCGCGGCGACATTTGTCCGTCCTGCCGCCTATTACTTGCCTCCAGCATTGGCCTTGGGCTTTTTTCTGGTGTTGGCGCGTGTGCCCGGATTGCGCTGGAAGGCGCCGGCGGTGTTTCTGATCAGTGTGTTGCCGTGGCTGGCCGCATGGCAGATTCGCAACCGGGTTGAGACCGGCTACAGCGGGTTTTCCAGTATTTCGGATTTCAATCTTTACTTCTTCAGTGCTGCCGATATGATTGGCAGGGTGGAGCACCGGAATCTCTCGGAAATTAGACAGGGGTTGGGCTTACAATGTGCGCTTGGCTGCGGAATGCAAGCCTATCTCTATCAGCCTTACCTTGCATTGCATCCGGAGCAGGCGGGATGGAACCAGGGCCAGCGTCTGGCTTATATGCACACCGAGGCTGAACGCGTTCTCCGGGCGCATTTTGGGCTTTATCTTCATTCCTGCTTCGAATCCCTCGTTAAGACAATGATCGATCCTGGCGCCAGGTCCTTCGATGCCTTGATGAGTCGGGATGAGTCCCGGCATATTGTTTATTTGTTGAGACGCGAGGGACCGGTACGCGGGCTGATCCAGTTCGCCAAATCAGAACCCAGGGCGGCGGCCGAGAAGGCCGCATTTACGGTGGTGATGCTGGGATTGTATCTGCTTGCGGGGCGCGGAGTATTTCTCGCCGTGCGCGCGGCCCGTTGCGATGCAATGCAGAGTGCGTCTCTATGGCTGTTGCTGGGTACGTCGCTTTACTTTGTTGCTATCTCAGCCATGGCGGGAGGGGCGGGGGCGGATTCTCGCTACCGGCTGCCGGTGATGCCGATTGTATGCATTTTTGCGGCGGCGGGGCTCAGGGCGATAAAGATCGCTGAGCAATAAGAAGGCCGGAGGCGGCCGGTGAGAACGAGTGGAATGGAGAGGATTCGATGCAAACCGTATTGATTACCGGCGGCGCCGGGTTTTTTGGCGGAGTCTTGAAACGCAAGATGCTGGGCGAGGGGTATCGCTGCGTCAGCTTCGATCTGGTGCAGGATGCGGACCGGCATGAAAATCTGGTCAGTATTCAGGGAGACCTGCGCGACAAGGCGCTGGTGGAAGAGGTCTTCAGCACGTATCAGTTCAGCGCGGTGCAGCATTGCGCCGCCATGCTGGCGCACGGACTCAAGATCGACGAAGCGGAGGTCTGGAATTGTAATGTCGAAGCCACGCGCAATGTGGCGGAGGCCTGCAAGCGGCATCAGGTGCGAAACCTCATCTTCACCTCGACCAATTGCCTCTGGGCGAGCAACCTGGGCCATGCCATTGCCGAGGATGAGCCTCCCGCGCCGGTGGAAGTTTACGGCCGCGCCAAACTGGAGTCGGAGCGCGTGCTGCGCGAGTACTCCGGCGAGCTGAATGTAGTGATCATCCGCTGTCCCACGATCATTGACAGCGGACGGCTGGGGCTGCTGGCGATTCTCTTTGAGTTTATCGACGATAACAAGACGGTCTGGCTGGTTGGCGGAGGATCGAATCGATACCAGTTCATCTATGCGGACGACCTGGCTCAGGCCTGCGAACAGGCGATGGAGCTGGGACGATCGGAGACCTTTCATATCGGATCGGATCACGTGGAAAGTTTGCGCGAAGTCTTTGAGGCTGTCATACGTGCCGCCGGGTCCAAGTCGAAGACGCGGGCGCTGCCGAAGGGACCGGCAATTCTGGCCATGAAGCTGGCGCATCATCTGCACATCTCCCCGCTCGGCGCCTATCACTACAAGATGATCGCGGAGGATTTTTTCTTCGACACCACGCGCATCAAGCGGGAGCTGCACTGGCAGCCGACGCTGAGCAATTCCCAGATGCTGGTGCGCGCCTATCAATACTATTCCACTCACCGGGCCGAGATCGAGAAGCGTTCCGATGTATCGGCACACAGCAAGCCCGCATCGATGGGCATCATACGGCTGCTGAAGTGGATCTCCTGAAATCCGGCTGGGCTGCGATGGGCGGGCGGAATCGAGTACTCTTGATGGGGGAGTTTGCTGGCGGAAGAGCCAGCGCGCAACCTAGATCTGTCATCCCTTCCATGCAAACGAGGAAATGCCGTGTCTGACAAGAAAGCGATCATTATAGGAGCGGGACCTGCCGGGCTGACCGCGGCCATCGAGTTGCAGCGGCGCACCGGGGTCAAGCCGGTGGTGCTGGAGGCGAGCCAGGAGATCGGCGGCATCTCGCGCACGGTACGCTACAAGGGCAACCGCATGGACATTGGCGGCCACCGCTTCTTTTCCAAATCGGATCGCGTGATGCAGTGGTGGCTGGATCTGATGCCGGTGGCAAGCGGCGGGGATGGCGATGCGCAGGAGGGAGCGCTGCGCTATCAGGGCCAGCAGCGCGATCTGCCTGCGGGGAACGGCGCGCTCGATGCAGAGAACGAAGACCTGGTGATGCTGGTCAGGCAGCGCAAGAGCCGCATCTACTTTCTGCGCCGCTTCTTCGACTATCCCATTAGCCTTTCCGCGGCGACCTTCCGGAATATGGGGTTGCTGCGCACGCTGCGCTGCGGAGTGAGTTATCTGCGCTCGGCGCTCTTGCCGCAACGCCAGGAGAAGTCGCTGGAAGACTTTATCATCAATCGTTTTGGCAAGCAGCTTTATCTGACATTTTTCAAGTCGTACACGGAAAAGGTCTGGGGCGTTCCCTGCAATGAGATCAGCGCCGAGTGGGGGGCGCAGCGCATCAAGGGACTCTCGCTGAAGGGCGTGATAACCCACTTTTTCAAGAAGGCTCTGCGCAAGAAGAAGCCGGGCGACATTGCGCAGAAGCAGACCGAGACCTCGCTGATCGAGAAGTTCCTTTATCCCAAGCTGGGTCCGGGGCAGTTGTGGGAGTATGCGGCCGGGCTGGTGCGCAAGAACGGCGGGGAGATTCATTTCGGCATCCGCGTCGATCGTATCGAGGTGAACGGGAACAACGTCGCCTCGGTGGAAGGCGTGAACGACGCAGGCGAGCGCGTCCGCTTTGCGGGCGATTACTTCTTTTCGACGATGCCGGTCCGCGATCTGATCCGCGCAATTGGCGCGCCGGTTCCCGGCGAGGTGCGCAAGGTGAGCGAAGGGCTGATGTACCGCGACTTCATTACCGTCGGACTGCTGGCCAGCAAGCTCACGGTCACCGAGAAGGACGGCGCACCGCTCAAAGATAACTGGATTTACATTCAGGAGCCGGACGTGGTGGTCGGACGGCTGCAAATCTTCAACAACTGGAGTCCCTGGCTGGTGGGAAGCCCGGAGAAGGTTTGGATCGGCCTGGAGTATTTTTGCAATGAGACCGATCCGCTCTGGAAGCTCTCCGACGAGGAGATGGCGAAGTTTGCGATTGCCGAGGTCGCCCGGATTGGCATTCTCAAGGCTGAGGATGTGGAGGACTCCCATGTGGTTCACGTGCCCAAGACCTATCCCGCTTACTTCGGCAGCTATGAGCGCTTCGACGTGATTCGCAACTATCTCGACGGTTTTGAGAATCTCTTTTTAGTTGGCCGCAACGGAATGCACAAGTACAACAATCAGGATCATTCGATGCTGACGGCCATGGCATCGGTGGAAAACATTGCCAACGGCATTACCACGAAAGACAATATCTGGGCGATCAATACGGAGATGGAATATCACGAGGAAAAGACGGACAAGTGAAGGCGCCGCCGGTTGAGCCGCCAGAACTCTTCGTTCAAAACGGCGGCGAAGCCGGTCCAGGCCCAATAGGGAGCCATCAGCCATGCGGCCGCGGGCGAGACCCGGTTGAAGAGCAGCGCGGTGGCGCCAATGGCAAACCAGAGAAGGATCGCTTCCACCATTGCGGCGCCGATGGCGTGAAAGCGGAAGAAGATCAGCGACCAG
>Ga0181529_10003337_pt1 | contig 18352 bp, 12 predicted proteins | sample PEATcosm2014_Bin_36_FD_119763 | JGI IMG/M metagenome (GOLD analysis project Ga0181529, IMG submission 119763) | Peatland microbial communities from MTU Mesocosm Facility, Houghton, MI, USA - PEATcosm2014_Bin10_30_metaG | ecosystem: Environmental > Terrestrial > Soil > Wetlands > Peat | place... | reverse complement strand
ATCTGCCTGAATTTCGGCCTGGCGGCCGAGTTCGGCGGCAAGACCAACCTGCGCTTCGACGATACCAATCCCGAAAAGGAAGAGACCGAGTACGTTGACTCCATCATGGAGAACGTCCGCTGGCTGGGGTTCCAGTGGGACGGCAAGCCGCTCTATGCCTCCGATTATTTCGGCCAGCTCTACGAGTGGGCCGTGCAGTTGATCAATGAGGGCAAGGCTTACGTCTGCGATCTGCCGGCCGACGAGGTGCGCCAGTACCGCGGCACGCTCACCGAGCCGGGCAAGGAGAGCCCCTACCGCAACCGTTCGGTGGGCGAAAATCTCGATCTCTTCGAGCGCATGCGCGCCGGCGAATTTCCCGACGGCTCCCGTACCCTGCGCGCCAAGATCGACATGGCCGCCAAGAATCTGAACCTGCGCGACCCTGTGATGTACCGCATTCTGCACGCCGAGCATCACCGCACCGGCGACAAGTGGTGCATCTACCCGATGTACGATTTTGCGCACGGCCAGTCCGATTCCATCGAGCGCATCACCCACTCCATCTGCACGCTGGAGTTCGAGGACCATCGCCCGCTCTACGACTGGTACGTGGAAGCCCTCGGCATCTACCATCCGCAGCAGATCGAGTTCGACCGGCTCAATCTCACTTACACCCTGCTGAGCAAGCGCAAGCTGCTGCAACTCGTGCAGGACGGCCGCGTTCGTGGATGGGACGACCCGCGCATGCCCACCCTGGCGGGCATCAAACGCCGCGGCTACACGCCCGAAGCCATCCGCGCCTTCTGCGGCTCCATCGGCGTTTCCAAGACCAACGGCAGCATCGAACTGGGCCTGCTCGAACACCACGTCCGCGAGGACTTGAACCGCCGTGCGCTGCGCGTCATGGCCGTGCTGCGTCCCCTGAAAGTGGTGATCGACAACTATCCCGAAGGCCAGGTGGAGGAGATGGAGGCCATCAACAATCCCGAGGACGCTTCCGCCGGCACGCGCCAAGTCCCGTTTTCCCGCGTGCTGTACATCGAACAGGACGATTTCCGCGAGGTCCCGCCCAAGCAATATTACCGGCTCTCGCCCGGCAAGGAAGTTCGTCTGCGCTATGCGTATCTGGTCACGTGCCAAAGCGTGGTCAAGAACGAGCGCGGCGAAGTGATCGAGGTCCACTGCACCTACGATCCGGCGACCAAAGGCGGCAACACCCCCGACGGACGGCGCGTGAAATCGACCATTCATTGGGTATCGGCGCAGCACGCCGTGGACGCCGAAGTGCGCGTCTATGAAACGCTGTTCAGCAACCCCGATCCCAACAAAGTGGAAGAGGGACAGGATTTCACCGCCAATCTCAATCCGAATTCCCTGGAGGTCCTTCCGGCGTGCAAGCTGGAGCCCTCGCTGGCCGCTCCCTCCGAGGGTGTGCGCTACCAATTCGAGCGTCTCGGCTACTTCGCCGTAGACCCCGATTCGGCCCCCGGCAAACCCGTCTTCAACCGCACTGTAGCCCTACGCGACTCCTGGGCCAAAATCGAAAAACGCGACAAAGCCAAGTAGGTCTTATGCCCACTTACCTGCCAGTTGCTTCGGTTCTGTGGGGCACGATTTCATCCTGCGGCGGATTTTCAACCCGCCTGGGCGGCTACGTGCAAATGCCTCAAGCAATACTGAGAACCGACAAATGATCATATTGGGAATCGGCGGAATCCTGGGCGACGCCGCCAGCGCCATTCTGAAAGATGGCAAGCTCTGTGCGGCCGTCGAGGAATCCAAACTGACGCGCCGCCGCACGCGCCGCAGCGTTCACGGGGATCTGCCGGAGAACTCCATTGCCGCCTGCCTGGAATTGGCCGGCGTCACGCCCGCGCAGGTCGATGCCGTGGCGTTAGCCCGTCCCGTCCCCGTCATCGACTTCCACCTGAAACTGCGCGCCCAGTTTCCCTCCAGCCGCATCGTGGTGCTGGAACATCATCGGGCCCATGCCGCCTCGGCCTACTACGCTTCCCCGTTCGACGAGGCCACCGTGCTGGCGCTCGACCGCGGCGGCGATTTCCGTTGCGGCTCCCGCTGGCAGGCGCGCGGCACTCAGATCACCCTCGACCAGGAACTCTACTCCCCCGATTCCCCGGCCGACCTCTATGGCCGCGTCACCGAACTGCTGGACTTCCGCGCCGATGAAGAGGAGCACAAAGTTCAGTGGCTCTCCTCCGCCGGCGACGACCGCTTCAAAGACCTGTTCCTCGATATCCTTCACCTCTCGGACGACGGCCCACGCGTGGACCGCTCGTTCTTCGGCACCGAGCGCTTGCACCACGGCGGTTTCGGCGCGCGGTTCTACCAGGCCTTGGGCCTCGAAGACGGGCAGCCCGTGCCAGAGTCGCTGCGGGCTCACGTGGCGGCCGGAATGCAGCGGGCGCTCGAAGCGATGGCCATTCGCCTCGCCGGCCACGGCAAAAATCTTTGTCTGGCCGGCGGACTTGGGTTGAACGCCCTGCTGGTTTCCGCCCTGGAGAGAAATTCCGGTTACGCGAATGTCTTCGTGCAGCCCGCCGCCGGAAACGCCGGTACCGCGATTGGAGCCGTGCTCGAAACCTGGCACGGCGCATACCGCCGCAAGGAGCGGGTTTCGCTCGACACTCTGTGTCTCGGCCCATCCTACGGCGCGCCGGAGATCAAAAAAGAGCTGGAGAATTGCAAGCTGCGTTTCCGCTACCTGCTCACTACCGAGGAGATGATCGACACCGCCGTCGCGCAGTTGAACGACAACCGCATCGTGGCCTGGATGCACGGCCGCATGGAGTTCGGCGCGCGCGCGTTGGGAAATCGCAGCATTCTGGCATCGCCGCTGGATCCGTACTCCACCGAGAATCTGAACACCTACATCAAACATCGCGAGCCGGTTCGTAAGTTCGCCGCGTCGGTGCCCGCCGAACTGGCCTCGCAATATTTCGAAGTGGGCCCCAACGCCCGCTTCCTCTCCACCGTGGGCCGCGTGCGTCCCGAGCATCGCGAGCGTTTCGCCGCCGCTCTGCTGGCCGGCGACCAGGTGCGCGTACACACCGTGGATCGCGAAGAGAATCCCCTGTACTGGACGTTGCTGCACGCCGCCGGGAAAGCCACCGGCCTCCCGGTTCTTTACAACACGTCGTTCAACCTCTTCGGCGAACCGCTGGTCTGCACCCCGCGCGACGCCGTGCGCAGCTTCTATTCCTCGGGCATCGACGCGCTGTTCGTGGGACAATTCTTCCTGCAGAAGTAGGACGGCGGGAAACCGAATGAACGATCCTAAACAACAGTGGCTGGCCGCCGCGCGGACCGCTATCGAAATCGAAGCCGCCTCGCTGGCTTGCGCCGCGGCGAAGTTGGACGGCGCACTGATCCGCGCCGTAGACCTCATCCTGAAGCACCCCGGCAAGGTCGTGGTCACGGGCATAGGCAAGTCCGGGCACATCGCGCGCAAAATCGTCGCCACGCTCTGCAGCACCGGGACCGCGGCGGTCTTCCTGCACCCCGCCGAGGCGGTTCACGGCGACCTGGGAATCTACACCCCGGGCGACCCCACCGTGCTGATCTCCAAGCACGGCAGCTCCGCCGAACTGGTGGCCCTGGTGCCGCTGCTGCACGATTTCCATTCGCCGCTGATCGGCATTCTGGGCAACGCGGCGTCCCCGCTGGCCGCGCAGATGGACGTGCTGCTGGATGCATCGGTGGAGCGCGAGGCCGATCCGCACAACCTGGCGCCCACGGCCAGCGCCATCACATCTCTGGCGATCGGCGACGCGCTGGCCATCGCTCTGATGTGCGCGCGCGGCTTCACGCCGGAGGAATTCGGCCGCTTCCACCCGGGCGGACAACTCGGCCGCAATCTGCGGTTGTCGGTGCGCCAGGCGATGAAGGCCATCGGCGACGTGCCCAGCGTGGCCCCGGAAACGCCCCTCAAGGAAGTGATCATCGCCATGTCGCGGCGTCCCCTCGGCGGCGCCTGCGTGGTCGGGCCCGACGGCACGCTGGCGGGCCTCATCACCGATGGCGATCTGCGGCGCGCGCTGACCGATCACGACGAAGTGCGCGGCCTGCGGGCGGAGAATGCAATGACGCGCAAGCCCGTCACCATCGGCCCCGAGGCGACGCTGGGCGAGGCGCTGGAGCGGATGGAGCGCCGCCAGTCGCAGATCTCCGTATTGCCCGTGGTGGACGAGGCCGGCCGTGCCCTCGGCCTGCTGCGGCTGCACGATATCTACCTGGGGCCGTAGGGTCGCCGTGGCGTGCGCACTCGTGCGCGCCGCATCCCGACTCGTCGGGATGCCCGGCCCCCACCCGCAGTTTCCGCGTTCCTCCGCCGCACATTCGAGAATACGGTTGTCGTCGGGATCGTCCGCAACTTCGATCTTCCGCGTGGGCTGAACGCGACTCGTCACCTTCTGTAATTGCAGGTCGGGGGTGTCCAGGCGAATCTTCCCGGCGCGGGCCGTACCGATGAGTCGCGCTGCTCGCGGCGCCATTCCTTGACGACCCGGGGAGAGTCTTCCTCATTGTAGCCGGAAGCGCGTCCCCGATCCCGGCCATAGGCGAGCAGGTCTTGCCATTGCCGTTCATCGGCGTGGCCCTCGACCTTGTCGCCGAGCCACTGTTCCAGGCTCTTGCCCTCCGCTTGAGCGGCGGCTTCGAGCCGTGCAACGAGTTCTTCGGGAAGGGTTACTTGCATACTGCCTTCATTTTCAGCGTACAACATCCGGTGGGTTCGTGCGCCGCGGCGGGCCCCAGAGAGTCTGCAACCGGGGACGAGGGTGTGGGGCAAAATGGCTTTCCGCGGCGCACCAATCGGGTTCTCACGGTCAGCGGGGAATCGATGGCCGTAGGCTTTGGCGCCCGCTCGGTTTCCCGCGGCGAGACTCGGGCGTGGCCGCGAGGTACACTACCGACATGATGAAGGATTCCCTAAGCCGGCGCTCTCTTCTGAAAGCCGCGGGATCGGCGGGTATGATGGCCGGGCTGCCCGAAGCGGCGCAGGCCTTTCAGGCTGCCGGCCAGGTCACGCAGGAGACAGCCGTGAGTTCCACCCCGCAGACCGCGCGGAAATATACCATCAAGTTCGCCGTCATCGGGCTGGACCACGATCACATCAACGGCATCACCGACGCCCTGCGGCGCGGCGGCGGCGAACTGGTGGCGGTTCACTCCACCAATCCCCAGGGGCTGGCCGACTTCAAGAGACGCTTTGGCGATGTGAAGGTCTCCGGCAGCGAGGATGAGATCCTGAACGATCCGTCCATCCAGTTGGTGGCTTCGGCGGCCATCCCCGACCTGCGCGCGCCGCTCGGCATGCGCGTCATGCGCCACGGCAAGGATTATCTGTGCGACAAGCCCGGCATCGTCGCTCTGGACCGGCTTGCCGAAGTGCGCCGGACAGTCAAGGAGACCGGCCGCATCTTCGCCATCATGTACTCCGAGCGGCTGGGCGTAAGAGCCGCGGTTCATGCGGGCGAACTGGTCAAAGCCGGCGCCATCGGCCGCGTGGTGCAGACCCTCAACATCGCGCCCCATCAACTCAATGAGAACTTCCGCCCGGAGTGGTTCTGGGACCCCGCGCGCTACGGCGGCATTCTGTGCGATATCGGGTCTCACCAGGTGGACGAGTTCCTGTACTACACCGGCTCCACCACGGCGGACGTAACGGCGAGCCAGATCGGGAATGTCAATCACGCGCACCGGCCGAAGTTCCAGGATTTCGGCGACATGATGCTGCACGGCAATAGCGGAGTCGGATATGTGCGGGTGGATTGGTTCACGCCGGACGGCCTCGGGACATGGGGCGATGGCCGCGTGTTTATCCTCGGAACCGACGGGTACATCGAGCTGCGGAAATATATCGACATCGCCGGGCGGCCGGGCGGCAACCACCTGTTCATCGTGGACCGCAAACAGGCCCGCTACATCGATTGCCAGCATCTCGAGTTGCCGTTCGGACCGCAATTCGTCGCCGATGTGGTGAACCGCACACACGTGGCGCAGGACCAGGAGGGAGCGCTGCTGGCCGCCGAAGTGGCTCTGAAAGCGCAAAAGAACGCACGGGTTCTCTGAAGGGGCACGATTGTCATGACCGAGAAACAGCGGGTATCCAGGCGGTCGCTTTTGAAGACCGGTCTGGGCGTGGCCGCGGCCGCGGGATTTCCCACCATAGTCCCGGCCACCGTATTCGGACAGACCGCGCCCAGCAATCGCATCAACATCGGCGCCATCGGCGTGGGACGCATCTCGCGCGAGCACGATTTGCCGGCCATCCGGAAATACGAATCCGCGCGGATCGTCGCCGTGTGCGATCTGGATTCGAACCGCGTGGAATCGGCCAAGACGCTGGTGAACGGGTTCTACGCCAAGGACGGCAGCCCTTACAACGGCGTGAAAGGCTACGGCGATTATCGCGAACTGCTGGCCAACAAAGATATCGACGCCGTGGTGATCTCGACGCCCGACCACCAGCATGCCGTGCTGGCCGTCACCGCCGTGCGCGCGGGGAAGGACGTGTATCTGCAGAAGCCGGCATCGCTCACCATCGCCGAGGGGCGGTACATGGCCGACGCGGTGAAAGCTTCCGGACGGATCTTTCAGATCGGATCGCAGCAGCGTTCGTGGAAACAGTTCCACCGGGCGTGCGAGCTGGTGCGAAACGGGCGCATCGGCGAGGTGACGCATGTGGAGATCGGACTGCCGGGCGATCCTTCGGGCCCCGAAGCGCCGCCGATGCCGGTCCCGCCCAACCTGAACTACGACGCATGGCTGGGGAGCACGCCTCTGGTCTACTACACCGAGATGCGCGTGCATCCGCAGCAAGGATTCGGGCGGCCCGGCTGGCTGCGCTGCGAGCAGTTCGGCGCCGGCATGATCACGGGTTGGGGCGCCCACCACATCGATACGGCTCATTGGGGAATGAACACCGAGCTGACCGGGCCGGTGGAGATTTGGGGAACCGCCGAGTTTCCGGCGCATGGATTGTGGAATGTGCACGGAAAATTCAAGACCGAGGGCCGGTACGCCAACGGCATGACCATGTCGATCTCCGGCGACTACCTGAACGGCATCAAGTTCATCGGCACGAAGGGATGGATCTTCGTCACCCGCGACGGGATGGCGAGCTCCACCGACCCAGGCGCGCGCTACGAGGGCCAGCCTCTGGTGGCGAGCGATCCTAAGATTCTGGACAGCGCGATCGGCCCCAACGAGATCCACCTCTACCAGAGCGACGAGCACCACGCCAACTGGCTCGATTGCGTGCGCAGCCGCAAGGAACCGGCCGCCCCGGTCGAGATCGCGCACCGCGCCTGCACCACCTGCCTGCTGCACCACATGGCGATGAAGGCCAAACGCCATTTGTACTGGGACCCGGTGAAGGAGCGCTTTCCCCACGACGACGAAGCCAATGCCATGCTGAGCCGTCCCCAGCGTGCGCCGTACGGGTACCGGTAGCGATTCCGGGAGTTCCCAATGTGCCCCGCGATGCGAGAATAGAGGGGTCTCATGATCCCTCAGAATCCGCTCGGACTCGGCACGGGAGATCTTCTTTTGCTGGCGATTGCCGCGCTGCTCGTGCTCACGGGCCTCGCCTGGCGATCGCAAATAGAGCCGTACGCGCGCAAGCTGGCGGAGCGCACAAGCTGGTCGATGCTGTTCTTCTTCCTGCTGCCTATCGCGCTGCGGTTGGCGCTGCTGCCCAATCACCCCGTCCCCACGCCCGATCTCTACGACGAATTCGGGCACCTGCTGATGGCCGATACCCTGCGGAATTTCCGGCTGGCCAATCCCGCCCACGCCATGCCCCAGTTCTTCGAGACCTTCTTCGTCCTGCAGGAGCCCACCTACAGCTCCATCTATCCGCCCGGGCCGGGACTGGTTTTGGCCATCGGATGGACGCTCTTCGGGACGCCATGGGCCGGCGTGCTTCTCGGCATGGGCGCGTTTTGCGCGCTGTGCTATTGGATGCTGCGCGGCTTCGCCTCGCCGGCGTGGGCCTTCGCCGGGGGATTGCTGGCGGTGGTCGAGTTCGGCCCGCTGAACCAGTGGACCAACAATTATTGGGGCGGAGGCGTGGCCGCGGCGGCGGGGTGTCTGGTGTTCGGGGCGCTGCCCAGATTGCGCGAGAAGCCGCGCGCGCGCGATGCGGTCCTGCTGGGCGTGGGGCTGGGGATGCACCTGTTGACGCGGCAGTACGAGTCGCTGTTCCTGTTCGCCAGCGTGGTGCTGTTCTTCGCGCCGCTGCTGCGCCATCGCGAGAAGCTGCGTTCGCTGCTGAAAGCGCTGCCCGAAACGGCCATCGTACTGGTCCCGTTTCTGGCGCTCATCCTATTCCAGAACAAGGCGGTGACGGGAAGTTGGACCACGCTGCCCGAGGCGCTCAGCCAGTATCAGTACGGCGTGCCGGCCTCGCTCACCTTCCAGCCGCACGTTACCCCGCATCGCGAGTTGACGCCGCAACAGGAACTGGACTACCGTATGCAGCGCGGTTTCCGCGGCGAGAAACCGGAAACCGTCGGCACCTATTTCCTGCGCCTGGAATACCGCGTGCGGTTTTACCGCTTCTTCTTTTTAGCGCCGCTGTACGTAGCGCTGGTGGCGTTCCTGTTCCGCCTGCGCGAGTACCGGTTCTTGTGGGTGGCGCTGACGGCGGCGCTCTTCGCCCTGGGCGCCAACTTCTTCCCGGCGTTCCAGTTGCATTACCTGGCGGGGATCGCGTGCCTGTTTGTGCTGATGAGCGTCACGGGGCTGCGGACGCTGAGCGGCCTGCGGATCGGCGACCAACCGGCCGGCCTGGAAGCCATGCGGTTGCTGGTGGCGCTGTGCGCGGCGCACTTCCTGTTCTGGTACGGCCTGCACCTGGTGGATCGCTCGGACCTGTCGGCGGCCATGCGGCCGTACGAGACCTGGGACGCCGTCAACCACGGCAACCCCGAGCGGCGCATCGCCATGAACCGGAAACTGGCGGCCATTCCCGGCAAGTTGCTGGTCTTCGTGCGCTACCTGCCAAGGCACATATTCCAGGAGGAATGGGTGTACAATTCGGCGGACATCGATGAGGCGCGCGTAGTATTCGCCCGCGATCTGGGAACCGAGGCCAACGAGCGACTCCGCCGGTATTTCCCGGACCGGGCGGTGTGGCTGCTGGAGCCGGATTATCCGGTGCCCCAAGTGACTTGGTTTCCGCGTCCGATGGCATCGCCGTTTCTGACGCCCAAATGAGGAGCGGCGGAACAAATCGGACCCGCGGATCGTATGGGATGGATGAATCGGACAGGAGGTAGAACGATGTTCTGCCATGGTTGCGGCGCGCAAATCCAACCGGGCCAACAATATTGCGCGGGTTGCGGGACGGCGATCGGAAGTTTTCGGGCGGCTCCGGGAATGACTCCGGGAATCGCTCCGCCGCGAAATCGCGTGTACTCGCATGTCCGCACCCTGGGGATTCTGTGGATCGTCGGGTCGGCGCTGCGCGTGCTGCCGGTCGTCGGATTCCACTGGTTCCGGCCGTTTGGCGGCGGCGAGGGCTGGCCGTTTTGGGGTGACTTTCCCGGCCACTGGCTGGGGATCCTGGGAGCGATCGGCGCCCTGTGGGCGTTGACCGGTCTGCTCGGCATCCTGGCTGGATGGGGGTTGCTGGACCGGCAGCCTTGGGCGCGCACGTTGGCGATCGTACTGGGATGTATCGCCCTGGTCCACATTCCATTCGGAACCGCGCTCGGCATTTACACCTTATGGGTGCTGCTCCCGGCGGAGTCCGAGGAAGAATACCGCCGGATCGCGCGGGCTTGAAGCGCGCCTCGGTAGCGTACGCACTCCCGCGCCACTTAGTCCCAATAGTGGAATGCTGCGGAATTTGTGGGGCAGGATGGTATCCTGCGGCCGAGTGGCACTCGGCCTGCCGACCAGTATGCAAATGCCGACCAGGCCGAGTACCACTCGGCCGCAGGTTGCCAACCTGCCCCACATAAGACAGCGTGCGAGACTCAATCGACACCGGTGTCCGGTTGTGGGAGAACTCAGTGGCATTGCGCCGCATCGACACTCGTGTCGATGCTGGCGGGCAAAACGTCAGGAATCGAACAATGCCGCGATGCCGTTGGAATGCGTGCGCGATACCATGAAAGCATGCGACGGATAACATTCACGCTCACATCACTGCTAGCTGCACTGCCGCTTTTGGCCGCGGTTGACGCCAAGAAAACGGAGGAGCGGCTGCAAGACTCCGCGAGCCTGTTCCAGGAGATCATGGAGACTCCGGATCGCTCCATTCCGCAGGACTTGCTGAACAAAGCTTCCTGCGTGGTTTTAGTGCCGGGAATGAAAAAAGGCGCGCTGTTGGTCGGCGGAAAATACGGCAAAGGTTTTGTGGTTTGCCGCGCGCCGCAACAAGGCTGGGGACCGCCGGCCGCGATCCGCGTCGAAGGCGGCAGCTTCGGTTTTCAAGTGGGATTCAGTTCCAGCGACGTGGTGCTCCTCATCATGAATGAACGGGGCATGAAGCGCCTGATGACCAGCAAGTTCACCATCGGCGGCGAAGCCACCGTGGCAGCCGGTCCGGTGGGCCGCGACGCCACGGCGCAGACCGACGCCATGATGACTGCGGAGATCCTCTCCTGGTCGCGTTCGCACGGGGTTTTTGCGGGCGTCTCACTGGACGGCAGCACGCTGCGCACCGACGTGGATGAGAACGAAGCGCTGTATCAGAAGCGCCTCACCACGAGGGACGTCCTTATGGGCGGCGCGGCCGCACCGGCGTCGGCGAGGTCGCTGCTCGATTTGCTGACCAAGTTTTCGATGCGAAAGTCGAATTGAGGAAGCCCGCCTACAGCGTCAGCGTGACCTTGCTCAACGTTCGCGGATGGTCGGGGTCGAAGCCTTTTTCGGTGGCCAGGCTGGCGGCGAAAAGTTGCGCGGGAACGATGTAAGGAATGGTCGTGAGCCCATCCTTAATGCGCTGCGGCAGGCGAATCACCTTGGTGGCGCGCGCTTCGGCCTCGCGGTTTCCGGGGTCGGTAATGGCCACGATTTCCGCGCGCAGGCCCTGTAGCTTGGTGAGCGTCTCGCCCACCGATCCCCAGGTGACATCGGGCGGGGCGAAGGCGAAGACCGGGAAACTGGGCTCTACCAGGGCGATGGGGCCGTGCAGGAAATCGGCCGAAGAGAAGCGCTCGGCCACCACGTAGCAGGTCTCCATCAGTTTGAGCGCCATTTCGAAAGCGTTGGCATAATTCAGCCCGCGGCCCACCACCACGGCGTGCCGCATGTAGCGATAGCGGCTGGCGAGCGTCGCGACTTCGTCTTCCAGGGTCAACGATTGCGCCGTCAACTCCGGCAAGCGCTGCAGGTCGGAGATGCGAATGGCGCCGCCCAGCGCATAGGCCAGCAGGTACAGCATGAGCACCTGCCCGGTATAAGTCTTGGTGGCGGCGACGCTGCGTTCCTTGCCGGCGCGCACCAGGAACACGTGCTCCGCCAGGTGCGCCATGGAGCTGTGCGGATCGTTGGTGATGCCCAGCGTGAGAGCGCCCTGTTCGCGAGCGCGTTCCAGGACCAGGTTGGTGTCGGTGGATTCGCCGGATTGCGAGATCCCCACCACCAGGGTCTCCCGGTAGTCCAGGCGCGCCCCGTAAAGCGTGGCGATGGAGGGAGCGGCCATGGAGACCGGAATGCCGGTGGAGATTTCCAGAAGGTAGCGGCCGAACAGCGCGGCGTTATCCGAGGTGCCGCGCGCCACCAACACAATGAGGCGCGGCCGGCGTTTTTCCATCAAGCGTTTGAAGCGCTCGGCGCGGACGATACCGCCCGCCAGGGAACGCTCCAACGCCTCCGGCTGTTGCCGGATTTCTTCAAGCATTCGAGACATGAAACATCATTATAACCTTAATATCTTTGAGCTATCTGCATGGCTGCCGCGCACCTACTTTGCGGGTCGCGCCCTACAGCGGAATCATGGGGCGCGATTCCGATCCCAAGCGGTAGGCGCGGGTGGGGAACTGGTCGGGAGGAAGCGAAATGATGCGCGGGCGGAGCAGAATCAAAACCTGATCGTTGCTGGTGGTCTTCGTCCTGGTGCGAGTGAGGGCGCTCAGAAAGGGGATGCGCGAGGTGCCCGCCAATCCCGACAGCGTTACGGCGTCATTGGTGTCCAGCAGGCCCCCCAGCACGGCCCACTGTCCCGCCGCGATACGCACGTTGGATTTCACGGCCCGGTTGCTGACGATGGGGATGCCGTCGTTGCTGCCGCCGGTCAGCAGTTTGAAAGCCGCGTCCACATCCAGCGTGACCTCTTCGGTACCGTGAAGCCGCGCCGTCACCTTCACAATCAGACCGAGATCTTCATACGTGAATTGGGGAATGGTAGTGGAGGAAGTGGAACTGCTGCCCGTGGTGAGGGAACTGGAGGAAAATGTGCTGGTCGCCACGGGGTAGCGCTCGCCAATGTGCATGCTGGCCGGCTGGCCCTCCAAGGTGGGGATTTGGCTGTCGAACAGCACCTTGCCCCCGCCGCCCGACATGGTGGCCACCATTTGCGGGGTCATGATGCCGAGCCCGATCAGGGTCTTACCGCCGCCGAACGTCAACACCCCGGTAATGCTGGAGGAGAGCGAGAAGGAATTGTTGAAGATCTTGGTGAGCGGGGTGAGCGAGAACAAACTGGGGAACTCGACACCGTATTCGATGGCGTTGTTGCGGCTGACCTCCATCAACCGCAGATCCACGATCACCTGTCCGCGCTGGTGCAGCAAATCCTCGAGCATGGCGCGCGCCGGAAGCACCTTGGAAATGCGGTCGCGGATGATGACGGTGTTTTCCTGCGTGTCGAAGGAAACTTTCTCGAGGGCCAGGGCCTGTTGCACGGCGACCACAGCGGCGTTGAAGTCCTGCACGGTAATGGCGCCGGGCAGCGGAACGGCAATCGCCACGGCGGGCTCCAGTTCGATGCGCTTCTGCAGCGTATCCTTGGCCACCAGAAACATTTTGGGACCCATCGGTACCGCAAATGTCGCGGTAGCGGACTGCAACGCGTAGAGCGCCTCGCGGTAGTTCATGCCGGTCACGGCGAAATGCACCGGCCCCACCGGCTGGTAGTCGTTGTCGAAAATGCAGTCCAGCCCGTAGGCTTGGGCGACGTCCTGGTAGAGTTTTTTGGAGTCGCCGCGCAGGTCGAAATCGCGGAGGGACGGGTCGGCCTTGAGTTCGACGGGCGGCAGACTGTTGCGGGCGTCGGCGCGGTCCTGGAACGTGGCCGGGGGAATGAGCGGCGGGATGTCTACCATGAGCTGCGGAGCGTCCGCGGCGCTCCCTGGACCGTGGCCCTTTTCGAGAATGGCGCGAAACCGGACGGCCTGGCTGTGTTGCCAGTAGGTGCGGTTGTTGGGCTCCAAAGCGGCGGCCTGCGAATACTCCAGGTACGCCGCAGCCATGTGGCCGGCTTTTTCGGAATCGCGGCCGCGTTCGTAGAGGTCGAAAGCCGAGGGAGTTTCAGCCCACAGGCAAGCGGCCAGGATCGGGTATAGTACTAGGGCGAAACTCCGCACATAATGTTAGACGCCGCGGCCAGGGGCTTCGTGCAGGTGAGTTGTCTGGCCGGGACCTTCGTGCAGACCGTTTGCCTGTGAGAATCTGGAATGAGGAGACGGAATGAGAACTTTCCGGGGCATCTTGATACACGACCCCATGGAACTGGCGTGGCCGGCGATGGTGTTCGCGGCCGTATTCGCGGCGGCCTGGGTGGTGCGCTGGTTGGTGCTGCGCGCTCTGCAGGCATGGACCGCGCGAACCGGAACGCGTCCCGGGCGGATTCTGACCGAGGCGTTGCGCGGGCCGCTGCTCATCTGGTCGGTGATTCTGGCGGCGCACTGGGCCATCCAACTCTCCGATCTGCCGACTAACGTCACGCAGTGGGGATCGCGCGGCCTGCTGGTTTTGTGGATCGTCTCGCTCACCCTGATGGGCATGCGGATGGCGGGGAACCTGGTGCGGCACTACGGCGCGCAGGTTCCAGGCGCGCTGCCAGTCACGACGCTGTCGCAGAACCTGGCGCAACTGGCGGTATTCATCCTGGGGGCGCTGTGGATGCTGCTGGCGTTCCAGGTGAACATCACGCCCATTCTGACGGCCTTGGGCGTGGGCGGTCTGGCCGTGGCATTGGCCCTGCAGGACACCCTTTCGAACCTCTTCTCGGGCTTCTACGTGGCTGTCGCCAGGCAGGTTCGGCTGGGAGACTACATCAAGCTCAATACCGGGGAGGCGGGGTACGTGACGGATATCGGGTGGCGCGCCACCACCATCCGCGAACTGGCCAACAACCTGATCATCATCCCCAATTCCAAGCTGGCGCAGGCGATCGTCACCAACTACCATATGCCGGAGTGCCGCATGAGCGCGTCGCTGCAAGTGGCTGTGGCTTACGATTCCGATATCGACCTGGTGGAGCGAGCCCTGCTGGAGGTGGCCCGGCAGGCGGTGGGCGAGGTGCCCGGTCTATTGGGCGACCCGGCTCCGGGAGTTAGCTTCGATCCGGGATTCGGCGATTTCGCGCTGGGCTTCACCCTGAGTTTCCAGGTGGCGGAGTTTGCCGGCCAGTATAGTGTGCGGCACGAACTGCGCAAGAGAATCCTGCGCCGCTTCCGGCAGGAGGGAATCCGTATGCCGTTTCCCGCGCGTACCGTATATCTGCAGAACGGGAGCGCGGCGCCGGAAAAACCTTGAGGGGAGTTGGCGGAAATCCCTCAAAGCCATCGAGGGTTGTTATTTCCCTCACTCTGTAACTTTTCCAGGATTGCCGAGAGGACCGGAAAGTGCTATAGTAAATCCGCGTTTGATAGCTTCCGCGAATCCGGCTGAGCGTGAAATTGAGCGTAGTCCCGCTTATAACTTCCTCCCGATGAGCTCGCTTTCAAATTGTTGGAGAACTCAGTGAAAAACATCTTCGTAGGCAATCTGGATTTCAATGCAAATGAAGAGGCCGTGCGCGGACTCTTCGAGCAATACGGACAAGTGAACAGCGCCAGAATCATGACGGACCGTGAAACGGGCCGCTCACGTGGATTCGCGTTTGTGGAAATGGAGAATGAGGCGGAAGCGGATCGCGCGATCCAAGCGCTCAACGGGTACTCGTTGGACGGACGCGCGCTCAACGTTAACGAAGCGCGGCCCAAGCCGGACCGTGGATTCGGCGGCGGCGGCGGCCGTGGCGGATTCGGCGGCGGTGGTGGCGGCCGGCCTGGTGGCGGCGGTGGCGGCGGCGGACGCCGGCCGGGCGGTGGTGGCGGCGGCGGCGGACGGCGCGAGCCTCGCTGGTAAGTTCTTAAGAAAGTACGATTGCGGGCGACCGCTCTCTGTGGTCGCGGCTCTGGTAGTGTATCGGAGCAGCGGCCACAGGGAGCGGTTGTGCGTTAGGGAGGCACGGACCCGGTGGTTTGGGACTGGGTTCGCCAGGCATCCCGATGAGTCGGGGGTGCCTTCTGGGCCCGGCACGTATGAGTACGTGCGCCACAGGGGGCCGCTAGACCCCGCGGGTTCCGTTTTCCAGGAATGCCCGCAGGCGGTGGCTGCGGCTGGGATGGCGCAGTTTGCGCAGCGCCTTGGCCTCAATCTGGCGGATGCGCTCGCGCGTAACCGCGAAGTTTTGTCCCACCTCTTCGAGGGTGTGCTCGCTGCCGTCCTCGAGTCCAAACCTCATCTTGATGATCTTCTCTTCGCGCGGTGTCAGCGTCTTGAGGACCTGCGCGGTCTGTTCCCGCAAATTCAGGTTGATCACGGCGTCCGAGGGGGAGATGCCGTTGTGATCGACGATGAAATCGCCCAGGTGCGACTCTTCCTCTTCGCCGATGGGGGTTTCGAGAGAAATGGGCTCCTGCGCCACACGGAGCACTTTGCGCACCTTCGAGACGGGTAATTGGAGCCGCTTGGCCAACTCCTCGTTGGTGGGCTCGCGGCCGAGTTCCTGGACCATCTGGCGCGACGTGCGGATCAGCTTGTTGATGGTCTCGATCATGTGGACCGGGATGCGGATGGTCCGGGCCTGGTCGGCGATGGCGCGGGTGATGGCCTGCCGCACCCACCATGTCGCGTAGGTGGAGAACTTGTATCCGCGGCGATATTCGAACTTGTCCACGGCCTTCATCAAACCGATATTGCCTTCCTGGATGAGGTCCAGGAACTGCAGGCCGCGGTTGGTGTAGCGTTTGGCGATGCTGACCACCAGGCGAAGATTGGCTTCGATCAGTTCCTTCTTGGCGGCCTCGGATTCGGTGTGCGCCTTGGTGATGATTTCGAGCGTGCGGCGCAGTTCCACCGCCGACGCGCCGAACTGCTCTTCCATCTGCTGCAGGCGCAACGCGCAACTACGCTGTTCTTTGCGAAGCTCCTTGATGCCTTCCGAGCGCGCGCCCGGCCAGGTTTCGAGTTTGCGCTGCACGCGCGAGATGTCCCGCTCGATGGGTTTGAGTTCCTCCACCGCGGCGCGGACCTTCTCGATGAGGTGGCGGATGACGGGGCTCTGGAAACGCACGGTGCGCACCAGGCGCGAAGTCTTCACCACCAGGCGGCCCAGTTCCCACAACTGCCGGCGGTAGAGTTTGGGCTTCATTCCCCGGGGAATGGCCATCAATTTCTGGCGGCACTGCAGGATTCTCTTGTAATGGCGGGAAATGTCTTCCACCGCCTGGAAGAACTCCTGCCGTTTTTCCTCCACCAGTTCGTCGGTGAGAATGGGGTCGGCGATCTGGACGATATCGCGGGCCGAGAGGACGTCCTGGGACATCTGGTCGGCCAGCGTGAGAATTTCCAGAATCACCAGCGGGGCGCGGGTCAGCGATTTGAGGACGGCACTCTGGCCGCGTTCGATGCGCCGGGCGATTTCCACTTCGCCCTCGCGCGTGAGCAGCGGCACGGTGCCCATCTCGCGCAGATACATGCGCACCGGGTCGTTGACCTTTTCGCCGCCGATGCCGGCGGGTAGTTCCAGGTCGAGAAGTTCTTCGCCGTCTTCGAGCTTCTTCTCGAAGTCCTTGGGTTCTTCGAGGATCTCGATGCCGGCCACGTCCAGGCCCGCCAGGACATCGTCGAGTTCGGCGCCACCATTGATATCGCTGGGCAGAACTTCACTTACTTCGTCGTACAAGACGTAGCCCTTTTCCTTGCCCATCTGTACGAGCCGTTCGAGCCCGTTGAATTTGTCGTCAAGCGCCACTGAAGCCCCGTACTCCCGGCGTGGAATAATCTGAATTATTGTACACCACGGCGCGAACCCGAATCGGATCGGGCAACGTCATTGCGCCCCCTTTGTTCGGCGTTCCATGTCCTGCAGTTCGGCGGTCAAGCGGAGGGCGTCGTCCCACTTACCGCCGCGCTCCATTTCTTTGATGCGCAGCTTGATCTGTTTGCGCCGTTCCTCGGTTTCGGCGCGCCGCAAACTGGCGACGGCCGCCATCACTTCCTGGTGCGAAGCCGCCGAATCCTCGCGCAGCACAGCCTCGGCCAGCAACTGCCGGTCGGCCTCTTCGAGGCGGGCGTTGACGCGATCGAAGTTGACGCTGGCGGAATCCGGCGATGCCGCTTGTTGCGCGAACACCGCTTGAAAAATGTGCCGCGAAGGGAGCCGGCTCAAGGATTCGACGGACTTCAACTCGGCCAGCACCTCGGCGGAAATTTCGGCGTCGAGAAACAATGTCCGCAGCACCATGCGTTCGTCGGGGCGCAAGACCACTTTGGGACGCTCCAGCGGCTTGTCCTCACGGGTGGCCACGGACTTTCGGAAGCTGTCCAACACCAGCCCTCGATCCACGCCGATGTAGCCGGCGACATCGCCCGCGATGGCGGACCGCTCCAGCGGATCGGCAATCCGCTGAACGGCCGGCAATAGTGTCTGCAGCACTCCCACAACACCCTCGGGCGTGTGGATATCATACTTGTTCCGGGCCCTGTCCGCCAACCAGTAGAAGTACCCTTTGGCACCGTCCAGCTTGGCCTGGTAGGCCGCCGCGCCGCGTTGGCGGCAATATTCGTCGGGGTCGAGACCGCCGTCCAGTTCCACGATGCGGACCTGCATGCCTTCCTGCAATAGCATGTCGATGTGCTTTTCGGCGGCATTGGACCCGGCGGCGTCGGGATCGAAATTCACGAAGATCCTTTGCGTATGACGCTTCAGGGCCTGCACGTGCTGCTGCGTCAAGGACGTGCCGCAGACCGCTACCACCGCGCCGAACCCGGCGGCCGAGACGCCGATGGCGTCCATGTAGCCTTCCACCAGAATGACCCGGTCTTCCTTGCGAATGGCCTCCTTGGCGCGATGCAGATTGTAGAGCACGTGGCTCTTCTTATATATCGGCGTTTCCGGCGAATT
>Ga0181529_10003335_pt1 | contig 18362 bp, 16 predicted proteins | sample PEATcosm2014_Bin_36_FD_119763 | JGI IMG/M metagenome (GOLD analysis project Ga0181529, IMG submission 119763) | Peatland microbial communities from MTU Mesocosm Facility, Houghton, MI, USA - PEATcosm2014_Bin10_30_metaG | ecosystem: Environmental > Terrestrial > Soil > Wetlands > Peat | place... | reverse complement strand
GGCTTCCGATCGGACCGATCGCCCGGAAGTCGGCGTCGAGCTGCCATTGGGACGACACATCCCAAAGCGAATGCAGGGAAAACTGCTGGTTTGGGTCATGGGCCACGCTGCGGTTGGCGCTCCGGTCCGGGGTCCCCGGTTGCGGTTCGCTGCTGGCTCGCATGTCGGTGTAGCCCGCGCGCAGCCGCCAGGCCCCCGAGACGCGCCAGTCCGCCGTCAATTCGGCGCCTATGGACTCGCCGACAAGCCCGCTGCTGCGCACGACGGGGAAAGGCTTGGGCGGATCGAGGGGCTCGAGACTTCGCAGATCGTTGTAGTCATTGTAAAAGGTGGAAACGGAGAAGGCCAGCCGCGGATCCACCTGGGCGCGGTAGCCCAATTCGTATGCGGTCAGCTCCTCGGAGACCACGTTCGGGCCGCCGGCGATATTGTACGGCGGGGTCGCGGGCTCGTACAGATCGACGTCGGCGCGGTCGGGTGTGCGGACCGCGCGCGAAACGGCGGCCCACACGGTCTGGGTCTTGTCCGGCGTCCACGCGATGCGCCCGCTCGGTTCCAGCTCGCACCCGGTGTAGTCGTTATGCTCGATCTTCGAGCCGACGATCAGGTGCCATCTGTCCCGGACAATCGCGATATCGTCCTGCGCGAACGCGTTGAACAGGTTCTGGGTCAGATCCGGAGGCAGAAACGCCTCTGCGGGGGTGTTTGCGATATCGTCATCGTTCCTCCGATATCCAAAGCCACAGACAATGTCGTGGATGTTTCCAAGCAGGACATGATACTGGAAATCGTAATCGTAGGTGCCCAGGTCCTGTGTGAACGAGCCCGGAATTCGCCGGTGGGTTTGGTCGTAATAGACCTGGATTTTGAAGTCGGAATTCTCCGAGATTTGGTCTGACCACCGCCCCAGGAGGTTGCCGCCATTCGCTCGAATATTGTCAAGTCCCACCTGCCCCATGATGGCATCGTAGGCGTCGCCTTGCAAAGTGAGCACGTTGCCCCCGGCCGCGTTCCAGTCCATCCGGAACCCGGTCTGCCCCGTCCGCCATGCGTCCTGTCCATATTGCCCATCCGGCTCAAGGGAATCGCCGCGTTCGGTGTATTTCGCATAGATTCGATAATAGACATTCGGTGCGAGCTGGCCGCCGTAGCGCTCGCCGCCGAAATCGCTCAACTCGGTCCCGCCGCCGCCGAACAGCAGCCCGCCTTGGGTGTCCTTCGCGCTCTTCGTCGTTATGTTGATCACGCCATTGACGGCGTTGGCGCCCCACTGCGTGGCGCCCGGCCCGCTGATGACTTCGATCCGGTCGATGTCTTCGAGAAGGGTGTCCTGCACGTCCCAATACACTCCGCCATAAAGCGGGGAATAGACCGAGCGCCCGTCCATCAGCACGAGCAGCTTGTCGGAGAAAAGGTCGTCAAAACCGCGCGCGGAGATGGCCCATTGGCGCGAATCGATCTGGGCCACTTGAAGGTTCGAGGCGAGGCGCAACGCCTCGGGTATGCTCGTCGCTCCGGAGCGGCTGATATCGTCTCCAGTCACGACCTGGATCGCCGATGCCACATTCAGAAGCGTCTCGGGACGCTTTGAAACCGAGGTCACCACCATGTCCAGGAGCTGGTCCACGCTCAGCTTTTTCAAATCGTCCGGCGGTGGGAGCACGGGCTCGGTCTGGCCCGCGGCGCGGGGCGCCATGCCGCTCAAGCAGACCACGGCTAGAATCAGCGCAATACAGCCGAGCGCTTTTCGGCGACGATTGCGCGCAGATTGCAGAGCATGGCGGGGAGTCATCGTGCCAGTTCTTTGAATTCCGGCGATTTTTGGCGAAAACGCCAATCCCATTTGTTACGATCGGAAATTCGCCACTACAGGCCGCGCTGCCGGTCCTCCCATAGGACCGCGTCGCGTTTGAGCGCATTTGCGTTCTCCAAGCCCAGTTTCTCCTTAATTCGCGCCTCATAGGAGCCGACCGTCTTCACGCTCACGCGGATGAGACCCACGATCTCCCTGGCGCTGCGGCCCTGTCCCCGCAGCTTGAATATTTCCATCTCGCGGTCGCTCAGAAGCTCGTCCGGCGATCGGCCGCCTGGCGAAACGCCGCCGAACATCCTTCCGGCGAGCTGGGCCGTCAAAACGGGGCTGGCGTAAAACTCGCCCGCAAGGACCGTCCGGATCGCCTCGATGATCCGGGGCCCCGGGTCGCGCTTGACCGCGTAGCCATGCGCTCCGGCGCGGAATGCGCGCACCGCAACGGCGGCGTCATCGTGGGTGGACAGAACGAGCAGCCGCAGGGCGGGAAATTGCGCCCGCAAATCCTTGATCAGTTCCAGGCCCGAACCGCGCGGCAGCGTGAGGTCGATAATCAGGATATCGGGGCGAGCGGATGCCGCCATCGCAAGCGCGGAGGCGGCTTCCTCGGCTTGCCCGCAGATCTCGAGATCCGATTCGAGGGCGATCATGCTCGCAAGCCATTCCCGCACGAGAGGGTGGTCGTCCACCAGAAACACGCGCGCCCGGGCAGACTTGGCGGATTTGGCCGAGCCGCTCCGCGCGGGGGATTTTGGCGGGGTCTTCACGAGCGCCCGCATTCTGCCGCCGTCCATTGCGATGGCAACAAAGGATGGAAGAGGGTCGCGGCTGCCGGACAAACCTCGCCTGCGTCTTCGCATTTCAAACCGCGGCTATTGCCCGTCGGACATTATGCGGTGGCGCTTGCGTTCGAATCGCTTATGATCGCCGAATCATGCACATTCCAGACGGATTTCTCGATGGAAAGACCATGGTCGCGACCGCCGCGCTGTCGGTGGGAGGGCTGTCGCTGGCGGTGCGCCAGTTGCGTCGGCAATTGCCGCGCAGGCGCGTTCCGCTCATGGGGCTTGCGGCGGCGTTTGTCTTCGCGGCCCAAATGCTCAATTTCCCGATCGCCGGCGGCACTTCCGGGCATCTGCTCGGCTCCGTTTTGATTGCGGTTTTGCTTGGGCCGGGAGCCGCGGTGCTGGTTTTGACGGCGGTCCTGATTGTGCAGTGCCTGGTGTTCGCCGACGGCGGTCTATTGGCGCTCGGCGCGAATCTTTTCAACATGGGCATCGTGGGCGGGGTCGGCGGTTATGCGATTTACCGCGGCGTGCAGCGGCTGATGGGGGGGGCGCGCGGCGTCATCATGGGGGCGGCATTCGCGGCGTGGTGCTCGGCAACGATGGCGGCGATCCTGGCCGCGGGCGAACTTGCGATCTCCGGCACGGCGCCGTGGGCGATCGTGTTTCCCGCGATGGTCAACGTGCACCTGCTGATCGGCCTGGGCGAGGCGGCGGTCACTGTTCTCGTCATCGTCGCGATCCAGCGCACGCGCCCCGAACTGATCGATCCCTCGGCGCCCGCATCGGGTCCGCTGAGCAACCGGCAGATCGCGGGCTATGGGCTGCTGATTTCGCTTGGCCTGGCCCTGTTCGTTTCGCCATTCGCTTGCGCCTGGCCCGACGGCCTGGAGAAGGTCGCCGCTGCGCTGGGGTTCTCCCACCGCGCGGCGATTGGGCCTGCACCGATGGCGAATTACCGGCTGTTATGGATCCGATCAGCCCCCCTGGGAACGGCGATCGCCGGCGCCGTGGGGACCCTCATTGTCTTCATCCTCGCCTTTGTCGTCGCCCGGGTGGTAACACCCAAGGCGGCAACCGAATCCCGCTGATGGAGCGCACCTTCAATACATTGCATCCCGATGCCAAGGCACGGGGAAGGCCATGACCTTCAGCCTGGACCCCCACAGCCGGATCGACAGCCCCGTCCATCGACTGCCGGCCGCGGCCAAGCTGGCCGCCGCCCTGGCGATTCTCGTGGCGACGGTGAGCACGCCGAGGGCGTTCGTTCCCGTGTCCTGCGTTCTGCTGGCCGCGGCCGCCCTGAGCCGCATCCCGCCCTTGTTTCTCTTGAAGCGGCTCGTCCTCCTCGAGCCGCTGGCGCTTGGCGTCGCGATCCTGGCGATCTTCCAGCCAGGTGGCTGGAGAATCTTCGCCCTTATCGTCATCCGGGCGACGCTTTGCCTGCTGACGGTCATCCTCCTGTCGAACACGACTCCCTTTGCCGAATTGCTGCGGGTGTTCAGACGGGTGCATGTGCCGGCGCTGCTCGTCACAACGCTGGCCCTCATGTACCGCTATCTTTTCGTCCTGATAGAGGAATCCGAACGGATGCGGCGCGCCCGGGCTTGCAGGACCTATGGGGGCGGACGGCGCAGCACCTGGAAATCGCTGGCCTCGGTCGTCGGCCGGCTCTTCGTGCGGTCGACGGAACGCGCCGAGAGAATCCATGCCGCCATGTGCGCCAGGGGGTGGAAATGAGCGCCCTGCCCGCGATTGAGTTGCGCAACCTGAGATACCGCTATCCCGACGGAGCGGAGGCCCTGCGCGGGATAAGCTTCAGCGTCGCCGACGGCGAGTGCGTCGCCCTGATCGGACCGAATGGGGCGGGAAAATCGACCCTGCTGCTGCATTTGAACGGAATCCTGCCCGATCGGCCGCCGCCGGAACCGGCGATCTTCGTGTTCGGGCGCCCGCTTGTGGAGGACAATATGGCAGACATCCGGCGCCAGGTCGGGCTGCTTTTCCAGGACGCCGACGACCAGCTCTTTTGCCCCACGGTTTATGAGGACGTCGCCTTTGGGCCGTTGCAATTCGGGGATGTCCAGTCGGTGCCTGGGCGCGTGGCCGAGGCCCTGAGGCAGGTCGGCCTGAGCGGATTCGAAAAGCGGGCGCCGCATCACCTGAGCGGAGGCGAGAAGCGGCGCGTCTGTCTGGCCGGCATACTCGCCTGCGAGCCGCGCGTTCTCGTGCTGGACGAGCCCACGAGCGACCTCGATCCGCGCGGCAAGCGGGAGCTGAAGGCCCTGCTTCGCCGCATCCCGACCCCGAAGATCATCGCCACGCACGACCTGGAGCTGGTCGTGGAGTTGTGCTCGCGGGCGATCCTTATCGATGGCGGGAGGGTCCTGGGAGACGGCCCGCCCGACCTGCTTTTGAATGACGAGGAACTGATGCTGGCCCACGGCCTGGAGCGGCCGCATATCCTGCAGCACCGGCATCCGCACTGAACGGGAATTTGTGCCTGTTTGCTTTCGATTGGTTTCAAGCGACTTGCAAAAAATGGGGTGAGAGCCTGGGGCATTATGGTGTATACCTCCCAGTCATTTTGCATCTGCAGCATCGCCCGTCGCCCGCTTGCGAGAAAAGGCGACCCCACATACGTTGCGGCCCTATGATCCCCGAATCCCCCGACAATTCCATCACCCGCCGCGACGCCGTAAAGATTCTCGGCGCCGGTGCGGCCATGCTCAGTTTGGGCGCATTGATATCCAAAGCCGCTGACGCCGCGGGCACGCCCCAACCTTTTGTCCTGCCCCCCCTCGGCTACGCCTACGACGCCCTTGAGCCGCAGATAGACGCTCGAACGATGCAGATTCATTATTCGAAGCACCATCAGGCGTACATCACCAACGCGAACAAGGCCCTTGCTGATCATCCGGAGCTGCACTCCCTGACGGCCGAGGCGATTCTCGCCAATCTGGACGGGACGCCCGAGTCGATCCGGACCACGCTGCGCAACAATGTCGGCGGGCATGTGAATCACTCGTTTTTCTGGCGGATCATCGCCCCGGGCGCGGCGGGAGGCCAACCGGGCAATCTCGCTGCCGCGATCGACAAGACCTTCGGCTCGTCGGCCGAATTCAAGACGCAGTTTGCCGCCGCCGCGATGAAGGTCTTCGGCAGCGGCTGGGCGTGGCTCAGCGTGAAGAACGGCAACCTGGTCTTGCACTCGACTCCCAATCAGGACTCGCCGCTTATCGCAGGCTCGACGCCGATCATCGGCCTGGATGTATGGGAGCATGCCTACTACCTGAAGCACCAGAACGTGCGGGCGGACTATGTTGCGGCGTTCTGGAATGTCCTCAACTGGCAGCAGGCTGAAGCCAACTACGCCGCTGCGATGGCCGGCTGAGCCGCGGTCCGCACCGCCTCTGTCGCCTCCGGGATCCCCGCAAACGACGAAACCCGCGGAAGCCTGCGCGGGCAGGCTCCTGCAGGAGCCTGTTGATTGCCTCCGGGGCTCGCCCGGAGAACGCGCCTACCTTTAATACCCCATGGCGTGCGGATGGGTCCGTGCTAGAATGACGCGCAAAATCGTGGCTTGTCTGGAAAGGCCGCCCATCCGACCCATGAAGGCCAATCCCATTGCACATCGCATTCACAGCCACGCCCCGGCCAAGTGGCAGCGCGGCCCTGTCGGAACCGGTCAAGCATGCGCAAACTGAGTTTCCATTTCCGTGCGCGCTCCGGCAGCGCGCTCTTCATTCTGGTGTCCGGGATTTGCGGCAGCGCGCGCACGGAACCGGCTGCCGATCCGCTCGCCAAGGCCTCGAGCTACATGGCGGTCAGGATCGAGGAGCCGTTCGACCTGACCCGGCAGCGCATGGAGCAGGCGAAGGCCGCGATCATGCGGGCGCAGGACGAGTTTCTGTCGGCGCGCTATGACCTCGCCAACCGGCCGGCGGACGGCGTCACGATGACCCGGGGGAAGCCGGTGCAGGAGGGTGTGCGCGTCCTGCTCAAGCCCGGCCTCACATGGGAAATGCTGGCCGGGCTGACGCCCGAGGAGATTCGGGCGCAGGGCCTTTATCCCGCGGGTTTCATGCCGCTGCCGCATCCGAACCACGCCGAGGGCGGCATGCTGTTTCCCCATTTTGTAATCGAAGAGATCAAGCGGCAGGAGCAGCGCGACCTGACGCGGTTCGACCTCGACTTTGACCTGCCCGATCACTTTTTGCCGGAATTTCCGGCGCCAATCTTTCTGACAACCCGCCCTGATCTCGGCGACGTGTCGCAGGGCCAGGTGGTGACCCTCGACAATTTCTTTGCGCTGTTCAACGGCATCCTGACTCCCAAACAGCTCGACGGCTTGCGCCTCCTGCTGACTCCTTTTCCGCAGCAGCAGTTCAATGCCACGGAGGACCGCCGGTCCGCCCGCCCGAGCCGAGGCGTCGCCTGCTTCGACTGCCATTCGAACGGCCACACCGACGGCGCCACGCATCTCGCCGGCGACACCCGTCCGCAGGCGTTCCGGCACCGGGTCGTTACGCCGAGCCTGCGGGGAGTGAACATCCAGCGGCTGTTCGGTTCGCAGCGCGTGATGAAAAGCGTCGAAGACTTCACGGAATTCGAGCAGCGCGGCGCCTACTTCGACGGCGACACGGTGATTGCTGTCAAGAAAGGGGTCAACATCCTGGACCGCGGCAGCCAGGTTCTGGCGATGGCTGAGATGCAGGAGTTGCTCGACTTTCCGCCGGCGCAGAAACTGAACGTGCTCGGGATCCTCGACTCCGGGAAAGCCACTCCGGCGGAGCGCCGCGGGCAGGAGTTGTTTTCCGGCAAGGCGCAGTGCGCGTTGTGCCACCCTCCGCCATTCTACACCGACAACTCGATGCACAATCTGCAGACCGGGCGCTTCTTCGCGCCGCTGCTGGTTCGCGGTGCCATGATGACGGACGACGGGCCGATCAAGACCTTCCCATTGCGCGGCATCAAGGATTCGCCGCCGTATTTGCACGACGGGCGATTGCTGACCCTCGCCGACACGGTCGAATTCTTCAACCTGATCCTCGGGACGCATCTCTCCACCGGCGAGAAGACCGATCTCGAGGCCTTCCTCCGCGTGCTGTGAGCGAAGCCTTTACCTGCGGTCCGGCGAAAGGAGCGAGTCGAGGATCTGAAAGGCCTGCCCGTACTGCCAGGCGTCCGCGCCCGGCGCGATCTCATGGGTTGGGATTGCGGCCCGCTTTGCCCTGATTTGCATCGAGTCCACTTTGAGATCCCGGTCGCGCGCTGATACCATCTTCGGATCCGCCTGGCCGTCGGCCGTGAAGGCCATCATCAGCTTGGGCAGACCCAGGGGCAGCAGGTCGCCGCGGTCGACCTGCCACAGGTACCACGCCTTTCCGTACGTCGTCACAAAATCCCTCATCAGCTGGTTCTCCGCCGCATCGGACAATCCGGGAGCGATCAACTGGCCGGACATCACCTCGTACCGATGGCTGTGCCAGAGCTTCTTCTCCTCGGGCGGCAGGCCATTGAAGAGTTTTCCGCTGATGATATACTCGACGCCGATGAGGCGCGCATCCCTCTTGTCCGAATCGTAGATCGCGCACTGCCATACGTCCGCATTGAGATGGGAGCAGTAGTGCTCGGCCCGCACCTGCCGGCTCGGTTCCCCGTCGTAGAAATGAAATCCACACAGGTGGGCGTGAATCGCCCCCACCGGACTGTCCTTTGGGAGCAATCCGGCTGCCGCCATGGGGACCCCGCTTCCGGCGGTCTTGCCGTCGCCGGCCGCGCCGCCATTCGCGGGATTCATCGGGCCGGTCTGGGCGCAGATCCCGAGGGGCGCCAGCGCGAGGACGGCGATGATCTTGGCGTGTGCGACAAGCTTCATGAGTTCTTCCCCCTGCGTATCTGCCGTTCGTGCACGGTGTACCCGCCGGCCTTTGGAAAATCAGGCCGCGCGGCTGCTCATCTGCCCAGAGGCGGTTCCCTCGGCGGGATCCGCCCTGTCCCGGTCCGGCGGCCTACTTGACGATGAGATTGTTGTGAACGTCCTTCACGCCGGCGATGGCGGAAGCGTCCTTTCCGGCTGCTGACTTCTGGTCAGAGGAGTCGACGAAGCCGCTCAATTGAACGACTCCCTTGACGGTCTGAACGCTGATCTCGGTCGACTTCACGGCGCCGTCGCCCAAAAGGGCGTTCTTCACCTTGGTCGTGATGACCGTGTCATCAACGTATTGGCCGGTGCTGTCGCTTGTGGCTGTCGACGCGCAGCCGGCGAGGCCGCCCAGAGCGACGGCGCCAGTCAATGCGATTAACGATGCCAGCTGTGACAATCTTAGGGATGTTTTCATGGAACGGGTTGGATTCAGTTTCCTAGTGCTTTTTCTATATTGGCGATCGTCTTCAGGGCCTTCCCTTCGGACTTCTCCGCCTTGCCCTCGGCTTGCAGCCGGGGGTTTCCGACGGCATTGCCGGTGACTTCCTTGACCTGGCCCGCGATGATCTTGGCTGTGCCTTCTGCCTTGTCGTGAGTGCTCGATTTCATGGTTTAGGTCTTTTTTCAAAGACGACGGATGTCGCCGATGGGATAATGTAGGCGCAAGATCCGGCCGGCTCCATGGGGTGTTACCCTATCACTCGGGCCAGCCGCGCGTTCTGTGCTATAATGACCGGCCATGACCCCCGAGTTCCCGCGGTTCGAGATTTCCTTCGCGCATTGCATCATGCATCCGCGGCCCGCACTGACATGAAACCAAAATTCCTGCTCTTTTCGCTCCTGTTGCTGGTGGTCGTCGTGTTCAGCGTGCAAAACGCCGGCATGGTTCGGCTGCGGTTTCTCGGCTGGGCATTTTCTGCGTCCCAGGCCCTCGTCATCTTTATTTGTGCGCTGGTTGGCGTTGCGATTGGCTTGGTGCTGGCACGGCGGTGGCGCGCAAAGCCGCCGCTGCGGTGATGCTGCATTCGTCATCGGCAGGGGCGCCCCTACCTAGTTCACCCCATAGCCGGGCCGGCTCCGAACGGCTAGTTTGGCGGGGTTGTCGAATCCAACCTCGAATCCCCAAAGATCCGTGCATGCCCATCTCCGCCGGCTGACGCCGCCATTGTTGCTTTGGCTAACGGCCATCGGACCGCAGTTGTTTGCGGGAGGGCTCGTCTGGGAAAAGTCCGATGCGCAGATGGTTGTCGACGGCCCGGATCAGCCGAGCGTGAGAACCGATTTTGCATTCCGCAACGCAGGCAACCGGCCGGTGACGGTGGTCGGGTGGACAACCAGCTGCGGCTGCACCACCGCCGAATTGGAGAAAAGGACCTACGCTCCGGGCGAAAGCGGAAAGGTCGCGGTCACCGTGGCGACCGGCGGCCACACCGGGAAGCAGGAAAGGTTTGTCACCGTTGCGACCGATGAGCCGCCGCCCGATGACATTCCGGCCAAGCTGACCATTCGGCTCGATATCCGGGAATACGTGTCCATCGAGCCGCGGATGGTCTTCTGGGCGCCCGGCGATGCCGGGGTCGAAAAGACGATAACCTGCACAGCGGGCACAGCGCGGTCCGTGGCCGTTAAGAGGCTGGAGGCAGCTCATCCGGATTTCGCAATACGGATCGAGGCTGTTGAGCCGGGCCGGGAATACCTGATCCACCTCAAACCCGTCTCCGACGGCAAGGCGGCAGTCGCCGTTCTGAAGCTGGTGACGGATGTGAGCGGCGTGGGGGAGAGAGTTTTCAGCGTCTTCGCCACCGTGAAGTAGGGGCTCCGCGCGTCCGGTCGCGTTGCGAATCCGCTGTTCTGGGACGGAGTGTGGGAGTCCCGACACGCCTACTCGCTACACCCCATAGCGGCCGTTGGGCGAAGGAGTATTCTTGTGGCGTGATTCCAAGTCGCAATCATCCCGCCCGCATTCAATCGGCTCGAGTGCTAGCATGCCCCAAGGATTTTCCACCGAGTCCTGGGATTCGGAAACCACTTGATTGTATTGTCTGATCAAAAGCCGGCGCGAGTTCCCGGTGACCCGTATCCAACGATCCCTTTCTCCAGCATTTCGAAAAACAGGAATTATATGAAACACACCACGTTTGTTTGGTCTGTCCTCGCAGGCTTTGCGGTGCTCGCCGGCATCCAGGCGCGGGCGGACAGCTTCGTCACGATAACCCCCACCGGAGCCGGCGCCGCAACGGTGGTCAGCCGCTGGGCGATCGGCGTCAGCCAATCAGGCTTGGCTTACGAGGACGGGAACTCGGGCTTCACGGCCGCCACCGGCACTAATTTCTTCTCCATAACCGGTGCGGTCATTGCGATCGGGGGCAGTCCGACCGGTTTCACGAGTTATATCCCGGCGGGAACGCCGACGTCCCAGGCATCGGTTGGCAACGCGCTCACACCGACCTCCTACTCGGGTCTGACGTTTGTGGCCCAAGATCTCGGTCTGCCTGGGCCCAATGCTTTTTATGCGATTCACCATCGCACCACCGGTGACTACCTGGCGGATTTCCAAAACTACATCCCTGCCTCCCCATTTGCCGCGGATCTGAAACCCATGTCCGGGCCGGGCGGTCCGCTCACGCCCGGAGCAACCGGCTACTCGTCGCTGACCTTCGCGGCGGAAAATATCAACGGATGGGGAGCCGGCCTTTTCTACTACCTGCGAACCGATGCTGGCGGTCACACTTGGTTCGGCAGCATGGTCCCTGCGCTGCTCTCCGGTCCGACGGATCGGTGGGATCTTGGCACGGGCCACGGCTACACGGATCTGGCATACACAAGCACCAATGTGGGCTTTGGCTTTGGCGCCAGCCAATTTTACTATCTTCGGCTGGATCCGGTCACGCAAACGACGTTCTTCGGCTGGATCAACCCGGCGACCGGAACGGCGACGGACATCCAAAACCTCGGCGGGGTGTACCGGACGCTGGTGTTCACGCCGACGGACGTGGGATACGGAACGAACAGGTTCTACAGCATCTACCAACCGCCCGTCCCGCAGACGATCACCTTTGCCGCAGTGCCCGCTCATACGACCTGCGACGGCGCGTTCACCCTGAGTCCGACCTCCAGTTCCGGCCTGACGGTCACGCTCGCCGTGTTAAGCGGCCCGGCCACGGTGTCCGGCGACACGGTGACGCTCACCGGCGGCATCGGCAATGTCGTCTTGCAGGCCACCCAGGCTGGCAATGGCTTCTATCTGCCTGCCGCCCCGGTCTCCCAGACCTTCGCGGTCACGGCGTGCGTTATCGTGCCCGTTGCGCAGGTCATCACCTTCGCGCCCGTGCCCGCTCATACGGCCTGCGACAGTGCGTTCACCCTGAGTCCGACCTCCACTTCGGGCCTGGCGGTCACGCTCGCCGTGACGAGCGGCCCGGCGACGTTGTCGGGTGACACCGTGACCCTCACTGGCTCCGGCAGCGTCACCCTCCAGGCCACCCAGGCTGGCAATGGCTCCTACCTGGCCGCCACACCGGTGTCCCAGACCTTCACCGTCACCCCGTGCGTTGTCCCGCCTGCTGCACAGACGATCACTTTTGCCGCCATTTCCAGCCACACATCCTGCGACGGCGCATTTGCCCTGAGTCCGACCGCCAGTTCCGGCCTGCCGGTCACGCTGGCCGTGACGAGCGGTCCGGCCACAGTGTCCGGCAACACGGTCACCCTCACCGGCACGGGCAGTGTCACGTTGCAGGCCAGCCAGGCGGGCAATGTGTCCTACTCGGCGGCCACCCCCGTGTCCCAGACCTTCACAGTCACGGCCTGCGTTGTCGGGCCAATTGCGCAGACAATCACCTTCGCAGCCATCCCCGCGCACACGGCCTGCGACACTGCCTTCACTTTGACTCCGACCGCCAGTTCCGGCCTGCCGGTCACGCTTGTCGTGACAAGCGGTCCGGCCACGGTGTCCGGCAGCACGGTGACACTCACCGGCGTGGGAAGCGTCACCTTGCAGGCCAGCCAGGCGGGCAATGTGTCCTACTCGGCGGCCACCCCGGTATCGCAGACCTTCGCGGTCGCGGCGTGCTGCGCCGTGCCCTTGATCAACAGCCTGTATGATGTCGAGCCCTGGGATCCCAATCCGGCAAACATCACGCCGGGCGTGAACATAGTGCCGGGAGCCGTCGGCGTGCCATTGGTCCCCTACCAGATCACCGCAACCAACTCGCCCACAAGCTACTCCGCCGTGCTTCTTCCCCCCGGCCTCATACTCAACACGAGCACGGGCGCCATCACGGGCACGCCCACGGTGGCAAACACTTGGTTCACGACGATTACGGCCACCAACGCCTGCGGCTCCGACTCCGTCGTCCTCATAATCGTCATCGGACCGGGCTGCGTGCCTCCCTTGATCACGAGCCTTTATGACGTTGAGCCCTGGGATCCCAATCCCGCTAACATCACGGTTGGGACCAACGTTGTGGGGGGAACCGTCGGCACGCCGTTTGTCCCCTACCAGATTACCGCAACGGGCTCGCCCACGAGCTTTTCAGCCGTGCTTCTCCCGCCCGGCCTCACGCTGAACACAAGCACGGGGGCCATCACCGGCACGCCCACCGTGGCAAATACCTGGTTCACGACGATTACGGCCACGAACTCCTGCGGCACCGGCTCCGCGATAGTCATCATCACGATTGGCCCGGCCAACGCTCCGCCGATGATCACGAGCCTCTATGACGTCGAGCCGTGGGATCCAAATCCGGCAAACATTGCAGTCGGGACCAATGTGCTGGGGGGAACCGTTGGCACGCCATTCACCACCTACCAGATCACCGCGACAGGCTCGCCCACAAGCTTTGCCGCCGTGCTTATGCCGCCCGGCCTTTCACTCAACACGAGCACGGGCGCCATCACCGGCACGCCCACCGTGGCGGGCACCTGGTTTACGACGATTTCGGCTACGAACGCCTCTGGAACTGGGAATGCCGTCATCATAGTCACGATCGCTCCGCAGCCCTCCAGCCGGATCATAAACTTCTCCACGCTCGCGGCGGCCGGACCGGCCAGCCAGACGCTGACGCTTGGCTTCGTGGTGTCTGGCAACAGCAAGACCTTGCTGGTGCGCGGAATTGGTCCGACGCTCTCGACCTTTGGCGTCGCCAACCCACTGCCCAATCCGCAGCTCACCCTGTTCAGCGGGTCGACTTTGATCGCCACGAATACGGGCTGGCAGACCGGCAGTTCCGCCGTCAATATCCCGACTGTGGAGGCGCAGACCGGGGCGTTCGCGCTGCCGAACGGCAGCAAGGATTCCGCAGTGATCGTTCTGCTCAATACCGGCGCGTATACGGCCCAGGTCACCAGCGCGGGTAGCAACACCGGCAACGCGATGGCCGAGCTTTACGACGCCGATGCCAATCCTGCAGCCCGCCTGATCAATGCGTCCGCCCGAATGCAGGTCAACGCGGTCGGCGGCAACTTGGGTCCCGTCACCATCGGCTTCTTCATCGGGGGCAACGCTCCCAAGACGGTGCTCATCCGCGGCATCGGCCCGACCCTGTCAACCCTTGGGATTGTCGGGGCGCTCGCCAATCCGCAGATCACGCTCTTTTCGGGAAGCACCCAGCTTGCCACCAACTCCGCCTGGGGCGTCGGCAACAACGCAGCCCAGATGAGCGCCACATTTGCGCAGGTCGGCGCCTTTTCGCTGCCGAACGGCAGCCTGGACGCTGCCTTGGTCATGACCCTGCAACCCGGGGGCTACACCGTGCAGATTGCCGGCGTGGGCAACACCAGCGGCGTCGCCCTGCTCGAGATCTACGACGTGAAGTGATCTTTTCCGCGGCCTGCGCTTCTGAGGAACAGCCACAGAAGCGCCAGGCCCAGCAGAATGTCGCGACCGAGGGAAAGGCCGAGCGATTGGGTGTCCAGCGAGCCAAAGCAGCCGCAGGAGATGTCAAGGTGGCGCGCCATGGCTGAGCCGATGGCGGTTGCAAACACGAGAGTCAGGGCCAGAAGCAGTGCAAGCCCGCCGCGCCGGCCGGGGCCGAGCATCACGGCTGCGCCCGAAACGATCTCCAGCCATGGGAGATAAAACGCCAGCGGCTCGATCACGAGGTAGGGAAGGAGCCGGTAGTGTTCGATATCGGTCGCGAATTGCCCGGGATTCATGACTTTCAACGAGCCCGCATAGGCAAACAAGGCGCCGACCGCGATCCGAACGAAGAAGGCGAGCCGGTTCATGGTTTTTGGGTACCCAACCAGGCGGCCCAGCCCCCCTTTAGCACGTACAAATTGCCGACCTGCAATTCCCGCTGCAGCCGTGCCGCAACATCCTGGCTCCGGTCGCATTGCTGATCGTCACAATAGACTACAATGCGTGCACCGGGCCGCCACGCAGCCACAAAACCCGGCAGCAAGGCTTCCCAATTTTCCTCATTGAGCGAAAGCGCACCGGGCACATGTTTGAGGTTAAAGGCCGCCCCGGTGCGCGCATCGACCCATATGACGCCTGGTCCCGGGTTCCCGGCTTTGCCGACCGCAATCTCCTCGACTGCCGCCCGGGTCCAGGCTGGCTTGCGCCCATCGGGTTGAATCCAGGCCGTGACGATTGCCGGAACCAGGGCCACGCAGAGCAACACGGAGGCTTCCCGTGCGCATTTTCTGCAAAATAGGGTTGAGATCACTTGCGTGGAGCCTGTTAGGCCTTGCAACACACCTCGGTCAAATCTTTCCGAACCTCGGCGGCCGCAGGGACGGAGGCGGCGCTCACCAGGTCTCGCGATGGACGTTTTCCGCCCTGAACCGGGCCCGCGGCTCCTTGTGCTCTCCGGGCAGGCCGATCGCCACCGCCGAGACGGGAATGACCGAGTGGGGAAGGGAGAGGATCGCCTTCAGTTTTTCCATGCGGTCTTCGCGCGGATGCACGCCGAGCCAGCAGCCTCCGAGGCCCAGGGCATGGGCGCACAGCAGCAGATTCTCAATTGCGGCGGAGCAGTCCTGGAGAAGATAGCTGAGCTGGCGGTCGTGGGCCGCCTCCAGGTCTCCGCATACGACGAAGCCCACGGAGGACTGCGCCAGCATGCCGCCGAAGGGGAGGGCGGCCGCGAGCCTTTCGAGCGTCTCCTGCTTTCTCACAACAATGAATCGCCAGGGGTCCGAGGCGGCGGCCGAGGGAGCGGCCATGGCGGCCTGCAGGAGCTTGTTGATCGCGTCTTCGCCGACATCTCCCGGAGCGAATCGCCGGATGCTCCGACGGCCGAAGATGAATTGAAGTGCCGGGTCGAGGTTCTCGTTCATCGGTTTTGTGATGGATGAAGGTTAAGACCGGACGCCGCGGGCGCGCAATGGCAGTCTTCCATGGCCGGGCCCCCTGCATCGGGAATTGCTGACGTTACCGGGGAACCTTCCGTTGTCGCTCTGCAGTCGCAGCGCCCACACGAAACGAGCGGCCATGACCGTGGAAGAGCTTGCGGCCCGCCCGGCGCCGGCCCATCCATCGGGGGAACCCGGCCATGCCACTCACGCCCCACACGGTCCAGGAACAGCTCCAGAGGGGTTTGGCCTTTCATCAGGCAGGCCGCTTGAAGGAGGCGCGGGCGCTTTACGAAGCCGCGCATCGCCAGCAACCCGGCCAGCCGGCCGCCCTCCATCTCCTCGGCCTGCTTGCGGTCGCGGAGGGCCGGATTGCCGAGGGCATTGGGCACTATCAAGCCTGCCTGCGCGCCGAGCCGGTGTTAGTCGTGGCCTGGACCAATCTGGGCAACGCGCTGCTCGCTGCGGGGCGCGCGGATGAAGCGGTGGCGGCGCACAGGAAGGCGATCAAACTCGAGCCCGGGCTCGCTGAGGCGCATTGCAATCTCGGCAACGCTCTTCACGCGCAGGGGCATCTGGATGAAGCCGCTGCGGCTCTCGCGCAGGCCATCGCGCTGAAGCCTGCGCTGGCCGAGGCGCACAACAATCTTGGCAACACGCTCAAATCGCTCGGACGTTTCGAGGACGCGATTGCCGCCTACCGGCGTGCTCTGGTCATAAGGCCGGACTATTCCGACGCCTGGTACAACCTGGGGAATACCCTGCTCTCGGAGCGCCAACCGGCGGCCGCCGAGAGAGCCTACGCCCGGGCCCTGTCGCTGGCCCCCAATAGTCCGGAGGCGCTGAACAACCGGGGCCAGGCCCTGAGGGAACTCGGCCGTCTGGATGAGGCGCTCGAGGCGTGCACGAAGGCCATCAGCCTCAAGCCTGGTTATGCCGGGGCTCACACAAACCTCGGCAAGATTCTCCAGGCCCTCCGGCGCTGGGATGAGGCGATTACCGCCCACCGCCGGGCAATCTCGCTGCAGCACGATCTTGTGGAGGCCTGGGGCAACTTGGGCAACGCCCTGGTTGCGCTCAATCGGTTGGACGAGGCATCCAAGGCCTACGAGGAGGCGTTGCGGTTGCGTCCCGACTCGGCCGAGACTTCCTACAATGCTTGCCTTGTCCAGCTGTTACAAGGGGATCTGCCCTCGGCCTGGGAGGGCTACGAGCTTCGCTGGCGGCTCAGGAACCTCCGGCCGCGCCCGGTCCAGAACCGTCCGCCCTGGGACGGGAGTGCGCCGCTGGCCGGCCGTTCCATCGTTGTCTATGCGGAGCAGGGCATTGGGGACACTCTGCAGTTCGCCCGGTATATTCCGCTCCTGGCGGAGCGAGGTGCGACCGTCCATGCGGTCGTGCAGAAGACCCTGAAATCGCTCATTGGAACAGTCCGCGGCGCGGTGTCGGTCAATACGGCGGAACAGCCCTGGCCCGAGTGCGATTTTCACTGTCCCCTGCTCAGTCTGCCTAGGGCCTTCGGCACAACCCTGGCGACGGTGCCCGCCGCTGTTCCGTATTTGGCCGCAAGGGGCGACAAGAAGGAGGCGGCCGGCGAATGGCTCGCTTCGGTGGCCTCTCCGCGGGTTGGGGTTGTGTGGTCTGGCAATCCGGCCCATCCAAACGACCGGAATCGCTCCGTGCCTTTCGCAGCTCTACTGCCGGTCCTTGCCTCCGTGCTGCCGCGGTGGGTGAGCCTGCAGAAGGAATTGCGCCCGGGGGAACCGGAGGCCCTCCGCGAGGCTGGCGCCGTCGATCTCTCGGGGCTCTTGGGCGATTTTGAGGACACTGCCGGAGCGCTCGGCCAGATCGACCTTGTCATTGCGGTCGACACCTCGGTCGCGCATCTGGCCGGTGCCATGGGGATACCCACCTGGATACTCCTGCCCTACGCCCCCGACTGGCGCTGGCTCCTCGTCCGGGAGGACAGCCCATGGTATCCGACGGCCCGGCTCTTCCGGCAAACCGAGCCGGGCTCATGGGACGGAGCGCTGGCGCGCGTCGCCGGAGAACTCGCGAATTGGATCGCCGCGAAAAAATCCGTTGGCCCTTCCGAACAGTAAACGAGAGGCAACCAAGTGAGACATCAGGGCTTCTCGACCAGAGGAATCACCTGGTTTCTGAAGCGGCGATAGATCTTGAAGTCCGTGAAGTCGACTGTGAACACCCTGGCCTTCGGATACTTTTCGGAAAGCCACACGACGGAGGCATCAGCAAAATCCGATTCATACTTGCGCATGAAGCCTGCGACGGCGTGGAGATCCGAGACCGCCTCGACCCGAAGCTCCCCCGACTCGAGGAGCTGGCAAAGGCTCTCCACACCCGAACCGTATTTTCTGAGCCGGTGCGCCGCCTCGGCTATGACCGATTCGCAGGTGGCGACCGGAAGGGGCAGGCGGGAAAAAATCTTGGAGCACCAGGCGTGATGCTGATCTGCGCGGCAGAGCCAGGCGACGAGCGGGCCCGTATCCAGGACAATCTCAATCGAAGCCTTCAATCT
>Ga0181529_10003334_pt1 | contig 18366 bp, 9 predicted proteins | sample PEATcosm2014_Bin_36_FD_119763 | JGI IMG/M metagenome (GOLD analysis project Ga0181529, IMG submission 119763) | Peatland microbial communities from MTU Mesocosm Facility, Houghton, MI, USA - PEATcosm2014_Bin10_30_metaG | ecosystem: Environmental > Terrestrial > Soil > Wetlands > Peat | place... | reverse complement strand
TGGCCGATCGCGCACGCGCTGGCGCTGCGGCCCGACCGGCGCTGGCCGGTCGCCGCCGCCAAGGCGATGTCGCGCCTGGGCAACGGCCCGATCTACCTGCCGCTCGTCGCCGTGGTGATCTTCTTCCATCCCCGCGAGGCGGCGACCATCATCCTCTCCGCCGCCGCCAGCATCCTGCTCCTGCACTGCATCTACCCGCTGGTGAAGCGGGCGGCCGCGCGACCGCGGCCGCGCGACGTCGCGCCGAATTTCGCCGACTCGGTCCCGCCGCTCGACAAATACTCATTCCCCAGCGGCCACGTCATGACCCTGACCGCGGCGCTGACGCCGATCGTCCACGCCGCGCCGCGGATGTGGCCGTTCGGGCTGGTGGTCTGGGCGGCGATGGCGTGGTCGCGGCTGGCGACCGGCGATCATTACGCCTCCGACGTCGCCGCCGGCACGGTGATGGGCGCGGCCGTGTCAGGGCTGCTCACCTACTGGATCGCCGCTTAAGCGGCAAAAATTCACCCCCGCGCCGCGCGCGCGAAGGCTCGAATCCGCGTCGCCTTTGCTCTTCCGCTCAGCCGTCGCCTTCGTCCGCTCAGCGCGCCCGGCGGCTTGCCGCAGCCGGCGCATCGACCGACTGTTTCGACATCGCCTCGCGCGGCTTGGTTTCAGTCGGCGCGCGATCGCTCTGCCGAACTGCGATCACCCGGCGAGAGGTGAAGCGCGACGCGCCCGCGCCGTGGAGCGCGGCGAATGGTCGGCGGTCGGCGTTGGCTTCGCTCCGCGGAATGGCTATGGTCGTCGGCGACGCCGTCGCCGTCGCGGCGCGCGAAGCGGAGGCGAAGGCCAGCGACCGATGACCGCGTCCACCAGCTCCGCGTCCGGCCTCCGCGCGCGCGTCTGGTTCCTCAACCGCTTCTTCTGGCCCGATTGCTCGGCGACGAGCCAGATAGTCTCCGATCTCGCCTTTCATCTCGCCGCGTCCGGCCGCGAGGTCGGGGTGATCGCCAGCCGCGGGCTCTACGACGACCCAAACGCCGCCCTTCCGGCGCGCGAGACGCGCGACGGCGTGACCATCCACCGCATCGTCCGCCCGCGCTTCGGACGCGCGAAGCTCGTCGGCCGCGCCGTCGACTACCTGGCGATGTATCGGGGTTTCGCCGCCGCGTTGTGGCGGCTCGCCGCGCCGGGCGACGTGGTGGTGGCGAAGACCGACCCGCCGCTGTTGTCCTGCGTCGCCGCGCCGATCGCGCGGGCGAAGCGCCTCGCGCTGGTGAACTGGCTGCAGGACCTCTATCCCGAGGTGGCGATCGCCCTCGGATTGACCGCGCTGAAGCCGGCGGCGGCGCTGCTGCGCGCTGCGCGCGACGCGAGCCTGCGCGCGAGCGTCGACAACGTCGCCATCGGCGAGACGATGGCGCGCCGCCTCATCGCCGCCGGCGTCGCCCCAGAGCGCGTCAGCGTCATCCCCAACTGGAGCGACGACGCCGCCGTGCGCCCGATCGCCCGCGACGCCAATCCGCTGCGCGCGGCGTGGGGCCTAAAGGACAAGTTCGTGCTCGGCTACTCGGGCAACCTCGGCCGCGCCCACGAATACGGGACGCTGCTCGCCGCCGCCGCCCTGCTCAAGGACGAGGCGGATCTCGTCTTCCTCTTCATCGGCGGCGGCCGCCTGATCGAGGACTTGCGGCGCGAGGCCGAACGGCGCGGCCTCGCCGATAGGTTCCGCTTCCGCCCCTACCAGCCCGCAGAGGCGCTGGCGCAGTCGCTGTCGCTGTCCGACGCGCACTGGATTTCGCTGCGGCCGGAGCTGGAAGGCTTGATCGTGCCGAGCAAGTTCTACGGCGTCGCCGCCGCCGGCCGCCCCACCATCGCGGTCTCGGCCCCCGACGGCGAGATCGGCGCGCTGGTCGAGCGCTACGACTGCGGCGTCTGCGTTCCGCCCGGCGACGGGGCGGGCCTGGCCGCGGCGATACGCGGCCTGATGCGCGATCCGGAACGGACGGCGGCGATGGGGGCGAACGCCCGCGCGACGCTGGAAAGCCGCTTTTCCCGCAAGCGCGCGTTCGCGCTGTGGGAGGCCGTCCTGGCGCGCGCGTCGGCGGGCGCCGCCGCGCCGAGCGCCGCGAGACGGCCGTGAAGGCGCGCGCGCGAGCCCGCGTTCCTCCCGCTTACAGCTGCCGGTAGATCTTGACGTCCGGCTTGCGGCTGGTGATTGCGTCGAAGAACGCGAGCCGCTTCGCGCGCGAGCCGAACAGCGCCGGAAACTCGCCCTCCGCAGTCCGCAGCAGCACGACCTCGAGCCCGAGGAACTGGCGCGTCGCGGTGATGTCGACCAGCAGCGGCAGAACGATCCGGGTCCGTCCGAAAACCAGCAGCGGAATGGGCTTGAACAACGGCCGCGGCAGACTGATCGCGTTGGCGTCGACCCGAACGCCGGCGAGGAACGAAAGAACCGCCTGAACGGCGAAAAGACTGACCACGCCGCCGATGAGGCCGGTCAAGGCGCGATAGCGGAAATAGAGCGCTGCAAATCCGAAAGCGCCCAACGCCGCCCAGCGCGCCGCCGCCGCAAAATTCGTGGCGCGGAATGGTATTACAACGGAAGACGCTGCTTGATCATTCATCGCCGGCTCCGTCGATGACGCGGCAATTACTCTCAGAGCAGCATCCTACAGCATTGTGACGCTCGCCAAGACGCAAGATGTCGCAGCCGTAACGTCACAAGAGTTTTTCTGCGGTTCCGCGCGCTCGGCTCGGCGGATTCGCCCAAACAATGAGCAGCGTCATGGATTAATAACATTTTCTATCTGTCTATTATAAGCGCACGCGGCTTATCGCGGTCGGCGCGCTCAGCCGCCGTTCAGCGCCAGCGCCGCCCGCCCCGCGCCGATGTCGTTCGGCTCGTCGTTCTGCCGCAATAGCTCCTCGAAATAGCCGATCGTCTTCTCCAGCCCCTCCCGCAGCGCCGTCGTCGGACGCCAGCCAAGCTCCGCCTCGGCGCGGCTGATGTCGGGCCGCCGCTGCTTCGGGTCGTCCGCCGGCAGCGGACGGAAGACCAGCTTCGAGCGCGAGCCGGTCAGCTCCACCACCAGCTCCGCCAGCTCGCGGATGGTGAACTCGCTCGGGTTGCCGATGTTGATCGGCCCGGTGACCGACGGCGCCGTCGCCATCATGCGCGTCAGCGCCTCGATCAGATCGTCGACGTAGCAGAACGACCGCGTCTGCCGCCCGTCGCCGTAAAGCGTGAGGTCCTGGTTGCGGAGCGCCTGCACGATGAAATTGGAGACGACCCGCCCGTCGTTGGGGTGCATGCGCGGCCCATAGGTGTTGAAGATGCGCACCACCTTGGCGGCGAGCCTGTGCTGGCGCACATAGTCGAACACCAGCGTCTCGGCGCAGCGCTTGCCTTCGTCGTAGCACGAGCGCGCGCCGATCGGATTGACGTTGCCCCAGTAGCCCTCGACCTGCGGGTGCACCGAAGGATCGCCGTAGACCTCCGAGGTCGAGGCCTGCAGGAACTTGACCTTCAGCCGCTTGGCGAGGCCGAGCATGTTGATCGCGCCGATCACGCTCGTCTTGGTCGTTTGCACGGGATCGAACTGGTAGTGGACGGGCGAAGCGGGGCAGGCGAGGTTGTAGATCTCGTCGACCTCGACGTAGAGCGGGAAGGTCACGTCGTGGCGCATCAGCTCGAAGCGCCGGTCGTCGGCGAGGTGGGCGACGTTGCGGCGCGACGACGAGAAGAAGTTGTCGACGCACAGCACCTCGTGCCCCTGGGCGAGCAGACGCTCGCACAGGTGCGAGCCGAGAAAGCCCGCGCCCCCCGTCACCAGAATGCGTTCGCCCATCGACATTTGCGCGTTCTCCCCCGGGGATAAGCCTGCTTTGCCGCAAATGCGGCGGGCGCGCAAGCGCGGCCCCGGGGGGGGGGCGGCGGTCCGCCCGACCGTTGGCGGCGGCGAGGCGGCGCTCAGGGCGGGGCGGCGAAGCGCGTCGCGATCTCGTCCATCAGCGGCGCGCTCTGGCCGTTGGCGCGCAGCTTGGCGAAGCCGTCCAGCGTCGCCCGCTCCCAGCTCTCGCCGAGGATCGTCTCGCCGCGGCCTTTGAGATATAGCGCGCGCGCCGCGTCGGTCTCGCCCTTCAACATCAGGCAGGCGGCGCGCACCAGGTCGAGCCAGTTCTGGTTCGCGGCGACCGGCTTCGCTTGGTCGAGGGCGGCGAGCGCCGCGTCGTGGTTCTTGGCCAAGAGCAAGGCGTTGGCGACGGCGCCGATCTCGCCGACGTTGCGGGCCAGCGCCGCCGACCAGACGGCGTTGGTTTTGTCGAGCGCGACGAGCGCCGCCGCGGCGTCGCGCGCGGCGACGAAGGAGGCGAGGGCGTCGTCGTAGGCCTTGGCGGCGAACTGCAGGCTGCCGAGCTGCTCGTCGGCCAGCGCGACGCCGAAACGCCAACGCGCGTCGCCCGGGACCTTGGCGGCCCAAGCCGCAGCGAGCGCCAAGCTCTCGCGAAGCGTCGCTTCGGCGCTCGCGACGTCGCCGCCGACCGCCTGCGCCGCCGCCAAGGCGTTGAGGGCGGCGTGCAGCGAAAACTGCGCGTTGGCGTCGTCGGCAGCCCGGGAGGCGGCTTGCCGCGCGTCGTCCGCCGCGGCCTGGCAGGGCGCGCGGTCGGCCGCCGCCTTGGCGACGCAGACGGCAAGTTCGTCGGCCGCCAGCGAGCGCTGGTTGGCGTCGCTCGGCGCTCTTTGAGCGATCGCCTTGCGTAGCGCCAGCGCCTGCGCCGAGGCCGCCGCGCGGCCCTGCGCGTCGCCTTTGGCGGCGAGGATGATGGCGATCGATTCCTCGACCGCGGCGAGGCTTTCGTCGGCTGACGGCGCGTTCTTCGCCATCGCGGCCTCGAGCAACGCCTCGGCGCCGCGGTCGGCGTCGAGCGCGCCGGCGAGGTCGCGGCGCGCCGTCAGCGCGACGCCGACGCGCCAGTCGAGGCGGGCGAGCAAAAGCCGCCATGAGGCGTCGGGCGGGTCTCCCGCGGGCATGGCGGCGAGCGCCTGCGCGCCGTCGCGATAGGCGGCGAGCGCGCCGTCGGCGTCCTTGGCCGAGTCGAGGGCGAAGCCGAGCCACTGATCGGCGGTGGCGACGTCGACGGGCCAGTTCGGCGGCGGCTTGGCGAGGCCGCCCTCGGCCTTGGCGACGGCGAGCGCGTCGCGGTAGGCGGCGATCGCGCCGGCGAGATCGCCGGCGCCCTCGAGCGCGAACCCGACCTCGTTCAGGGCGTCGGCGTCGTTGCGAAGCGCCGCCGGAGAGTCGGGGGTGAGCGCGACGATCGCCTTGCGCGCCTGCTCCGCCGCCTGCGCCGCGGCGAGCGCCCCCTTCGCGTCGCCGGCGCCGCGCAGCGCGGCGCGCAGATGGTCCTCGGCGACCGCAAGCCCATCGAGGGCGGAGAGGTCCTTTGGCGCGTCGGCGGCGCGCTTGGCGAACAGCGCGATCGCCTGCCGGTAGGCCTCGAGCGCCGCGTCGCCTCGCGACGCCTTTGCGTTGACGTCGCCTTGAGCGATCAGCGCCGCCCCGAGCGCGGCGACGAAGCGCGCGTCGCCGGGGGCCGCAGCGAGCAGCGCCTGGCAAGCCTTCTCGGCGTCGCCGATCGCCGCGAGCGCGCCGGAAACGTCGCTCTTGGCGGCGAGCGCCTGGGCGACGCGTTCATCGATCTCGGCCAAGCTGAGCCGCGCGCTTGCGTCGCCGACGTCGGCGGCGGCGAGCCCGCTCGCCAGCGTCTGGGCCTCGCGGAGGTAGGCGAGGGCCCCGTCGGCGTCGTTGCGCGAAAGCGAGAGACCACCGAGGCGATCGTCGGCGAGCATGATGTTGCGCCGCCACTCGGCGGCGGCGGCGTCGCGGGCGGCGAGCGCCCTGGCGGCGCTGAGCGCCTGCGAAAAGTCGGCGAAGGCGCCGTCGGCGTCGCCCTTGGCGCGGGCGACGTCGCCAAGGCCGAGGTTGGTCGCGATCGCGTAGTCCTGATAGACGGCGTTGGTCGGGTCGCCCGCGATCAGCTTCTCGACCGCGGCGAGCGCGTCGCGATAGGCCGCCTCGGCCGCCGCGTCGTCGCCCAACCGCGCTTCGACGTCGGCGATCTCCTCCGCGCCGAGCGCGACGTCCTGGGCGGGCACGGAGTCCTTCGGCGCCTGCGCGGCGAGGGCGGTCGCGATGGCTTGGCCGCTTTGCAAGGCGCTGAGCGCCCCGGGAAGATCGCCCTCGGCGAGCAGCGACTTGCCGACGCCCTCGTCGGCGCGGGAGACGAGGCGTTTCAGCGTGGCGTTGGTTGGATCTTTCGCGCTGAGCGTCTGGGCGATCGCGGAGACGTCGCGCAACGCCGCGTCGGCGCCCGCGCTGTCGCCGCGCTTGACCTCGACCAGCCCGAGGGCCAGCTCCGCTTCGGCGTATTGCTCCTGAACGCCGGCGTTGTCCGGCGCGGCTTGAGCGAGGGCGCGGCGCAGGTTGGCCGCGTCCTGCAAGGCGCTGAACGCCGCCCCGTACTGGCCGAGCTGGTCAAGCGCTTCGGCGACGTCGAGCGCCGCTTGCGCTACGTCCTGCTTAAGCCCGCCGTCGTTGGGCGACGCCGCGGAAAGCGCGACATAGACCGCCTGTGCCTGCCGGAACTCGTCGAGAGCGCTCTCGATCTGGCCCTGCGTCTGTTCGACGTAACCGATGTTCGCGTGCGCGACGCCGATGTCGCGCCGCAAGGTCGCGTCGGCGGGGTCGGCGGCGGCGAGCTTCTCGGAAAGCGCCAGTCCGTCGCGGTAGGCCTGCAAGGCCGCCGGCAGATCGTTGCGCGCCTTTTGCACTTTGGCGACGTTGTCGAGCGCGATCGAGCGCTCGCGCAGCAGCGCGGGATCGTTCGGGCCCGCTTTGACGAGCGCGTCGTTGATCGCCAGCGCTGCCTGGTACTGGGCGAGCGCGCCGTCGAGATCGCCTTGGCCCTCAAGCATGCTGCCGATGAAATTGTCGGTGACGGCGAGGTTGCGTTGTCCGACGACATTGGAGGGCTGCGCGGCGGCGATCGGCGCAAGCGTTTGGTAGGACTGCCGCGCCAGCGCCAGCGCGCCCGCCGAATCGCCGAAATCGCGCAGCGTCACCGCGCTTTCGAGTTGCGCCGCGGCGACGCTCGCCATCAGATCGGGGGTCGACTCGCCGGAGCCGACGAGCTGCTGCTGCAGCGAGCGGGCGCGGTCGAGCACGTCCTTGACCACCGCCACCGGCATGCCGGCGGCGCTGCGGAAGCGTTGCGCGAGATCGAAGACGAGATCGTTGGCGGTCTGGGTGGCGAGGCGCAGCGTGTTCTCGGCGCGGTCGCGCTGCTGCTGGGCGACCTGCCATTGCCATCCCGCCAGCGCCGCCAGCGCCAGCGCGGCGACGAGGCCGGCGCCGGTGCGGCGCGCGATGCGCTGGTTGGCGGCGGCGATCTTCTGCGCGTCGGCGAGACGGCGGCGCTCCTCGGCGAGCTCGCGGTCGCGCCGCGCCGCCGCCGCCGCGCTCGCCGCGGCGACGAAGTCGCGGGTCGCCGGCGCGATCGCGTCGGCGAAGCGTTCGACGCAGCGCTCGGCGCCCTCCAGCAGGGCGGGCGAGACGTCGAGGTGGCGCGCCTTGTCCTCAGAGGCGGCCTCGGCCCATTCGCGCGCCAGCGGCTCCAGCGCGCGCCGCACGCGGATCAGCTGCGCGGCCTCGGCGATGATCGCCGTCGCCTCGGGCCAGATGCGCAGCAGCGCCTCGTGGGTCGGCCGCACCCGCCCGCTCGCCGCGTCGCCTTCGGCGGTGAGCAGGCGCTTGGCGACGAAGGCTTCGATCAGCGCCGCGCGCTCGGGGCGGCCCTTTTCGAAGGCGGCGCGGTCGAGCGCGCCGATCGCCGGCGTCGGCGCTCCGGTCAGCGGATCGGCGACCACGTCGCGGACCAAGCCCGCGATCAGGTTCGGCAGCTCGGCGCGCGCCGCCTGGTCGAGATGGGCGAGCGCTTCGTCGGCGGTCTCGCTCACCGCCGCGGCCATGCCGCGGTAATCGGAAAAGCGCAGCACGCCGTCATTGCGCGCGCTTTCCGCCGCGGCGAGGCGCGACAGGGTCATCTGCAACAGCGGCAGCGCGTCGCCGCCGCGCGCGTCGGCGACGAGCGCATGGGCGAGCGAAACGCCGCCAAACCGCTCGAAAGCGAGCGGCGGGTCACACAGCGCGGCGGGGCGGGTGGTCATCTCCTCGAGCTCGCTCGCCGTCGGCGGCGGCAAGTCGAGCGTCGCGCCCGCGTCGCGTAGCGCGACCAGCGGCGCGATCGCCTGGAAGCGCGGGTAGGCGTCGGAGCGCAGCGCCATCGCCACCGCGGCGACGCGGGCGCGCGTCAGCGCCGCGATCAACGCCGAGAAATGTTCGGCGAGCCGCGGCTCGCATTCGATCAGCAGCCGCTCGGTCTGGTCGATGGCGAGAAACAGGCGCGCCGGGCGCGGCGACTCGAAATTGGCGGCGGCCTGTCGCGCCGCGGCGGCTTGGCGGAGCGCGTCGCCGAGGATCGCCAGCGCCGCCTCGGGATCGCCGGCGAGCTGCTTGGCGAGCAGCGCCGGCGCGCGGAACGGCCCTCTCGCGAGCTCCGGGCCCAGCGCTTCCTCGTCGAGCAGCGCGTCGGCGAGCGAGGCGAACGGGTCCGCGCCGGGGACGACGATCGCGCGCCGCCACAGGTCGACCTCGGGAAAGACGCCGGGCAGGACCAGGCGCGGCGCGAGCCCGGCGCGCAGGAGCGACGACTTGCCCGAGCCGCTGGCGCCGATCAGCAGCAGGAACGGCGCGCGCGAGGCTTCCGCCTCCGACGCCTCGATCTCTCGCAGCCGGCGGATCGCCTGGTCGACGGCTAGGCTGCGGCCGAAGAAGACGCCCTGGCGCGTCTCGTCGAACGCGGCGAGGCCAGGGTAGGGCGAGCCGAGCCGCGCGCGGTCCCAAGTCGCGCCCTTCGCCACGAAGCCGCGCCGCGCCAGCCATTGGCGCAGGCAGTCCTCGATTTTGGCGGCGAACTCGTCGGTGGTCGCGAATTCCTGGAAGGCGGCGAGGAACTCGCCGGAGCGGCTGCGGAACCACCTTTCGAAAAACTCGGTGAGCCGCCGCCACTGCGCCTCGATCTCGGCGCGGTCGGTCGCGTCGAGCGCGACCAGCGGCGCATGCGGACGGCGGAAGACGTAGACGTCGGGCACGCCCTCGCGCTTGCGTCGCGCCTCGATCGCGGTCAGCACTTCGTAGGCCGTGCCCGAAGGATAGGGCTCGCCGGTCGGCATGGGGGGAAAGCGCGGCGGCAGGGGCGAGCCGAGCCGCGCGCCGAAGATCGCCACCACCAGGTCGCAGGCGGCCGCCTCGGGGATCTGCGCCTGAAAGGTCTCGTGGGAGGAATAGTAGCGCGTCTCCCAGCGGATCGCGCGGATGCGGACTCGGCCGCCGAACTCGGCGTTGAGGCGCTCGACGACCAGCTCGACGCGCTCGCGCTCGCGCTGCACGTCGCCGGGCGAGGAGACGAAGAGATTGAGAACCGTCTCGTCCGCCATCCGGCCGCCGCCCTATTCACCGCGCCGACGCGACGATAGCGGGCGACGCCGCGCGCGGCAAGGAAAGGGGGCGATCGACCGCCGCGCCCGGCCTCGAAGCGGCCGCGACCTTGCGTCGCGCCGGCGCGGCTTTTGCAACTCGGGCGCGGCGAGGGCAGGATGCGGCCTTTCGCCGAGGATGATCGCCCCATGCCCGAGCCGTCGAAAGCCGCCTTTCCCGTCACCGCCCGCAACCGCGTCAAGCGCCTGCACGAGCGCGCGAGCTACGATTGCGCCGCGGTCTACGCCATCCTCGACGCCGGGATGCTCGCCCATCTCGCCTATGCGATCGACGGCCAGCCCTACTGCACGCCGACGCTCTACTGGCGCGACGGCGACCGGCTCTATTGGCACGGCTCGTCGGCGAGCCGGATGCTGCGTCATCTCAGCGAAGGCGTCGAGGTCTGCCTGACCGTCTCGCATCTCGACGGCCTGGCGCTGGCGCGCTCGGCCTTCCATCACTCGGTCAACTATCGCTCGGCGATGTGCTTCGGCGTCGCGCGGCTGATCGAAGACGCCGAGGAGAAGGCGCGCGCGCTCGACGCCTTCATCGACCGCCTCTATCCCGGCCGCGGCGCGAGGTTGCGCCCGATGCGCAAGCAGGAGGCGAAGGCGACCGCCGTCGCCTTCATGCGCATCGAGGAGGCGTCGGCGAAGACGCGCGCCGGCGGGGTCAAGGACGACGAGGAGGATTACGACCTCCCCGTCTGGGCGGGCGTGATCCCGATCCGCACGCTGGTCGGCGCGCCGGCGCCGTGCGAGCGCCTGGCCGCAGGCGTCGCCCCCGGCGCCGATCTCGCCGACTACCGCGACGGCGCGACGCTCGACGAGGCGCTCGCCAAGGCGCAGCGGCGCTACGAAAAGGCCGGGGGCTAGGATAGCGCGCACCTCTACCCTCAGAGATCGCGCCGCATGAAGAGCGGTCAGGTTGGACGCGGCTCGTCGACGTCGTAGACGCGAAGACTTCGGTCTCCGACGCCTAGCGCCGGCCACGTGGCGCGCCACTTGGCGATGTGGTCTGAGGCGAAGTGGCGAGTCAGGGCCGCTTGATCTCGCCACATCTCTTTGACGTGGATCAGGCCGGGATCGAGAACATCCTCAGCATAGCTGTATTCCGCGCAACCGTCCTCCGCCCGGCTGCTTTCGACCATCGTCTTCATGATCGGGCGCGCGTCCGAAAGACGTACCGGCGGGAGGCGGACGGTTCCAACGATCAGCAGCATGAGCGCTCGATAGGATGATTGTTCCCACGGGGAAGCGGACTGTCTCCTATCCGCTCCTCGCGGGCATTGGCGTCTTGTCAGTTCGCGCCCAATTCCCCTCTACCTCCTCGGCGCGCTCATCGCCGTGAGTATCTCTTGCGCGCGCGACGAGGCGAACAGCGCCTCGAGGCTGACGGGCAGGCGGCGGCGCCAGTTCGGCCGTTCGCGGTCGGTTCCCGGCAGATTGGTGGCCGTGCGCTCGCCGGCGAGATCGTCGAGCTGGGCGCTCGCCAGCAGCGAACCGCTGCTCGAGAGGAAGGCGTGGATCGCGCCGGCCAGCGAGTCGGACATCGGCCGGGCGAAGTCCGGCGTCTCGCTGATCAGCCCATGGGCGGTGAGCGCGGCGGAAAGGGCGCGCTTCTCGGCGCGCCGCCGCGCGATCTCGCCCTCCGCGTCGTCGAGGCTGAGCAGGCCGAGCGACAGGCGTTCGGCGATGTCGGCGCCCGACCACCAGCCGGCCAGCGTCGGCAGGTCATGGGTGGTGACGCAGGCGACCGAGAGCGCCGGATAGTCGACCGGCTGCAGGAACTCGGCGCCGCGCCGCTCGAACCACAGCACGCGCATGCCGAGAATGTCGGCGCGCGTCAGCCGGTCGCGGAAGCCGTCGGGGACGGTGCCGAGGTCCTCGCCGATCACCATGCAGGCGGCGCGCTGGCTTTCCAGCGCGACGACGCCGAGCAGGTCGTCGAGCGGATAGGACAAGTAGGCGCCCTCGGCGGGCTTGGCGCCGTCGGGAACGACGAACAGGCGCGTCAGGCCCATCGCGTGGTCGATGCGCAACATGCCGGCGTGGCGCATGTTGGCGGCGATGAGGGTGGAGAATCCGCGCCAGCCGTCGCGCGCCGAGGCGATCGGGTCGGGCGGCGGCACGTTCCAGATCTGTCCGCGCGCCGAGAACGGATCGGGCGGCGCGCCGACGCTCACCTTGAGCGCCAGCTCGCCCGCGCGCGCCCAGCTCTCCGCGCCGTCGGGCGCGGCGCCGACCGCGAGATCGCGGTAGAGGCCGATCTCGAGGCCGGCGGCTTTCGCCCGCGCCGCCGCGCCGGCGAGCTGCCGGTCGGCGAGCCATTGGGCGAACAGCGCAAAGGCGAAGGCGTCGGCGCGCTCGTTCTCCGCCGCCTCGAGCGCCGCCGGGTCGGCGTCGCGCAGCTCCGCCGGCCAGCGCCGCCAGTCCTCGCCGCCGCGCGCTTCCGAGATCGCCTGGAAGGCGGCGAAGCGGCGCAACGCCTCGCCGCCGGCGGCGACGAAGCGCGCGTACTCGACGAAGATGGGATCGTCCGGCCGCGCGGCGCGCGCGCGCTGGAAGGCGGCGAGGCGCGCCGCGAGCGCCTCGCGCTTGATCCGCCACGCCGCTTCGTAGTCGACGTTCGCTTCGCGCGCCGCCGCGGCGATCGCCGGCGCGAGCGCGGCGAGCGCCGCCGTCAGCGCGTCGTCGCGCGGCGTTCCGGAGTCGTCGAGCGCGTCGATGAACAGCGGATCGACGAAGCGACGGTCGGAGGGGTGGTAGGGGCTGGCGCGGCCGCGGTCGGCGGCGAACAGCATGTGCAGCGGATTTACGCCGAGGTACGCGCCGCCTTTTCCCCCGGCGAGCGCGCCGGCAAGGCCGAGGGAGGAGAAGTCGCCGATCCCCTGGTCGCCGTCGCGGCGCAACGCATAGAGCTGGGCGGCGAGGCCGAAACGACGGCGCAACGCCGCCTTGGGCGAATAGGCTTCCGGCGGCGCGATGGTCAACGCGCATTCGACCTCGTCGACGATCAGCCGATGGCGGCCGATCGGCGGCGCGGGCAAAGCGAGATCGCATTCGACGATCCGCCGTCCGTCGGCGAGGACGCGCCGCCGCGTCTCGCCCGGTTGGACGCGCTGCTCGAGGATGCGGCCGTCCTCGGCGACGATCGTCGCCGAGATCGCGCGCTCCGGTTCGGCCGGGTCGCGGCGCAGCGGCACGACCAGCGACTCGTCGAGGCGGCGCGTCAGCGAGCAGGGCAGACGGCGCGCGTAGGTCTGTTCGACCAGGCGCGCGAGGCTTTCGCGCGCCTGCGCCCGCGAGACGGCAGGCAGGCGCAGCGCCGCCAGCAGCGCGAGCTTCGTCTCCTCGGAGACGACGGTGCGCCATCCGGCGACGTCCCACCATTCGCCGGCGATGCCGGCCGCCGCGGCGAGGGCGTCGATCTCGCCTGCCTCGGGGGCGCGCTGGCGCTGGGCGCCGGGCGGCGCATCGACCTCGGCGAGGATCAGCGTCGCGCGCGCGGCGACGCGCGCGCGGTCGGCGATTGGCGTCGCCGCCTGGTCGGCGTCGTCGGCGGTGTCGATCAGCGTCCGCCATTGCTTGCCTTCGCGCGGCTCGGGCAGGCGCACGGAGACGCGTTGCGCGCCGCGGTTGAAGGCGACGGCGACTCGGTCGGCGCCGTCGCCGGCCGGCGCGGCGAGGATCACCACCAGCGTATCGCCGTCGCGCGCCTGCCATTGCGCCGCCGAGGCGAACGGCCCGTCGACGTCGCGCCATTCGACGTCGGCAAGGCCGTCGTCGCCGAACGGCTGGCCGGCGAGCCACGCCGCGCTCGACAGCGCGGGATGGTCGCGGCGGGCCGCGGCGAGGCGCGCGACGAAGGCGATCAGCGGCTTGTCCGCGTTGCTCCAGTCGATCCAGGAGATGCGGTTGTCCTGGGCGTAGGCGTTGTTGTTGCCGCGCTGGCTGTGGCCCAGCTCCGCGCCCATCGGCAGCATCGGCGTCCCGCGTGAGACGAACAGCAGCGCGAGAAGATTGCGCATGTCGCGCGCGCGCGCGGCGACCACCTCGGGGTCGTCGCTCGGCCCCTCGACGCCGTGGCTCCACGAGCAATTCTCGTTGGAGCCGTCGCGATTGCGCTCGCCGTTGGCCTCGTTGTGCTTGTGGGTGTAGGCGACGAGGTCGGCGAGGGTGAAGCCGTCGTGGGCGACGACGAAGTTGACGCTCTTCGACGACGAAGGCGCGTCGGCGAAGACGTCGCGAGATCCGGCGATGCGCGTCGCCAGTTCGCCGCGCATTGCCGGGTCGCCGCGCCAGAAGCGCCGCGCGGCGTCGCGGAAGCGGTCGTTCCATTCGCCCCAGCCCGCCGGAAAGCCGCCGAGACGATAGCCGCCGGGGCCGATGTCCCACGGCTCGGCGATCAGCTTGGCCTGGGCGAGCGTCGGATCGGCGGCGAACGCCTGGAACATCGGCGCCGCGGGATCGAATCCGTCGTCGCGCCGCCCCAGCGACACCCCGAGGTCGAAGCGGAAGCCGTCGACGCCGCCGAACGTCATCCAGCGTTTCAACGCCGCGACCGCCATGCGCACCACCATCGGGCGGTCGAGCGCCAGGCAGTTGCCGCAGCCGGTGTGGTTGACGTAGCGGGCGGGATCGTCGGGCAGGAGCCGGAAATAGGCGGCGTTGTCGAGACCGCGATAGGACAGCGTCGGGCCGAATTCGTCGCTCTCGCCGTTGTGGTTGAGGACCACGTCGAGAACCACCTCCAAGCCGGCGGCGTGCAGCGCGTCGACGGCGGCGCGCACTTCCGGCCAACCGCCCGGCGCCAGCCGGGGGTCGGGCGCCCCGAGCGTCACTGGGTTGTAGCCCCAGGCGTTGGAGAGGCCGAGCGCCGGCAGGTGTCGCTCGTCGACGAAGGCGTCGGCGGGCATGACCTCGACCGTGGTGACGCCGAGGCCTTTGATGTGCTCGATCACCGCCGGGCAGGCGAGGCCGGCGAAGGTCCCGCGCGCCGCTTCGGGGACGTCTTCGCGCAGCCGGGTCAGGCCGCGCAGGTTCGTTTCGTAGATGACGGTGCGGTCCCACGGCGCGCGCTGGCGGCCCGGCTCGCCCGCGGTCGGCGCGAGCGCGATCGCCTTCGGCGCGAACGCGCCGCTGTCGACGCCGAAGTCGAACATCGATCGATGCAGGCGGAAGGGCCGGTCGAAGGCGACGGCGTAGGGGTCGGCCAGGAGCTTGGAGACGTCGAAGCGGTCGCCGCGCACCGGCTCGAAGCGCCCCTCGACTCTGAGACCGTAGCGCGCGCCGGCGCGCACGCCGTCGACCGAGGCGCGGTGGACGCCGCCCGGCCCGGGGGTGAGCTTGACGCGCTCGGTCTCGCGCTCGCCCGCCTGGTCGTAGAGGCAGAAATAGACCGCCTGGCCGCGGGCCGAATAGACCGCGACATCGGCGCCGGTTTCGGTGAGGACGACGCCCAACGGGCAGGAGTTGGCGGAGCTCATCGGGGAACCTTAGCGAGGGAACGGTAGATCGCGGCGTAGCGCTTGGCGGGGCCGCGCCAGGAGACGTCGGCGCGCATGCCGTTGAGCCGGATGCGCCGCATCGTCGCCACGTCGCGGTAAAGGCCGATGGCGCGTTCGATGGCGTAGGAGAGCGCCGGGACGTCGGGCGGCGAGAACTGGACGCCGGTGGCGACGCCGGCGCCAAGGGCGGCGTCATTGGCGTCGATCACGGTGTCGGCGAGACCGCCGACGCGCGCCACCACCGGCATCGCGCCATAGCGTAGCGCGCAGAGCTGCGTCAGCCCGCACGGCTCGAAGCGCGACGGCACCAGGATGAAATCCGCGCCCGCCTGCATCAGATGGGCGAGCGCCTCGTCATAGCCGAACACGCAGCCGACTGCGCCGGCGTGTTCCGCCGCGGCGGCGGCGAAGCCGTCCTGGAACAGTTTCTCGCCGGCGCCGAGCAGCGCCAGTTGGGCGCCATGGCCGATGAGAGCGGGCAGGGAGTCGAGCAGCAGGTCGACGCCCTTCTGGCGGGTCAGCCGCGACACCAGGCCGAACAGCGGCGTCTCGTAGCTGGTGGCGAGGGCGAAGCGCTGCTGCAGCGCCGCCTTGTTGCGCGGCCGCTGGTCGACGCGCAAGGCGCTGTAGTTTTGCGCGAGCTGCGGGTCGGTGGCAGGGTTCCAGACCACGTCGTCGATGCCGTTGACGATGCCTTCGACCGACGACGCGCGCGCGCGTAGCAGGCCGTCGAGCGCCATGCCGAACTGCGGCGTCATGATCTCGCGCGCGTAGGTCGGCGACACGGTGGTGATGCGATCGGCGAACTGTAGGCCGGCCTTGAGAAAGCCGACGCCTTGGAAATACTCGACGCCGTCGATCGACATGGCGCGCGGCGGCAGCCACAGCGCGCCGAGCAGCGAAGCGGGGAAATGGCCCTGGAAGGCGAGGTTGTGGATGGTGAGGACGACGCCCGGCCGCGGTCCGCCGTCGTAATGGAGATAGGCCGGCGTCAGCGCCGCCTGCCAATCGTGGACGTGGACCACCTCGGGAACGAAACCGCCGAGCTCGCCTTTGGCGAGGTCGGCGCCGACGCGGGACAGCGCGGCGAAGCGCAGCGCATTGTCGGGCCAGTCGCGGCCGTCGGCGCCGAGATAGGGACTGCCGGGCCGATCGAAGAGATGAGGGGCGTCGAGGACGAAGAGGTCGAGGCCGCCCCCCCGTGCGTCGAGGAGGCGCGCCGGCCCGCCGAACAACGCCGGATAGTCGCGCGCCGGCGTCACGGTCTCGAGCTTGGCGAGCAACGACGGATAGCCCGGCGTCAGCGTGCGCGTCGTCACCCCTTCGCGCGCCAGCGCGCCGGGCAGCGCGCCGGCGACGTCGGCGAGGCCGCCGGTCTTGATCAGCGGATAGATCTCCGACGCGACCGATAAGGCGACGAGGTCGTTCATTGCCCCAGCTTGGCGAGCATCGCCTGGGTGATCAGGGTGACGCCGTTCTCGGTTCGGCGGAAGCGCTTGGCGTCCAGCTCGGGATTCTCGCCGACCACCAGGCCGTCGGGAATGACGACGCCGGAATCGACCACCGCCTTCACCAGCCGGGCGTTGCGGCCGATCTGCACGTTGGGTAGGACGATCGTCTCGTGCAGCGTCGTGTAGGAATGCACGCGCACGCCAGTCGACAGCAGCGTGCGCGACACCGCGCCGCCGGAGATGATGCAGCCGCCGGCGACCAGCGACGAGATCGCGACGCCGCGCCGGCCGTCGACGTCATGGACGAACTTCGCCGGCGGCGTGATCTCGGCGTAGGTCCAGATCGGCCACGCGCGGTCGTAGAGGTCGAGCGCGGGGACGATGTCGGTCAGGTCGAGATTGGCCGCCCAGTAGGCGTCGACCGTGCCGACGTCGCGCCAGTAGTGCTGCTTCTCCTCGCGCGAGACCACGCACGAGCGCGAGAACGAGTGCGCCACCGCCTTGCCGTTGGCGACCAGGTAGGGAATGAGGTCCTTGCCGAAGTCGTGCGACGAATTACGGTCGGCGGCGTCGCGCTTGAGCTCGTCGATGAGGAACTTGGTCTCGAACACGTAGATGCCCATGCTGCACAGGGCGAAGCCGGGCTTGTCGGGAATCGGCGGCGGATTGGCCGGCTTCTCGAGGAAGGAGACGATGCGGTCGTTCTCGACCACCCGCATGACTCCGAATTCGCGCGCCTTCTCCAGCGGCGCTTCGAGGCAGCCGACAGTGACGTCGGCTTTCGACTCGACGTGCTGCACGAGCATCTTCTCGAAGTCCATCTTGTAGATATGGTCGCCGGCGAGCACCACCATGTAGCGCGGCGCGTAGCTCTCGATGATGTCGATGTTCTGGTAGACCGCGTCGGCGGTGCCTACGTACCACATCGTCTCCGAGACGCGCTGCGACGCCGGCAGGATGTCGAAACTCTCGTTGCGTTCGGGGCGGAAGAAGTTCCAGCCGCGCTGCAGGTGGCGAATGAGGCTGTGGGCCTTGTATTGGGTCGCCACGGCGATGCGCCGGATGCCGGAGTTGAGCGCGTTCGACAGGACGAAGTCGATGATGCGGGAGGTGCCGCCGAAGTAGACGGCGGGTTTGGCGCGCCAGTCGGTCAGCTCCAACAGCCGGCTGCCGCGACCGCCGGCCAGCACGTAGGCCATCGCATGACGGGAAAAAGGAGGTGGAGGCGGGGGATCGGGGTTGAGGGTCTTCATGCTCATAGGGGCCTCCTCGCGTTTTCTTCTCGCCAGCCGCGCCCGCGGCCTCGCCGCGGCTCAAGACGGCGCGTATTCGAGGAAAATCGTCGCCAAGGGCGGCAAGGTCAACAGAGCGGAAGCGGGGAACCCGTGCAGCGGCCGCGCTTCGGCTTCGACGAAGCCGAGGTTGCCGACGTTGGAGCCGCCGTAGCGTTGGGCGTCGCTGTTGAGCGCCTCGCGCCAGCGTCCGGCGGACGGCAGGCCGATCTGATAGTTGTAACGCACCTCGGGGGTGAAGTTGGAGACGACGGCGATCGGCGGGTCGCCTTCCGCGCCGAAGCGGAGAAACGCGAACACCGACTGCAGCTCGTCGTCGACGACGATCCAGCGGAAGCCTTCCGGCTCGCAGTCGCGCGCATGCAGCGCCGGCGTCTCGCGGTAAATCCGGTTGAGGTCGCGCACCAGCGCCTGCAGGCCGTGGTGGGGCCAGAACTCGGTGAGCCACCAGGGCAGCGCCTCGTCGCAGTTCCATTCGCTGGTCTGGCCGAATTCCTGGCCCATGAACAAGAGCTTCTTGCCGGGGT
>Ga0181529_10003333_pt1 | contig 18370 bp, 13 predicted proteins | sample PEATcosm2014_Bin_36_FD_119763 | JGI IMG/M metagenome (GOLD analysis project Ga0181529, IMG submission 119763) | Peatland microbial communities from MTU Mesocosm Facility, Houghton, MI, USA - PEATcosm2014_Bin10_30_metaG | ecosystem: Environmental > Terrestrial > Soil > Wetlands > Peat | place... | reverse complement strand
GGGTCCCCCGCCTGCCCGGCGTGCCATCATCGCGCCGGTGAGCACCAGAGGTGGGCGGCTGTCGCAGCAGCCCGGCGGCACCGAGCCGGACATGGGACCGCCCCGCACCCCCTTCGACGTGGCGGTCTTCGACCGCCGCCTTCCCGGCATCGTGGCCTGGCTGCGTCCGTGGGCGGTGCCGATCAGCGTGCTGGTCATCGCGGCGGCCGCCCTCTACGTGATGCGCTACGGCGCGGCACGGTTCAGCTGGGCGGACTTCCGAACCTTCTACCAGGCAGGCCTCGACGTCCGGTCGGGGACCAATCCCTACCTCGGGGTGATGAGCTTCATCCACGCCTACACCCCGGCCGGCAATGGCGCCTACTGGACCACGCAGGTCTACGTCTACGCGCCCTTCTTCGCCTACCTCATGGTGCCTCTCACCCTCCTTCCTCACTGGGGCGCTCTGACCACCTGGGACCTGTTCAACGTCGCCTTCGTGGTGTTCTCCGTCTACGCCGCCCTCCGCGCCGCCGGGCTCCGCCCGAGCGCGGCCATGCTGCTGGTCCTGGCCGCGGCATCCGCGCTCACCCTTCCGGTCCATCGAGAGTGGGATCTCGGCCAGAGCGACCTCCTGGTGATGGCCCTGATCTGCGCCGCGCTCTGGGCGCGTTCGGCGGGCCGGGCGGGGCTTGCCGGCGTGCTTCTCGGCGCCGGCAGCGCGGTCAAGCCGGAGCTGCTCCTGCTCGCGCTCTTCCTCCTCTGGCGGCGCGACTTCCGCTTCGCGATCGTCGCCGCCGTGTCGACCGCGGTCCTCGGGCTCGCGCCCTTCCTCCTCCTCGGTCAGCGGGCGTGGTCGGACTTCTGGACTGCCTGGGGGTTCTGGGCCAATCAGTACCTGCCCTTCCTCCACAACGAGTCTCCCAAGGGGGTGCTGGCCCGTCTCTTCACCGTCAACCCGGCGGCCCATCCGCTCACCGTCGCCCCCGGGGCCGTGACCGTCCTCTGGCTCGTGCTCGCGGTGGTCGTCCTCATCCTGACCGCCGCGGTCTCGTCCACCCGACCGCTGCGCCGCGACGCTCTCTCGCTTCTCGAGGTGGGCCTGGCGATCGAGGCCATGATGCTGGTCAGCCCGCTCACCGAGCGCCCCTACTTCCTCTTCCTGCTGATCCCGCTGATCGGCCTCTTCTGCTGGGTGCGCGAGGTGGGTGTCGCGGGCCTCTTCGAGCGCAGGGCGACCGTGGTGGCGGTGCTCTTCTGGCTGCTCCTGGCGGGGCCGGCCGAGGTGGCTGAGTACGTCTTCGACACCGGGGTCACCGTCCAGTCGCACGCGGCTCCCCTCTTCACGCTGCTCGCCCCGGTGTACATGTGGGTCACGGTCGCGGCCTTCGTCCTTCAGCTCCTGGTGGTCGCCCACATCCGCGGTCTGCGCTTGGTCCCCGCGGTCGGTACCGCCGTCCGCGGCGCCCCGGGGCTCCTGGGCGCGTGGCTCCGGGATGCGGGGGCGGCGCTCGGCGTGGTGCCAGGGGGCAGCTCACCGCCGGCCTGACGAAACGGCTGGGTGCGGTGCGTCGGGGCCCGCCGCCTCCCCCTTGGCCATCGTTTACGACTCGATTCCGGCACACGCCCGCTGATGGTCACGAGGCCCGGGCCAATCCGTTTTGGGGGTGCAAATCCCCTCTTCCGTTATGGCAATCTCTGTTGACTGGTGGACGGGCCCGCGGCTGACCCCGGACGGTGGTACCCATCAGCTCCTTTCACGCCCAGGGCCAAAGCGTGAGACCGTCCCGGGAGGGGGCAGATTGGGGAAGCCTGCCAGGCGCGGATGGTCCGCGCTCGCCGTGCTGGCCATCGCAGCCGCCGCAGTTGCCGCAGGTCCTGTCCGGAGCACGTCGCCGCAGGTCCGGTTGACGGGTGCGGGCTATGGCCTGCCGATGGGCCTCGACTTCGTGAACGCCAGCGATGGCTTCGGCCTGGATCGGATCCCCACCAGCGATGGCGGGGGATTTGCGTTGCCGTCGCTGCTGCTGTCCACGACTGACGGAGGGCAGGCGTGGACGTCGCGAACCATTCCCGCGGCTGATGGACAGGTCCAGGCGATCTCCTTCACCAGCAGGACCACGGGCTGGGCCGTGTCGCTGCTCAGCTCGGGAGGCTCCCCGCAGGTGCCGCTGATCCTCCACACGACAGATGGCGGCAAGAGCTGGTCCACGGAGACCGAGCCGAGCGGCGCCTCCCACCTCTCCGGCGTCGACTTCCTGAACGCCCACGACGGATGGGTGGCCGGCGAGACCGTCGGCGGGGCGCCCTCCGTGGCGGCCACCACCGACGGTGGGGCCGTGTGGACGCTCCAGGCCGTGCCGGCCCCCTCCGGCTTTGGCGAGCTGTCGACCATCGCCTTCTCGAACGCTCATGACGGCTGGGCGGCCGGCGAGGTGAACAACGACCCGATCCTGGTGGCCACCACCGACGGCGGAGCCATCTGGATCGGCCAGACACTGCCGGCTGGGGTCACCGCCATCGCGACGGTCGCCGGCGTCGGCGCCAACGGATGGGCGGTGGGGACAGCCGGCGGCACCGGCGGGACCACCGGCGTCGTGATCGCCAGCCAGGCGGGCGGCGCATGGCAGGTCCAGACCGCGCCGTCCACCTACGAGCTCGCCGACGTGACCTTCTCGGGCAGCGAGGACGGCTGGGCCACCGGCCTCTCGACCTCCGAGGCCGGTGTGGTTCTGGACACCGTCGACGGTGGCACCACGTGGTCGGTCGACTCCGCGTTCCAGGGTGTGCTCGATCCCTCCGCGGTCGCCGCCTCCGGCGCCTCAGCGTGGGTCATCGGGGGCGGCCCGTGCTCCGAGATCATGATCTCCGGGACCACCGGCGGGGGCACCGTGTGGCAGCCGGAGCTGGCCCTGGCGGCGCCGCTCAGCGGCCTCACCGGCCTCTCCTTCCCGACCCACAGCGCGGGATGGACGCTCGCCGGTCAGTGTGGGGATCAACCTCTCCAGACGTCCGACTCCGGGAGCGTCTGGACGCCGGCGCCCTTCCCCTTCGGGATCCAGACGCTCGCGGTGGCGTTTCCCGACAGCCTCCATGGCTGGGTGCTCGGTGACACCGTGAGCGGCGCCGTTCTCTATGCCACGGCCGACGGCGGCAGCAGCTGGGTCGAGCAGACGCTGCCAGACGCCTCGACCGGCGTGTACTACGCGCTCACCTTCGGTGACGATCTCCACGGGTGGGCGCTGGGTGGCGGCGCGGCCGGGCCCGGTATGGTCGGCACCGCCGACGGGGGAAGCGCGTGGAATGAGGAGACGATCCCTGCCGGCATCGTGCTCAACGCCCTCACGGCCGCGGGTGCGTCGGACGTCTGGGCGGTCGGCAACGACTCGTCAGAGGACGGTGTGGTGATCGCCTCGACCAACGGAGGGACGACCTGGGCTCCACAGTCGCTCCCCGCAGGCGTTGGGCCGCTCGGTGAGGTGGATTTCATCAACGCCACCGACGGCTGGGCGGTGGGGCAGAACAGCAGCCTGAGCGGCGGGGTCATCGTCGCGACGACCAATGGCGGCGCCAGCTGGACGCAGCAGACCGACGTGCCCTCGTCGTCGTCGATCCTCGGCGTCAGCTTCGCCACCACCTCGGTGGGATGGGCCATCGGCACCGGCGCCGGGGAGACCCCGCTCCTCCTCCAAACGACCGACGGCGGCGCGACCTGGACGGCACAGCCGGCGCCGGCGTTCCTCGCCCAGCTCGGCACCGTGGACGCCGTGACGAAGAGCGAGCTGGTGATGCTCGGCTACGGTCCCGGTGGCACTCCGCTCATCGCCAGATCGACGGACGCCGGCGCCAAGTGGACCTCGGCCACCATCTTCGACCCCGCGTGGATCACGGTGTCGCCGCCATCGGGGGCGCCGGGTCCGATCACCGTGTCCGGTCAGGGCTTCGCGTCCGGTGAGCCGGTGACGGTCCGCTGGAGCTCGGCCACCGGGACGGTGCTGGCGACCGTGACCGCCGGCAGCTCCGGCTCCTTCTCGACCACGGCGGCCGTTCCCTCGGTGGCCGCCGGCAGCTACAAGGTCTACGCCATCGGCGCGCTGAGCCTGTCGGCTCCGTTCGCGACCTTCGCTGTCACCTGAGATCCGCGACGCCCGGGGCATCGGGTGTGTCTCGCGCCGGCCTCGGGCCGCCGCCTCCGTGAGCCTCCCGTGGGGCGTCCTATGCCAGCCCCGCCATCAGCGCATCCCACTGCTCCCGGGACGGCCGCAGCTCCTCGATCGGGAGCTGCGCCAGGGGTCGTGATGGAAGCGCCTCGCGGGTGCAGAGGTCGTCCGCCTCGGGATTGACGTAGAGCAGCCCGGTCGCGATCTCGCCGCTCTGGCGGGCCTCGAAGAGGAGGCGCATCGCCACCATCCGGTCGCGGGCGTCGTGGTCGTCGCCGACCTTGCGCAGGAGGATGTGGGAGCCGTTGTGCAGCTCGACGTCCTGGACCGACCCCGGCTCATAGTCGACGATGATCTCCTCCTGGGGGGCGATGTAGTCGGGGGTGTTGACCGGGGCGTCGTGGTCCTTGACGTACGCATAGCTCTTGGTGCTGCCGTCGTGATCGTTGAAGGTGACGCAGGGGCTGATCACGTCGAGGATCGCCGTGCCCCGGTGGGCCAGGGCGGCCTGGAGCAGGGGGACCAGCTGCTTGCCGTCGCCGCTGAAGCTGCGGGCGACGAAGCTCGCCCCCAGCTCGATGGCCAGGGCGCAGATGTCGATCTGCTCGTACCGGTTGGCCGGTCCCCGCTTGGGCCGGGATCCGAGGTCGGCCGTGGCCGAGGACTGGCCCTTGGTGAGGCCGTAGACGCCGTTGTCCTCGACGACGTAGGTCATGTCGAGGTTGCGCCGGATCATGTGGCAGAACTGCCCCAGCCCAATCGAGGCGGTGTCGCCGTCCCCGCTGATCCCGAACACGGCCAGGTCGCGGTTGGCTAGCTTGGCCCCGGTGGCGAGCGACGGCATCCGGCCGTGGGCACCGTTGAAGCCGTGGGCGTGCTCGACGAAGTACGCGGCAGCCTTGGAGGAGCAGCCGATCCCGCTCATCTTGGCCAGCAGATGGGGTTCGATGCCGCTGTCGTAGAGCGCCTTGACGATGTGGTTGGTGATCGAGTTGTGCCCGCAGCCTGCGCAGAGGGTGGTGTGGGCGCCCTTGTAGTCGTCCCGGTTGAGGCCCAGGCGATTCAGCTTCTCGATGGCGATGGCCACGGCTCTCTCCTCAGGCGACCGGCACGTGATGGGCAGCGGCGGGCCGGTGATCCGCGGGCTCCCGCTGGGCCAGCTCTCCGGCCAGCAACGGGTCGCTGATGGCCTCGGCGTCGATGGGGACGCCATTGAAATGGCGGATGCTCCGCAGCCGGTCCGCCAGCTCCCCGGGGAGCTCCTGGCGGAGCAGGGCCTCCATCTGGCCGTCGCGGTTCTGCTCGGCCACGTAGACGCGATCGTGGCGAGCGATGAACTCGGCCACCGCCGGGTGCAGGGGCAGCCCGCGGATCCTCAGGTAGTCCGTCTCCACCCCACGATCGGCCAGCTGGTGCCGGGCCTCGACCACCGCGTGGTGGGTGGAGCCGTAGGCGCAGATCGCCACCCGGTTGCCCGACTCCTCGACGAGCGGGGCCGGCAGCAGGGTTCGTGCACCGTCGACCTTGCGGCGAAGCCGGTCCATGTTGGCCTCGTAGACATCGGGGTCCTCGGTGTAGAGCGCGTGCTCGTCGTGGCCCGATCCGCGGGTGAAGTAGGCCGCCCGCGGATCGGCGGTGCCGGGGAGGGTCCGGTAGGGGATGCCGTCGCCGTCGACGTCGCGGTAGCGGGCCCACTCGGTGACCTGCGCCAGCGCCTCGGCATCGAGCACCTTGCCCCTGTCGATGGCACGCTCCGAGTAGGGGAGCGGCGCCGTCAGCCAGAGGTTCATGCCGAGGTCCAGGTCGCTCAGGACAAAGACCGGGGTCTGCAGCCGGTCGGCCACATCGAAGGCCCGCTGCGCGTCCTCGTACACCTCGATGACCGTCCCGGGCAGGAGCACCGGGTGCCGGGTGTCACCGTGGGAGAGGGTGTGGACGAAGCCCACGTCTCCCTGCATGGTCCGGGTCGGCAGGCCGGTCGAGGGCCCCACCCGCTGGATGTCGAAGATGACGGCCGGGATCTCGGCGTAGTAGCCGAGTCCGGTGAGCTCGGCCATCAGCGAGATCCCCGGTCCCGAGGTCGCGGTCATGGCCCGGGCGCCCGCCCACTCCGCGCCCAGCACGATCCCGATGGCGGCCAGCTCGTCCTCCGCCTGGATGGCGGCGAACCGCCGCTCTCCCGTCGCGGCGTCCACCCGGTAACGCTCGGCGTAATCGATGAACGCCTCGCAGAGGGACGAGGACGGGGTGATCGGGTACCAGGCGAGCACCGTGCAGCCGGCCATGAGGCTGCCCAGCGCTCCGGCGCGGTTGCCGTCCAGGAGCACGGTTCCGCGGGTGCCGTCCATCGCTGTCACCCGGTAGGGATCGCTCTTGACCAGGTTCTCCCGGGTGTAGTCCACGCCGATCCGGACGGCGGCCAGATTGAGGTCGGCGGCTTTCGGCTTGGTCCGGAACTGGTCCCGGACCCCCTGCTCGACGGCGGCCGGATCGAGGCCGATCAGCTCCGCCAGCACCCCGACGTAGATCATGTTCTGCAGGTACTTGCGGAGGTCGGGCTTGGCGTCCAACCGTTCGCGCGCGAGGCGGGCGAACGGCACCGGGTACCAGGAGACGTCGTCGCGGTCCGCTTCGCCGAAACGGGGGAGGGCAGCCTCGTGGATCACCGCCCCGCCGGACCGGACGTTGGCCGCGTCGCGCTCCCATGTCGCCGGATTCATGGCGATCAGGATGTCGACGGTCCGCTTCCGCGCCTGGTACCCCTGCGGGGTGACCCGGATGTCGTACCAGGTCGGCTGCCCCTCGATGTTGGAGGGGAAGACGTTCTTGGCCGCCACCGGGATGCCCATGTGGTGCAGGGCCTTGGTGATGACGAGGTTGGAGGACTGCGATCCCGACCCGTTGACTGTGGCCGCCTGGATGCAGAAGTCGTTGACGACGTCCCCGGTCATGGGCTCTCCGGATCTCCGTGCCGATCAGCGCAGAGGCGTCCGCCGAACATGCGAACGCATGTGCACGCCTCTATCATAGCCATCGCAGATTCAGCGGCAACACAAACATCCGTGCCCGGTCCCCGCGGGATCCGCGCCCGGTGTCACTTCCGTCCCATGGAGGGCCCCCGGTGACCTACGTCCCTGCTCCCGACCGCTACCAGTCGATGTCCTACCGCCGCTCGGGCCGGAGCGGTCTCCGGCTTCCGCTGGTCTCCCTCGGGCTCTGGCAGAACTTCGGCGCCGAGCGGCCGCTGAGTGAGAGCCGCGGCGTCCTGCTGCGCGCCTTTGACCTCGGGATCACCCACTTCGACCTCGCCAACAACTACGGACCGCCCTACGGCTCGGCGGAGGAGACCCTCGGGCGCATCCTCGCCACCGATCTCCGCCCTCATCGGGACGAGCTGGTGATCTCCACCAAAGCCGGCTACGACATGTGGGCGGGCCCGTACGGAGAATGGGGTTCGCGCAAGCAACTTCTGGCCAGCCTTGACCAGAGCCTGAAGCGGATGGGGGTCGACTACGTCGACATCTTCTACTCCCACCGCTTCGACCCCGAGACCCCGCTGGAGGAGACGCTCGGCGCCCTCGACACCGCGGTGCGCCAGGGCAAGGCACTCTACGCGGGCATCTCCTCGTACTCGGCCAAGGCCACCGAGGCGGCCGCCGAGATCATGGCCGGGCTGGGTACGCCGATCCTCATCCACCAGCCCTCCTACTCCATGCTCAACCGCTGGATCGAGGGCGGACTCCTCGATGTCCTGGGCGGGAGGGGCATCGGCTGCATCGTCTTCTCTCCGCTCGCCCAGGGGTTGCTGAGTGGCAAGTACCTGGAGGGCATCCCCGAGGGATCGCGCGCCCGCCGCCAAGGTTCCCTCACCCCGGAGATGCTGACCGAGGCGACGCTCGCCAAGATTCGCGGGCTCCATCTGCTGGCCGCCCAGCGTGGGCAGTCGCTGGCCCAGATGGCCCTTGCCTGGGTGCTCCGGGACCCGCGGGTGACCTCAGCGCTGATCGGGGTGAGCAGCGTCGCCCAGCTCGAGGAGAACGTTGCCGCCCTGGATCGGCTCGACTTCGCCCCCGAGGAGCTGGAGGCGATCGACCGGCTGGCGACCGAGAGCGGGATAAACCTCTGGGCCGCATCCAGCCAGACCTGAACACCGGCCCCTGATGCTCAAGCCGCCGGGGCCGGGCCCGGGTTCACGCGTAGGCGTAACCCTCGGGCAGCGGTCGGGGTGCGGGAGGACCGACGTAGATGGCCGAGGGGCGGATCAGCCGGTTGTTGCCCGCCTGCTCGGCGACCGCGGAGGTCCAGCCCACCGTGCGGCTGCACGCGAACGTGGGGGTGAACATGTCCCGCGACAGCCCCACGGTGTTCATCACCACCCCGGAGTAGAACTCGACGTTGGTGTAGAGGCGCCGGCCCGGCTTGAGCTCGCTGAGCACCCGGAGCGCGGTCGCCTCGACATGCTCCGCGAACTCCACCTGCGGACCGCCGAGACCGCGTGCCACCTCGTGGAGGAGGACCGAGCGGGGGTCATCGGTCTTGTAGACGCGGTGCCCGAAGCCCATCAGGCGCTGGCCGCCCCTGACCTCGTCGCGGAGATGCTCCTCGGCGCGGTCTGGGGTGCCGATGGCGTCGAGCATGTCCAGGGCCCGCGACGGCGCCCCGCCGTGGAGGGGTCCGGCGAGGGCGCCGATGGCCCCCGTGAGCGCCGAGCCCATGTCGCTCCCGGTGGATGTGATCACCCGGGCGGTGAAGGTGCTCGAGTTGAACCCATGGTCCATCGTCAGGATCATGTACTGCTCCAGAGCGCGTGCCGCCTCGGGATCCGGCCGCTTGCCGGTCAGCATCTGGAGGTAGGCGGCGGCGTAGCCCAGGTCGGGATCGGGGTCGACCGGCGCCAGCCCCTGATGCACGCGCTGGAGCCTCATGAGCAGGACGGGAGTGAGCGCGACCATCCGCAGCGCGTCGGCGCGAACCTGGTCGGGGGTGAGGTCGAGCGTCGGCTGGAGGTTCAGGGCCGCCGCGCACAGCGAGACCGCGGTGCGGAGTGCGCCCAGGGCCGTGTAGCCGGGGAGGCGCGCTATCTCGTCGAGGGCGGTGGACACCCCGCCGGGCAGCGCACGTCCGGCGACCTCCTGGTCCTGGAGCCAGCGGAGCTCGCGCGGGTTGGGCAACTCGCCGATCAGCAGGAGGTGCCAGACCTGCTCGAACGAACAGTGGCGGGCCAGTTCGGTCGCGTCGTACCCGCGATAGTGATAGAAGCCCTCCTCACCCCGGACGTCTCCGATCCGGGTCTCAGCGACCGCGACCCCCTCGAGGCCCCGCGGGGCGAGTGTGGGTTTCGTCGACTCGGCGGGCTTGGCCTCCGGCACTTCGCTCACGTTGACCGATCCTCCATCTGCTGTTCGCGCCCAACTCTACACAGTCGCCCGCTCCTGTCTGAGTGGAGAACTCCGGGCCTCCATCCGCGACCACGCGAGCAGAGCCCGGGGGTCTGGTCATAACGCGTCAAGCACTGCGAACAGCTAGGGCAGCCCAACAGCCGTGACGGCAGCGTCACGACTCGATGAAAAGGCGTCGAAGGCGGCTCCGGGGGCTCGGCGAGCCGCTGATAAGCTCCGCGTCCCACGTCGAATCCGGGATACGGATCTTTGCGCCGCACCACACGCCTCACCTTCAAGCTCGCCGCCTCCGTTCTCCTGATCGGAGCACTGGCGGCTGCCGTGCCCCCGCCCTCCGGGGTGGCCCTCCGCGGCATCCGGCTGACCGATTCCTACGATCAGCAGATCGGCCAGCTTCAGAGCCAGTACGACAGTCTCGGCACCCAGCTGCAGAGCCTGCAGGGGAGTGAGGCGGCGGCGAACACCAAGGCCGCCGCGGTGCAGCAGCAGATCGCCGTTACCGAAGCCCAGATAGCCTCGGACCAGACCCAGATCGACCAGCTCAACCTGGCCCTGGCCCAGACCGCCGAGGCGATCCAGGTCGACACCAACCACCTGGCGGCTCAGAAGGTGCAGCTCACCCAGCTCACCGTCGAGATCTACACCAAGGGCGGGTCCGGCGTCGTGGACGGGCTGGTCGACAGTCAGAGCATCGCGGACTTCATGGAGCAGTTGGACTCGGCCACCGCGGTGAGCCGGAAGGTCCAGGAGCTGATGGCCCAGGTGGAGGCGGACCAGCAGGCGCTCGACGCCCTGCAGCAGACGCAGCAGTCCAGCCTCGCCCGGGTCGCTCAAGCCGAGAGCCAGCTGGAGGCCGATCAGGCCGCGCTGCAGGGCCAGGAGTCGGAGCTCAAGCAGCAGGCGGCCTCCCTCGGCGGCCAGGCCGCCGGCCTGGTGAGCCAGCGCAACTCGCTGCTCGGCCAGATCGCCTCGGTGCGAGCCCAGCAGCAGGCCGCCGAGGAGGCCGCGGCGGCGGCTGCCGCTGCTGCCGCTGCTGCGGCCGCAGCTGCCGCCAAGGGCGGCGAAGGCTCCGGCATGTGCGGCGGCGTGCTCTGCCCCTTTGCCTTCGGAAGCATTCCCAATTCCTTTCCCTGGGGCCAGTGCACCTGGTATGTCGCGTCGCTGCGCGAGGTCCCGTGGAGCGGAAACGCGGACCAGTGGCTCGGCAACGCTGCGGCCATGGGCTACTCGACCGGCCGGACCCCCAAGCCCGGGGCCATCGTGGTGTGGGGCCCGGGGAACGGCTACAGCTACTACGGTCACGTCGCCTACGTGGTGGCGGTCGTGAGTCCCACCGACTTCTACGTCGACGAGGCCAACTTCGACGAGATTCCCGGGAATATCGACTCCCGCGAGGTGACCACGCTCAACGACGTCGAGGGCTTCATCTACTGAGCGGAGGCCCCCTCAGTACGCGCAGCGAATCCCGAGGGTGACGTGGCGAGGAGGGCGAGCCGAAGGCTCAGAGCGCGTCAGGCGGAACGGCGGGGCCGGGAGTCGAGCTCGGCGGTGCGCCTCTGCAGGTCGCTCCAGGCCGCTGCCGCATGGAGCGGGAACGGTTCGTCCTCGTCGGACTCCATCCAGCGCTCAATGCCGATCGTGAAGGCGAGCATCCCCACTTCCGCCCCCAGCCGGGCGGTCAGCTCGTCCGCGCCTCGTGCGCGCAGGGCGGCGCCGATCGACCCGGCGATCCGGGCGTGCTTCAGAAGTCCCCGCTCCTGCACTTCGGTGTTGGCCGCGACCACCAGCACGCGCTGGGCGGCCCTGGCCCGCTGCTGCGGGGTCATCGCGGCCCCGGCGGCCGCGAAGGCGGCCAGCAGGCACTCGGTCAACGTCGCCTCCGGCGAGGCCGCCCGGATGGCGTCGGCGAACAGCCCGGCCAGCCTGTCTTCACCGCCGAAGAGGACCTCCCGCTTATCGGCGAAGTGTCGGAAGAACGTGGCGCGGTTCAAACCGGCGCGATCCGCGATCTGCGCGACGGTCGTCTCCCCGTACCCGTTCTCCACGAACAGGTCCAGCGCGGCGGTCTCCAGGCGCTCACGCGCGTCCGGTGCCCATCTGCTCACCGTCACAGTCTAAGCGAGGCGATCGGATCGCATCACCCGGCCGGTGATGCGACTTAGTCACATGGTTATGTTAGGGTTGATGCGACCGGATCGCATAGATGTTCCGGCGGCGGCATCTGCGCCACATGATCAAGGAGACCTTTCATGCGCATCTTCGTCACCGGCGCTTCCGGCTGGATCGGCTCGGCCGTCGTTCCCGAACTCATCGGCGCCGGCCACCACGTGCTCGGGTTGGCCCGCTCGGACGCCTCCGCCAAAGCCGTCGCCGGCATGGGCGCCGAGGTGCTGCGTGGCGACCTGAACGACATCGACGGGCTGCGCGCCGGTGCCCTCGACAGCGACGGCGTCATCCACCTAGCCTTCGTCGTGCCCAGCGGGAGCGAGGCGGCGACGCAGACCGACGCCAAGGCCGTCGAGACGTTTGCCACCAGCCTCGCCGGCTCTGGCAAGCCCCTGGTGGTCTCTGGCGGAACGCTCGTCAGGCCCGGACGACTCGCGACCGAACGCGACGAACTCGTCGCCACCGGGCCGATCGCGGCCCGCATCACCAACATGCAGGCCGCGCTGGCTGCGGCAGATCGGGGCGTTCGCTCCTGCCTGGTGATGCTGCCCCGCTCGGTGCATGGCGAGGGGGACCGTCACGGATTCATCCCCCAGCTCATCGCCATGGCCCGGACCAAGGGCGTCTCCGGCTACATCGGCGACGGGGCCGGCCGTTGGCCCGCCGTCCACGTGAAGGACGCCGCGGGTCTTTACCGGCTGGCTGTCGAGCAGGCTCCCCCCGGTGCGGTGCTCAACGCTGTCGGCGACGAGGGCGTGCCCGTCCGCGAGATCGCCGAGGCCATCGGCCGCCACTTGCACCTGCCGGCCAGGTCTCTGCCCGCCGGCGAGTACGAGGGCATGCTCGTGCACCTGCTCAGCACCGACATGCCCGCCTCCAGCATCATCACCCAGGAGCTCCTGGGCTGGAAGCCCACCCATCCCGGTCTCATCGAGGACATCGAAGAGGGCCACTACTTCATGGCTCTGAGCTGAGGACCATCCAGCACCAGCACTGAGCGCAACATAGGCCCGAGATGACGGGCTACCCCATCGGTCGATGACCTTCGGCTCTGGATGTTAGCCCGCTCTAAGGCGACGCTGTCAGTGGACGCCGGATCGATGCCGCCACCTCTCCGAGGCGGTGCGCGGCGCAGGGAGATCTCCGACCCGTGATCGCATGCGACCGCGAGACCAGCTCCGGGGCGCCCGCCACGCGGCGCTGCACCCGCGCGCGAGAGCGATGAACGTGCGGGCCCTCGGGCTGCGGGCGGGCGTGGTCGCGAAGGACCCCGTGGCGGGTCGCCTCGACTCCGAGGAGGGATCCCCGGAGCTGCCCTCCGGCCGCCTCCGCAGGCGCTGGATGTGGCTCGCCGTGGCGGTCGGCCCCGGTCTGATGGTGATGCTCGCCGACACCGATGCCGGCAGCGTGGTCACGGCCGCCCAGTCCGGGGCCCGTTTCGGCTACCGGCTCGTTCCCCTCGAGGTCCTGCTCATCCCGATCCTCTACCTCGTGATGGAGCTGACCGTCCGGCTCGGGCTCACCACCGGCAAGGGCCACGCCGAGCTCATCAAGGCGCGCTTCGGACGAGGATGGGCGGTGTTCTCGGTGAGCATCCTGCTGGTCACCAGCGTGGGCGCCCTGGTCACCGAGTTTGCGGGCATCGCGGGGGTCGGCAGCATCGTCGGCCTGCCGCCGCAGATGACCGTCCCCGGCGCCGCCCTCGTGCTTCTCCTGGTGGTCGTCTCGGGCAGCTACCGGCGGGTGGAGCTCATCGGCATCGGCTTCGGGCTCTTCGAGCTGGCCTTCCTGGTTGCCGCGGTCCGGGCCCACCCGGATCCGGGGGCACTGGTCGGCAGCCTGGGGATGGGGCAACCACTCGGGAACTCGGCCTACCTCGCTCTGGTGGCGGCCAACGTCGGGGCGGTCGTCATGCCCTGGATGATCTTCTACCAGCAGGCCGCGATCCTGGACAAGGGGATCACGGTCCGGGATCTCCGCTTCGCGCGGCTCAACACGGCCATCGGTGCGGTGGTCACCCAGGTGATCATGATCGCGGTCCTGGTGGCGACCGGGGCGAGCCTCTTCCACCGGCACTCCGGATCCCTCAACACCGTCGCCCAGATCTCCACGGCGCTGACCTCATCGCTCGGGGCCGCGGGCGGCCGCCTCGCCTTCTCGATGGGGGTGGCCGGGGCTGCCCTGGTCGCGGCCCTGGTGGTCTCCCTGGGGGCGGCGTGGGCCTTCGCGGAGGTCGCCGGGAAGCCCCGCAGCCTCAACCGGAAGTTCCGCCAGGAGCCTCTCTTCTACGGCGTCTTCACGGGGGCGGTGGGACTCTCTGCCGTGCTGGTGCTGACCAGCGGTTCGCTGGTGGGCCTCGCCATCGCCGTCGAGGTCCTCAACGCGCTCCTGCTTCCCATCGTGCTGATCTTCCTGATCGTCCTGGCGTGGACCGCCCTGCCCGGCCCCTACCGGCTGCGCCTCTGGGAGAAGGGCGTCCTGCTGGTCGTGACCACCGCCGTGGTCGTCATGGGCGCGACGCTGGCCGCCACCTCGATCTGAGGGGCATCCGACGGCGCGGGATCAGAGCCTCACCGACGACCAGCCCGCACCCGCCGAGTTTCCCTCGCAAATACACTGGTTGGCTGGGGAGGTAGGATTCGAACCTACGATTTGCTGATCCAGAGTCAGCTGCCTTACCACTTGGCCACTCCCCAGTGGCGCAGGCGAGTCTACCCGTACCGGTGGCCGACGCTGCCGCGGGGGTGACCTCCGCCGTTGACCCTCACCGCCTCCGGTGGCCCGCTCGCTCATCGGCGATGCGGTCAGGGTGCACGCGCGCCGAGTTTCCGCGCTGCCCGGCCGTCACGCTCCCGCCACGCCGGATCGCACCGGGTCGAATCCGCCCACCATGGAGGTGACCGAGTCGGCGCTGCTCCGGGACGACGAGAGCACCGTCAGCACCCTTACCATGCTCAAGGATATGGGGTTCCGCCTTGCCATCGACGACTTCGGGGCCGGCTACTCGTCGCTCACCTACCTCACCATGTGCGACTTCGACGTCCTCAAGGTCGATCGGGCCTTCATCAAGGACATGGTCGGTGCCGGCGAGACCGCGCCGATCGCCCGGGCCATCCTGGCCATGGCCAGGATCCTGGATCTCGAGGTCATCGCGGAGGGGGTGGAGACCGTCCACCAGGTTGCCAGCCTGCGCGAGATGGGCTGCCGGCTGGCCCAGGGCGACTACTACTCGCCCCCCGTGGACCTCGACGATCTGGCCACCCTCCTCCACCGCGAGTACAAGCAGGACGAGTGCGGGGTCATCGTCAGGCTCCCCCGGGCCGCTGCGGAGCGGCTCGCGCCGGAGGGTGCCCAGGTCTGGGAGGGGACCCCGAATCTGAGGCGCGGGGGAGGATGGGTGCCTTGGTGATTCGGCGCGGCTGCCTATACTGAGGCCGTGGATCTCGTCAAGCTGCTCCGCTCCCAGGCCCGCCGGTACCGCTGCGTCCAGTGCGGCGAGAGCATGGCCGAGTGCGGTATCAACGTTCTCGCCCAGCAGGACAACCGGGCGCTGGTGCGGGTCACCTGCAGCTCCTGCAACGACGAGAACCTGCTCCAGATCATCTTTCAGACCGAGGGTGAGGCCTCCGAGGCGGCACTGCCCGCCGCGGACGTGGACGAGGGCGGAGAGCGGGTGGACGCGCCCATCTCGGGCGACGAGATCCTCGAGCTCCACGAGCTTCTCGCAGGCCATGCGGGACCATTGACGGAGCTGCTCGTCCGCCGCTGACAGTCCTCGAGGGATCAGGCACCCGGGGCGCCGTGTGGGACTGTCAGCAGGCCGTCACGCAAACCTCACCCCACCTTTACTCCGGCGGGTGGTACATCTGAGAGCCGAACCGGAATGCCACGCCGGCTGGGCGTGGGCGGGCTGGAGGCTGTCATGGCCAACCTCGGAGCGGCGATCCGGCGGATGCTGGACCGGTTCCTCGTCCGCGTGGTCGCCGGAGTCGTCACCGCCAGCATCGTCGTGATGGCTCTCCTCGTGGTGGTCCTCGACGCCGTCACCTCCGGCCGCGGCTGGACCTCCGCCATGGCGGGCCAGGTGCGCTCGGCGGCGATTGTGGTCGGTCTCGTCGGCGCGGTCCTGCTCGGGGCGACCTCGTTCCTGGTGGCGTACCGAGAGACCAGTCACCTCCGTGCCCTCGGCCGGCTCGCCCGTCAGGTCGCCGCCGGCGACGTCGCCGCCAGGGTCGACCCCGGCGGGGCGGGAGAGGTCAGGGAGCTCGGGCTGGCCTTCAATCTCATGGTCGACCGGTTGGGCGGCATGGTCGAGCGGGTCAGGGAGGTGAGCGGCGAGCTCGCCGCCTCCGCCGCCCGGCTCTCCGAGGCGTCGACCCAGCTGGTGTCGACCACGGCGCAGCAGACATCGGCGGCCGTCGAGACCTCGGCGAGCATGGAGGAGCTGGCCCGAACGTCCGCCCACATCGCCGAGACGGTGGAGCGGGTCGCCACCCAGGCTGCCGAGACCCGGGACAACCTCGATCGTGCCCACGAGCGCATCCTGACGTCGGGTCAGCGCACCGTCGCCCTCACCGACCGGGTCCGCGACATCAGCAGGATCCTCGGTCTCATCAACGACATCGCAGACCAGACCAACCTCCTCGCCCTCAACGCCGCCATCGAGGCGGCCCGCGCCGGCGAGGCCGGCCGCGGATTCGCGGTGGTGGCGGACGAGGTGAGGCGGCTCGCAGACCGCTCCAAGGCGCTGGCCGCGGACATCTCCACGATCACCGAGAGCGCCGAGTCGGAGACCAGCGCCACCGTCCTCGCCATGGAGGAGGGCGCCGCCCAGCTCCAGATCGGGCTCGGGCTGATGGAGCAGGTCGCCGAGGCCAGCTCAAACGTCCGGCTCGCCACCCAGCAGCAGCTCTCGGCCACGGAGCAGGTGGTGGAGGCGATGGAGCAGGTCAGCGTGGCCAGCCGCGAGGTGTCCGCCACCGCCCAGCAGATCGCCGTGGCCGCGGGAGGGCAGGCGGAGATGGCGGGGGAACTCCAGGTCGTCGCCTCCTCGGGAGCAGACCACGCGGCCCCACATCAGCCGCCCGCCGAGCCCCTGCTCGGCGACGTCGACGGGTCGGCCGGCGCCATCGACCCGCGATTCGCGGGTATCGCCGCCGACTGATCGCGGCCGGGACGTGGATCCGGCCGGTGGGGATCGCCGGCCCTCGGTCGTGCCTCAGCCCTGGTCGGCCGGCTCGCCCACCGGGATGGCTGCCGCATGCCGGAGCGGGAGCGACCGCCGGATGCGCAGGCGGAAGAGGAACAGCTCCTTGATGGCCCGGGCGATGGCGCGGGGTCGGGCACCTGAGCGCCGGCCCGCCACCCGGGGGTGGTGGGGAACCGCCACCTGGGCGATCCGCCAGCCGGCGTACCGGGCCTTGTAATACAGCTCCGCGTTGATCAGGGCGCTTCGGGCATCCAGGGTGAGCGAATCCAGGACCTCACGCCGCATCAGCTTCAGCGCGCAGTCGACGTCGCGGTAGGGGAGGCGGTAGAGAACCGCCACCAGGGTGTTGAAGACCCAGCTCACGACCTCCCGGGCTCGGGCATCGCGCCGCTCCTCTCGCCACCCGGCAGCCAGGTCGGCATGGGCGAGGAGAGGTACGAGCAGGGCCAGGTCGGCGATCTCGAACTGGCCATCGGCATCCGTGAAGGCGACGAAGTCCCCCCGGGCGGCCCGGAGGCCATCGCCGACCGTGATCCCGTAGCCGCTCTTCTGCTCGTGGCGGAGCACGCGCAGCGAGACGCCCAGCTTCGCGGCGAGAGACGTGGCCAGCTCGCCACTCCCGTCGGTGCTCCCGTCGTCGACGATCACCAGGTCAAAGCGGTTCGCGATCCTGGGCAGGACGTCGGCCGCGTGGGGCAGCAGCCAGCCGATGTTCTCGGCCTCGTTGTGGACCGGGAGCACCAGGCTCAGGCTGCTGAGACGCGGGCCCTCCGTCTCCGCGTCCTGGGACGGGCCGCCGGCTTCCCGGCTAGCCACCGATTCCGGCGAGGACGGTCAGTGCCGGCGCCTGGGCCCCGGCGTAGACGGGGCCACCCTTGCGCCAGTCGATGGTCGCCTCGATGGTGTTGCGACGGACGCGGGAGACGTTGGCCTCGACCGTCTGGACGACGTGGTCGATCAGGGTGTCGCTCAGCCCGTGAGGCTCGAGGCCGAGGTCGAGGAGGCGCTGATGCTTGGCGTTGTAGTAGTGCTCCTCCTTCTCCCGGCGCGGGTTGGGGACGTGCGAGATGGTGGTGGGGAGGCCGTGAGCTGCGCGGGCGTGCTCCACCTTCTCGGCCAGCCCGAGGACCGAGAACTGCTCGGTGAACTGGTTGTAGACGCGGTACTCGCCGGCGTCCGGCGCGTTGAGGGCGGCCAGCTCGATGCAGCGCACGGTGTCGCGGATGTCCAGGAAGCCGCGGGTCTGACCGCCCTTGCCATAGACCGTGAGGGGCTCGCCGACCGCCGCCTGGACGCAGTAGCGGTTGAGCACCGTTCCCCAGATCCCGTCGTAGTCGAACCGGGTGATGAGCTGAGGGTGCAGGGCGGTCTCGTCGGTGGTGGTCCCGTAGACCACACCCTGGTTGAGGTCGGTGGCCCGCAGGTCCCAGATCCGGCAGGCGAAGTCGAGGTTGTGG
>Ga0181529_10003330_pt1 | contig 18375 bp, 14 predicted proteins | sample PEATcosm2014_Bin_36_FD_119763 | JGI IMG/M metagenome (GOLD analysis project Ga0181529, IMG submission 119763) | Peatland microbial communities from MTU Mesocosm Facility, Houghton, MI, USA - PEATcosm2014_Bin10_30_metaG | ecosystem: Environmental > Terrestrial > Soil > Wetlands > Peat | place... | reverse complement strand
GTCTCGTCTCCTCAACCGAAGAGTTTGTGCGCGCGCGTCAGCGCGTCGGCGAGCGCGTCGACTTCGGCGCGCGTGTTGTAGAGCGCGAACGACGCGCGGCAGGTCGACGTCACGCCGAAACGCTGTAGCAGCGGCATTGCACAGTGGGTGCCGGCGCGCACCGCGACGCCGGCGCGATCGATCACCGTCGCGACGTCGTGGGCGTGGGCGTTGTCCATGGTGAAGGAGACGATCGGCCCCTTCCCCGGCGCGACGCCGATGACGCGCAGCGAATTCATCGCGCCGAGCCGCTCCAGAGCGTAAGCGCGCAAGCACTCCTCGTGGGCGCGGATCCGCGCCCGGCCGATAGTCTCGACATAGTCGATCGCGGCGGCGAGGCCAATCGCCTGGACGATCGGCGGCGTGCCGGCCTCGAAGCGGTGCGGCGGCGGGTTGTAGGTGACGGCGTCGCGGGTGACGGTGTCGATCATCTCGCCGCCGCCGTTGAACGGCGGCAGCGACTCGAGCAGCGCCCGCTTGCCGTAGAGCACGCCAATCCCGGTCGGGCCGTAAACCTTGTGCCCGGTGAAGGCGTAGAAATCAGCGTCGAGATCGCGCACGTCGACGTCGAGGTGGACCACGCCCTGCGAACCGTCGACCAGCACCGGCACGCCGCGTTCATGCGCGATGCGGACGATCTCCTTGATCGGCGGCGCCGTGCCGAGCACGTTCGACATCTGGGTGACGGCGACGATCTTGGTGCGGGGCGTCAGCGCGCGCTCGAAAGCTTCGAGCGAGAATGCGCCGTCGTCGTCGACGTCGACCCACTTGAGAACCGCGCCCTTACGCTCGCGATGGAAGTGCCAGGGCACGATGTTGGAATGGTGTTCCATCACGGTGAGCACGATCTCGTCGCCGGCGCCGATGTGCTGCAGTCCGAAGCTCGCCGCGACAAGATTGATCGCCTCCGACGCCGAGCGGGTGAAGACGATCTCGTCGCTCGAAGCGGCGTTGAGGAAGCTGCGTACGCGCTCGCGCGCCGCCTCGTAGGCCTCGGTGGCGGCGTTGGCGAGATAATGGAGGCCGCGATGGACGTTGGCGTATTCGTGCTCGTAGGCGTGGACCATCCGCTCGATCACCGCGCGCGGCTTCTGCGCCGAAGCGGCGTTGTCGAGATAGACGAGCGGCTTGCCGTAAGGGCGCTCCGACAGGATCGGAAAGTCGGCGCGGATCGCCTCCACGTCGTATGGCGTCGTCGGCGTCGCGTGAATTGTCATGACCGTCTCCCTCGCCCGCGTCGGGCGAGCCAATCGCGCATCAGCGCCAGCAGCGCCTCGGCCAGCGCCGCGTCGGCGACGCGGCTGATCGCTTCGGCGCCGAACGCCTCGAGCAGCATCGCCTCGGCTTCCGCCTGCGGCAGACCGCGCGCCTGCAGATAGAACAACTGTTCAGGATCGAGCGCGCCGATCGTCGCGCCGTGGCCGCAGACGACGTCGTCGGCGAAGATCTCGAGCTCGGGCTTGGCGTTCATCGTCGCTTCGGGCGACAGTAAGATCGCCTGCGACTTCATCGCCCCGTCGGTCTTCTGCGCGCCCGGCTGAACGATCACTTTGCCCTGGAACACGCCGGTCGCCTCGTCGGCGACGATATGGCGGTAGAATTCGCGGCTCTCGCCGCGCGGCGCCGCGTGCACAACCTCGAGCGTCGTGTCGGCGTGGCGGCGTCCATCGAGCAGGCCGAGGCCGGCCAACCCGATGCGCGCCCGCTCGCCGATCAGGCGGGCGAAGATCTGCCGGCGGACCAACGCGCCGCCGGCGACGTAGCTGAACGCGTCGAGCGCCGCGCCCTCGGCGAGCCGCGCGACCTCGCTTTCGACATGCAGGCCAGGCTCATCCTCGATCGCGGCGACATGGGTGAGCGCGCCGCCAGCTGCGACGTCGATCGCGGTCGAAGCATGCCGTTGCGTGTCGGCCGTCGCGCCGACGAAGCGTTCGACAAAGGCGGCGCTCGCGTCAGCGCCGACCTCGATGGCGAGTCGCGAATAAACCGAGCGCGCCCCTTCGCCGGCGAAGCAATGGACAACCTCGATCTGCGACGGCTTCGCCCCCGGCGCGACGGTCGCCACGACCCCGGCCGGGGCCAGCGCGAGAACAAGCGCCAACATCGGGTCGTCGGCAGAAATCGTCGGCGAAGCGGTCGCCTGCGCAAGCGTGACGCCGGCCGGCGGCGGATCGGAAAGCGCCGCGACAAAGACGCCGTTGATCAGCGCCAGCCGCGTCGCGGCTAGGCGCGGCAACTTGGCCAGCCGGTCCTTGGCCGCTGCGATCGCCGTTTCGTCGGGCGGCGCGGCAAGCGGCGCGGCTGTCCCCAGCGCGACGCGAAGATCGGTGTAATGCCAGGACTCGACCCGCCGAGTCGGCAGGCCCGCCGACTCAAAGCGGCGGAACGCTGCGGCGCGCGCCGGCGAAGACGCCGCGCCGGGCGCGACGCGGAACTGCTCAGCGAGGCCGAGCTCGGCGGCGGTGCGGGGAATTGCGGGCGCGGCGGTCATCGGCTCGCTCACGCAGCCTCAGTGGCGAAATCGCGATAGCCGTTGCGTTCGAGCTCGAGCGCGAGCTCGGGTCCGCCGCTCTTGACGATGCGGCCGCGCGCCATGACGTGGACGACGTCGGGCGTAATGTGCTCGAGCAGTCGCTGATAGTGGGTGATGACCAGAAACGACCGATCGGGCCCGCGCAGCGCGTTGACGCCGTCGGCAACGATGCGCAGCGCGTCGATATCGAGGCCGGAGTCGGTCTCATCGAGCACGCCGAGACGCGGCGCGAGCAGCGTCATCTGCAGGATCTCCATGCGCTTCTTCTCGCCGCCGGAAAAACCAACGTTGAGCGGGCGCTTGAGCATTTCCGGATCGACTTTCAGACCCTGCGCCGCTGCGCGCACGACGCGCATGAATTCGGGCGTCGTCAGATCGGCTTGGCCGCGCGCGCGCCGCTGCGCGTTCAGCGTCGCCTTGAGGAAGGTCATCGTCGCCACGCCCGGGATCTCGATCGGATACTGAAAGGCGAGGAAGACGCCTTTGGCCGCCCGCACGTCGGGAGCGAGGCCGAGGATGTTCTCGCCGTTGAGCAACACTTCGCCCGAGGTCACCTCGTAGTCCGGTTTGCCGGCGATGACGTAGGAGAGCGTCGACTTGCCCGAGCCGTTCGGGCCCATGATCGCCGCCACCTCGCCGGTCTTCACCGTGAGGTTCAGGCCGTCGAGGATCGCCTTGCCCTTGATCGAGGCGCTGAGATTCTTGACTTCAAGCATAAGTTTGTTCGCTCACTTCTCGCCGTCGAAATAGTCGACGGCGCTTTCGACTCGACCGACATAGCGCACGCCGCCTGCGGCTGGATTGCTCCAGTCGAACCGCGAGGTGACCGCGAATTTCCGCGAATCCGGATATTCGCACACGTCGCTGACCGGCTTGTCGGAGACGCCGAGATACTTCAGATCCGCGCCGCCGGTGTTGACGATCTGAAGGGCCATGTCCGCGCCCTTGCCGGCGGGAGCGGCGAGAATGTCGCCGGCCTTGATCGGGTAAGTTTCGCCGCCGAACCGGTAGACGCCAGTCCCCTCGAGAATGACGAAGAGTTCATTCGTCACGTGATGGACATGGAACGGAAACGCTTTCTTGCCGGGCGGCACGACCGTGATCATGCAGCCAAGCCCGACCGAGCCGATCGCCGGGCCAAGCGGCGCAAACTTTGCTTCGAAGGCGCCGTCGGCGCCCTTCATGTCCTGCAACGGCGCGTCGTTGACGTTGATAACTGGCTTCACCCGACGCTCCCTTCGAGCGAGATGGCGATCAGCTTCTGCGCCTCGACCGCGAACTCCATCGGCAGTTGCTGCAGCACGTCGCGCACAAAGCCGTTGACGATCAGCGCCGTCGCCTCCTCGGCCGACAGCCCGCGCTGCAGGCAGTAGAAGAGCTGGTCGTCGGAGATCTTCGAAGTCGTCGCCTCGTGCTCGAACACCGCCGAGGAATTCTTCGCTTCGACGTAGGGTACGGTGTGGGCGCCGCACGCGTTGCCGATCAGCAGCGAGTCGCAATTGGTGAAATTGCGCGCGCCGGTCGCCCGTCGATGCGCCGAGACCTGGCCGCGATAGGTGTTCTGCGATCTGCCGGCCGAAATGCCCTTGGAGATGATCCGGCTGGTCGTGTTCTTGCCGAGGTGGATCATCTTGGTGCCGCTGTCGACCTGCTGGCGGCCGTTGGAGATGGCGATCGAGTAGAATTCGCCGCGCGAGGAATCGCCGCGCAGGATGCACGACGGGTATTTCCAGGTGATCGCCGACCCGGTTTCGACCTGGGTCCACGAGATCTTCGAGCGCGGGCCGCGGCAGTCGCCGCGCTTGGTGACGAAATTGTAGATGCCGCCCTTGCCCTCGGCGTCGCCGGGATACCAGTTCTGCACCGTCGAATACTTGATCTCGGCGTCGTCGAGCGCGACGAGCTCGACCACCGCGGCGTGAAGCTGGTTTTCGTCGCGCTTGGGCGCCGTGCAACCTTCGAGATAGCTGACGTAGGCGCCCTTGTCGGCGACGATCAGCGTGCGCTCGAACTGGCCGGTGTTCTTCTCGTTGATGCGGAAATAGGTCGACAGCTCCATCGGGCAGCGCACGCCTGGCGGCACGTAAACGAACGAGCCATCGGAAAACACCGCCGAATTCAGCGTTGCATAAAAGTTGTCGGTCGACGGCACGACCGAGCCGAGATACTGGCGCACCAGATCGCCGTGCTCGCGCACCGCCTCTGAGAACGAGCAGAAAATAACCCCCGCCTTGGCGAGTTCGGCCTTGAAGGTGGTGGCGACCGAAACCGAGTCGAAGACGGCGTCGACCGCGACCTGCGTCCGCTCGACGCCGGCGAGGATCTCCTGTTCGACCAGCGGGATGCCGAGCTTGGCGTAAGTGCGCAACAGCTCGGGATCGACCTCGTCGAGCGACTTCGGCCCCGCAGACGACTTCGGCGCCGCGTAATAGTAGAGGTCCTGGAAATCGATCTCGGAGAACTCGACCCGCGCCCAGCGCGGCGGAATCATCGTCAGCCAGCGCCGATAGGCGTCGAGGCGCCAATCGAGCAGCCACTGCGGCTCGCCTTTCTTGCTCGAGATGAAGCGGACGACGTCTTCGTTGAGGCCTTTGGGGGCCTTGTCGGACTCAATGTCGGAGACGAAGCCGTATTTATAGGCCTCGGCTTCGATCGAACGGACGCGGTCGACGGTCTCCTGGACTGCCGCCATGGGACTTCTCCTCGCCTAGACGGTTTCAAGGACCGTCGGTGGGGGGTCAAGAATGCTGTGCGAACGACCGCCTTCTGATGTCACGGCGCCGCACTGTGGCAGACCGCCTCTATATTGTGTCCGTCGGGGTCGATTGCAAACGCCCCGTAATAGTTCGGATGGTAGTGCGGGCGCAAGCCCGGCGCGCCGTTGTCCTTTCCCCCTGCGGCTAGCGCGGCGGCGTGGAAAGCGTCGACCTCGGTGCGGTTTCTCGCGATAAAGGCGATATGCAGGGGCGAGACGGGCGGTTCGCCCTGGCTCAGCCATAGCGACGGTTTGCCGCCCCGGCCCAGACCGACGCCATAGGGCCCCTCCATCGCCACGCCGACGCCGAGCGGCGCCAGCGCCGCCAAATAAAACGCCCGGCTTGTCGCCACATTTCTAACGTGAAAGCCGACATGGTCAAACATCGCTATCCGCCCCTCGCCTGTCGCAATCCGCCGCGCATTATCGGCCGCCCGGGTCGCGCGGCAAGCGTTTCGCCGCCGGCGCGAAGCTCTCAACCGGCGCGACGCTCACAAGAGGAGCAGTAGCGCCGACATGGTCAGAAACGATAGCCCTGTCGCCATCATCACGGTCGCGGCGCAGACGCGCTCCTGGCCGAATTGGCGACCGAGCAGCGGGAAGATGCTGAGCGTCGGCGAACTGGCGAAGATCAGCATCGACTTGCGCAGATCGGGCTCGAGCGCCGGCGCCAACGCCAGTTGCGCTGCAAAGACGGCGGCGGGGAGCAAAACGAGCTTGCCAGCAACGATCCGAGCGGCGTCGCGCGTCACGCCGCCGACCTGCAACCCGAGCAGCATGCCGCCGACGACAAACAGCGCCACCGCGCCGGAGGCCGTGGCGAGCATGTTGACCGCACGGGCGAGCGGGGTCGGCAAGGCGACCCCGGCGAACGAGGTCGCGGCGCCGAGCACGATTGCGATAATCAATGGGTTGCGCGCGAGTCGCCCGACGAGCCGCCCCGAAGCCGCGGAGGACCTTTTGCCGCCGTGACGGCCGCTTTCGGCCAACGCCAGCGCGAGCGGCATGACGACGACGTTCTCGACGACCATCGTCAGCGCCACGGCGACGGCCGCTCGCGGCCCGACGAACAACAAGGCGACCGGATAGCCGACAAAGCCGGAGTTCGAGCACGACGACCCGAGCGCCTGGATGGCGTGGCGAGCGCGATCGCCCGGCTGGAGCCCGCGCGCAAGCGCGAACATTGCGGTGAAAACAGCGATCGAACCGACAGCGTATGCAGCGAGGTAGCGCGCATTGGCGACCTCGGCGAAGGGCCGCTGCGCCAGCGAATTGAAGATCAGCGCCGGCAGCGCGAAGCGGATGACGAAGGTCCCCAACGCCTGGATCTCGGCGGCGGTCGTCGCCCCGAACCGCGTCGCGACGAAGCCCGCTGCGATCAGGATGAAGATAGGCAAGGTGACGGAAAGGACTTCGAGCATGTCGGCTTTGGCTTGGCGAGCGGCGCATCTGGACCGCGTCGCGCGCTTCAAGCGGACCGCATAATCGGCATTGCCGGCCAAAGCGAGTCGCGCGCCCTCCAAGCGGTCGCGGCGGCGCAAAAGAAAGCGACTTCAACGCGGCTCGCCACGGCAAAGGGGACAATCAGGCGGGCGGCCCGCCCCAGCTGAGCCACAGGTCCAGCTCGCCGCCCGCGGCCGCGGCCGACGCCGCCGTTGCGCGCCCTCGCCACCCGAAGCGAGCGGGGCGAGCCGCGACAGGCGAGACTTCCGGCCTGCGTCCCAGTTTCCGAGGCGGAAGCCAAGATGATCGAACATTGCGCCGCCCTCAGACCGGCCGAACGGCGAAGATCGCAATTCGCTAGCGCGGACTGAGGATTTCTCGATTTCGTTGCGACAAATCGGCGCGACCGAGGCGAAACGCCGCCGGTCAGGTCGTTTCGGGCGAATATTCGCCACGCAGCCGGCAGACGATCTTGCGCAAGTCGAGGTGCGCCATGTTCGGCTCCGGATCTCCGATGAAAGCGGGGCGCGCCGAATCGTCGCGATAATCGGAGAACTTCATCCGCATCGGCGTCGCGATCGCTTCGCCGAAGGCGATCGCCTCGCGGTCAGCGATCGAGGAGAGGAAGGCGATCGTGCTGGCCGAGGAGACGCCGACCGCCGATCGGACGATCGCCTTGTCCGCCTCATTGGAGAGCCGCATGGCGAACATTGTCGAACATTGCGACAGGACCGTCGCGTCGAGTTCGGACGGGCGCTGGGTGACGATGCCGAGCGAGACGCCGTATTTGCGCCCTTCCTTGGCGATGCGGCCGATCGCCGTGCGGGTCGGCCCGAAGGCCTGCGACTGATCGGTCGGAATGTAGCGGTGCGCCTCTTCGCAGACGACTGCGATCTCATAGGCGCCGTCGCTCCACAGCGCGATTTCGAAGGCCATGCGCGCCAGCACCGACACCAGCGAATTGACGACTTCGTTGGGCAGGCCGGCGAGCTGGACGATCGTGACCGGCTGTCCCGCCTTGGGTAACCGGAAGATGCGTGCGATCACCTTGGCCATGTTGTCTTCGACGACGACGCGGCCGAACATGAACTTGAACCGCGGATCGCGGCTCAGCGTCTCCAGCCGGTACTTCAGCGCCCTGAGATCGGAGCGCGGATAGCGCTGGTCGAGCTTGCCGAGCCAGTCGTCGATAATGTGAACCATGTCGGCGACGCGATACGGCACCGGCGTGTCGGCGCTGATCCAGCCGCTTTCGGTTGGATTGGCGCGACGCAGCGGACTGGCGGCGATCATCGACGCGGAACTGGCGATGAATTGCGTCTTGGCGGTCTTGATCGCGTCGTAGAGCGCGTCGAGCTCGTCCGAATTCGCCTTGCGTCCGCTGTAGATGATGTCGGCGATCTCCTCGAACCGGAACATCCAGTACGGCAGCTCGAGGTTGTCGGAGGTGAGCACCACGGATTCCTTAGGAAAGTGGCGCGCGTATTCGTTGTGCGGATCGATGATCAGCGTGCGCAATTTCGGCCGCTGCGACAGGCACTTCTTGATCAGTATTGACACCGCGGTCGTCTTGCCGACGCCGGTCGAGCCGATCACTGCGAAGTGGCGGGTGACGAGCTCGTCGACGCTGACCGCAGCCGTCAGATTGGCGTTTTGGGTCAGCGTGCCGATGACGACGCCATCGGCGCCGCGAAAGGCGTAGATCGCCTTGAGATCGTCGGCGCGGATGCGATGGGCGAGGGCGCCGAGCGCAGGATAGGAACGGATGCCGCGGAAAAACCGCGGCGCGCCGTCGTCGTCGTCGACGATTTCGCCGCTCAGCTCCACTTTCACATAGGCGACGTTGGCGGCGGTTTCGTTCCAACGTCGATCGATCGTCGACAGCTCGCAGACCACGCCTACCAGGCGCGCCTGCTGATGAACGATGGAGATGAGATGGCCTACCGACCAATGATCGCCGATCTCGCTCGGCGACAATTCGCAGGCGATCACGCCTTCGGCGCCGTTGAGCGACACCAGACGACCGATTGCGCGGTCGCCGCTCTGCTCGCGCCGCTCACGCAATGGCGCGACGACGCCGTGCACCGGCGATAGATCGAGTCTCATAACCTGCCCCGTCGTCGCCGCGACCTAATGCCGCGGACCTCGGCCGATTAGAGGGGGCACTGTGTAAACAAAAGCTTTCCGCTGCGTTACACGGACGGCTCAACCTGCCGCGCGGACCTCGGGATCGCCCCCCAACAAACGGGCAAATTGCCGCAGGCGGGTCTGTAGCCGGTCGCTGTTGAGCGCGGCGAGGTCGCTCGGCAGGGTCAGAACGACGTGGCCCCGCTGCACCGCCATCGGCGCGCGCGGCAGCACGCCAGGCATCGCCGCCGAGACGATGTAGGCGACGCGCATCGCCGAGCCGAGCAAACGGGCCCGATCGAGCTGGCGCGGCGACACCAGCGAGCGCGCGTGCGGGCTCACCTCCTGGTCGCCGGACACGTGGCGATAGGAGGCGGCGAGGGCGAGATAGGCGCGCGATGGGTGATCGAGGCCGACGAAGGCGGCGTTGGCGACGAGGTCGTAAGACTGTTCGCCGCGATAGTCGGGATGGGCCCGCCAGGCGATGTCGGAGAGCAGGCAGGCGGCGTGGCGCAGCCTTGTCTCCTCCGGCGTCTCCTCAAGATGGGACGCGCCGAGAAACTGGCTCGTCCAATGGAACAGCTCCTCGGCATGGCCGGGGCTGCGCGAGCGCAGCAGATTGAATTGGCGCGCGGCGGTGATGAGCGGATCTTGCGCCTGCTCCTCAGGCGAGAGGCCTTCGAACAGCAGGCCCTCGCGCACCCCGAGCGCCGAAATGACGATCTCCTTCGGGGTCGAGCGGCGAATGATCTCCTCGAGCACCGCCGCGCCATAGGCGAGCAGCGGCCGGCGGGCGGCTGACACCGTCTCGATCGACGTCAGCGCCTCGGCCTCGATGCGCTCGACCAGCTTGACGAATTCCAAGGCGTCGCGCGTCGGAATGATGTAATTGTGCATCACGCGCATCGGGTATTGGCGCTGGCTCATGTGCAGGCGCGCTAGGGCGCGCCAGGTGCCGCCAACGGCGTAGAACGTCCGGCCGGCGAGATTGTCGAGCGCCTTCACCTTCAGCAGCGCGTCGCGGGCGATCTTGGCCGCCTTTTTCGGCGAGCGATCGGAAAGCTCGAGCAGCGACAGGCCGCCAAGCGGCAGCGTAACGCCGCGCCCGACTTTGCCGCCGGCGACGTCGGCAAGCTCGAGCGAACCGCCGCCGAGATCGCCGACGACGCCGTCGGCGGCCCAGATCGACGACGCCACGCCGAGGCCAGACAGTTGCGCCTCGCGCGGACCGGCGAGCAAGTCGATCTCGCAGCCGATCGCCCGCTCGGCCAGTTCGAGGAACTGCGGGCCGTTGGCGGCGTCGCGCACCGCCGCCGTCGCCACCGCGCGCAGGTTGGCGATGCCCATCGTCCGGCACAGGACGCGAAAGCGCTGCAGCGCCCCCAGCGCCTTGGCCGTTGCGTCTTCGGACAGGAAGCCGGTCGTGGCGACGCCGCGCCCAAGCCCGCACAACACCTTCTCGTTGAAGATCGGGGTGAGCGCTCGGCTGAGCGATTCATAGGCGACGAGGCGGACCGAGTTCGACCCGATGTCGACGATCGCCACGGGCTCGCCCGGCAACCGCCCTCTTGCTTCCAACCCCGACATTCAATCCTTCCTGGGCTTGGCCCGCCGTCGACCGTTCGCGGCCGGCTTGGGCGCCTTCGCGCCTCAGTCGCGCAACTTGCGATAAGCGAGCGCGCCCGGGCGAGACTCGGCAAGCGACCGGCCGCGCCCGGACAGGCTCGGATGAGTGAGAAAATACTTGTGGCAGTTGAACGGCTCCTCGCCTTCGACGGGAGCGACCCTGACGCTCGAACCGTCCGGCAGCACGCGGAAGCTCTGCTCGTTGTCGAGCAGGTTGGCTTCCATGATCTGGTTGAGGACGTGCTCGTGGACGGTCGGATTGAGCAGCGGCGCCAGCGCTTCGACGCGGCGATCGAGGTTGCGCTGCATCAGGTCGGCCGAGGAAATATACACGTGGGCTTCGCGGCTCGGCAGGCCGTGGCCGCCGCCGAATGCATAGATGCGCGCATGCTCGAGGAAGCGGCCGACGATCGATTTGACGCGAATGTTGTCGGAAAGGCCCGGCACGCCTGGCCGTAGGCAGCAGATGCCGCGAACGACGAAGTCGATCTCGACCCCGGCGCGACTCGCCGCATAAAGCGCGTCGATGATTTCGGAATCGACCAACGCGTTGCATTTGCCCCAGATCGCCGCTGGCTTGCCCGCTTTGGCGAATTCGATCTCCTCGGCGATGTGACGCAGCAGCTTCTTCTTGAGCGTGAACGGCGAGATCGCCAGCAGCTCAAGCCCGTCCGGCTCGGCGTAGCCGGTGATGAAGTTGAACACACGCGCGACGTCGCGCCCGATCGCGGCGTCGGCGGTGAACAGCGAAATGTCGGTGTAGATGCGCGCGGTGACCGGGTGGTAGTTGCCAGTGCCGAGATGGCAATAGGTGACGAGCGAACCCGCTTCGCGCCGCACCACCATCGACAGCTTGGCGTGCGTCTTCAGCTCGATGAAGCCGAACACGACCTGTGCGCCGGCGCGCTCGAGGTCGCGCGCCCAGCGGATGTTGGCTTCCTCGTCGAAGCGCGCCTTCAGCTCGATCAGCGCAGTGACCGACTTGCCCGCTTCGGCCGCTTCGATCAGCGCGCGGACGATGGGGCTGTCGGCGGAGGTGCGATAGAGCGTTTGCTTGATCGCCACGACGTTGGGATCGCGCGCCGCCTGGACGAGAAACTGCACCACCACGTCGAAGGATTCATAGGGATGGTGGACGACAAGGTCTTTCTGCCGGATCGCGGCGAAGCAGTCGCCGCCGTTGTCGCGCACACGTTCGGGAAAGCGCGGATTGATCGGGGGAAACTTCAGCTCCGGCCGGTCAACGCTGATGATCTGGCTCAGCTCTTCGAGCGCGAGCAGGCCGTCGATCAGGACGACGCCGGAAGCGACGACGTCGACGTCGCCGGTGACGAAAGCGCGCAGCCGCTCCGGCATGCTGGCGTCGATTTCAAGACGGATGACTGATCCGCGCCGCCGGCGTTTCAGCGCGCTCTCGAACAGCCGCACCAAATCTTCGGCCTCTTCCTCCACTTCGATGTCGCTGTCGCGGATGACGCGGAAGCTGCCGTGGCCGGTCACCTTATAGCCAGGAAAGAGCTGCCCGATGAAGGCGAGGATGACTTGTTCAAGCAGAACGAAGCGCGAAGACCCGGCGGCGCCCGCGTCCGGTAGCTTGACGAAGCGGTCGATGCGCGTGGGAAAGCGCACCAGCGCGTTCATCGTCCGGTGGTCGGCGTGGCTCTTGAGCTCAAGTGCAAGAGTGAAGCCGAGGTTGGGAATGAACGGGAATGGATGCGCTGGGTCGACCGCCAGCGGCGTCAGCACCGGGAAGACATAGAGGAGGAAATAATCCTCCAGCCATTGGCGATCGCGGGCCGACAGCGCAGCGACGTCGCAGATGACGATCCCCGCTTCCTCAAGCTCGGCGCGCAGCGCGCGCCAACGCTCCTGCTGCGCGGCGACGAGTTCGGCGACCCGCGCGCCGATGCGCTCGAGCTGCTCGATCGGCGTGAGGCCGTCGTCGGAGAGCTCCGTCATGCCGGCGAGCACCTGGCCGACCAAGCCGGCGACGCGGACCATGAAGAATTCGTCGAGATTGTTGGCCGAGATCGACAGGAAGCGCAGCCGCTCGAGCAGCGGATGATTGCGATTGTCCGATTCTTCCAGCACCCGGCGGTTGAATTCCAGCCACGACAGCTCGCGGTTAATGAACCGCTCGGGCGATTCGAGCAGGCTCGGCGGCGCGTCATCGGCCGGGGCCGTTGCGGACTTCATCCTCTTCGCCCTCCTGACGCCGGCCCCGACGGCCCGTCCCGCCCTATCTTTCGGGTAATTCTGTGACAAAACCGCATCGTCGCCAACTGCGGCGCGTCGGGCGGCCGAGGTTCGCGTTCGGGAGGCGCCCCGCGCGCGGCGCGTCAGCTTCGCCGCAACTTCGGCCAACGCGCGCGGATAGAGCTTATGTTCCTCGACCAGGACCCGCGCCGCCAGCGTTTCCGCGTCGTCGTCCGGCAGCACTGGAATGCGCGCCTGGGCGACGATCGGTCCGGCGTCGAGTTCCGGCTCGACAAAATGGACAGTGCAGCCATGCTCCTTGAGTTCAGCAGCGAGCGCCCGCGCGTGCGTTTCCAGGCCGCGCAAGTCCGGCAGCAGCGACGGGTGGATGTTGAGCATGCGCCCGCGCCAGCGCTCGACGAACTTTGTCCCCAAAATACGCATAAAGCCGGCGAGGCAGATGAATGCGATTCGATGAGCCTCGAGCGTCGCCTGCAGCGCCGCCTCGAACGCTTCGCGGTCTGCAAATTGCTTGGACTCGACGGTCTCGACGGCGATCCCCGCCTCTCGAGCGAAATCAAGTCCGGACGCGCCGGGTTTGTTGGATAGGACGAGCGCGATCTCGGCCGGAAATTCTGCCGACCGAGCCGCCTCGACCAGCGCCGCCATGTTCGAGCCGCGCCCGGAAATGAGCACGGCGACCCGCAGCCGGCCCCTCACAGCGCCAGCCGCCCGCGCATGACGACCGGGGCGCCTTCGCGCGAGATCAGCGTTCCGATCGGCTTTGGCGCGAGGCCGTTGGCGGCGAGCGCCGCAATCGTCGCGTCGGCCGCCGCCGCCGCAGCGAACAGGACCATGCCGAAGCCGCAGTTGAACGTGCGCAGCATCTCCGCCTCGCCGACGCCGCCAGTCGAGGCCAGCCAGGAGAAGACGGGCGACGGCGTGAAGGCGGAAAGGTCGAGTTCGACCGCCAGCGCGTCGGGCAGCACGCGCGGCAGATTGTCGGGAAAGCCGCCGCCGGTGACATGAGCGAGCGCCAGCACGCCCGCGGCCGACTTCAGCGTCGCCAGCAGCGGCTTGACGTAGAGCCGAGTCGGCTCGAGCAGCGCGGCGGCGAGCGAGCGCTCCGGCGCGAACGGCGCCGGCGCGTCCCAGGAAAGGCCGCTCAGCGCGACGATGCGGCGAACAAGCGAAAAGCCGTTGGAGTGGACGCCCGACGACGGCAATCCGATCGCGACGTCGCCCGCCTTCAACCCGGCGCGCGGCAACAAGGTCCCGCGCTCGGCCGCGCCGACCGCGAAGCCGGCGAGATCGAAATCGCCTGCAGCGTAGAGGCCCGGCATTTCCGCCGTCTCGCCGCCGATCAACGCGCAGCCGGATTCGACGCAGGCGCGCGCAATGCCCGCGACGATCGCCGCGCCGATCGCCGGATCGAGCTTCGCCGTGGCGAAATAGTCGAGGAAAAACAGCGGCTCCGCCCCTTGGACGACGATGTCGTTGACGCACATGGCGACGAGGTCGACGCCGATCGTGTCGAGGATGCCGCTTTCGATCGCGATCTTGACCTTGGTGCCGACGCCGTCGTTGGCGGCGACGAGCACCGGATCGCGAAAACCCGCCGCCTTGAGATCGAACAGGCCGCCGAAGCCGCCGATCTCGGCGTCGGCCCCGGGGCGGCGCGTCGCCCGGACCAGCGGCTTGATGCGCTCGACCATGGCGTTGCCCGCGTCGACGTCGACCCCGGCGTCGGCGTAAGTCAGGCGCGGAGAAGCTTTCGAGGTCATGGCGGCCCGAGGCGAAATGCTGGCGCCGGGTTAGCCGCTCGGCCGGCGCAGCGCAAGGCCCGGGCTACGGCCGCTCAGTGATAACCGACATCGCCGCGCACCTTGCCGCGGAACACCCAGTACGACCAGCCAGTGTACATGAGGATGATCGGCAGCAGAAACAGCGTGCCGATCAGCAGAAAGGCCTGAGTGCTCGGCGACGATGCGGCCTGCCAGAGGGTGATGTGCGGCGGCGCGATCATTGGCCACAGGCTGATGGCGACGCCAAGGTAGGAGAGCGCGAAAAGACCGACCGCGCCGGCAAACGGCCAGACTTCGGTCTCGCCGGCGAGCGCGCGCCATTCCGCATAAGCGACCAGCGCGGTGGCGATCGGCGCCGGCGACAAGAAGGCGACGTTGGGCCACGAGAACCAGCGGCTGGCGACGTCGGCGTTCATCAGCGGCGTCCAGACGCTGACGACGACGATCGCCGCCAACACGCCGAGGAGGGCGCGTCGGCCGAGCCGGCGCGCCCATCGCTGCAGATCGCCTTCAGTCTTCAGCACCAGCCAGCCGGCCCCGAGCAAGGCGTAACCGAACAGCAGGGCCAGGCCGGTGAAGAGCGAGAACGGCGTCAGGAAATCGAACGAGCCGCCGACGAATTGCCGCCCTTCGACCTGAAAACCCTGGATGAAGGCGCCGAGCACGACGCCCTGGGCGAAGGCGGCGACCGCCGAGCCGTAGCAGAAGCCGTGGTCCCACAAGCCGCGCCGCTCGGCGTCGCGGTAGCGAAACTCGAAGGCGACGCCGCGGAAGACCAGCGCCAGCAGCATCACCAGAATGGGGAAGTAGACCGCCGGCAGAATGACGGCGAAGGCGAGCGGGAACGCCGCCATCAGGCCGACGCCGCCCAGAACCAGCCACGTCTCGTTGCCGTCCCAGATCGGCGCGATCGAATTCATCACCAAGTTGCGCGAGGCGAGGTCGGGCGCAAAGCCGTAGAGGACGCCGACGCCGAGATCGAAACCATCGAGCAGCACATAGAGAAACACGCCGAACCCCAGAACGGCGGTCCAGATCGGCACGAAATCGAAGACCGGCGCGCTCATGGCTCCCTCGCTACGTCTTGGCGGCTTACGTGCGCTTCAGTCGGCAGCGCCTCGACCGGCCGCGCCGGCCGGCCGCTCTCGATCGGCTCTGACTCGGTCGCCGCCTCGCTCGGACCGGCGCGGACGATCCGCGCCATCAAAGCTAGGCCCGAGGGAAACATTACCAGGTAGACGATCGCGTAGCCGATCAGGGAGATGACGACGTCGTGGCCGGCGAGCGAGGGCGAGACCGAATTGGCGGTGCGCAGCAGGCCGTACACCGTCCACGGCTGGCGGCCGACTTCCGTTGTAATCCAGCCCGCCAGCACGGCGACAAAACCGAGCGGCGAAACGAGCGTGCACAGGCGCAAGAACCAATCGGTGTCGAACAGCCGACCGCGCGCGCGCAACCACAGACCGGCGAGCGCCGTCGCCAGCATGATCACTCCCAGGCCAACCATGGCGCGGAAGGCGAAGAACGGGATCGCGACCGGCGGCCGCTCATCGGCTGGCCAGTCCTTGAGGCCGCGAATCGTTCCGTTGAGGTTGTGCGTCAGGATGAGGCTGCCGAGATCGGGAACGGCGATCTCATAGCGGTTCGCCTCCGCCTTCTCGTCGGGAATGGCGAACAGCGTCAGCGGCGCGCGGCTGACAGTGTCCCAGCGCGCTTCGATCGCCGCGAGTTTCGCCGGCTGATAGGCGAGCGTATTGAGGCCATGTTGATCGCCGAGAAAGATCTGCAGCGGCACGAGCGCCGTCAGCAACCAAAGCGTCATCGACAACATTGTGCGCGCTTCGACGACGAAGCGCCCACGCCGCAGATAGAAAGCGGCGACGCCGATGACCACGAGGGCGGCGGTAATATAGAAGCCGACCACCGTGTGCGTCAGCCGATAGGGGAAGGAGGGACTGAAGACGATTTCAGTCCACGACTTCGGATAGAAACGTCCATCGACGATCTCGTAGCCCGCCGGCGTCTGCATCCAACTGTTGGCGGCGAGAATCCAGAACGACGAAAACAAGGTGCCGCCTGCCACCATCAGCGCGGCGACGAAATGAGCCCACCGCGGCACGAGCTTTCGCCCGAACAGCAGCACGCCGAGAAACGCCGACTCGAGGAAGAACGCAGTCAGAGCTTCGTAGGCGAACAACGGCGAGAGGACATTGGCGGTCGCGTCGGAGAAGCGGCTCCAGTTGGAGCCGAACTGAAACGGCATAACGACGCCCGAGACAACGCCCATGCCGAACGACACCGCAAAGATCTTGGTCCAGAAGCTCGACAGCCGGAAATAGACTTCGCGCCCGGTGGCGAAATGAAGCCCTTCGAGGAGCGCGACAAAGGAAGCGATCCCGACCGTGAACGCCGGCAGAAGAATGTGCCAAGCGATGACCCAGGCGAATTGCAATCGGGAAAGGAGGACAGGATCCAGCCGCATCGTTCATCCTAAGTCCGCGCTTGGAGCGACGGGCGCTGCGCCCCAGTGGCGAGTCTGCCGCCGCAGTTTATCCCCGAGCACGGCAATTTTGTGGGTCTGAAGCACGGAGGGCCAAGCGGCGCCAACGCGTTCACCCGCCGTCGCCGCCGCGCTTGGCGCGCTGTCGGCCGGCAGCCGGCTCAAGCGCTTGCGCGACTTCAACCGGACTGAGTTCGAGCGCACGCTTGGCTTCTTTCAGCAGGCCAGGATCGATCGGGCGCGGCTCGAGCGAGACCCCATCGCCCAGCCGTTCCTTGAGGATGCGCAAAGCCGCAACCCGCCCAAAAGGCTTGTTGTTGGCGGGCACGAGGTGCCACGGCGCGTGCTTGGTCGAGGTCTTTTCCATCATATCCTCGATCGCCGTGACGTAGTCCGTCCAGCGCGCGCGGTTGCGGAAGTCCTCGTAGGAGAGCTTCCAGCGCTTCACCGGATCGGTGAGCCGGGCGCGAAAGCGTTTGAGCTGCTCGTCGGCGGTGATGTGGAGGAAGATCTTGACCAACCGCACGCCCGCATCGATCAGCATGCGCTCGAATTCGTTGATCTCGCGATAGGCGCGCCGCCACTCCTTTTCCGTGGCGAAGCCCTCGACGCGCTCGACCATCACCCGCCCGTACCAAGAGCGGTCGAAGGCGACGATATGGCCATTCTCGGGCAGGCGGCGCCAAAAGCGCTGAAGATAGTGCTGAGCGCGCTCGTGCTCGTCGGGCGAGGCGATCGGGCTGACGCTGAAGCTGCGTGGGTCGAGCGCCCAGCCGAGGCGGCGCACGAGGCCGCCCTTGCCGGCCGTGTCCCAGCCCTCCAGAACGATGATCGCGCGCTCCGGCGTGCCGAGATAGGCTTGCTGGATGAGCTGCAGCACCCCCTGCAGTGAAGTCAGGCGGCGCTCGTAGTCGGCGAACTCGAGCTTGGGATGGTCCGCAACGTCGGCGAGCCGCGGCCGATCCTTGACGACAAACGCCTTCGCCCTCAGCGCCTGGTCGTTCGCCACGCTCGTCCCTCGCCGGAAGCCGGCGACGCGCCGGCCGAGTCCAGCGTCGCGCTTTTGCCGCAACGGCGCAATCGCCAATCGTCGTGGCGGCGGCGGCGTTTGGCGGCGCGAGAGCGCGTTCGTTTGAATTCTACCGATTTGGGCGCCGTAACGTTAGGTATCCTAACAGCGCCGGCGCGCCATTTTAACCCGTCGTTAAGACTTGGTCCTAAAAGGTGGCGGGGCCGTGATGATTCGGAGTCGGTTGGACGCGCCGACACCGGCCCTGCGAGGCCCGAGCCGCCATCAAGGCCGGCGTGCGTCAAGGCGAAGGCGCTACAATGCCGCTTTCCACCATCTCGC
>Ga0181529_10003328_pt1 | contig 18384 bp, 15 predicted proteins | sample PEATcosm2014_Bin_36_FD_119763 | JGI IMG/M metagenome (GOLD analysis project Ga0181529, IMG submission 119763) | Peatland microbial communities from MTU Mesocosm Facility, Houghton, MI, USA - PEATcosm2014_Bin10_30_metaG | ecosystem: Environmental > Terrestrial > Soil > Wetlands > Peat | place... | reverse complement strand
GTTCTCAGCCTGCCAGCCCTTGGGGCCCTTGGTCACGTTGAACTGGACCTTCTGGCCTTCTTGCAGCGAACGGAAGCCGTTCGACTGGATGGCGGTGTGATGGACGAAGACGTCCTCGCCGTTCTCACGGCTCAAAAATCCAAAACCCTTGGCGTCATTAAACCACTTGACTGTGCCTGTTTCCATTGTGTGTTGCTCCTCTGGTACTGATTTACCGCGAACGCAATGTGGAAGTTTGCGAGTAGGCGGTAACCGGAACAGGCAAGAACTTCAGATCGAATTCTACGATTGAGTAGAGTGTAGCATGGATTCGGCAAACGGCTGGGATATTTCTAGCCTAATAAAATGAGGTTCGCTGGAGGGTCCCGATTTGGGCCTGGAGGTTGTCTGGCACTCCAGGGAGCGTGTACCGGGTGCGGGGTACGGGGTAAACTCATTCTGGTGTTGGAGGGATGACTCTTGACTAACGAAAATGACCGGGTGCTTGTCCTCAACCCCGGATCGACGTCCACAAAGTTTGGAGTGTACACAAGAAAAGGCGCCGAGCTGGTGCGTACCATCCGGCATGGGCAGGAAGAGCTGGCGGTTTTCCGCGGCCGCCCGGTGCTGGCCCAGTTGGACTATCGCGCGCAACTGATCGAGCAGGCGATTGCAGATGCCGGGTACACGGCGAAGGCGTTTACCGCCGTGGCTGGCCGGGGCGGGATGCTGCCGCCGATGGCTTGCGGCACGTACCTGGTCGACGATGCGATGGTGGAAGATCTGCGGCTGGCGCGCCATGGAGACCACGCATCAAATCTGGGCGCTTTGCTGGCGCTTCGCTTCGCCCAGGAAGCCGGAGTCAACGCCTATATTGTCGATCCGACGACGGTGGACGAGTGGCAGGAGTGCGCGCGTCCCACGGGGTCGCCGCTGGTCAAGCGCACCTCGGTCGGCCATGCGCTGAACACCAAGGCTGTGGCGCGGCGGTTTGCGTGCGAGCAGGGGCGGACCTACGAGGCGATGCGGTTGATCGTCGCGCACCTGGGCAGCGGAATCACCGTTTCGGCTCACCAGGACGGCCAGATGATCGACAGCAATTCCATTGAGGAAGGCCCTTTCGGCGTTGATCGCTCTGGGGGGCTGCCGGTGCGGGCGCTCATTAAGCTCTGCTTCAGCGGCAAGTACACCCAGGCTCAGCTTGACCGCCATGTCTTCGGGGACGGCGGCCTCTTCGCCTACCTGGGTACGCGCGATCTCGTCGAAGTTCTAGGGCGCATCGACGCGGGAGACCATGAAGCTGCTCTAGTCTTCCAGGCGATGGTCCATCAGATTGGCAAAGAAGCCGGAGCGATGGCTGTGGTGCTCAAAGGCAAGGTGGACGCCATACTGCTGACCGGCGGAATGGCGTATTCGGAGAGAGTGGTGACGATGCTGCGCGACGCCCTGGACTGGATTGCGCCAATCCGCGTTTATCCTGGCGAGGATGAATTGCAGGCCCTGGCGGAGGGGGTCTTCCGCGTGCTGGGCGGCGAGGAACAGGCCAAAAGGCTGGGGGCTTGAGCGGTGGTGAATCTGAAGACACTCTATGCCGAAGTGTATCGTGAGTGGATATGGAGACAGAACTCTCCCGGCCTTCTGAGACGCTCAGCGTAGCAGAAATATTCAATGCTCTGGGGATCAATTACGGTACCGCCGCCGAGGATCCGGAACCTTATTTTGTCATTCCTGGACGCGATGGCCCACGCTGGGTGATTCCGGCGCGGTCAAGCGCCTCTGCATCTGTATTGAGCGCATGGCATCCTTACGATCTCTCGAGCCGGATGAAATGGCTCGTCATTCAAATGGCTGCGCGTGCCGGCGTTTTGCAGCTTCTTCCCTCCGTGTCGAGCGTAGCCGCTTCACGCAAAGGCGCTCTGCGCTGGTTCGAAAGATGCGGGATTCGATCTCAAGCTGGAGAGATGGTCATTCTGGCCGGAAGCCCATCTCCCGATTGGAAGCTGATCTCCTTTCTACTCGATGACACGCATCGCATCGCTGCTGTACTCAAGGTCGGACTTACCGATGGAGGCGGAGTGAGCATTCTTCATGAAGCCGAGGTGCTCCGCAAGCTTGCGCCGTACAGTTGGGCGCCAAAGATTCTATCGGTTCAGCCCGATCTGCGGGCAGCCTCACAGGAATATGTCCATGGCGCGATGCCTGGCCGTGGATTTAGGCCGGAATACATGGATAGCCTCTGCCGCCTTCCGCAAAGCGGCGACAGCAAGAGTCTGGCGGTTGTCGCGGACGAAATGGCAAAGCGGCTAAGCCCATTCAAGGCACAGTTGGGTAAGACGGCTCCCGATCTACTCGGCCGTTCTCTCTCCTGTATTGATATCGATATCGCCGTCCCCACGATGCTGGTGCATGGGGACTTTGCGCCATGGAACCTACGCAACAACCAAGAGGTGGGTTATGTCCTTATCGATTGGGAGTGGGCTAACTTTGCCGGCCTGCCCGCCTACGACATATTCCATTTCCAATTTAACGATGACCGCCTTTTCGGCGAAAAAGCGGGAGGCTATGCTGCCATTCGATCAAGGTCTATTTGCGCTGAATACTTCCGCAGGATGGATCTCGACATTGAACTGCTGCCGCGGCTCGCCATCGCGTACCTGCTCGACCAGCTCGATTCCCATTGCAGGCATCGCGGTTACCAGCACACGGCCTATACTTTGCATCAACTGGCGGCCGTCGCCGATGAACTCGGCGCAGTGTAGCAACCGGGCGCTCAGATTCCCAGGCAATGAGCCATGCAAATTACGCAACGGCTATACGCCCAGGTGAAACCTGGCTTAACTTATCCAAATTCCGCCGAGGGACTTAAGCCATTCAACTGTCTCTTTGACTCCGTCTTCAAGGGAGTACTTCGCATCTCCCAGAATCGCAAGGGTCGGAGTCATATCGACAAGATAGCTTTGTGTCATGCTTCTATAACGGCTCGTAAACAATGGAAACGGCCGACCAGTAGACCGGATCATATCTCCTATGAACGCAATCCCCCGCAGGATAGGTCTCGGGACAACGCGGGGTTGACGGCCCGTGAGCGCCCGAGTAAACGCGGAGACCCATAGCTTGATGTCCGCTGGCTTGTCCCCCACATAAAACGTCCTCCCAGCCACTACATCGGGTGGAGCAGCGAGAATCCTGAGGGTATATTCCGCCACATTTCCGACATACCCGTAGGCGCGGACCACCGGTGCGCCCCCTGGATGTAGATATCTCCCTTTCTTTACAACAAGCCAGAACTCATGCGGATAGCGAGGATGCCAAGGCCCCCAGATATTTGTTGGGCGCACGATAGTCCAAATACCTGGAAGGCTTGCATCTTGCCGGACCATTTCCTCCATCCGACTCTTGCTATCTCCATATAGGTTTACCGGACGATATTCCCGGTCATTCTGTGCCAATGGCCCAGCTCGCACAACGTACTGAGTCGAGTAATAAACTGTCCGCTCCACGCTTCCCGCGGCTTTAATCGCCTCTATAAAATTGGCGCTGCCTTCTATGTTGACGCGGTAGTCAGCAAGAGTACGTCCGTCGGAATCTGTACGGGCTGCCATGTGGATCGCATGGGTTGGACGGAACTCCTTGACGACACTTATAAACGTGGTCGGATCCAGAAGATCGCCCTGGTGCCAATACGGCAAATGCTTGAGTAGCTTTGGCTTTTCACGGTCGACGTTGAGCACCTCAACATCTGGATAGAGGTTTAACAACTCCACAATCACGCGTGTTCCAATAAAACCGCTTCCTCCGGTGATGAATACTCGCACGCTATTCCCACCTATCCTCTCAACTCAGATAAGGCGCTCTCCATCGCCTTGCGATGCGCCTCGATCGTAAAATAGCGCAGAAACCGTTCCCTTGCTTTTCTCCCCATCTTGTCTCGAAGAAAAGGATCCTTGACTAATTGCGCCAAAGCATCCCGGCAGCCTGTGACATCCTTTGGCTCGCACAAAATCGCACAGCTTCCTTCTTCGACAACCTCTGGTATCCCGCGCCACCTCGTTGCGACAATAGGAAGACTGAAGCACATAGCCTCAACAAGAACGAGGCCGAAAGTTTCTGCGTGAACATAGCTGGGGAAAACGAAGATATGCGCTCGGCGATAGTACTCCCATTTTGAATCGCCCGTCTGAACTCCGGGGAACTTGAAATGCGATCTGAACTTAGGCTCGATCATAGCCTCTACACGCCTCTGCACTTCAGGTGAAAGCCACTCTCCAAGGCAGGTTAACTCTACATCCATCCCAGCAGCCAACAATTGCTGAACAGCCTGAATCGCTACAAAAAGTCCCTTACCTTCCCAAAGCATTGCCACAAACAAAATATTGACTCGGCAGCCAAGCTCGGCCACTCTTTGAATGCCTTTTCCCGCATAGTCAGGCATTCCATTCGGGACGACCAGTTCTCTTCTGCAATGCAAGGCAGGACCGTCCGGAGCCGCACCCTTGGCGGTTCGAATGACCAAATCCGGCCGCGCAAATGCAAATTGGAAAAGCCGCCTTAGCACAGGGTTCAGGCTCAGGGAGTACTCACAAAGCCCACCGGCGTGGAAATGGAATGCCGTCGCCCGAAACAGCGGCCGAGTTGTACAGAGAATGAAAATGTCTCGGATAACTGGCAAGAGATTAGGACTGGCAACTGGGTAGTAGAGAACCTCCGGCCGCATTCTGAGCTTGGCCCAGTAAATAGCAGCTACAACTCGGAACAATTCCCAAATCTTCGTAAACTTGAACTGGCCAGTGGACTTCAACTCCTTCGAAAAATTCATCCGGACATGGACTAATTCAATGTCTCTATATACGCCGTCAAGCAGGAACTGAATCATAACGCTTTGCCCGCCGTAGGGCGGCGGCGTCTGACCTACTACCAGAACGCGAAGCGGTTTCATCTCAGCCTCGCATCAGATTCGCCGCGGGAAGCAATCAGCAATTGTGCCGCGGAGCCCAGAATGATTGCGATGATGATGTTCAGAATATAGAAGCCAGCACGCAAAGGGAAAGAGAACTCTGTATCATACATCCCGTATACACAGCAGAAAATAAGCAACAAAAATGCACATCGAATCCCGTGACGGGATACGCCGTCGAGGGTTGGCATCAAACGGGTCTTCTTCTTCGCGAAGCGCCAGGCGATCACAAAAATCTTCACCATCATGATTAGATAAAGCGCCAAACCCAACCAGCCAGCGGCGGCCAGAGTATCAATGAACATACTGTGGGCAGTTCCTAGATTGCTAAGCTGATGCCCCGTATCCAAGGAGAAATATTGCCTGAACAAAATCCGAAATCCTGCTACGTAGCCCATTCCCTGCGGATGGCTCATGCAGTATTGGATTACAAATGCCCAGACTTCAGTTCTCCCGCTTGCGCTTGCAATTCCCGCAGCGTCTTGACCCCGGTTAAACGTGTTCCAGATACGCTGCCCGCCGATGACTCCTACGACCACACCGGCAAGTAAGACCGAAGCCATAAGTCCGGAAATAAACACATACGCAGTACGCCTGCTTGTCCCCGCCCATCCTACTGCGAGAAGAAACAGGCATAAGAACAGCGCAATTTCGCCTGCCCTCCCCTGTGTCGCCAACGTCCCGGCTAGACCGACCAGGAAGAAAAGGAAGGCGCGAACTCTGGACTCCAAAGAATGCAGAAAGCTGTATGCCGAAATGATCGCAATCATGGGACAAATCAGCGCCATTGGAGCCACGGCGCCTCCAAGGAGGCGCATCGTTCCCCCCTCGGCAAAAATCAGGACGAGAACCGGATTAAACGCGAGGGTCAATAGAACAGTAATGAACAACAAGAGCGCAATAAGCCTAAGCTGGAATAGACACTGTACCCAGTCAGGCGGATTCTGATAAACATCGGCGATAAACTCTACAACACAGATCATGGTAAGGAAATAGAGAATGGAATATGCCGCGGTTGTAAAACGGCTGGGAGAGTATGCGGTAGATGCCAGGTATAAGAGGCCGAGAAAGAAAGCTAACTTGAGAATGGAGCGGATCTGCTTTGGAATAATGATCGACTTCGCCGTCGTTAAGCGGCCGATTGCTCTGAAAGAGATAACGCCAAGCAATCCAACTTCAATAAAGCTCCAGAAATCTACCACACCTTGGGTTACATCGATCCCCTTGAGCGGTCTGAATATCGGCGGACCAAACGCTAGAAGAAAGATTGGATACCGCATGAAGAACTTGAAAAACGAAACACGCTTGGATTGCCGCGTTCCATCCGCCCCATATCGACCATCGTCTGCCCATCGTGCGGATTGCTTCATGTGGGTTTTCTTCCTCTTTGAGCTATTTCAATCTTTCAACCTTGAACTGATTCAGAAATGGCCCGGTCTAAGTCTGTGGTCCCTCAACAGGCAAACGCGGAGTGACGAACTCGCTCCCTGCACAGAAGGCGATTTGAGGCACAAACGGAATCAGCACAGATATAAGTATCCTACGATCATGAGACGCTAGGATCAAGCCCCGAAAAAACGTCCGGCTAGTCATGCAATAAAGGGATTGTCTGCCCCGGAGTCATCGATAGTGCCCTGAATTTGCGCGTACGCGCTGGACACAACGTCTTTCCATGTGTTTGCGTTGGCAAACTCCAATGCTCGGCTCCCCATCTGAAAACGCAGTTCCGGATTTTCAGTGAGACTTTGCATCGCGGCCGATAGGTCTCCAACCACTGCTGCCTCGCTACGATTCTCTACTGGAACCTTAATCCCGCAGGACGACGGAAGGATTGCGCCAGGTCCGCCAGTATCCAGGCAGATCGTGGGAAGTGCCTGCGACAAAGCCTCAAGCAATACATTCCCGCTGGAGTCATGCAGGCTTGGAAAGACGAAGGCCGTATAGCTGCTGTATTGCGCCCACATCTCTTCGTGCGGAATCCATCCAACCCATCTTACAGAGTCTTGAAGCCCAAGTTTCGCGGAGAGTTTTCTGAGCCGCTTCTCACTCGATCCTGTCCCAATGATCGTGAGAGTAGCGCTGGGCAAATGTTTTCTTAATTCGGCGAGCGCCTTCAATGCCAGATGCGGCCCTTTCCAGTAGACGAGGCGGCCCGCATAAAGAAAGTCCGCGCTAGCCGGCTGTTTCACAACTTCCTGCCTGATTCTGCACGGCTCCAGCCCTATCTCGAATCGCACACGAGACTTCTTATGGCAAGTTGCAGGAAGGATATCGAACGTCTGCTGGGTCTTGCAAAAAATCAGTGTCGCCTGCCGAAGCATCCCGCGAAGGGATGGATTGCAGAATGCCAGCTTGTTGGAAATCTCGCGAAGCATCTCCTGGAATGCCTCTCTCGCTGGAAAGCCGTAGCGCAGTAATTTGGGTGTAACTTCCCCGCCGCCTATCGGGCCCACCACGAAAGGCAATCCCAGACGACCCATCAATGAGGGTTGTCGGAAGACTCCAAAGGTCAAATGATGGACCAGATCGAACTGCATTTTATGCGTAAGTTGTCTGGCCAGATGATATGCACCGCGCTGCCATAGCCAATAATAAAGATAAATGCCACGGTTTCCGCGCTTCCACCATTTAGACCAGGAAGGGAGATCATAATAGTAAAATCTCAGGCCCTCGACAGGCATTTCCGCCAACGCCTTATTGATTGCCGGACGGTTGTTGGATCGCGTGATAATTGAGACCTCGTGCCCAAGGTTTGCCAGCTCAGTCGCCCAGTGCCAGCCCACACCCGGTTCTGAGCCTTTCCCCGGCTCACATGCATATGCAGAAAGTAATATCCTCATAGGTTCTCCATAATCGCTTTCTCTACCTCGGCAATTACTCTGTCCAGCGATTGTGAAGCATCTACGATCACATGCTTTCGTTGTTTGTGAACAAGAGCCAAGTATGCCTGGCGTTGCCGCGCCGTCTCCTCTAATGTGACCTCCTGCTTGCGGGCTTGCAAAACTTCGGCTGGAGCATCCAACAAAATCCAAAGTTCCGGTTGTGGCATCAGTTGTCCAACCAGTTTGGCGGCCGATGCCGGCCCCCCATAACGATATCGTTTCGGGTCAACCAGCAGATCATGATAGTAGCGGTCGCAGATCAGTAATGTCCCCTTCTTGTCCCAAAAGAGATTTGCGTACCACTCTTCCATGAGCCAGACGATTATCTTTGCAAGAGAGGAGAGCGCCGACCGCGGCGGTTTGCCATGAGGAACGAGATTAATTGCCGCTTCGCCACGCCGCGAAATGACGAGGTCTGGCTTCAGGTAGCGCATCGTCACGACGCGGCCCGCCTGATCCAACCTGCGAATTAACCCCTGAACGACAGAACTCTTACCCGCTCCATCGGGGCCGAGAATGACAATTTTCAGTTTGATTCTTTCCTTTGATCGCATGATCGAAATTGTTCAGATGCCGTTCAATCCTTCAGGTTAAGAGTCTTGCAGCAGTTCCGCGCATCCATTCGCAGAATCATGCAGAATCATACAGAATTGCACTTGCAACTGCGAATGCCGGAGCATCAAAAGCGGTTCTTGAGCTGTCTGTCCGTGCGCTGAGCAAGGGTATCAATGATTGCAGCATACGCCTCTTCCGTGACGCTGGTAGCCGACTTGCTTGCGTCAAGAATGACACATCTTTTTCTCGTCTTCACAAAGGAGCGGTAGGCCTCAAGTAGCCGGAGGGTTTCCGCCGGGAGAACTTCTTGGTGATTCGGCAGCAAGGCTTCTTCTGCCGGATCCAGCAATATCCGGAGATCAGGTGAGGGAAATAGTCTTACGATGAGTCGCGCAAACCACTGCGGGCCTTCATAACCGCACTTCTCCGGATTGATGAACAGGTCATGATAGGAACTCTCGTCGATGCGAAGCACGATGCTTTGTTTCTTCGAAAAGTGGCTTAACCATTCTTCCACTGGCCACGCGACGAGCATCGCCATGGAGACCAGCGATCTTTCGGGAAGCCCGGTGCGAGAGCCTGAACTGGCGGACCCTCCTGGCGAGGCTCGCCGGAAAAGCAGTCGCGGGCTTAGGTCGCGCTTCTCCAGAATCTTTGCTGAGGATTGAAGGATCGGCATGAGGCTTTCGATGAGGCGCGTCTTGCCGCAGCCTTGCGGACCGAGGACGCACACGGTCTCGAGATTCTTCGGTGAAAATCGGACTGCGAATTCGCGCTCGAAGTATCCGGCAACAGCTAGAACGCTACGAATCGGCCGCCCAAAAAGACTACGAAGAGCCAGTGAAATACGAAGCGATCGAACACAGCGCTTCATCTTCTCGCGGTCGCCGCCAATCACCGAGTCCACAAGGCGAGTTGCAGTTCTCCGTCCAAACGCCGGCAATAGAGAAGCAATTGCCTCAAACCTTTTGTCGGTAAATGTTTGTTGCACTTTGGGAAGGTACTTTTCCTTTATGTGCGTAGCAACCAGCAGGCTTGAAAATAAGGAAATGATTGCCTCGTGAACGGGCGACGGTACGAGGAAACCGAGGCTTCCGGCTTGCCGCGGAATCGCCGCCAGAAGCACAGTCTCCGCGTCTGCCCGTAGGTAGGGCAGTCCTTTCCAACACAAGCTCCAGATAAAATCGACTTGCAGCGCCCGGATTCCAGGAGGCCGCGATATACCCTCTACAAACACATGCGCCACATATCGGCGCTCGGCATAGCCGACAATTCGAATGCCAGGAATGCTTTGCAGTGCGCGGATGGCGCACGGCAGTTCGGATGGATGAATCAAAAAATCTACGTCGTTGCTAACATTAATGGTGGGAAATCCTTCATAATTCCTCAAGATGCAGGGGCGCACCCCCTCCCTCTCGAGCGCCTGAAACAGAGCTTCAAGAAACTCGCCGAAGGGCATAGCCAGAGGCTGCAACGGCAACGACGAAACTTCCTGCATCTTACCCCCCCCAAGAATTATCTATCTGCGATCTGGCAGCTATTCTCCCCTATTTGCCGGGGCTGTTGTCCTCGTATTGAGGGTTGGAAGCGGTCCGGCGCTCCCCTGGTACAACATTCGGACGGGAGCTGTGAGTGAAAGCATCAAAACCGGCTTGGAGCCCCGAGTTACCCCCTGAAACCTGTAAAAGTGAACTTTGAAGTTACTTGTGCAAGGGTCAGCTTTGGCTGTAGCAACACTGCCAATAGCAACTTAAAGATCAAGGCCGGATATTCTCTCTGCGCATAATGGAAGACGGCAGCCTTGTAGAATATCTTGGCGAACTCCTTCCGCTCCCGGTTCAAGCGGGTCAAGAGAGGTGCGGAGCGTTGACTCAGAAGAAAGGACTCCAAATCCAATTCAGGCTTTCCCGCCCTGCGGCGCAGCATACAGTCCTTCAGCCAGCGAACCTTGATTCGTGTCATGCGCGCGCCGGAGATCGTCGCCGAATTTCCATGCATTCGATAGTCCAGCAGGTACTCCGGCTGCACAAGTACCTTGTAGCCATTTTCGACAAGACGATTCCAGAGATCGATATCTTCAGCCGGCCAGAATTGTTTTCTAAACCCACCCACCGCAAGTACTGCACTCTTGCGAAACGCCGCGGCTGGATGGCTAAAGCCAATCAACTTGTTCGCCGAGACAAGTCTATCCACAGCTTCGTGGGTCAAGAGCCCTGAACTGTCTTTTCCGATCACTCGATTATTACTGTCGATGTGGCGAACGAGACTGCTCGCCACCGCCAACTCGGGGTGTTCTGCAATGAAGGCCAGTTGACGTTCCATGCGGTTAGGACGCATCAAGTCGTCGGCATCCATGCGAAAGATCCATTCATTGGCGGCAAGTTGAAGGCCGCGATGAAGAGTCGGCGCAAACCCTAAATTCGACTGAGTGAAGACCCTGACCCGCGCGTCGTGCGCAGCATATTTCTCCGCGATCTCGAGTGTATTATCAGTCGAACCGTCGTCGATCACAATCAGTTCGAAGTCACGCCATGTTTGGGCCAGCACGCTCTCAATCGCCTGGGAGATGAACGTAGCGGCGTTATATGCCGGCATTACTACGGAAATCTGCATCACCGCTCTTCCTTGCCGAGAATTGATGGCGGAACTTTCAATTTGCGGCTCTCCCAAGCCCATACCGTCGCAACGATTGAGTCGAGGTCGTGAACGGGTCGCCAGCCCAAAATCCGGCGCGCGAGTTCAGCGCTCGCAACAAGGCGTTCGGGGTCGCCGGCGCGCCGGCCTTGCTCACACGTGGGCACTTTCTGGCCGGAGTGCCTCTCGACCGCAGTAATGATGTCGCGCACGCTATAACCCAGCCCAGTGCCAAGGTTGAAGGCTCCACTTTGCCCGCCGTTGGCCAGATGCTGTAAGGCCAGGATGTGCGCCTGGGCCAGATCCTCCACATGAATGTAGTCGCGAATTGCCGTGCCATCCGGGGTGGCGTAGTCTGTTCCGAAAATGCAAACCTTGGGACGATCACCCCTGGCTGCCTGGATGACCAGCGGAATCAGATGCGGCTCGGGATCGTGCGCCTCTCCGATCTCGCCTTCCACGTCGGCGCCGGCCGCATTGAAGTAACGCAGAGCGGCCCAGCGCAACCCATATGCCTGGCCGTACCACCGCAGCACCTTCTCGACAAAGAGCTTCGAATCTCCATAGGGATTGACGGGATTCTGCGGGTGCGACTCATCGAGCGGAAGACGCAGCGGATCGCCATACGTGGCGCATGTCGAGGAGAAGACGATGTCTGCCACTCCTGCCTCGCGCATTGCATCCAGCAGGCTCAGGGTGTTGACGACGTTATTTTGGAAGTATTTGTCGGGCTGCGCCATCGACTCGCCTACATACGCACAGGCCGCGAAATGCAGGACAGCGTCGATCTTCTCCTCGCGCAATACCCTCGCAACGAGAGGACGGTCGCCGATGCTTCCCCGCACCAGCGTTCCCCAGCGAACCGCCCATTCATGCCCTGTGCTGAGGTCGTCCATCACGATTGGCAGGTGACCCGCGCGAGCGAGTGCCTTGCAGGTATGGCTTCCGATATAACCGGCACCGCCAGTAACTAGAATGCGCAAAACTTATCCCTCATTTCGCAATTTCGGAAGATGGCCGCGCAAGACCTGATTCGCGCGCGACGCGACGAGATTTCACGATCAAGGCTATAGCGACAGTGCCTTGAAACAGGACCTGCGTTCCAAGGAGTCCGAGCATCGTGCCGTTCAATCCGAGCCACTTCGCCATCGGAACGGCAAATGCAAATGCAAATGTCGTCATTGCCAGGTAAGACCAGAAAATCGGCACGGTAAACTCCAGGGCCTGCAAGCCGGCACGGAGCGGGCCGCCAACAAAGATCATGACATAAAGCAACGCAAAAAGCCGCAGGATGTAGCCGTACTGAACCATCGCAGGTCCATAAATCAAGTGCAACCAGAAGCCTGGCGCGGCCGCCATGACGATTGCGAAAAGCAAGGTCAGCCCGCCCCACTTCACCAGAATGGATCGAGTGTAGGCAAGCATGGAATGCACTCCGCCCTCCCGAAAGCGGCGAGCTGTCTCCACGGGAACAACGTTGTCCAGCCCCTGAAACCAAACATGGGTCACGCCCATCAGGTTCTGCGAAGCTCTCAAAACACCGGCGGCTGCGGCGCCGTAATAGACCGGGGCAGCGATCACGAAAAGATTGCCAGAAGTCCATTGCAACAGGGCCGACGCGCTCAGCCAGCGGGAGATTCTCCAGTGCCGCCGCGTGATGGCCTTGATCCACTCCGCGTTGAACTCGACGGACTCCAGCCAGAACCATCCCGGCAACAGTCCGAGAAGGGAGGTCCCTGCCATGGCCCATAGCGCGGTCGCACTGTTCAAGTGCCCGGTTTTATGAAGCACAAGCAGAATGGGTAGTTGGGCAAGGTAGCTGAGTGCGTCATCGGCAAGCGCGCGGCGGCTCTGGCGGGTGGCAAAAAAGTAGCGCCGGAAAAAGTCCTGCATTTGATAAGCAAATGCTGAGACTGCGAGGGGCAGCGCGAGCCGCTGCAAACCCGCATGTGGAAAAAAGCTGCTGGAAACCTTCAGAGCAGCGAAGACAAGAACAAAACAGAAAGAAACAAGGACAAGCTCCTGGAAGATGACGGCCCCGAAGTAGGAAGGCCTGTCCTTCTCCTTCTGCTTGGGACCAATGCTCATCATCGGCGCGACAATCAGCGCGCTTTGGAGACTGTTCACAAATAACACAGACATCCAGGCGAGCGCGAAGACTCCAAACTCGCGGAGGCCCATGAAGCGGGCGAGCATCACATTGGTAAGAAAGTTCGTCGCGCTGACAACGGACTGGTCGGTGAGCGCCCAAACTTCTCGTCCCGGGAATTGCCGAAGCAAGCCATTCCGAACGCGTTCCCGGAGTGTAGCTCCTGCGCTCATCCTGCTTCCTGAACTCCGGCTTTGAGATCGGCACCGCGATGATGAGCGGATTGCCGCGGCTCCTCAACTGACAGAAGCGCTTTCATGCTGTATACAGGACGGAGTCCGCTCATCTGAAAACTGCCTCCACACGCTAGGAACTTGTTGAAAATCTAACTCGGTCCAGAAAATCAGTCCTCAGGGGCTAAAGCCCTCGCTGATTTTGCGGCATTTACGGCACGACTTAAGTCGTGCCCTGACACAATCCAAGAGTATTTCAACAAGTTTCTGGATCTCATAAGTGACACTCTGCGTCAGAATTCGTAACAAGAGAGTGAGAGCGCGATACCGGATTACGTTAACTCCAACACGGCGGCGTTCAGGCTAACGAGTTGCGTAGATGGCCGCGGTAGCCGTTGATCCGATAACTCCTTCCGTAGAAAACAGTGTAGCCTTGACCTTGCTCATGGGCACATACACGATGTCCTGCGGCTGTAACTCCAGCGGCGTTTGAGTTCCCTTTGCAATGGCATTATAAGAGAGGGGAAGATCCAGTACAGTTCCGTCTGGATTGCGGCGAATTACCCGCAGACCGCCGGTGCTGGCCTGCAAAAGCGTTCCTCCGCTGAGCGCCAGGGCTTCGGCAACATTCAGCTTTCCGTCTTCCTGCATCACGTAGCCGCCAGGTCTGTTGACCGCGCCGAGAACATAGACGATACCCGCGCGCGGGACGAGGACCGAATCGCCGGGGCGCACCAGGATGGAGGCTGTCTCCCGATTGCCCTGACTGCGGGAATAAGGGACCTCCTCTTCAGATGCAGCGTCGTCGTTGCCGTGGCGGATCTTGATGTGCGCGCCCGCCAGCGGAGTTACGCCGCCGGCTTCGGCAAGGATTTCACCGAGCCTTGTGGGCGCGATCAGCGCGACCCGCCCAGGGATGGCCACTTCGCCTGTCACCGTCACGTATTGACCGGCATATTGCTGCACGTCGAGATTCACTTGCGGCTGGTTCAGGATCTGGCGGTCCTTGAATGCATCCTCAAGACGCTTTGCCGCCTCGGTCAACGTCAATCCTCGGACGTTCACCTTGCCGCACAGAGGAATCGTCAAATCTCCCGCAGGGTCTACGCGGTACGAGTTAGTGAACTCGGGAGTGTCGTAGACATTGATGCTCAGCAAGTCTCCAGGTTCGATGCGCAACTCCGAGAAATCCCTGGGAACGGTGACTGGGCCCGCACCTTGAGCCGTAGCCCCGGCCTTGTTGATGGAGGACGCCAGGCTTGTTCCGGAAAGCGGCAGTTGGGCGCTTGAACTTCCGCCCTCTGCCGCCTGGGCATTCCCTGGCGTAGTCATCATCGCCGGCTGCAACGCAACACCGAGCAGAAGCAGAAGGCAGCGGCTGAAAGTGATCCTACGTGTTGCCATAATAACTCTGCACATTGTAGCCATACACACTCCGATATTCTGTTGCGGACATATCCATTGCTTCAATCACCATGCCGAGAATATGAATGCGGTTCCGGGCAAGGGTCTGGACAAAGCGACGCAACGCCTTTCGAGAAGTTTGCCCCGCACGCAGCACACCGATGGTTCCATCGCAGTGAGTTGCCACGATAATTGCGTCGGCGACCGGTAAAGTGGGCGGGCTATCTACAAGCACAAGGTCAAACCGCTCCCGAGCGGCTTCAAGGAGCTTTCCGATTTCGCCCGATTCCAGAAGTTCCGCGGCGAGCGGGGATTGACGGCCAGCAGGCAATAGAATCAGATTCGGCTCCACGGGATGTGGCGCCAGCGCATCGTCAAACGATTTCAGGCCAACAAGAACATCCGCCAACCCATCTTCCCGCGAGGTACGGAAGAGGGTGTGCTGCCGGGGACGCCGAAGATCCGCGTCAATGATGAGCGTCTTCAGGCCGGTTGCCGCAAAGGCAAGCCCCAGGTTATAGACGGTGTAAGACTTGCCTTCTCCCGGCAAAGCACTGGTAATGGATAGAACCTTCAGCTTAAGCCCTACACCAGAGAGAGTCAGCCCGGACCGCAAGCTGCGGAACGATTCAGCCGTAGCGTTTTCCGGAGCCACCAGAAATGAACTCGATTCCGTGGCCAGGGGGCCTTCACGCGGTTTGGCTTCCATGCGGTGAAATGGAATCATGCCCAGTACCGGAAGATTCGACACTGCCTCCACCTGGAAGCTGTCCGCAAGCGTATCATCCTGGCTCTCCAACAGGTAGGCCAGGCCGACGCCCAATAGAAGACCGCCGAAAAAACCGATAACAATGGATAGAACAGGCTGCGGCATCCAAGGCTCGCCCGGAGGACGTGCGGGATCTGCGACAGTCACATTGGTGGCGCTGTTGCCGGCGTCGATGTTAGCGCCCTGCAGCCGGGCGTAGAGAATGTCGTATAGTTCGCGGCTGGAGCGTGCCTGCTCCAGCAGAACTCCCAGCTCCACGACGTCGTCATTCATCTTGCTGGTCACAAGCTTTTGCGCTTCGAAGGTGGACCGCAGCGCCTGTTCATTCTGCTGCGCAAGGACAAGATCGTTCTTTGCCCGCTGCTTGATCTTCACGGTTTCGTTTTGAATCTGTTCGTGAAGCGACTTCAATTGATTGGCAATGTCAGACAGATGAGGATTCTTGGGACCATACTTGGTCTCCGCGCTGGCATAAGCCAACCGTGCCGTCGCCTCCTGCCCCCGCAGCGCATTGAGGATATCCAGGCCATTGCCCTGGGAGATGACTGTTGAGTTGGAAAGGCCAGGAAGAGAACTGGAACCGAGCGAGGAGATCAGGTCAGGATTCTCCGTTGCCGCAAGGCGGTAAATTGCCTCGCGCCCCACGCGTATGGCCTCGGCCTGGGTCACTTCATCGTTGAGCGTGGTGAGGCGGTCCAGTTCCGGAATGCGCACAGGGCCACTCCCACCACCGCTGCCGCCACTGCTGCCGCCAAGTCCAGAAACAGACCCGCCCCCAAGTGTGGCCAGGCCCGGCATCGCGGCTGAAAGATGATGGCTGTGCTCGAACTCCGCTACTGCCTGCTGGGACTTGGCAACCTGGTCGGAAAGATCGCCCAACTGGGCAGAAAGCCACTGCGAAACTTCTTTCGAGGAATTGAAGTTTGAGCTGAGGAGATAAGATTTGTACTCGGCAACAATCTGGTTCGCAACTTTCGCGGCTTGAACTGGATCCTTATCTGTGTATGTAATGGCAATGAGGCGCGAATTCTGCACCTCTTTCACCTTCAAATGCCCTTCGAAAGCTCCAACCAGGCTTTCCCGTCGCTTGGCGGGCAGAGCGTCCGCACTTACAATCGGCCCCTCCTTCTTGCTGAACGAGTCAGGATTCTCAAGGCGGAGCATTCCCATCTTATTCATCACGGCCAGAGCGATTGAGTCGTCTTGTATGACCGCAATCTCGGTTTCGATCTTGGTTTTCAGCTCATCCGGGCCACCCCCCGCCAGCGAGGCGATGCTGGAGAGCATATCGGCTCCGCTGCTTTTTTCCTCGTTGAGTTCGATTGTGGCTGTGGCTCTGTATCTCGGATGGATAAAAATGCAAATGAAGATAGCCAGCGCCACGCAAAAAGCCGTACAACTGACTACAGTGACCCTTCGCTTCCAGGGAACAAGCGCGAGATCCTTGAGAGATACCTGATCTTCGGAATCAAAAAGGCGGCTGTTTTCGGCAAACCGGTCTCCGGGGCGGCCAGTTTGATTTTCATTCTCTTCGGTCAAATGAATTCCTCTTCTCCGGTCTTCGGCTGGCGTTTCATGGAATCGCGTCCAATTCCACTTGCGCGGGGACAGTGGGCACAACACAACCGCGCGGAACCCTGCATGAGTTGCCATCACCGGCAACTTATGCGCACAACTCCGCCATTCTCACTGGGGTTGGATAGTTTCCCACAGGACGTCCCCGCCAAAAAACGACGGTCGCTCCGCAGCCGGATCGCTCACAGGATAAAAGAATCGGCATTCGTGCTGCTCATCGTAACCCGCTTCATCAGCAGACCCAAGTGGCTCACGTTGAGACTAGCAACGGTCGATGTATCCGTCAACTTGTGAACGGGGGGAGACGCGCACGGCTGCGCCCGCCGGCAGACCGCCCGGACCGGGTTCACGCAGAGACTTCAGAACCGTTGTATCAACTGTGTTTTGTGCAGAATAAGGCCATCGATCATGCTCTGAAATCGAGTCACATGATTGCGCAGGGGGCGCGACCGATTTCCGCCTCATGCGCGGATTCTGCCTTCTGGACAGGACCTCGAGTACCAACTCTGGAAGAAGTTCCTTTATGGGCATCCGGGCAAAAATCTTCTGATTGCCGGCTGCCCCTCCTTCGCCGCGTCTTTGTTTCTCCGGCCAAGGTTGGACTCGCCCCGAATTTCGCAAAAACTGTGACCTCAGGCCCTCACCGCGTATCTTAATAATCATGAGCCAAGCAAAAGCAACTTTCGGAGCAGGCTGTTTCTGGGGAGTTGAGGCGGCCTTTGCGGCCATCCCCGGCGTCACGGCGACGGCCGCCGGCTATGAGGGCGGCTCGCTGGAGCGGCCCAGCTACAAGGACGTCTGCACCGACCGGACCGGCCACGCAGAGGTGGTCGAAGTGGACTTTGACCCCACCCAAGTCAGCTTCGAGCAGCTACTGGATGCTTTTTTTGCCCTCCACGACCCCACCACCCTCAACCGGCAGGGTCCGGATCGGGGTATGCAGTACCGCTCGGCCATCTTCTACCATTCGCCCGAGCAGGAGGCGCAGGCCCACGCCAAAATCGAGCAGCTCACCGCCGAAGGCCGCTTCAACCCCAAACCCATCGTCACCCAGGTTGAGCCCGCTCAAACCTTCTGGCGCGCCGAGGAATATCACCAGCGCTACCTGGAAAAGCGCGGCCAGGCAAGCTGCCACATCTAGGGAACAGTGGACAATGGGCAGTTGTGGGTTTTGAGGGAATAGGGAACAGGGAATAGGTGTGGAGTCTCAAGAGGTTGTTCCGATTCAGACCAGCGCGGGAAGCGGGTGTATTTAGATTGAGGCTAGCATGCGGACGGTGGAAGTTGTAGTCGTGCAGCCAAGCCGTGAG
>Ga0181529_10003327_pt1 | contig 18384 bp, 16 predicted proteins | sample PEATcosm2014_Bin_36_FD_119763 | JGI IMG/M metagenome (GOLD analysis project Ga0181529, IMG submission 119763) | Peatland microbial communities from MTU Mesocosm Facility, Houghton, MI, USA - PEATcosm2014_Bin10_30_metaG | ecosystem: Environmental > Terrestrial > Soil > Wetlands > Peat | place... | reverse complement strand
CTGGAGCCTCGCTCCCCAGGCCACCGCCGCGCGTTTCCTCACCCTGGCGCAGCTATTGGGCATGTTCTGGCTTGTGTGGGAGCTGTGTCCCCGGGCCGGCTCCGGGCTGCTCCTCATGCGGGCATACCTGGCTGGAGCGGCCGTCTCGTCGCTGTGGACGATGCTGCGCGCCGCACTTAACCAGCAGACCAATTATCGCCGTTTCGCGACCGCCGGATTCGACCCTAACGACCTGGGAGTCACGCTCGCCCTGGCGCTTCCCATAGCGCTCTACCTGAGCCATCGCGCGCGCGGCCCGGAAGCGGCGCTCGCGCGGGTGGCCGCGGCCCTGGCCATCGCCGCCATACTGCTGACGGCATCGCGGACTGCCTTGATCGCCGCCGGCGTGAGCTTCGTCTTCGTCCTGCCGGCGTTGCGCGAAGCGCGTCTCTCGCAACGCGCCTGGAGCCTCGCTCTGGCGGCTCTGTTGGTTCTGGGCGCGCTCCGGCTGGCGCCCAGCGCGTCCCGCGAGCGCCTGGCTACTCTGCCTGGAGAGATGGCACATGGGACCTTTCACGACCGCACGCCCATCTGGAAGGCCAGCCTGAAGGTGCTCAAACACCGCTGGCCCGCCGGGGTGGGCGCGGGCGCCTTCCCCGAAGCGGTGGTCCCGTGGCTGGGCCGATCGCCCGACCCCGCGCGGCCCTATACCGCCCACAACACGTTTCTCTCGGTGCTGGTGGAGACCGGCGCGCCGGGGTTTCTGTTGTTCGCGTCGCTCATCGCCACGCTCGCGCTGTATGCCTGGATGCTCGCTCCCGCCGCGCGCGCGCTGTGGTTCACGATGCTGGCCGTATGGGCCACGGGCGTCTCCACTTTGAGCTGGGAGACCCGCAAGCCCGCCTGGCTGATCTTTGCGCTGATCGCGGTGGCCTGGGCGCACGCCTGGGATGCACGGGAGATCGAGCCGTGATTCGCGTGCTCGAAGTGCTGGCGTCGCTGCGCCGGGCCGGCGCCGAGCGCGTGGCGGTTTCGCTGGCCCGCGGCCTGCCCCCGGAGCGTTTTCTTACGGGAGCGGTCTCGCTCTATGGGGTTTTCGAGGGCGGCTTCGAAGCTGTCCTCGAAGCCAGCGGCGTGCGCGTTTGGCACCTGGGGAAGCGGCATGGCTTCGATCCGCGCATGTGGCCGCGCCTGGCTGCCATCATCCGCAATTTTCGGCCGGACATCGTGCACACGCACTCCTACGTGATGCGGTATGCCTGGCCGGCCTGCGCGCTGGCCCGCCAGGGCCGCATCGTGCACAGCGTCCACAATCTCGCCGCACGAGAGGTAGACACGCTGGGCAGGGCCATTCATCGGCTGGCGTTTCGCGCGGGGGCCGTGCCGGTGGCCGTCTCGCCGCGGGTGGCGGACTCCTTCCGCGCAGTTTACGGCTTTGCGCCCGCGGCCACGATTCCCAACGGCGTGGACACGCAAGCGCTGTTTCGCCCGGACCTCCGCGAAGCCTGGAGGCGCGCTCACGGCTTTGCCCCGCACGACCTGCTGGTGGCCGCGGTGGCGCGCCTGGAGCCGCAGAAGAATCCCGCCGGAGCCATCGAGGCCTTCGCGCGCGGCCTGGGCGGCCACGCCTCCGCGCACCTGGTGTGGGCCGGTACGGGCAGCCTCCTGGATGCCGGCCGCCGAGCCGCCGCAGCCTCCGGGATCGAGCGGCGCGTGCATTTTCTGGGCGTGTGCGACGACGCTGAAATGGCCGGCTTGCTTTCGGCGTGCGACCTCTTCCTGCTGGCCTCCGCATGGGAAGGCTCTCCGGTTGCGATCATCGAGGCGATGGCGGCTCATTTGCCCGTGGTAGCCACCGCCGTGGGCGGGGTGCCCGAACTGGTGGAGCACGGCGTCACAGGCGTGCTGGCGCCACCCGGCGATATTCCGGCTCTGGCCGGTGCGTTGGCTGCCCTGGCCGGCGATCCCGCGCGTTGCCAATCCATGCGCTGCGCGGCGGCCGCGCGCGCCGCTGGTTTCGACAGTGCCCGCATGGTGGACGCCTACGCCGCCTTGTTCGAGAAGCTGTGCGGGGGGCCGCGGTGAGCGCTCGCGTCGTACTGCTGGTTACGGGGCTGTCACCGGGCGGTGCGGAGACGCAGGTGCTCCACCTGGCGCGCGAGCTCCGCGGACGAGGTTGGGAGGTCTCTGTTGTTTCGCTTATGGGCAAGCTAAAGCATGAACCAGGTGGGGCATGCTTTAGCTTGCCCATCTGCTCGCTCGAGATGCGCCCCGGAGTGCCGGATCCGCGGGCGATGGCGCGCATGGCGATCCTGCTGAACCGCCTGCGCCCGCACATCCTCCACAGCCATCTCTTTCATGCCAATCTGGCGGTGCGCATGGCACGGCTGTGGTGCCCGGCGCCGGTGGTCGTCTCGAGCCTCCACAGCATGGCCGAGAGCGGCCGCGCCTCCCAGCGCATCTGGCTGCGCGATTTGGCCTATCGCGTCACCGATCCGCTGGCCGATTGCACCACCGCCGTCAGCCAGGCCGCCGGCGAGCGCCACGCCGCCGCCCGAGCCGTGCCCCGAAGCAAGCTGCGGATTATCCCCAATGGCGTCGATACCGCGGCGTTCCGGCCCGCCCCCGAGCGGCGCGCGCGAGCCCGCGAGCGGCTCGGCCTCGAGGGCGTTTTCGTGTGGCTGGCGGCCGGCCGCCTGATGTGGAAGAAAGACTTCGCCACGCTGTTGCGCGCTTGTGCCGCGCTCCGCGGCTCGGTTTTACTGATCGCCGGCGAGGGACCCCAGGAAGAAGAGTTGCGGCGGCTGGCCCGCGATCTCGCGGTGGATGCGCGTTTCCTGGGGCATGTCGCCGAGATGCCCGAGCTGATGAACGCTGCCGATGCCCTGGCGCTCTCCTCCGTGGTCGAAGGCCTGCCCATGGTACTGCTCGAAGCCGCCGCCAGCGGGCTTCCGGCCGTGGCCACCGATTGCGGAGGCGTCGGCGAAATCGTGCGCGATGGCGAGACCGGCTTCCTCGTTCCGCCGCGCGACCCGGCCGCCATGGCCGCCGCCATGTCCAAACTGGTCGCGCTCCGGCCGGCGGGACGCGAGGCAATGTCACGCGCCGCCCGCGAGCATGCCGCGCGCTTCGATCTGGCCGCCATCGCCTCGCAATGGGAAAGCCTTTACCGCGAACTGCTGGAGCGCGCGAGATGGACGTGACCAACCGGTTCGTGCTGGACTTCGCCTGCCGGTACGCGGCCGCCCGCCCCGGGGCTGCGATCCTCGATTTCGGCTGCGGCGCGGGCCGGTTGGTGCACGCGGGGATCGAGGCCGGCCTCGCGATCCGCGGAGCCGATGTCTACTACGCAGGCGCCAGCGATCGCGCCGAAGCCCAGGCCGCGGGACTTCTGGGCACGGCCATCGTCGAGATGTGCGGCGGCCGGCTTCCCTTCGCGGATGCTTCCTTCGACCTGGTGGTGAGCAACCAGGTAATGGAGCACGTCGCGGATTTGGATGGCACGCTGCGCGAAATCGACCGCGTGCTCAAGCCCGGCGGTTTGCTGCTCAGCCTGTTCCCCGCGCGAGACGTGTGGCGCGAGGGGCACATCGGCATCCCTTTCGCCCACCGGTTTCCGCGCGGCTCCCGCCTGCGGTTCGGCTATACCTGGGCCCTGCGCGCGCTCGGGTTGGGCACCTGGAAACAGCAGGCCCCCAATTCCTGCCAGTGGGCCCGCGATAAGCTGGCATGGATTGACGCCCACACGCATTACCGCTCCCGCACCGAGATCTTCAGCGCTTTCGGACGCTATTTCCACAGCGAGCTTCGGGAAGCCGAGTACATCCGCTATCGCCTGGCAGACGTGCCCTGGCGCGCCCCGCTGGCGAGGTTGCTCGATTTGCCCGGCGCAGGCGCCGCGACATCCGCGATCTTTCGCAAGCTGGCCTTCCTGGTGATCGTTTCGCGGAAGGACGCCTCGTGAGGATCGCCTACGTCATCACACGCGCCGACGCGGTGGGCGGCGCCAGCGTGCACGTTCTGGAAATGGCGCGTTTCATGAGCGAGCGCGGCCACCAGGCGATGGTCTTCATCGGTGGCACCGGGCCGGTTGCCAAGCGACTGGAGCGGGCCGGCGTTCCGTTCCATCCCTTGCGTTTTCTGGGCCGCGCCATCCGGCCGGTTGCCGATCTGCGCGCCTTGGTGGAACTGACCGCGGCGCTGCGCGATTTCCGGCCCACCCTGGTCTCGACGCACACCGCCAAGGCCGGTTGGATCGGCCGCGCCGCCTGCGCGCGCCTGGGACTGGCGGCCATCCACACACCCCACGGATGGCCCATGGGCGGACGCATGCCGGGTCCGGGAACGCTTCTGTTCCGAATGGCCGAGCGCACGGCCGCGCCGTGGGCCCGCGCCATCGTCTGCGTATGCGAACACGAGCGGCAACTGGCGTTTGCCCAGGGACTGGCGCGACCCGATCGGCTCCTGGTGATTCCCAACGGCGTGCGCGACGTGCCCGAAGCGCTGCGGGCTTCGCCAACCGGAAGCCCCGTGCGCGTTGTTTCGGTGGCGCGCTTCGAACCGCCCAAGGACCATGCCACCCTGCTCGAAGCGCTGGCCCTCCTGCGCGGCCTCGAGTGGCAACTGGATCTGGTGGGCGACGGGCCAGGCGAACCCGCCGCGCGGGCACGCGCCGCGCGGTTGTGCATCTCCGGACGGGTCCGCTTTCTGGGCGCCCAGGAGGACGTTGCGGCCGTACTCGCGCGCGCCCACATTTTCGCGCTGGCGTCGCGATCCGAGGCCTTGCCGCGCAGCATGCTGGAGGCCATGTGCGCGGGCCTTCCGGTGGTGGCTTCCGCAGTCGGAGGGATTCCCGAAGCGATCGACGATGGCACAAACGGCCGCTTGGTTCCTCCAGGGGATGCGGATGCCCTTGCCGGCGCGCTTGCTGAGTTGATCGGGGATGCCTGTCGCAGAATGCGGCTGGGCGCGGCGGCGCGGGTTACCTATGAAAACAGATTCCGCCTCGCGCGGATGGCGGAGAAGACGGCTGCGCTCTACGAGGCGGTTTCCGGAAGCTATTGATCGTCCGCTCCAAAGCGATACCGCAGTACCACTTCGCCCGGCACGTTCTGGCCATCCGCGCGCGCCGGAGTGAATTCGGAACGCCGCGAAGCGTACAACGCCAGGTCGGCCAGCGCAGGGTCCTTGTCCTTCGATACCACCTCGACGTCCTGTACCTCGCCGGTGGCCGCCACCAGCACGCGAACATCGATATCCACGGCGCTCGAAATCCGCTGGCGCACATCCGGAGGCACCAGGGGCGTGGGGTCGTTGAGCGGCGCGGGCGGTACCTCGGCGGAGTGCTTGAAGAGCCTCGCGAATGCGCGCGCCACGCGGGAATGGGAAGCGCGCACCACGGTCACGCGGCAAAAGGGATCGCCGGCGGAGTCGCCGGAAAGCGGCACACCGCCAGAGACCGGCAGATCGCCGGAAACCGATGGAGGCGGATCGGCCGAGGGAGGTTCCGGCAGGAGGCGCAAAGCGGGACGAGAAGCCGTCGCGGCGTATGCCAATTTACGGTGCTGCGCCGCTCGCTGGGACGACCCTTTGGAGTGTGCGCGCGCCCATCTTGCCGCGGCGGAGACCTTAGGCGGAGCGGGCGCCGGAACGGACATGGTGGCTACGGGCGGCTCCAGCGAAGCCACATCTTCCGGTGCGGGCGCCGGTGGCGCCGAGGCCGTTGGCTCGGTCGCCGGTGGCGCCGCCGGCAAGCTATACGAAGTGTCCGCGGTGCTGTCGCGTGCCGCGCTGGAAGCCAAATCCGGCTCCGGCGCGGGAACCGGCGGAGTGGTGCGGCTGAGGACGCCCGAAACCAGCGCCGCGGCCATTACCACCCCTGCCGCCGCCCATTTCAACGCTCCCCGCGTTCTGGCCGTCACGCGGCGAGGCGAGGCCGCCGCGGGGGCCGGCGCATGCTCAAGCGCCGCGGCGGCCGGGATCACACGAGCCGGCACTGCACTGGCCGGTACGGGATTGGGCCGAGGCGAACTGGCCGGCCGCGTCTTCTCCGGAGCCGGCTTCGGTGAATCCACAGGCTCTGGCGTGGGCGCCGCTGTTCGAACAGGCTCGTTCACCTCGCCGCGGGCCACCAGCATCTGCTTGCTCAGCGGAAACTCCAGCGACGGGGTAGCGGTGCGGATCTTGCCGCCCTCCCACATCAGGAATCCAGCCATGGGCGGCCCGCCGGAGCGCGGCCGGATCAGCAGGAACACGTTCGAGGCCTTCGCAAAATAGGTGGAGAAAAGCGCCACGTCCTCGACCTCGATGCCGGGCTCCCTGCGGGTGTGGCTGCGATAGAAACCGACCACGCTAAGCTGCGGCCGGCGCTTGGCCAGGCGTGGCTCCAGAGCCTTCCGGTCCGGCTCGGAGAGCAGCAGCGAAGGACCGGCTGCGTGCTCGCTCTCGATGGGCTCGAACTCCGTGACTTCCACGACGGTTTGGCCGCGCGAACTCCGGCTCCGGCCCAGCAGCAGTCCGCCCACTTCCATGCCGCGCCAAGAATTAGACCGGTAGCCCTCGTCGACCACAGCCGCCAGGCGATCGACGATATCCACGTTCACGAGTACGCTAACGGGCTTGCCGGCAACTTGCCAGAGATAAACCGGGGAATTCGAGGATTCCTGCATAATGGACCCCACCCAGGAGGCGTTGTATTGATTTTACGACGGTTGCGAGCAGAGTCTCGACTTTTACGGCCGTGGTTCTGTGAGGCTTTATACGAGGGATGTGTCCGCTTCGCCGCGTATGTGAAAATGGTACCTGGTGATCGTACTAGACGGCATTTACTATGCGGCCGCTCTGACCGGCGCCGGCTTTCTGGTCTGGTGGCTGGCAGGCCCGTGGTTCGCCGCGCCGCTTTGGATTTTGTCGCTATTCTGTCTGTATTTCTTTCGCGACCCCGAGCGCGCCATCCCTGCCGGCCCGGTAGCCGTCTCACCCGCCGATGGCAAAGTGGTGGCCGTGAAATCCGAAGGCCCCGCGCTCAGCCGCGTCAGCGTCTTCCTGAATATCTTCGACGTTCACGTCAACCGGTCGCCCATCGGCGGGGTGATCGGCGATGTGAAATACCAGCCGGGCGCCTTCCACGTGGCCAACCGGGAGGTATGTTCCACGGGAAACGAGCAGAACGTGGTGACCGTCGAGGGGGAAGACACCACCGTGGTTTTCAAGCAGATCGCCGGGCTGATCGCGCGGCGCATTGTATTTCATAAGAAGACCGGCGAACGCGTGGCGACCGGCGAACGCGTGGGGCTGATCAAGTTCGGGTCGCGCGTGGACGTGCTGCTCGGCCCCGAGTGGGAGATCGTGGTCCGGCCCGGCGAGCGCGTGGCCGCCGGATCGAGCGTGATTGCCCGCCGCCGCGGTCAGGAATGTCTCCATGGGGCTTAAAGAACGGCTGGCCGACCCGCGCTCGCCGGATCATCGCCCGCGCCGCGCCGCCTATGCCTTGCCGACCCTGTTTACGGCCGGCAACATTTTTCTCGGCTACATCTCCATTTTGCGATCCTTCCGGGGAGCCATTCTGGCCGCCGCCGGCGGGGCTGCCGCGGCCGCGGCGGCCGACCAGTTCTCCTTCGCCGCACGGGCCATCGGCGCGGCTTTCGTGCTGGACGGACTGGACGGCCGGATCGCGCGCATGACCAATACCACCAGCGAGTTTGGCCGCGAGATGGATTCCCTCGCCGATGTCATCAGCTTCGGCATGGCGCCCGCCGTGCTGGCCTTCGCCTGGGGCGTGCAGTTCATCGATCATGGCATCGCCGAGAGTTTTCGCAACCAGATCCACAATGCCGGGTACTTCATCGCGTTCCTTTTCCTGATCTGTGGCGCCGCCCGCCTGGCGCGCTTCAATATTCAGAAGAACCCCATCCCCAAGAACCCCGGCCGGCCGGATCGCAAGTATTTCGTGGGGTTGCCCATTCCCGCGGCTGCCGGCATGATAGCCGCGGTGGTGATCGCGTGCGATGGAGAGCCGCTGGGCTGGTGGGTATATTCAGTGGCGTGGCTGGCCCTGCTGGCCTTGCTCGGATTTCTCATGGTGAGCACCTGGCGCTACAACAGCTTCAAGGGCATCAGCTTTTCGAAGCCCTATACCACGCTGCTGGTAGTCTTGGCGGCCGGGTTCATCTATCTCATCTGGAACTACGCGCAGCCCGTGCTGGTTATTCTGGCCTCGGCATACGTGGCCAGCGGCGTGGTCACCCGCGTGGCCGGATCGATTCGCAGGCGCATCAGACAGGCGCGCGCGCAACGCGCCGCGGAGCGCCCGATTGGCTAAGCGGCCGGTCGTGGCACTGGTGGGCGGCGAATCGCTGCTGGGCCGCGAAATCCGCGACCTCGTGGGCGGGACCGGCGGCGGATTCGAGCTCCGGCTTCTGGCCGGTGACGAGGTGCCGTCCGGCACCTTGACTCGCGTGGGCGATGAGCCCTCTTTCGTTACCGCCCTGAGCGCCGAAAGCCTCGAAGATGCCTGCGCCATCATTCTGGCCGGCTCCGCGGAATCCAGCCGTCAGGCTCTAGAACTGGCCGCCGCCGAAACGGGCGCCGCCATCATCGACCTCGCTGGCGCCGCCGAGGAGCTGCCGGATGCCCGCTTGCGCGCCCCTCTCGCCGAGCCGGAAGACCAACTCCTGGACGACTCCACGCGCATTCACGTCATCGCCCATCCGGCGGCTATCGCCTTGGCCCTCTTCCTCCGCCGGCTGCACAACCTCGCTCCCATCCGCCGTTCTGTCATCCAGATTCTCGCCCCGGCCAGCGAACACGGCAAGGGCGGCGTGGAGGAACTGCAGCAGCAGACCATCAGCCTGTTTTCGTTCAAGAACATCCCGAGGGCCGTTTTCGACACGCAACTCGCCTTCAACCTGCTGGTTCGCTACGGGGAACAGGCTCCTGCGGCGCTGGAGGAAGCCGAATTGCGCATCGAGCATCACCTGGCCACTCTGCTGGCCCTGGCCGGAGATGGCGAGGGCGTTCCCATGCCGTCTCTGCGCCTGATCCAGGCGCCGGTCTTTCACGGCTACAGCTTTTCCGCCTGGGTGGAGTTCGAAGAGGCGCCCGAAATGGAAGTGCTGGAGGGCGCCCTGGTGGCCGGTTCCATAGAGGTTCGCGGACCGGATGTGGAGGCGCCCACCAACGTCGGCCAGGCCGGGCAGGCGGGAATTGCCCTGGGCGGCATCGAGCCGGACCGCAACAGCGCGGAGGCCTGCTGGTTCTGGATAGTAGCCGATAATCTCCGGCTGGCAGCCGAAAACGCCGTGGCCGTGGCGCGGCAAATCGTATGAAGAAACTGCTTTTCGCACTGGCACTGGCGGGCGCCGGCTGCGGCTACCACGTGGGCGGCCACAGCGAGGTGATTCCCAAAGACGTCAAAACCATCGCTATCCCCGCTTTCAGCACGGTCACCACGCAATACCGCCTGGCCCGCCTGCTGCCCGCCGACCTGACGCGCGAGTTCATCTCGCGCACGCGCTATACCATCGTGGCGGACCCTGCCGGGGCCGATCTCGTGCTCAACGGCGTGCTGGCCAACTACGGCGCGTATGGAACCACTTCCGATCCAGTCACCGGCCGCGCCACCAGCGGGCAAGTGGTCGTCACCTTGAACCTGACATTGACCGACCGGCGCAGCGGCAAAGCGCTGTACACCCAGAAGGGCCTCGAGTTTCGCGAGCGCTACGAGATCTCGACCAATCCGCAAAACTACTTCGATGAGACCGCCACTGCCGTCGCGCGAGTCAGCCAGAACGTCGCCCGCAAGGTGGTCACCGATATCCTGGAGGCGTTCTAGCGGCACCATCGGGCCGTCGCCATGACCCCCGCCCAGCTACTCTCGCGAATTCAAAAAGGCGCCGCGCCCGCGGCCGTGCTGCTCCTGGGACCGGATGCCTATGAGCGCCTCCGGCTCAAGCAAGCCTTGCTGTCCACCGTGCCCGAAGACGCCGTGGCCCGGCACGACCTGGGGCAGGTGGAACTGGCCGCTGTCATCGACGACGCCCGCGCGCTCTCCCTCTTCGCCGCCGAGCGGCTCATCTGGGTGGCCAACGCCGAAGCCGCCCTGCCGCGCGGCCGCTCCGAGGAGGAAGGCGAGGGCGAAACCCCGGCGGGAAGCGCTTCCGACGCCGCGCTGCTGGCCGCCTACTTGAAGAGTCCCACCCCCGGAGTGCTGCTGGTTTTCGAGGCTATCCGGTTCGATTTCGAAGGCGACGACAAGCGCAAGCAGGACCGCGTGCGCAAGTTCTACGGAGCCATCCCCGACGTGATCGAGCTGCGCCGCTACGCGGCCCACGAGGCCCGCCAGGAGGCCGAAGCGCTGGTCCGCCGCGCCGGTTTTCAACTGGATCCCGCCGCCCTGGATCTGCTGGTGGAAGCTCTCGGCGCCGATATGGCGCGCATCGCCACCGAGATCGAGAAGTTGGGCCTGTTTGCCGGCAGCCGCACGGTGGGACCCGAGGATATCGCCGCGCTGGTCCCGGATGCCCGCGCCACCACCATCTTCGCCCTGGTGAACGCGCTGGGCCGCCGCGATCGCGCCCGCGCGCTGGAGATCCTCGATACCCTGACCCGCGAAGGCGAATACCTGCCGCTCGCGCTGGCCTTCCTCTCGACGCAATTCCGCATGGCCCTGGTGGCCCGCGAGGCGGGCCTCAAGAGTTCACAGCAGATTCAGGCGCACTTTACGCGCCAGGGAATGCCTATGTGGGGATCCCGCGCGGACCAGGTCCTGCAGACCGTGGGCCGTTTCGCCGGCCCGCAGCTCGAGCGCGCGTTGAAGCTGATTTCAAAGGCGGACAGAGGACTGCGCGATGCGCGTCCCGACGACCGCATCGTGATGGAGCAGTTTGTCCTGGAACTGACGGACCGGTAAGCGGCGGTTATCCCGCCAGCGCCTTCACCCGCACGTGCAGCTTGGATTTATACCGCGCCGCCGTGTTCTTCTTGATGATGCCCTTCCGGGCCGATCGATCGATGACCGAGAAGGTTTGGGGAAGGAGATCCGCGGCCACCTTGGCGTCCTTGCTTTGAATGGCGCGGCGCATGGCGCGAATCTGGTGGCGCAGCCGGGAGGCGTTCTTCCGGTTGAAATCTGTGCGGCGTTGTTCCTGGCGTACGCGCTTGAGCGCGGAATAAGTATTGGCCATCTTGGCTAAATCAAATCCTTCGAGAGCTTTGAGTTCCAGGATACCGCACCGGCTGCGGCCCCGGCAACCGGACCGCCGATGCTCTACTAGCCGGGGGATGCGGGCCGGCGCGGTACCCGGCGGATCGCAAGCCAGCCGTTCACAAGCCCCATCGTATTGATTTCATTCCTTTTCCCTATGTCTCCCGGCCCTGCCGCAGTTAGTTAGCTCCGCAAGGCAAACGGAGGTTAATCGGCTATTGTTGTCCAACTAGGATCTGGTAAACATTGCGGCGCGGGTGGTAGCTATAGAGCGTGAGTAGGCCCAGTCCTGTCGAGATCATCCGTGGCGGTCTGCCTTCCAGGCATCGCGCGTCCCCTGTGCTGGGGGACTCCGTTTACCGCGGGGCATTCGGCGAGATTGCCGAAGACGGCTCGGCAGCAAGGTGCACACGATGAAAGTAGTCATTTTGTGTGGTGGACTTGGTACTCGCTTGCGCGAGGAGACCGAGTTCCGCCCTAAACCGATGGTGGAGGTCGGCGGAAGGCCGATTCTCTGGCACATCATGAAGATGTACGCCCATCACGGCTTCCGTGATTTTGTGATCTGCCTGGGATATCGCGGCAGCTCGATCAAAGAGTACTTTCTGAATTACGAGGCAATGAGCAATGATTTCACCGTCTGCCTCGGAAACAAATCTCAAATCCATTACCACGGAGCCCATCAGGAGCAGGATTTTCGAGTGACGCTGGCGGAAACCGGCCACGAATCCATGACCGGGGGACGGCTCCGGCGCGTGCGGAAGTATCTCAATGACGAGACCTTCATGCTCACGTACGGTGATGGGGTAAGCGACCTTAACATCGCCGAACTGGCGGCCTTTCACAAGTTTCATGGCGGTCTTGCAACGGTGACGACGGTCCGGCCGGTTTCGCGGTTCGGGTTGGTGAGCCTGGACCCGGGCAGCCGCGTGGTGGACTTCGCGGAGAAGCCGCGGGGCGAAGGTTGGGCGAGTGCGGGCTTCTTTGTCTTTGAGCCGGGTATCTTCGATTATCTCGACAGCGACGATTGCGTTCTCGAGCGCGAACCCTTGGAGCGGCTGGCGAAAGAGGGCCAACTAATGGCCTACAAGCACGAAGGGTTTTTCTATGCCATGGATACGTTCCGGGAGTATTCCCATCTAAACGAGCTTTGGAACCGCAAAGCCGCCCCATGGAAGGTCTGGGAGGATACGCAGACCGTCGCAGCACCTACGCCTCTGCGTGATTTGCACTCTGGCGGTATCCCCGCGCGGAACCTGCCACTGCCGTTCGACCGGGAGGTACGGCGATGAAGCTGCTGATTGCTGGGAACATGGGCTACATCGGACCGGTTGTCGTGCATCACATCCGGTCGTTGTACCCGGCTGTAACTATCGTCGGTGTCGACACGGGATTCTTTGCCGGGTGTCTGCTCGATCCATTGGTTTTCCCGGAATCCAGTGTTAATCTGCAATATTTTGCCGACATCCGGTCGATGCCGGATAGTGCCCTGGAAGGCGTCGACGCAGTCGTCGATTTGGCGGCGCTATCGAATGACCCACTCGGCAACCGATTCAGCGAACTGACGCTCGATGTGAACTTTCGAGCCGCAGTCAACCTGGCGAGGCGCGCGAAAGCCGCCGGCGCCAGGACTTTCGTTTTTGCCTCCTCGTGCAGCGTCTACGGGCTCGCCGCGGATGGTGCGCGGACGGAGGAGTCCCCGGTAAACCCGCTCACAACTTACGCTAAATCCAAGGTGGCGGCTGAAGCGGCGCTCGCCGAAATTGCAGGCCCCGATTTCCTCGTCACCTGTCTTCGGTTCGCAACCGCGTGCGGAGCGAGTCCCCGCCTGCGGCTCGATCTTGTGCTGAACGATTTCGTCGCGAGCGCGGTTACCTCCAGGGAGATCCGGATACTCAGCGACGGCACACCCTGGCGGCCGCTCATCGCGGTGCGCGACATGGCTCGGGCAATCGAGTGGGCCGCTCTATCGCGAGACGCATCCGCGGGACGGCACGTTGTTGTGAATGTGGGCAGCGACGACTGGAACTGGCAGATCAGGGACTTAGCAGAGGCCGTTGCAAGCGTAGTGCCGGGCACTTCCGTCCGCATCGCGCTCGACGGGCAGCCGGATGCACGCTCCTACCGCGTTGACTTCGGACTCTTTCGGGCCCTGGCACCCCGCCACCAGCCGACATCTTCGCTCGTCGACACCGTTACCGAGCTCAAGGACGCCCTCGAGTCCGTGGGATTCCAAGACGCCGATTTCCGAAGGTCCCGGTTTAGTCGCCTCCACGTACTGACTGCACTGTTCGAGAACGATACGGCGGCGCCGCGATTCGACAAGGTCGCGGCTTGAGCCTTGAAAGAGAGAAGACGTGCAAGCTCACGAACTGAAGACACACATTCTCGAAGAGGTCAGAGAGTACCACAGGCTAGCCTTCTCTAACGGGCAGTTCGTGCCAGGGCTATCTCGTGTCCCTTATGCCGGACGGGTTTTCGACGCCGAGGAACTCGTTACACTTACCGAATCCTGCTTGGACTTCTGGCTGACCAGCGGGCGCTTCGCGGCGCAGTTTGAGCGAGAATTCGGGCGCCTCTCCGGCCGCCGCCATGCCCTCCTGGTGAACTCGGGGTCATCGGCCAATCTGGTCGCCATTTCCGCGCTCACCTCGCCGAAGCTTGGCAGCCGGCAACTCCGCCCAGGGGACGAGGTTATCACCGTCGCAGCGGGCTTTCCGACCACGCTCAATCCCATTCTCCAAAACCAGCTTAGGCCCGTCTTCGTCGATGTGACGCTCCCTACTTACAACATCGACGTGCGACAGCTCGAATCCGCGTTGTCGGACCGAACCCGAGCCATTTTCTTGGCACACACGCTCGGCAACCCGTTCGATCTCGACGCGGTGACGAAGTTCGCCGAACAGCACGGTTTGTGGCTGGTCGAGGATTGCTGCGATGCCATCGGCAGCGTCTATCGCGGCCGTCCCGTCGGCACGTTTGGCCACTTGAGCACGGCCAGTTTCTACCCGGCCCACCACATCACCATGGGCGAGGGAGGCTGCGTCCTGGTGGACGACCCCTTGTTGAAGACCATTGCGGAGTCATTCCGCGACTGGGGCCGCGACTGTTGGTGCCAACCAGGCAAAGACGGTACTTGCGGTAAGCGCTTCACCCGGAAGCTCGGTGATCTTCCCTGCGGTTACGACCATAAGTTCACCTACTCCCACATTGGTTACAATCTCAAAGTCACGGACATGCAGGCCGCCGTGGGCGTCGCCCAGTTGGCGAAGCTCCCCATGTTCGTTGAGGCGCGCCGCCGCAATTTCGCGGCACTTCGCGAGGGCCTGCGGGATTTAGAAGAGTTCTTCATCCTGCCGGAACCGACATATCAGTCCCAACCCAGCTGGTTCGGGTTCCCCTTGTGCGTGCGGCCAACGGCACCGTTCACGCGCGACGAGATCGTGGCGTCCCTGGAAGAGGCCAAGATAGCAACACGTATGCTGTTTGCCGGGAACCTGGTGCGCCAGCCAGCCTATCAGGGCGCCGACTACCGCGTCGCCGGCGATCTTGCGAACACGGATCTGGTAATGACCAACGTCTTCTGGATCGGCGTTTATCCGGGACTCACGGGCGACATGATCGACTATGTCGTCGAAACCATCCGGTGCAATGCTTCCCGGCTCGCGGACAGGAGTGCGGCATGCGTCCTGTGAAAACACTTCTAAAATGACTAACCCGCTCGCCCACGACCTGGATCACGTGCTGGCCCATTCGCAAGGGGTGTGGGAAGAACTTGCCGGCGCGCGGGTCTTTGTAACGGGCGGGACCGGGTTTTTCGGATGCTGGCTCTTGGAGAGCTTTGCCTGGGCCTGCGACCATCTGCAACTGGACGCCAGCATGACCGTGCTCACCCGGTCGCGGGCTGCGTTTCAGGCTAAGGCCCCACACCTGGCTTCCCATCCGGGCATCCGGCTGGTGGAAGGCGATGTGCGTTCCTTCGAGTTTCCGGAGGGCGGCTTCTCGCATGTAATTCACGCGGCCACCGAGGCGAGCGCCGCGTTGAATCGCGAGGATCCGCTGGCGATGCTGGACACGATCGTCGAAGGCACGCGGCGGGTGCTGGATTTTTCCGTAAACTGTGGCGCGCGCGCGTTCCTGCTGACCAGTTCGGGGGCCGTCTATGGCAGACAGCCCTCCTCGCTCTCGCACGTTCCCGAGTCCTATGCGGGCACGCCGGACACGATGAATCCCCAATCCGCATATGCCGAAGGGAAGAGGGTGGCAGAGCTGTTGTGCGCGATCTATGCGGGCAAGCACGACCTGAAAACCAAGATCGCGCGCTGCTTCGCATTCACCGGACCCTATCTTCCGCTGGACGCGCACTTCGCCGCCGGAAATTTCATCCAGGACCAACTGCGAGGCGGACCGATTCAGGTGAATGGCGATGGGTCGCCGCTGCGCTCTTATCTGTATGCCGCGGACCTGGCGATCTGGCTGTGGACGATTCTTGTCAAGGGGCAATCGTGCCGGCCGTACAACGTCGGTTCGGATCGGGATGTGGCAATTTGGGAGTTGGCCGCCGCGGTGGGCTCTCTCGGGCCGGGAACCGCCGTGCAGATCGCCATAAAACCGGCGCCTGGCGCGCCCGTCGAGCGTTACGTGCCGGATGTCGCTCGAGCCCGAACAGAGTTGAATCTGGCACAATCTGTCTCCCTGGTGGAGGGCGTTCGCCGCACGTCAGAGTGGGCTGGCGGAAAGGCGCGGGCATGAACAAGGTTGCCGTCCGTGCGTGCCCGGTCTGCGAGAATCGCGTGACGGAGGCGCTCCATTCGCAGAAGTTCATTCTGCATGAAGGCCATCCTCTGGCCAACGGTTACGACGTGGTGGCTTGTACGGTGTGCGGCATGGTGTACGCCGACACGGGGTCGCCACAAAGCGCTTACGATGCGCTCTATCACGACGCTTGCAAATACCAGGACACCAGAACGTCGACCGGTGGGGGCGAGTCCGCCTGGGATGCCGAGCGCCTGGCTGAAACCGCGCGAACGATTTCCTCGATTGCGGAAGAAAGAACCAGGCGCATCCTCGATATCGGTTGCGCAAATGGCGGGCTGCTGGAAGCCCTTCGAGCACTTGGTTATGTCAACCTCGCGGGCATCGATCCCGCGCCGGCATGTGTCGCGAATACCCGGGATCGGGGCCTCGAAGCGCATGTGGGCTCGCTCTCCGCGATCCCGGAGGGAATTGAACCGTTCGACATCGTGATTTTGAGTCACGTCCTGGAGCACGTTCGGGATCTGCATTCCGCCCTGGCCGGCGTGCGACGGCTTCTCCAGGAAGGCTCGCGCGTGTATATCGAGGTCCCAGACGCAACTCGCTACTGGGAATTCGTGAACGCGCCATTCCAGGATTTCAACACCGAGCACATCAACCATTTTTCAGGGATTTGCCTCGACAATCTGACTCGGCAACATGGCCTGACAGCTACGGGTCCCTGCGTGGCAAAGGCGGTGAAGTCGTCAGTGGATACGTTGTACCCGGCAGTATTCGCGGTTTACAGATACGGGAACGCGACCGCGGGACCGTTTACGAAGGATGATTCGCTGAAGGATCGAATCCTGCGCTACGCCGCGATTTCTTCGGATTTGATGCGGTCAATGAACGATCACCTGCTTCAGGAACTCACCCACTGTCCGGAAGTCGCCTTGTGGGGCACGGGCCAACTGGCTATGAAGCTTTTGAACGAAGAGCCGCTCCGCACAGCGAACATCCGGGCCTGCGTCGACGGCAATCCGGTGAATCAAGGAAAGCAATTCAGGGGTATACCAATTCTGGCGCCGGGGGAACTTAGGGGAATCGAGTGCCCGATCGTCATCACCACGACTTTGCATGAAACCGAGATCCGGCGCGATATCCGCAGACTGGGAATTCCCAATCGGCTGGTTTCTCTCAGAGTGCAGGGGCCGGTCTCGGGAGCGGCGTTGTGATCAGACTCGCCGATTACGTCATGCGGAGTCTGGCCGACTGGGGCGTGCGCCATATTTTTCTGGTGACCGGCGGTGGCGCCATGCACCTGAACGACGCCATGGGCCGCGAAGGCCGCATCCGGTATATCTGCCACCACCATGAGCAGGCGGCGGCGATGGCCGCGGAAGGCTACTCCCGGGTAACCGGAAAACCCGGCGTCGTCAGCGTGACTACGGGACCTGGCGGGGTGAATGCCCTGAATGGCGTTTTCGGCGCCTGGACCGACTCCGTCCCGATGCTGGTGATCTCGGGACAGGTCAAGCGGGCGACTTGCATGGCCTCCCTGCAGATTAACGGGTTGCGTCAACTGGGAGACCAGGAAATCGATATTGTCCGGATGGTCCAGGGAATTACGAAATATGCCGTGATGGTGAACGATCCGGAGAAGATCCGTTATCACCTGGAAAGGGCCTTCCACCTTGCCCAGTCGGGACGCCCAGGGCCATGCTGGCTGGACATCCCGATCGACGTTCAGTCCTCCATGATCGACGAGGACATGCTGCAAGGGTATGATGCCGGCGAAGACGACCTGCGATGGGACGCCGAACAGCTCTCGGCCGAATGCCGGCAGGTCATCGATCGCATTCGCTCCTCGGCGAGGCCGGCGATTCTCGCCGGTACCGGCGTACGCGCAGCCGGCGCCCTGGAAGAATTCGAGCGTGTCATCCACAGGCTGCGGATTCCTGTGACGACGGCCTGGACACACGATCTGATCCGCAGCGACGATGAACTATTCTGCGGGCGCCCCGGCACCATCGGCGAACGAGCGGGCAACTTCACCGTCCAAAACTCCGACACGCTGCTGACTCTGGGTTCCCGCCTGAATATCCGCCAGGTCAGCTACAACTGGAACGCGTTCGCGCGGAACGCTTATAAGATCCAGGTCGACATCGACTCGGCCGAGTTGCAGAAGCCCACGGTTCGCGCCGATCTCCCGGTCCAGTGCGACCTCAAACTCTTCCTCGCGGAGTTGGCCCGCCAGTTGGGCGAGTCCTGGTACACGCCCGCGCCGGCGCACGCGGAGTGGCTGAACTGGTGCCGCGGACTCCGCGGCAAGTATCCGGTGGTGCTCCCCAAGCACCGCCAGGCGGGGCCACGAGTCAATCCCTATTGGTTCGCAGAGCAGCTCTGGGCAAGCCTGGCGGACGATGACGTGGTCGTTTGCGGCAACGCCACGGCTTGCATAGTCACTT
>Ga0181529_10003324_pt1 | contig 18394 bp, 20 predicted proteins | sample PEATcosm2014_Bin_36_FD_119763 | JGI IMG/M metagenome (GOLD analysis project Ga0181529, IMG submission 119763) | Peatland microbial communities from MTU Mesocosm Facility, Houghton, MI, USA - PEATcosm2014_Bin10_30_metaG | ecosystem: Environmental > Terrestrial > Soil > Wetlands > Peat | place... | reverse complement strand
CGCGGAATTCGGAGCGCGCGCAAATCTTGTCGATCTCCTCGAGGTAGACGATGCCGTTGTCCTCCACCGTCTCGATGGCTTCGCGCAGGATCGCGTCCTGGTCGAGCAGCTTGTCGGCCTCTTCGGCGAGCAGCGGCGCATGGGCCTCGGCGACGCTCATGCGCCGCGTCTTGGCGCGCCCGCCGAACGCCTTGCCGAAGATGTCGCCGAGATTGACCATGGAAATCTGCGCGTTCGGCATGCCGGGAATCTCGAACGAGGGCATGCCGCCGGCGTCCTTCATCTCCAGCTCGATCTGCTTTTCGTCGAGTTCGCCGGCGCGCAGCGACTTGCGGAAGGATTCGCGCGCCGCGCCGGAGGAGCCTGCGGCCAGCGCATCGAGCACGCGATCCTCGGCGCGCGCTTCGGCCTGGGCTTCGACGTCGCGGCGCTTCTTCTCGCGCACCTGGGCGATGGCGACTTCCACCAGATCGCGCACGATCTGCTCGACGTCGCGCCCGACATATCCCACTTCGGTGAACTTGGTCGCTTCCACCTTGAGGAACGGCGCCTGGGCGAGCCTGGCCAGCCGGCGCGAAATCTCGGTCTTGCCGACGCCGGTGGGCCCGATCATCAGGATGTTCTTCGGCAGCACTTCCTCGCGCAGCTCGGGCGCAAGCTGCTGGCGGCGCCAGCGGTTGCGCAGCGCGATGGCGACGGCGCGCTTGGCCTCGTTCTGGCCGACGATGTGACGGTCGAGCTCGGAAACGATTTCGCGGGGGGTGAAAGCGGAACTCATGATCCGGACAGGCTTTCGATGACGACGTTTTCGTTGGTGTAGATGCAGATGTCGGCGGCGATCTTCATGGCCCGGCGGGCGATCTCCTCGATCGGCAGGTCGAAGGAAATCAGGGCGCGGGCCGCCGCCAGGGCATAAGGCCCGCCCGAGCCGATGCCGATCAACCCGTCCTCGGGCTCCACCACGTCGCCGGTGCCGGAGAGAATCAGCGAGGTCTGGCTGTCCGCCACCGCCATCATGGCTTCCAGCCGGCGCAGGTAACGGTCGGTGCGCCAGTCCTTGGCCAGTTCGACGCAGGCCCGCGCCAGATTGCCCGGATGCTGGTCGAGCTTGGCTTCCAGCCGCTCGAACAAGGCGAAAGCGTCGGCGGTGGCCCCGGCAAACCCTGCGATGACGTCTCCTTTGCCGAGGCGGCGGACCTTGCGGGCATTGGCCTTCATCACCGTATTTCCCAGCGTCACCTGCCCGTCGCCTGCGACGATCACGTCAGGACCCTTGCGGATGGAGAGAATTGTTGTGGAACGCCATTTTTGTTCTGTCATGGTAGTCTCAATATAGGAAGCGAAGCGCCATCTGCAAAACGCCCGATGCAGCCCTTGGTCAAGATACCGTATACGGACATCCGCGGGTACACGCCGTTCGAGCTGTTGTACCTCCATCGGCGCGGCGCCCGTACCCTGGTGGAGGGCGCCAAGCGGACGTTCGGCGAAGCCTCGCGGCTGACCAGCGCCTTGGCGATGCCCTGGGCCGACCGCGCCTCGCGCCGCTGGCTCGAAAAATCTGGCAATCCGTACCTGCATGAAATCGCGGCATCGGCAGAGTCCCTTGGCCTGCCGGGCGTCTACACGCTCAATGTCTGCTTCGAATGGGGCTGCACCAGCGGCGTATGGCACAGCGAAGGCAGCCCGCTGCTGCGCCGGGTGCTGGACTGGCCGTTCCCGTCGCTTGGCGAGAATATCGTCGTCGCCCATCAAAAGGGACCGGCCGGCGATTTCTTCAATGTCACTTGGCCAGGCTACAGCGGCGTTTTACAGGCGACGGCGCCCGGACGGTTCGCCGCCGCGATCAACCAGGCGCCGATGCGCCGGCGCGGCGCGGGCCTTGCGGGCGATTGGGCGCTCGGGCGCATGGCGGTGGGACGCAACTTCGCTTTGCCGCCGTCGCATTTGTTGCGCCAGACCTTCGAAACGGCGCCGGACTTCGCCGCCGCCAAGCAAATGCTGTGCGCGACGCCGATCGCCGTACCCGCCATTTTCGTCCTCTGCGGCATGCATAGCAGCGAAGGCTGCGTCATCGAACGCACGGAAGGCGCCTTTGCCGTGCGCGAAATGGCCGACGGGCATGTCTGCGCCACCAACCATTTCGAATCGAAGCTGAACGAGGCCGGGCATGGCTGGCGGGCCCGCCCGATCGACAGCCACGGCCGCATGATCTGCGCCCGTACCCTGGGCGCGTCTCCGGATCTTTCCTGGTTCGCGCCGCCCATCGCCAACGTCAACAGCCGGCTGGCGCTGACGGCGAACGCGGCCAACGGCTCGCTCCTGGTGATGGGTACGGCGGGCGCGACGCAAGTCACCGAAATCTTCCGCCTGCCCGTTTCCGACTGACGGCTTTCGCCGGCTCCCCGCACTTGCTATCAACGTGCGGGCATTGCTTCGGAGGGCCCATGCGCACAGCCACCGTCGAACGCAAGACACGGGAAACCGAAATCGCCGTTTCGCTGGACCTGGACGGGGCCGGCGATTGCGATGTCGATACCGGCATCGGCTTTCTGGACCATATGCTGGAGAGCTTCGGGCGGCATTCCATGATCGACCTCAAGGTCCGCGCCCAAGGCGACCTGCACGTCGATTTCCACCACACCACCGAAGACTCGGCCATCGTCATCGGCCAGGCGATAAAGAAGGCGCTCGGCGATTTCGCCGGAATCACGCGTTTCGGTGCGGCACTCATCCCCATGGACGAGGCGCTGACGCGCGTCGCCGTCGACGTCTCGAACCGGCCTTATCTGGTGTGGCGGGTGGAAATCCTGAAGCCCAAGCTGGGCGAGATGGACACCGAACTGTTCAAGGAATGGTTCCAGGCCTTTGCCCAGAATGCCGGGATTTGCCTGCACATCGAAAGCCTGTACGGCCAGAACAGCCACCACATCGTGGAGTCCTGCTTCAAGGGGCTGGCCAGGGCGCTGCGTCAGGCCATCGCTCCCGACGAACGGCTCGAAGGCGAAGCCGCGTCCACCAAAGGCGTATTGGGCGAGAAGGCCTGAAGCGCATACCAAGACGGATGTGGTGACGCTGTGTCACTTTGCTTTATGATCGTCCCATGCCCGTCACAGCCGCAGACGTCGCCCGAGGCGTAAGCCGCCTTTTGATCCAGGAGGGTTTCAGCCCGATCCTGGAATTCACCCTGGCCAACGGCCGTCGCTTGGATGTCGCGGCGCTGGGCCCCGACGGCACGATGTTGGGAGTGGAGATCAAGGTCGCGCTGAACGATTTGAAGGGCGACCAGAAATGGCCGGAATATCTTGAGTTCTGCGAGCTGTTCTATTTCGCGATCCCGCCCGATTTTCCCGACGAGCATGTGCCGACGGGCACGGGCCTGATCGTCGCCGACCGCTATGGCGGAGCCATCGTGCGCCCCTCGCAACGCACTGTGTTGCATGCCAGCCGGCGCAAAGCCGTGACGCTCAGCTTCGCCAAAGTCGCAGCCGAGCGACTGGCGAGTCTTTTGGAGAACGACGATGGTTTCTAAACCGATCCTGAAGAAGATGGTGCTGTCGTTTCCCGGCGCGGAAGAAAGCACTTCTTATGGATATCCGTCTTACAAGGTGGCCGGGAAATTCTTCACCCGCCTGCGCGATGAGGACGATTCGCTGGTGATGGGCGTGGATTCCATCGACGAACGCGACATGCTGCTCGCCGCCAATCCGTCGGTCTTCCACATCACCGATCACTACAAGAATTATCCCGACGTTCTGGTGCGCATCGCCGAGATCGACGCGAAGATGTTGCGCGGAATGCTGGAACGGCGCTGGCGCGCAATCGCACCGAAGAAATTGACGAAGCCGCCGTCTCACCCCGCCGATACATGCAAGCCAAGGAAGAAAACAAAGCGCGCCGGAGTTTAACGCGGGCTGCGCTTCGCCAAAATCCGCTGCAGCGTGCGCCGGTGCATGTTGAGGCGGCGCGCCGTCTCCGAGACATTATGGCCGCACAGCTCATACACCCGCTGGATATGTTCCCAGCGCACGCGGTCCGCCGACATCGGATTCTCCGGCGGCTTGGGCTTGGAGCCGGGAGGTGCCAAGAGCGCCGCCTGAATGTCGTCGGCGTCGGCGGGCTTGGGCAGATAATCGATGGCGCCGTATTTCACGGCGGCGACCGCGGTCGCGATATTGCCGAAGCCGGTCAGGACCACCACGCGGCTGTCGGGACGCACGACGTGCAGCGTTTCCACCACGTCGAGTCCGTTGCCGTCTTCCAGCTTGAGGTCGACGACGGCATAAGCCGGAGGCGATTCCTTGGCGCGGGCTTTGCCTTCGGCGACGCCTTCGGCGATCGTCACGACGAAGCCGCGCGCTTCCATGGCGCGCGCCAGACGCTCGCGCAGCGGGCGGTCGTCTTCCACGATCAGCAGTGTTTTATCTTCTGGCGTATTCATAGTTCTTGTCCTTGATCGTTGCGCAAATAGGCCCGGCCGCAGAAGGCGTCAATCCTCCTGAGTCCTGGGCAAGGGCGTTTCACCATCGATTTGGCCGCGCGGCCATGAAACGCTGACGCGCGCGCCACCTTCGGAAAGATTTACGGCCTTAACCGTGCCGCCGATTTGTTCCAGCAGGGTTTTGGCGATGAAAAAGCCCAGCCCCATGCCCTCGCGTTTACCTAACGGAGCCGTGGGCGGCCCCATTTCGGTGGCGCCCAAGGCGTGATGGCCGGGCCGCGAGGTGATGTAAGGCTCGCCGATCCGCTCGATGATGTCGGGCGAGAAGCCCGGGCCGTCGTCCTCGACCGTGACGCGCAGCGTAGCGGGCCCCCAACTGGCCTCGACGCGCACGCGCGAATTGGCGAAATCGGCGGCGTTCTCGATGATGTTGCCCAACCCGTGCAACAGCTCGGGCGCGCGCCAGACCTGCGGCTGCGCTTCTTCGCGGTTGGACGGCGCGGCGGCGATGACGATGTCCAGGTCTTCGCCGCGATAGGTGTCGGCGATGTCGTCGAGCAAGGCACAGAGCGGCAGGCGCGCGGTGGCGCCCAACATTCCTTCCTCGGGCCTGGCCAAGCGCATGAGGATCATGCGGCAGCGTTCGGCCTGGCTGCGCAGCAGGCGCACGTCCTCGGCTTCCTGCGATCCGGAAGGCAGCACGCGTTCGAGCTCGTGCGCCACCACGGCGATGGTGCCCAGCGGCGAGCCCAACTCGTGGGCCGCGGCCGTGGCCAGCGCGCCCAGCGACGACAAGCGCTGTTCGCGCGCCAGAGCAAGCTGGGTGGCGGCAAGACCGGCCGACATCCGCGCGCCTTCGCTGGCGATGCGCCAGGCATAGACCGAGGTAAATCCGATGCCGAGCACGAGAGAAGCCCACAAGCCGGCCTGATAAAGCTGCGGCAGCACGAGATGTTGGGCCAGCGACCAGGGCAGCGGTTCGTGCACCACAGAGATCAACGAAGCCGACGCCAGCGCGATGCAACCCAGGATCAGCGTATTGCCCAGATTGAGGGTCGACGCCGCGATGACGACGGGAGCGACGAACATCAAGGCGAAAGGATTGGCGATGCCGCCGGTGAGATAGAGAAGGGCCGCCAGCTGCAGCACGTCGTAAGCGAGATAAACGGTCGCCTCGCGGTTGGTGAGCCGGTGGCTGGGCGGATGGCGCAAGGCCAGGACGATGTTGAGACCGGCGCTGAAGGCTACGCAAGCCAGGCATTGAACGAGCGGCAGGGAATAGCCGAAGCCGAAATAGACGACGAGCAGAGCCGTCGTCTGGCCGCCCGTCGCCATCCAGCGCAGATTCGACAAGGTGCGAAGGCGCACGCGCCCTCTGACCGCCGAAGCCCGCGCGGCTTGTATCACCCGCGCCCGCTGAGGCTGTTCTTGCGTATCCGTCGACGTCATGGCTTGACCGGTTGCCTTTTCGCTTCGCGTGCGCGCAATACTATCAATCAATTCTATCGGACCTAGTCTGGCGCGGGGAACACAATACGTAATGATCCGTACGCCTCTGGCCCTGATTCTCTATCTTATCGCGGCGGTTGCAGTCGCGGCGGGTCTTTTGTGGCATGCGAGCGATTCGTTTTCCGGCGCAAACCGGGTCGTGAGCCAAGGCGAAGCCTTGATCGGCGGGCCTTTTGTCCTGACCGACCAGGACGGGAAAACGCGCCGTTCGGCCGATTTTCGCGGCCGCTTCATGCTGGTTTATTTCGGCTACAGCTATTGTCCGGACATCTGCCCGACAACCCTGGCGGTGATGGCCGACGCCCTCGAAAAACTCGGGCCCGAGGCCGCGCGCGTGACGCCCGTCTTCATCACCGTCGATCCGGAGCGCGACACGCCGGGCGTTCTGAAAGCCTATCTGAAGTCGTTCGGGTCGCGTTTCGTCGGTCTGACCGGGGACGCGAAGGCCGTCGCGGCGGCGGCGCGCGCCTATCGCGTCTATTACCAAAAGCGGCCGCTCAAAGGCGGCGGTTACGCCATGGATCATTCCAGCCAGATCTATCTGATGGGGCCGGACGGAAAATTCATCGCCAATTACGACGAAACGCTGGGCCCCGACGGGCTGGCGCAGGCGCTGAAAAAGCAGGTTTAGATCTTCGGCATCGGCAGGTTCGCCTGCGAAACCGCCGCGATCAGCGTGTTGCGCATCAGGCAGACGATGGTCATGGCGCCCACGCCGCCGGGCACGGGCGTGATGAAGCGTGCGACTTTGGCCGCCGCCTCGTAATCCACGTCGCCGACCAGCTTGGTCTTGCCCTCGCCCGCATCCACGCGATTGATGCCGACGTCGATCACCGTGGCGCCGGGCTTCACCCAATCGCCCTTGACGTAATGGGGGCGGCCGATGGCGGCGACCAGGATATCGGCGCGGCGCGCAAGCCTAGGAAGATCGCGCGTTTTCGAATGCGCCATGGTGACGGTGGCGTTGGCGGCCAGCAGAAGCTGCGCCGCCGGCTTGCCGAACAACAGCGAACGGCCGATGACCAGCGCATCCAAGCCCGCGATCTCGCCCAGCGTTTCCTTGAGCAGGATCATCACACCCGTGGGCGTGCAGGAAACCAGCTTGGCGCGGCCGCCGAGCAGCAGGCCCGCGTTGGTGGGCGTCAGCGCGTCCACGTCCTTGGCGGGATCGAGCGCGTCGAGCACCGCCTCCTCGCGGATCTGCCCCGGCAACGGCAATTGCACGAGTATTCCGTGTACGGATTTGTCGGCGTTGAGGGCGCGGACCCGCGCCAGAACCTCCGCTTCGCCGGCGCCGGCCGGCAGATGGTCGTGCACGGAGTTGAAGCCGAGCGCTTCGGCGGTCTTGTTCTTGTTGCGGACATAGACTTCGCTGGCGGGATCGTCGCCGACCAGAACGGTCGCCAGTCCCGGAACCAGACCGTGCTCGGCCTTGAGCCGCGCGGTTTCCTCGGCGACGCGCGCCCGCAAGGCCGCCGCATGAAGCTTGCCGTCGATGATGGAAGCGCTCACGACGCATCTCCCAAAGCTTCGAGGCGGGCGGCCAAAGCGGCGCCATCGCCTGCAATTTCGATCCGTTTCAGCCGCGCCGACCCGCCGGCCGCAATTCGCACGGCAGATTTGGGCACCGACAGGGTTTCGGCAAGAAGCTCTATCAGCGCGGCATTGGCCTTGCCGTCTTCCGGCACGGCGCGCACACGCGCTTTCAGATAGCGCTTGCCGTCGGCGCCTTTCGCCCAGCCTTCCACGGCATCGCGCCCGCCCTTAGGAGTAAGACGAATCGAAATGAACAATGTTCGATCCCTCGCCCGCGCCGTTACGGCAAGACACGGCTCAACTCTCCCAGGTACATCTGCACGACGTAGCAGAGAAGAAAGACCACGATGAAGGCCAGATCGAAGCCGCCGACGGCCGGGATAAAGCGGCGAAACGGCCGGATTACGGGTTCGGTCAGCCGCTCGGTGAAATCGTTGATCTGATAGGCGACGGGATGGCGACGGTTAAGGACGTCGAAAAGGAACAGCCAGCTCAACACGACCCGTACGAACATCAAGATCAGAAAGAGCCAGACGATCTGCTCGACGAACCAGAGTATGGGACCAAAAAGCGACATGATAGCCTTCCGTGTCTTGAGGGCGCACGGGCCATGCCGGTCCCGAACGGGCCGGGCCGGTCGCAGATAGTCTTAGGTGAAGACGGCGGCTTTGCGAAGAGCAGAAAGCGCACCAAGCCGCGTCCGGACCGCTAGTTGACAGAAAACGCGCTCAGTTCGTAGATACCGCCCCGGTCCGCCGGAAACCAAGCTTGGCTTGGGGCTGTAGCTCAGTTGGGAGAGCGCCTCGTTCGCAATGAGGAGGCCAGCGGTTCGATTCCGCTCAGCTCCACCAGGCTTCGCCTGCTCCGCAGGCTACGACTTGGCAAGCCCAGCCGATAAAACCGCTAGGCAAAATCTAGCTTTTACGCGCCTAGCACATCTACAGCAGGGCGGGCGCTAACCATCGCTTTACCAACCTGGATTAAATCCAGGAGGAACCGCGAGAGCCCGATCCATGCGCCGTTTCGCCATATTTGCTCTTCTTCTGGCTTTTGCGCTGGCCGCGCCGGCCGGCGCCGGCAAGAAAGGCGCCGTGCACAGAATCACGCAATCGGACAGCTATCTGATGATCGATCCGATCTATACGACGATCATGGACGGCGACAAGATCGCGGGCTTGTTGATGATCGGCATCGGCCTGGACGTGCCCAATGCCGGACTGCGCGACAAGACGCAAACCGAGATGCCGGTCCTGCGCGACGTCTATGTCCGCAGCCTGATGGCGTTCACGGCGACTTCGGTAAGACCTTGGCGACAACCGGATGTGGCGGCGATCGCCGACCGGCTTCAGCACGCCACCGACCGTACGCTGGGGCGCACGGGCGCGCGCATACTTCTCGCCCAAGTAGCGATGCGGCTCACAAAATAGGCACAAGGCCCGGATTTCGCCGGGCCTTGTCGTACGCCACTCTTACGCGGTTACGCTTGCTGTCGTGCCGCTGGATGTCTGTTTCGTAAATGCATCCAAAAGCGTCAAGATCGGTGAATTCGAGGCCGTGCCGACGGTGCTCTGTGTCTGGTCGGCGGATACGAAGGCCGTAATCGCACTGCTGAACTGACTGGCCGTGACGCTGCCGCTGTTAGACGTATCCAAAGCCGCAAAATCGGCGTCCGCTTCGGAGGTCGTCCCGCCGAGGCCGGTGACAAAGTTCTCGAACTCGGACTTGCTGACGGAGCCGTCTCCGCTTGTGTCCATAACCTGGACGAGCTTAGAGGCCACGGAGTCCGCGGATGGCGGCACGCCATGGTGATGGTGATGATGGCCCTGCGCCGCCTGCGTCCCGCTCGGAGCGGCATTCTGCAGATCGCTGGCCAATTGCGTCTCGGTCAAGCTGCCCGTACCGCTTTGGTCAAGCGCGGAAAAAAGCGAATCGGCCTCCGCGGTCGTGCCGCCCTTGCTGGTGATGTAGGACTCCATCTCGCTCTTGGTGATCGAGCCGTCGCCATTCGTGTCGATGGCCGAGACCAGGCTAGTGAGCGGGTCCATCAAGGTGGATGACGATGCGGATGTCGAACTCGAGGTGGTCGCGGTTTGCGACGCGCTCGGATCGTTCTGCATCATCATGAGCAGGCCTAGAATCTGAGCACTGAGCTGCCCCGTGCTGCTGCCCGTGAGCGTATTGTCCGTATTGTTGGACGACGTGGACGATGCCGTCGAAGAGGTATCGTTGCTGGTGGATGTTGAATCGGTTGTTGATTGGGTAGCGTTGAGTTGACTGAGCAGGGACGCCAAAAGCTGGCTTGCACTGCCAGTTCCGTACGCCCCTATGGCACTGATGGACATGGTTCTTCTCCTAATGAAGCGAACAGAAGGCGCTCCCCCAGCCATCCGCAAAGCATAAGCCGTGCCCTGGGCTTGGCTGCCGCGCGCGGCAAAAACCATGGTTATGAAATGGTTATTCCGACAAACCTTGCGACAGGTCCGGCATCGCTTGCCGCATTGGGCATATTCTCGCTGGGCAAAAGACGTAGTCGGCGATGCCTTTGCCCGGGCCTGTTTGGGGCTTGGTCCGCTGCTGCTTGGCTGGTCCCGAAACGGACCTACTTTCCCCGGAAAAGCGCAATGTTATAAGAACGTGCGATGAACGACCCTCTGATCGCGGCCGACCGACTGAGCGTTTATGCCGGCGACACGCACATCCTCGACCGCGTGTCCCTGGCGGTCCATCCGCGCGAGATCGTCACCCTGATCGGGCCGAACGGCTCGGGCAAGACGACGCTGCTGAAGGCCATCCTCGGACTGGTGCCGGCCAAGGGCGAGGTCAAGCGCCGGCCGGGTCTCAAGATCGGTTATGTCCCCCAGCAATTCGACCGCGATACCAGCTTGCCGATAACGGTCGCGGGATTTCTCGCTCTGTTCGCGCCGGCCAAGGCGGCGGACACCGCGCTGGCGCGCGTCGGCATCTCCCAGGCGAAAAACCGGCAATTGGGCGCGCTTTCCGGCGGCGAACTGGCCCGCATGCTGCTGGCGCGCGCCATTGCCGGGCGCCCGGATTTGCTGGTGCTCGATGAACCGATGGCCGGCGTCGACGTCACCGGCGAGGCGGCGCTCTATCATCTGATCGCCGAGATCCGCGACGAGATCGGCTGCGGCGTGCTGCTGGTCAGCCACGACCTGCATGTGGTGATGGCGCAGGCCGATCGCGTCGTCTGCCTCAACCGCCATATTTGTTGCGAAGGCGACGCACATGCGGTGGTGCGCGATCCGGCTTTCCTCCAGCTGTTCGGCGCGCGCGCCGCCAGCGAGCTGGCGCTTTACGCCCATCATCACGACCATGCCCATCCCCCTTCGGGCGAAGCGGGACCGGCGCCCAATGGATGATTTTCATGGATGATTTTCTCTGGCGCGCCGCCTTGGGAGCCGCCCTGCTGGGCGCGGCCGCGGGCCCGATCGGCTGTTTCGTCCTGTGGCGGCGCATGGCGTATCTGGGCGAGTCGGTCGCCCATATGGGTCTGCTCGGTGCCGGATTGGGCCTCTTAATCGGCATCAACGTGCTGGTGGGCACGGCGGCGCTGGCCATCGTCGCGGCCCTGGTGATGGCGCGGGCGGGCGACCGCACCATCCCGGCGGGAACTTTCGTGGGCATTGTCGGCCATATGGGCTTGGCGCTTGGCTTCATCCTTCTGGCGACCATGGAAAATGTGCGCGCCGATCTTCTCGGCTATCTGTTCGGCGACGTGCTGGCGCTGTCGGCAAGCGACGTGACCGCGATCGCGGCGGCGAGCCTTGGCGTGCTCGCCGTCACCGCCCTGCTCTGGCGCCCGCTGCTCCGAGCGGCCGTCGGCGGCGACATTGCCGCAGCGGAAGGTAAAGGCGGGCGCTTGGTGCAAACGGCCTTCCTGGTGCTGGTCGCCTTGTTGGTCGCCTTCGGACTGAAAGTCGTCGGCGCGCTGCTGATCGTGGCGCTGCTGATCATCCCGCCGGCCGCCGCGCGGCCCTTCGCCCGCACGCCGGAAGCGATGGCCGTGCTCGCTGCCATAGCGGGCGCGCTGGCCGCGCCGCTCGGATTGGCCGCTGCCTACGCGACCGACGCTCCCGCCGGACCCTGCATCGTGCTGGCGGCCGGTGCGATTTTTGCGGCTTCGGTCTTGGGCTCGCGCCTTTGGCAAACTTTTGCGAGATCCCGCCGAGATTCTTTCGATTTGTCATAGTCAGAATGACGCAAAGCTTCTTCCACTTTTTCCTGCGTCGCGTGTTAAATTGATTGCGTCGGCGTAAAACAACGCCGAAATGAGATGATCATGAGTCTTCGCGACCGGCCGATCGCCGTTTGGGCGTTCCCGCTTATCATGCTTGCCCTTGCGCTGTTCGTGCTCGGCACGAACGCGGGAGGAATGGCGAGCCGGCTGCGCGGAATTCTGTTCGACGGCTACCAGACATCGCAACCGCGCCCCTATGAAGACACGGCGGCGTCAAGCGGCCATGCCGTGCGCGTTCTCGACATCGATGCGGCCAGCACCGAGCATTTCGGCGCTTGGCCGTGGCCTCATGCCGCCCTTGCCCGGCTTGTCGGCGAGATGAAAGCGCAAGGCGCCTCGATCATCGTCTTCGTCACGCCGCTCGATCAGCCCGATCCGGCGTCGCCGAAAAACCTGCTGGCGCTGGTGCCGCCCGGACCCTCTTACGACGTCGCCCGCACGGCGCTGGAACGCATGCCTTCGCCCGACGACGCGCTGGCCTCCGCGCTGACGGGCGTCAAGGCGGTGACGGGCTTTGCCCTGGGCGACGCCAGACCGGCGCGCACCTTGACGCTGAAAGCCACCGTCGCCTGGTCCGGCGCGCGCGATCCCTTCGGACGGGTGCGTGCCTTCGATCAGGCGTCATCCTCGCTTTCCGCCATCGAGACGGCAAGCGCCGGCGTCGGCGCGGTCAATCTGGACGTCGATTCCGACGGCAAGGTCCGGCGCATGCCGCTGGTTTTCCGCTTGCGCGATAAGGCCGTGCCTTCGCTCGAAGCCGAGGTGCTGCGCCTGGTCGAAGACAAGGATGCGATCACGCTGAAAAGCGATGACGGCAACGGCGGATTGTTCGGCGGCAAGCCGGGCGTCGCTTCCGTCGACACCGGACGCGGCGAACTGGCGACGGCGCCCGACGGCTCGTTGTGGATCGCCTATTCCGGGGAGCGGCCCGAACGCAACATCTCCGCCTCCTCCATTATCGACAAGACGCTTGCTCCCGACGCCTTGCGCGGCGCCATCGTCTATATCGGCGCGCCGGACGATCTGGTGGATACGCCGACGGGGCCGCGTCCCGCGGCCGAAGTGCACGCGGAAGCCGCCGAGAATCTTCTTTTGGATACGGCGTTGCGCCGGCCGGCTTCGGCGGCGGAGGCGGAGCTGATGTGCCTGGCGATGTTTGGCCTAGGCTGCGTCTTCGTCTTCGCGCGGCTGGGCATGCGCTGGGCCGGGCTATTCGTGCTGTGCGCCATCGCCGGGACGAGCTATGTCTCCTGGCGGCTTTACACGGGCCAGCACGTTCTTTTCGACGCGCTGGGCCTCAATCTCGGACTGGCGGCGGTGTGGCTGGCGGGCGCCAGCGCCCGCGGGATCGAAATCGCCAGATCGCGCAACCGGCTCAGACTTGCCTTCGCCGACGCCCTGCCCGCGCGCATCATCGATCAGATTGCGCACAATCCGCGGCTCATGAAGCTCGAAGGCGAAAGCCGCACGGTGACCTACCTGGCTTGCGGCGTGCGCGGATTTGCCGATCTTGCCGCGTCCTTCCGCGGCGACCCCGCCGCTTTCACCCGGCTGATGCAGCGCGTGCTGGAGCCGTTGATGAACGAGGCGCTCGGCCGCGGCGGCGCCATCGATAAGCTGACCACTGAAGGCTTCACCGCTTTCTGGAACGCCCCGCTCGACGATCCCGAGCACGCCATCCATGCCTGCGAAGCGGCGAACGGCATGATGGAAGCCATCGCGCGCACCAACGAAGTGATCACCCACGAGCGGCGCATCGACGGGGTAGCGTTGTCGCCGGTGGAAATCGGCATCGGCATTTCGACGGGTCCCGCTATCGCGGGCGGGTTCAGGGCGCACGGCCGCACCGCCTATTCGGTGAACGGGGATTGCGCCGTGTTGGCCGCCCGCATCCAGCAGATTTCCGGCCAGTACGGACCGGCGGTGATCGTCGGCGAGGAGACGCGCAGATCCTCGGAACGCGGCTTCGCCTTCCTGGAGGTCGATTACATCGCGCTGGGCAGCCACGACGAGCCGGTCAAGCTTTACGCCATGCTCGGCAATCCGGTGATGCGCGCCAGCCCGAAATTCCGCGCCCTGGCCACCTTCCACGATCACATCTTCCAGTCGCTGCGCGCCCAGCAATGGCAGAAATCGCGCGAACTGATCGAGCAGTGCCGCAGGCTTTCGGGCGCCAGCCAGAAGCTCTACGACCTTCACCTCGCGCGCATCGCCTATTTCGAGGACAATCCGCCGAGCCAGGAGTGGGACGGCGCGTTCAGGCCAATCCTGAAATAGAAAATGGCGGTTATGAGCGCTGCTCCAGAAGGCCATTTTCCGTCCGATTACCGCTCGGCACGCGCCGCGTTTCTCAAGGCCTGCGCCGCCATGGGCCTGGGCACGATCGCGCGGATGCATCCGAACGCCCAAGGGCGCGATGCCAAGCCCTTGTTCCTCGACACCGCGACCATCGGCGCGCGCGACGCCAAATCGGCACTGCTGTTGATCTCCGGAACGCACGGCGTGGAAGGCTATTTCGGCTCGGGCGCGCAAACGGGACTGCTGCGCGAAGGGCTTGCGCGGCGCGTGCCCAAGTCTGCGAAGATCGTGCTGCTGCACGCCCTGAACCCGTATGGATTCTCCTGGGACCGCCGCGTCGACGAGGACAATGCCGACGTCAACCGCAACTTCGTCGATCATGCGAAGCCGCCCGCCAACGACGCTTATGAAGCGCTCGCCGACGCCATCGCGCCCAAGGACATCTCGCCGGCTGCGATGAAAGCGGCCAATGCCAAGCTTCGCGCCTATTCCGAGGCGCATGGCGCGATCGCTTTGCAAGCGGCGATCTCCAAGGGCCAGTACGCCCATCCCGACGGACTCTATTTCGGAGGCAAACGCAAAAGCTGGTCGGTCGCGATGCTCCAGGACGTTTTGCGCCAGGAACTCGCCGAGGTGAAGAAATTGATCGTGATCGATTTCCACACCGGGCTGGGCAACCACGGCGACGGCGAAATGATCAGCGAGGATCCGCCGGGCAGCGCGCCTTTCAAACGCGCCAAGACGATATGGGGGGCGCGGGTCAAATCGAGCGAGGCGGGAGAATCCGTCTCCGTGCCGCTCACCGGCACGCTCGACAAGGCGTTCTCGGTCTGGCTGAAGGGCCGCGAACTGACCTTCGCGGCGCTGGAGGTGGGCACACGGCCGACCCGCGACGTCTTCCTCGCGCTCAGGAAGGACAATTGGCTGCACCGGATCGCCGGCGCGCACCATCCCCTGGGCGCGGCGATCGTTCAGGAAATCCGCGCCGCCTTCTACCCCGACACGGCAGATTGGAAGCGCAAAGTCTGGACGACGGCGGACGAAACGGTGACGGCCGCCTTGGCCGCGCTCGGCTGAACGGCCGTTCGTTGCGGTCGCCCCGCCCCTTGGTCTATAGCTCAAGCGGCCCGCACCCGTAGCTCAGCTGGATAGAGTGCTGCCCTCCGAAGGCAGAGGCCACAGGTTCGAATCCTGTCGGGTGCGCCAGTCCCTTATGTTCTTGGTTAAACTAAGTTTTGTCGCTTCCATTTTGGACAAAACTACGAACCTCAATTCGGTGAGGAGAACCGGTGTGAGGGCATGGCATTGCGCAACAGGTTAGAATTGATCCGAACCTCGGAGCGGTCTAGCGTTAAACTAGTGGGTGGCGTCGAGAGTCCGTTGGAGCAGGGCCAAACGTCATGAGCTTTCGCGCGTTCGAACAGGGCATCGTATCACCGGAACTAGGAGATGTTGCCCGGCACTGGAACGATGTGCGCGGTTCTCGGACGATGCCAAGCTGGGGCGACATCCAACCCAAACAAATTATCGCGGAGTTTTTGATCATCTGGTCTTATAAGTATGACCAGACGGTCGATGCGTTCACTGGACGGCTGGCTGGCCATCAAATCGAGCAAATCTTTGGCAAGAAATTCGGTGGAACCCCGATGACGGAGTTATATCCGGAAGAGGACTTCCCGAGACTGTTCGCGCGAGCCAAGCGCGTAGTGTGCGAGCCCGCCCTATACAGGGGCGAGGGCATGGTTTTCAAACATGTAGATTATTACGGCCAGGGTGAGCGGATTATGATGCCGCTGGCAGACGACGGCGTTCACGGCGACGGAATACTAGGCGCCACGCAATATCAATCTTTTAGAGGGGTGCCCGCAGTAGACGATCCGGAATGTGAAAGCTGGTTCTCACTCTAAACGGGAGCGATCGTTCTGTCGGGTGCGCCGGTTTCCTCTTCAAATATCGTCCGGCTTGCCGATCCTGAAGGGTACCCGAATGTCTTACGCCGGGCGGCGGCGACGCGTTATGTTCCGGCTGCTCGCTCGACTCGCGTTTAGGAGGTTTCGCCATGCGCATTCAGACCGTTTTTCTGTTCGATCTCGACGGCACGCTGGTCGACAGCGTCTATCAGCACGTTCTGGCTTGGATGGAGGCGCTGGACGAAGAGGGCATCGAGCTGTCCGTCTGGCGCATTCATCGCAAAATCGGGATGAGCGGCGGGCTGTTCACCGATCAGCTGCTGCGCGAAACCGACTTGCAGATCACGCCGGAGTTGATCGAGAGGCTGCGCCACCATCATGCCGAGGCTTACAGACACAATGCCGCGCGGGTAAGGCCGCTGCCCGGCGCGAGAGAACTGCTCGCCAGCTTGACCGAAGCGGGCACTCCGTGGGCGATCGCCACCAGCGGACGCATGGAAACGGCCGCGCCCAATCTCGCCGCCTTGGGCATCGACCACACGAGAATCCCGGTGGTGACGCGCGATCAGGTCAAATACGCCAAGCCGGATCCGGACCTGTTCCTGGCCGCGGCCGAACGTCTTGGCGCGCCCATCGAAAATGCCGTCGTGGTCGGCGACAGCATCTGGGACATGCTGGCGTCCAGGCGTTGCCGGGCACTGGGAGTGGGCCTGCTCTCCGGCGGCTATGGACAGGACGAGCTGGAACGCAGCGGCGCAGTGCGGGTGTATGAAGACCCGCGCGATTTGCTGAAGCATCTGGACGAAGTCGGCGGCCGTCACTGACGGCGGCGGGTATAAGGTATCGTCCCCAACCTGATATGCCGCCCACTCGCCGCCCGTCCCAGGTGGGGGCTGCCTTCCGACGGCGCAACCGCCTTGCCAAATCCGGGTTTGGGACTTATAGCGCCCGACGTCACAGTCTTTACGTCCGCGCGCGTCATTTTCAATTTTGGTTAAGGAATCCGGCTACATTTAGGCGTTCTGTCTTTTAGTAGGCGCGCTTTTGGCCTAAAGGCATCCCGTGAAGCAAATCCGCCCAACCCCAGCTTCCGCCGAAAGCGCCGAAGCGCCGAAGCCCGCCAGCATCTACGACGTGGCCAAACGCGCGAGCGTCTCGATCAAGACGGTTTCCCGCGTCGTCAATCGCCAATCGAACGTCAGTGAAGAGACGCGCAAGCGGGTGCTGGAGGCGGTCGACGCGCTGTCCTATCGGCCCAACGTCTTCGCCCGCGGGCTGGCGAGCGAGCGCTCTTTCCTCATCGGCCTTCTCTACGACAACCCTTCGGCAAGTTACGCCGCCGCGCTGCAGATTGGCGTGCTCTCGCGCTGCCGCGAGGAGGGTTACCACATGATCGTCGAGTCGGTCGACGCGCAGAATCCGAATCTCGGCCATCAGGTTCATTCATTGGTCGCCGATTCGGTTTTGCACGGCGTCCTTCTGTGTCCGCCCTTGTGCGACATGTCGGCGGCGATCGATGCGTTGAATCTCGCGCATACGCGGTTCGTGCGCATCGCGCCGGAGAAGCCCCGGGCGGGCTCGTCCGACGTCAGGATCGACGACCGCAAAGCGGCTTACGACATGACCGCGTATCTGATCGGGCTCGGTCACAAACGGATCGGCTTTATCAAAGGCAAACCCGAGCACGGCGCGGCTAATGCGCGCTTCGAGGGCTATCGCGCGGCGCTGGCCCATGCCGGTCTGCCGCTGATCGAAGAGCTCTGCGTACAAGGCTTTTTCTCTTATCAATCCGGCATGGAGGCTGGCGAGCGGCTGCTCTCCCTCAAGAGGCGTCCGACCGCGATCTTCGCCGCCAATGACGACATGGCCGCCGCCGTGCTGGCCGCCTCGCAGCGTTTCAATCTTAAGATTCCTCAGCAGCTTTCCGTGGCCGGATTCGACGATTCCTTCGTCGCTCAAGTGGTGTGGCCGCGGCTCACCACCTGCCGTCAGCCGATCAAGGAGATGGCGGAAGCGGCCGTCTCCATGCTGACCCAAAGATCGTCCGAAGAGGGCCCCTTCGAAGTGCGCCTCGACCACGAGCTGGTGGTGCGCGAATCGACCGCCCCGCCAAGCGCTTGATTTCTCATTTTGTTTATCGCCGCGGGCCGCTGACATAGGCGCGCCTGGAAAACCGCGGTTAATCAACCGGCCGTCCTGCCGCCAACGGTCAGGATGTTCGGATCGAGGCCAGCCTCTTTCCCGTCAAGCTTGGCACCCTTTAACCGTGGCGTAAGGGCCACATCACTCGCAAAATAGCGGTACCAAATTGGTAAGCGCTGTCAAACCGATGGTAAGCGCTTACCCTTCTAGGTATCATCTTGGCAACTGACCCCGCACATCCCGAGGACGATCTTCGGCGCGTGGATACAGAGGTTGGCTAACAGGAGAGGGAATGAAACTATG
>Ga0181529_10003323_pt1 | contig 18398 bp, 12 predicted proteins | sample PEATcosm2014_Bin_36_FD_119763 | JGI IMG/M metagenome (GOLD analysis project Ga0181529, IMG submission 119763) | Peatland microbial communities from MTU Mesocosm Facility, Houghton, MI, USA - PEATcosm2014_Bin10_30_metaG | ecosystem: Environmental > Terrestrial > Soil > Wetlands > Peat | place... | reverse complement strand
CGTCGGCCGGCGCCGGGCCCCAGTCGATCGTATGCGTGATGGGCCGGCCGAAGGCCTCCTACCGCTGCATCGGGGCCGTTCAGGGCGCTTTCGAAGCGGACTCGCTGGGCACGATCACAATCACGCTCCCGGATGCTGCCGGCACGCGCCAGATCGAGATAACGCGCACAGGAGGCGGCTCATGAACCGCCTCGCCAGACGCCGGCCCGGCGCATGCGCTTCGCCTCACGGTATCTCTCCGGTGTGGCTCGCCTGCCTGCTGGCCGCGGCTCCGCTTGCCGGATGCCGGGCCCCCTCGCCGCCGGGCAACGCGGACGCTCCGCCTGGCGCGCGAGCGACGGCCGGCGCCGCCTGCGATCGCAACCCACGCTGGTCCCACTCCGGCGCGCAGATCGCGTTTGTGCGCTCTTTCAGGGACCGGACGGAGCAGTTGTGCCTCATGGACGCTCTCTCCGGCCGCGTGAGGACGCTCGCAAAGCCCGCGCTCGTCCATCCGGATCGGGAGTACGCGAGCAGCCTGGACGGATACGGATCGCCGGACACAATCGCATGGTCTCCCGATGACGGCGAGATCGCATTCGAGAGGATCGAGTGGTTCAACTTCGACAACGGCGAGCGGCTGCCCGGCACGGGACTATGGGAGCTGGACATGCGCACGGGCGGGACGGCGCCGCTCGCCACGCATCCGAAGCGATACACTCTCGGGCTGTTTTACTATCACGATCCGGCCTGGTCGCCGGACGGCCGCAGGCTCGCCTTCATCGGCGAGGGGATCAACGGCCAGCGTGTGCTCTACGTTCGGACTTTCGGCGTGCAGCGCTCGGACCGCGTGCCGGCGCAGTTCGACAGCCGGTCGGACAGCGATTGGCCCGTCTGGGCGAAACGACCTGCCGACGGCCCTGCGAGCTTCGCGCTCGCCTTCCGGCGAGGAATCCGGGCCGCGCGCTCCGTTCCGCCGACCGAGACGATCCGCCTGCTTGCGCCCGGCGATTCGCTGCAGAACTCGAACGGAGAGCTGTGCCGGATTACGGCGCAGAGGCTCAAGGAGGCGCTGCCGGCGCTGCGGAACGAGACGGTGACGCCGAGGATCTGCAGTCCGGCCTGGTCTCCGAGCGGCCGTTCGCTGGCGCTAGCCGTTTCGCCCGATCCGCTCGATTCTACTCTTTCGACGCTCTGGGTTGTCGGGCCTGGATCGCCCGGCGGGAGGATGGTCGCGGGAGGCGCCGGCCGGGGCTTTATCGCGCCGGTCTGGATCGGCGAAGAGCTGCTCGGGGCTCTCTCGCCGCGCCCGGGCGGATACGCGGTCGTGACCGTGCGCATCGCAACCGGCGAGGTGAAGGTGCTCGGAGAGATTCCGACGGCGGATTGCGACTGGTCTCCGGACCGGAGCGCCGTCGCCTTCGCAGGGAGCGCTGCGGGCGCCGGGCCGGCTTCCGGCGCGATCGGGATCTTCAAAACCGGCCTGGGATCGGGAGCGGCGCGGCTCGAGCCCTCCGCGGGCATCTCGCCGGCCGGCCAATCCGCAGGCCGATAGGATAGATCGCGACCGGGATCAGAACGGGTCGACGGCTGCGAAGTCGGTCATGCCTTGCCGGCTCATGAGAGCTGCCGCGAGCCTGTCGAGGGTCCGTTCGGCGCGCGCCTCCGCCTCGTGCAGGATGGAGTCTGCGCCCGTCAAGCGGATGAGATCGCGGAGCCTGGTCGCCTCGGCTCGCTCGTCGTCTCGATCGGAAAGCAGCTCGACGGCGAAGATCTGGCGGAGGCAGTTGCGAAGAAGAGCGCGTCCGCTGCGCGGCGTGCGCGGACGGAGGAAAGGCGGCGTGTCCGCAAGATCGGAGCGGCCGGAGCCGTTAGCCCAGGCGACCTCCTGCTCATTCTCCCGTCCCGACTCGTAAATCGCCTCGAAGGCGAGACACCAGGCGAGCGAGAGGCGTGCGTGCGTATCGCCCGGAGCGTGCCTGACCCGTGCGCGATATGCCTGCTCGATATTGCGAAGCCGATCGATACGGATCGACGAGCCATCCTCCATCATTTCCGTGATTCCTTTCAATGAGACCGCTTTGCGAGGTCCCGGATTGACCGATTCTTAGCGGGACGCCCTGTCCCAGGTGACGCGCTGCCGGCCGGCGAGATATTTTAGCAGTCCGCATAGCAGCGCATAGTTCATGATATAGAAGTAGCTGATTGGCCTGATCCAGCGCGGAGCGCCTTGCTCCGACGGCATGCGATAGGACCAGACGGCGATTGCGATGCCCGCCAACTGGGCGGCGAGCAGAGCGCCGTACACCGGATTGCCGATGAGCGCCGCGTTCGCGCCGGCCTCCAGAAGGAGGAAGAGCGGCGCGAGCCACCTCAGCACCTTGTGTCCCCAGTAGGCGAAGGCGCGCATCCCGTATCCGGGCAGCAGAAGCCGGGAAGTGAGCGAGAGCGCCTGAAATCCGCCTGCCCCGATCCGGATCTTGCGAATCATCTCGGCGTGGGCGCTGGGGCACGCCGGCTCCGTCGCGCGCGCATCGGGATCGAACCGCACGCGGAATCCGCGCTGAACGATCCGGACGGTGAGAACGAAGTCGTCGACGATCGTCGAGGCCGGCAGAGGTTCGTAGAGCCCGGTCCTCAGGGCGTAGATGCCGCCGTTGCAGCCGATCAGGAAGCCCAGCCGGCTTTCGCACCGCTTGATCCAGCCTTCGTATCGCCAGTAGAGGCCCTCGCCGGAGACGCCGCCGTCCTGAGCCAGCTTCAGCTCGCCGCTCACGCAGCCGACTGCCGGATCCTGGAAATGGCGCACAAGCTTCCGGATCGCGTCCGGAGCGTAGGCCGTGTTCGCGTCCGACATCACGAGGATGTCGGCCTCGGCGCCTGCGGCCAGATCGTTCAGCACCGAGATCTTGCCGCGCCTCGATTCGAAGAGCCGCGCTCGCAGCCGCGCATCCGCGCAGCCGGCGAGGATTGCGTTCGTGCCGTCGGATGAGCCGTCGGATCCCACAAGAAGCTGAAACTTATCGGCCGGATAGTCCAGGGCCCAGGTGTTTGCGAGCTTCGCCGGCAGCCACTGCGCCTCGTTGTACGCCGCAACGACCATGGCGACGCGCGGAAGCGCATCCTCAGCCTGCTGTTCCGGCTCCCGAACGCCGCGTCCGAATAGGCGCGCGAAGAGGGCGAGCAGGATGGGAAAGCCGGCGTAGGTGTAGGCGATTGCCGCCCATGCCGACCAGAAGAGGATCTCCGCCGATCTCACAGCGTCGCTCCCGGCGCGTGATTCGCCGCGGATTGCCGGCGAGGCGTTCCAGCAAGGCGCATCGAGGAGTTAATACCGGACACTGCGCTTCTTTCGGGGTATGGACTCTGCAGCGGGCTACCTACTGCGGAACCTACCGGATGAGATTTACATAACCGGCTTTGCGTCGATGCTCGTCGACATTGCCGGCTTCACTGGGAAATTGCAGGGCCGCCGGCTTGCGTGCAAACGCCGTAATCCGAGGCGCTGTATGCACGCGCGCAGGCGTGCGGGCACCTGGAGTCGCTGGTAGATCCGGCGCCCGGAGGCTCATTGCGAGGCTCGCGCGACGGCCCGGCGCCCCCGGTTCGGCAGTGCCGGCCGCCTGCAGGAGATCCGCTTCGATGCAGCCTCAGCCCAATCTCACGTGCGCCCCGCCCCTGGAGACGCGTCACGAGCGCGGTTCGAAAAGGATCCGCGCCGCGCGGCCTGCGCGCCGGTTCGGGTCTCCGCCCCATGCCCGCAGAGGCAGCCGGTTTGGTCTGTTCGCCGCAATCTGTCTCTATCTGGCCCTCCTTGCCTGTCTCTGGATAGGGCGGATGAGCGGGCCCGAGCGATGGTGGTGGAGCACGGTCGATCTCTACCTGCCGCAGTGGATATGGGCTCTGCCGGCGCTCGCGCTGGGGCTGGCCAGCCTGCGGATCGCGCGGCGGTGGGCGTGGTTCCAGTGCCTTCCGTTCCTCTGGGTTGCCGGGCCGATGATGGGTTTCACCTGGTCGTCGCCGGCGGCGGCCTCCGCCGGTCGGCCCAGCCTGCGCGTGATGACCTATAACATCAAGTGGTCGAGGCGGGATCTGCCGGCCGTCGCAGACCAGATCGCCCACGCAGATCCCGACCTTCTCCTGTTGCAGGACAATGGAGGCAAGCTGTTCGAGATCCTGCGCGACACGCATCCAGGCTGGAGCGTCGAGCGGGTGGCGCAGTACGTGGTGGCGACGCGTCTGCCTCTGGCCGACGTGTCCGAGCGGGCGCTCGTGCCGGCCGCGGCGAAGGACGATAGGGTGGGAACGGCGCTGCGCTGCCGCGTGCGCCTCGGCGACGTCTGGATCACCGTCTACAACGTGCACCTGATTACGCCCCGCTCGGGCCTGGGTCCGGTCCGGGAGGGCGAGTCGGACGGCGTCGAGATGCTGGCCAGGAACTCGGCGGAGCGGCTTGCGGAGGCGGAGGGACTGGCCCGCTGCGTCCAGGCCGAGGAGGGTCCGCTGATCGTGGCCGGAGACCTGAACGCCCCGGAGCCGTCGCTCGTCTGCCGGCAGCTAACCTCGTTGGGCCTCGCCGACGCGTTCTCGGCGGCCGGCCGCGGCTACGGCTATACGTACGGCCACTCGCTGCATGCCCTCTACCCGTTCCTGCGACTGGACCACATTCTGATGAGCGGCGAGTTCGCCGCCGCATCTTGCCGGGCGGGAGGGACGGAGGGATCCGACCACTGCCCTGTCGTCGCCGACCTCTGGCTGCGAGGATGACCGCCTGCTTCCGTCGATCCGGCGGTTGAAAGCCCCCGTCTGAAGCGGCGTGCGGGCGACCGCCGGGCTGAAGCCCGGCGCTATCGAACCTTGCCCGATGAATCGGGCGGCCCCAATCCCGGAACCGATGTGCGATGTGCCGACGCGCGTACTGGCCTGTCGCCGGATTCGTGCACGATCGCTCCTCATCAGGCACATCTTGAAGTGTTGTTCGGCTCGTAAGGCTGACGGAGCAGCGGGAGAGGTATGGAATTTCAGCGCGCAATATCCCTTCTAAACCGCAGGCGATGGGTGATCTTTGTTTGCGTAATGGCCTCCACCATTCTCACCTACGCCATGATCCGTAGGGCCGGATCGACGTTCACGGCCACCGTTAGGTTCGTGGCGCCTACGCCTGCCCTGCCGACGAACGCCAACCAGGATGCCGCAAACACGCCGGACTGGGTGACGGAGGGCCAGGATTCCAAGGCCCTCGAGGCCATGTACAGCACCGTCGTCGCCAGCAGGGAGACTATCGAGCCGGCGATGGCGCGGCTCGGGCTGCCCATCAGCGCCTCGGACCTGATCAAGCACATCGATTTCAAAGCCACCGGTCAGCGCCTTTTCGAGCTCCGAATCACCGATCACGATCCCGACCGCGCCGAAGCCATCGCAAATGCGCTTGCCGATAGCTTCGTCGATCGCAACCACAGCCTCTACACGCAGCGCGCCGCCAAGGTCGTCGCCGTGCTCGAGGAACAACTACGCGGAGCGGACGCCAAGCTGACCGACATCCGGCGGAGATACGACGAGTACTCCGGCCTGCACAAGCTCTCCGGCACGCCGGCAGACACCGTTCGCGACGCGCAGTACGAGCTGGAAAACGCCGTCCGCCGCCGGGACTCCGTCAAGGAGGAGCTGGCAGCCGCGGAGGCGCGCCTTGCCGACAAGGACCGGGAGCTGAGAGCCTCCGTCCCGGCCGCGTACGACGCGCATCCGGTGCCGTCGAACGCCGAGATCACGCTGCTGGAGGATCAGCTTCTTCGAGTCGACAACGAGCTCACCGGACTCCGCAAGAAGTACTACGACGACAATCCGCGCGTCGCAGAGGCGCTCGCCAACCGGAACAAGCTGCAGGCAAAGCTGGACGCCGACCAGCGCGACCAGGAGCAAGCCGCCGAGCAGCATGCCCGCGCCGCAACCTTCGAGGCCGATCGCAGGGCAGTCGAGGAGATCAGGCGCGAAATAGATGCGCTGCGCGCTCAGCGGGAGGCGCTGGAGGCGACGATCGCACGGATGGAGGGCCAGATCCAGCAGTCGAAGGGACTGGACACCTCCTATTCCGCTCTGGCCAATGAGGTGACGGCCTGCACGGAGGCTCGCACAAACCTCGCCTTACGCCTGAACAGCGCCAGATTGGCCCTGGACGTGGCCGAACGGCAGAATCCCATCGTGATCATGGAGCGCGTCAACGCCGTCAATCCGCCGGTGAACTCCACGGCCGGCAGAGCGCGCAATATGGTCATTCTGGTGGCGATCGGATCCTTCGCGCTCGTCTGCGGTATGATCCTCTGGCTCGATTCGATGGACCGGCGCGTGCGGACCACGCGAGAGGCCGAGATGGCGCTTCCGGCGCCGATCATCGCCTCCATACCACATCCTGCCGGTCCGGTCACCTACGAGACGCTGGGGCGCGCGACCGAGATCGCGCCGCAATCGCTTCAGTCGGAATCGTACCGTTTCCTCGGCCTGCACCTGCTGAACACGCGTGACGCTCGCATCCGGTCGATCATGATGCTGGCGGCAAAGGCGGAGCAGGGCAGCACGACGACGTTGACCAATCTCGGCATTACGCTCGCTCAGGCCGGCCAGCGCGTGGTGATCGTGGACGCCAACATGCGGACCGCAGAGATCCACCACATCTTCCGGCTCTCCAACGACTTCGGATTCACGGACCTGCTGGAGAATCCGGAGCGCCAGGTGCTGATGCGCGCGCTGCGGCAGACCTCGACTCCCAATCTTCGCGTGATCACCTCCGGCCCGATCGCCGGAAACGTCTGGGAGCTGCTCCGGTCGGAGAACCTGCGCGCCGTCTCCTCGCTGCTTCTGGATGTCGCGGATTACGTGCTGTACGATACGCCCTCGGCAATGATGTTCACGGACGCGATGAACCTGGCCTGCATCGTGGACGCCGCGTTCCTGTGCGTACGCGCGCAGGAGACGCTTACGGGAGCGGAGGAGCGCCTCGTCGACATGATGGAGAAGACCGGAGTGAAGGTGCTCGGCAGCGTCCTGAGCGACGTGCCGTCGTCGGCCTTCGAGGGTTATGCCAACTATCAGGAGTACTACATGCCTGCGATGGCCTCGAACGCGCGCGCCACGCAGGCGATGCGGCCCGGCCGGCCGTCCGACGCGACCAGGCTGCTCACCATCGACGAGTTGCCCCTTGTTCTGAACGTGCCCGGGGCGCCGAACGGGACTAACGGCGGGATGTCCGTCGTCGAGACGTCGGACCTCCGACCGTGGACTGACTGACACTGCCAGGATGCATTGAACACGGAGGACCGCGCTATGCAAGCTGCTGCCCGTAAACTGTTACACGCTGTCACAACTCCGGTCCTGACCGGCTCGTCGGCGCTGCGTCGCCTCTTCGGTCCGGGCGCTGCGCGCCCCGCCCCTCCATCGGCCGGCGATTTCGTTCAGACCGGCGGTGAAGCCGTAATCTATCTGCCGATAGGCATGCCGCGCCGCGAACGGAGGCCGTCGGGCCGCGCGCCCGGGGAGCGGGAGACCGATGCGGAGCCGATGGATCACACGCCGAGAGACGCGGAGGGCCGATCCGCGGCGAGCGGGCCGCGTGGAGAGGATGGAGCTGCCGGGCGGGACAGGCCGGTCCGGGCGCTAATCGTGGGGGCGGGATCCGTTGGCCGGCAGCTTGCGGATCAGCTCAGCAGGCGAGGCCGGTATCTCGTGGTCGGCTTTGTCGACGACCGCATGGAGGCGCCGCTGCCGGGCCTTCCGATCCTCGGCGACCGCGACGAGACGCCCGAGCTTGTTCGCGTGCACGACGTGGAGGCGGTGTTCATGGCCTGCGCGCCCTCCTGGCAGCATGAGATGGCGGAGACGCTTGCCGCCCATCAGCCGCACGTGGATCTGCAGGTCGTACCCTCGTTCTACGAGGCGATGCTCAGAGGCCATCGCGTGGAGAATGTGGGCGACATCGCGCTCGTTCCCCTGAGCGTCGCGCCGTCGCGCCTCACCCTCTTCCTCAAGCGCAGCTTCGATCTGGTCTGCGCCGCTCTCATGCTTATCGCGACGGTGCCGCTCATGGCTCTCGTCTCGGCGCTGATCAAGCTCACCTCCCGCGGTCCGATCATCTTTGCGCAGGAGCGGGTGGGGCAGCATGGAAGGACGTTCCGGCTCTACAAGTTCCGGACGATGCGGCAGGATGCGGAGGAGAAGACGGGACCGGTGCTGTCGCCGGGATCGCACGACGCGCGCATGACGCCGGTGGGAAAGTGGCTGCGAATCTTCCGGATCGACGAGCTTCCGCAGCTCTGGAACGTGCTGCGCGGAGAGATGAGCGTGGTGGGACCGAGGCCGGAACGACCCTATTTCGTCGAGAGGTTTGCCGAGCGCGATCCCGTCTACGTGCGCCGGCATGCCGTGCGGCCGGGAATCACAGGGATGGCGCAGGTGCTCGCCGGTTACCATACCGACGCGCGCGATAAGCTGCGCTTCGACCTGATCTATATCGCCCATCAGTCCATCGGACTGGATCTGAAGATACTCTGGTACACGTTGGTGCTTATTGTCCGGTCACGTGACTACTGATTCCGCCCCATCTGAGCATATTGGCCGGTGGCCGTCGGGCCGCGCCGGCTCGCGGCGAATGCCGGCGGCCGTGCGGTCCGGCCGGCTTTCCGGGCTGGCGAGATCGGCGCTGGTCTGGGCTCTCGGCGCGGCTGCGATCCCGCTGCTCGTCGCCAGTATGGCGTCCGGCAACACGGATAACCGCGCCGTGGCGGCCATCGCCGTTGTAGCCGGCATCGGCGCCGCGATTGCGGAGCCGTTCATCGGATTGCTGCTCTTCATCGGGCTGCTCTACGTCCGGCCGGAAGAGGTGGTGAACGACCTCGAGGGGATGCGGCTGGCGCTGATGGTCTCGCTCATCACGTTCGGCGCTCTCATCTTCCACAACCTGATCCGTCGCCGCCCCTTCGTCCGCTCGCCGCTCAATGGGATGATACTCGGCTTCGGCGCGATGGCGGTCCTCAGCGCCGTAGGTCCGGGAACGGCTCACGACGCCTTTCAGGACATCAGCCGACTCGTCATCCTGGTCTTCGTCGTCATCAACCTCGTGCGGACGCCGGCGCGCTACCGGGCGGTCGTCATCACGCTGCTCACATTCACCTGCTACCTGGCGATCTACTCGATCTATCTGTTCTACGCAGGAATGGTGATCCACCAGGAGGGGGTGGTCCGCTCGCTGGCGACGGGCATCTTCGCGGACCCGAACGATCTGGCCGCCACGATCGTCGCCGGGCTTGCGCTCACGCTCATCCGTTTCCGCTCGTCACACGGCCTGATAGCCCGGATCGTCTATCTCGCGATGGCCGCCGTCATGGTATGGGCGATCATGCTGACGAACTCGCGCGGCGGGATGCTGGCCCTCATCGCCGTACTGGGCGGCTTCTCGCTTCACTACACGCGGCGCAAGACGCTGGGGATGGTCATCGGCGTGGTGGCGGCCGCCGTTCTGCTTGCGTTCGGACCGTCGCGCATGTCGAGCTTTCAGGACGAGGAGTCGGCGAACAACCGCTTCTGGGCCTGGGACAACGGATTCGACATGGTCCGAAGCCATCCGCTGCTCGGAGTAGGCTATGGCGGATTTCCTGACCTGAACGGCGGTATGACCGCGCACAACTCGTTCGTGCTCTGCTACGCCGAGCTGGGGCTGCCGGGCTACTTCTTCTGGATGGGCGGGATCTACCTTGCCTACAGGCGCTCGCGCTGGGAGCGGGGCGAGGGGCAGGCGGATGCAGACGGACAGGAGGGGCAGAAGGGCGAGGCGGTCGGCGGCGCGGCGAGAGCGGAGCTCCTTACGGACCTGCAGGGCGCCCGCCTGGCTCTCTCCGGATTCCTGGTCGCCTGCTTCTGGCTCTCGCGCACGTACGTCCCCGTTCTCTATCTGCTCATCGCGCTGCCCGTCGTCGCGCCGCTGGCGGCGGGGGCGACTTCCGAGCGCCGAACGCCGCAGGAGGTCAACCGCGACACAGCCATTATCGCGGCGCTGTGCCTCTTCTCCATCCTGATAATCCGCCTCGTAGAGCTCCACTACCGGTAGGCGAGCGGCGTGAACCGCGAAGGGGCGAAGGGAAACCGGGGCGGCCGGCCGGGGCGGCCGGCCGACTGAAGTCGGCGGCTATCCGTGCAAACCGAGCAGCCGGCCGACTGAAGTCGGCGGCTATCCGTGCGAAGTCCCTCCGGGACTGGTTTTGGCGTCCCGGGCGGGCAATCGTCCCCGGGGCCGGGGCGCGGGTGTGGCCGGCCGACTGAAGTCGGCGGCTATCCGTGTGAAGTCCCTCCGGGACTGGTTTTGGCGTCACGGCCGGGTTGCTCATGCGCTCTCGTACGCTGTCTTCAGGTGGGCGAGCGACCTGGCTACCTGCTCAGCGAACGCCTCCGGCTCCTGCGGCAGGTTGCCCTCGATGCTCACGCGAGCGTCGTAGCCGGCTGCTCGCAGCGCCCGGAACATGGCGGCGTGATCGTAGCTGCCCGTGCCCGGTGCGTCTCGCCTCGAATCGGCCGTGTGGACGTGAGCCAGCACGTCCATCGAGTCGACGATCGCCTGCAGAGGCTCGTTCTCGCACTCCATGTGCCAGGTGTCCGCCAGGTTGCGCACGCCCGGCCGGCCGATCTCGCGCGCCAGCGCAGCGCCCTCGGACACGAGATTGAGGATGTTCGATTCGCCCTTTTCGAGCGGCTCGATGCAGACCACGACGCCGGTGCGATCCGATGCGTCTGCCGAGAGGCGCAGGAAGTGGCGGATCTCATCCATTGCGCGGTCGCGAGGATAGCCCTCCGGCACGTTCCGGGCGCCTGCGCTGCCGAATATGATGCGGCTCGCGCCGACCGTCCTGGCGCGCTCCAGCGCGCAGTCGACGTATCGCTTCAGCCGATCCGGATCGGCTTCGGGGCCGACGATCTTCCCCGTGCGCACAAACGAGTTCAGCACCTCGACCGGAAGCGCCATCGCCTCGATCGCCTGCCGTTTTTCGCTCCATGCTGCGTCGTCATCGTCCGGGATCAGGTCGACGGCAACATTGAGCTCGATATAGTCGTATCCTGCCGAGGCAAGCGCCCCGGCCGCGCCAACGGGCGCGCACACGCCGAATCGCATCGCATCCTCCTGTTCCGTTGCGGTCTTTCGGCCGCATCCTTCAATCGGCCGGACGGCAAGGAATCTCCTTCTTTGCGCGGATTGGCGGGGAGCAACGCGGGGGAGCCCGGCGTGGACGACCAGTGCGGCTGCCGCCGACGAGCGGAGCGCGGCGCCCACGTCGCGAACGGGGACCTCCGCCGGCCGCTACTTCGTCTTGATCGTAGCGATCACGGACATGCCGGCGCGAAGGCGGTCGAGCCCGGGCTGCTTTGAGTCGAACAGGATCTTGACGGGAACCCGCTGCACCACCTTCGTGAAGTTGCCGGTAGCGTTGTCGGGCGGAAGCAGGGCGAAGGTTGCGCCCGTGCCCGCAGCGATCGAATCCACGCGTCCCTGGAAGATCTTTCCAGGAAACGTGTCCACCTCAAGCTCCGCCGTCTGCCCGGCCTGAACCTCGGTAAGCTGCGTCTCCTTGTAGTTCGCCACCACCCAGATATCGTTATCCGGAATGATCGCCATAAGCGGCTGACCGACGGCCAGCTCCTGTCCGACCTCGACGCTCTTCTTGCTGATCGTTCCGCTCACGGCTGCGCGGATCCGGCAATAGCCCAGATTGATCTCCGCCGTCCTCACAGCGGCGCGCGCCTCCTCTACGCGGCCTCCCGCGGACTGCTGGTTGGCGCTGCTTACGGCAACCTGTTGCGGCGCGGATTGTGCCTGCGACAGCACGCCTGCGGCCTGCGCGAGCCGGGAGTGCGCAGTCGAGATGCTGTCCTGCGTGGACCGGAACTGAGCCTGGCTCTGCGTCATCTGTGCTTTCGCGGCCGTGACGGCATCGTTCGCCGCGGCGAGCTGCGAGCGAGCCTGTGCAACGTTCGCGTCGGCAGTTCGCACCGCCTCCCGCGCGCCGCCGAGGTCCGCATCGTGCTGCGCCACAACTGCCTGAGCCTGCGCCGCCTGCTGCTGCGCCGCTGCGAGCTGCGCATTGGCCGCCTTCGCCGCCGCCTGGGCAACGTCCACCTGCTGAGCGCTCACCGCGCTCTGCCGGTAGAGCTGGCTGTAGCGGGCCAGGTCCCGTGCAGCCTTGTCCGCATTGGCCTGAGCTACCGCAGTCTCAGCCTGCGCGGCCTCGACTCCTGCCTGGGCCGTCTGGACTACGGCCTGCGCCGACCGGACGCCCTCCAGCGCTCGCGTGCGGGCCGCAAGAGCCGCCTGAACGGCCGCCTGCGCCGTGGCCACATTGGCGATGCTGGATGAAACGCCTGCGCGGGCCGTGGCTACTGCCGCTCGAGCACGCTGAGTATCCGCCTCCGCCTGGCTGATTGTGCTGCGCGCCGCGCCGACGCCGCCCTCCGCCTGCTCGACCTGCGCCCGTGTCGTTTCGGACGTAACCGCCCGGCTGGACTTTGCGCCGCGTGCCGAGGAGATCGCAACGGCAAGCGCCGCATTTGCCTGCTCCAGCGCCGCACGCTCCTTCGAATCGTCAAGCTGCACGAGAAGATCGCCGGCCTGAACGTGCTGATTGTCCTCGACCAGAACCTTCGCCGTCGAGCCGCCGATCTCCGGAGTCACCTGAACCACGTCCGAGGTGAGATAGGCGTCATCCGTGGAGACGTGCGTGCTGGAGTACCGATAGAATTTCACGCCCCAGTTTCCCACGAATGCGAGCACGACGAGAAAAAGCGCCAGCAGAAACGGCCGAAGCCGGGACTTTCCCGTCGCCGGACCGGCGGCGGGAATAGGGGCCTCGCCGGACGGCTGCGCCGGGAGCGGAGCGTCACGAACCGCAGCCGCCGGCTGCGTCGCAGTCCCACCATTGTTGCCGTCTGCCTGCGGCGCCGCTGCGCCCGCGCCGTCCGCGTGATCCCTCGTCGCCTGCTCGCCCGTCGCCATGCGTTCGCTCTCGCTCTTCTGATTGGGCATTCTCATATCCCGGGTGTTCCGCGATGCATATCGATAGTGTCGCTGCCTTGTGGACAGCCTTCCGCTGCGGGGCGCTCCGATTGCGCCGGCGATCTCCGTCGGCGCGGCGCCCGCTCGATGCTGCCGCGCAGTCTCAGCGCCATGCAGATCAGCTCTTCGCACTCTTCGCTGCCGAGTCCGGCGCACAGCGATTCCAGTCCCGCATGGAGCTCCGGCACGACGCAGCCGACCAGCTTCTCGCCCTGAGCCGTGAGTCTGGCCAGGACGACGCGCCGATCGCCCTTCAGCTTTCCGCGCCGCACGAGCCCGTCGCGCTCCAGACCGTCGACCAATCTCGTGATGTTCGGGCAGGTGACGCTCATCTCCACTCCCAGGTCCGCCATGCGGAGGCAGCGGCCGGGAGCGGTCTGCAGCGCCGTGAGCAGGCTGAATTTCGCCAGAGAGAGGCCATGCGGCGCGAGGAGATCGCCGATGGCGTCGAAGAGCACGCCCGCCATTCTGACGAGATTGGCAACCGTCTCGACGACCAGCACCGTCCGGACTCCGGCCGATGGGTCGAGCTCGTGGATGCGGTCGACGATCCTATCGTCTCGCTTCACGGCGACCGCGCCGGCATCCATCGCCGCGTCGCTCCTGCCGGTCTGCCTGGTTATGGTTTCTGCGGCGGCCAATGAGGAGAGTTTCTCCCGGAAAGCCCGTCCCGGGCCGGGCCTCTTTCGACGCCCATCTCGGATCTCGGACATAAGTGCTTAACCCTTACACCTTTTACGGACTAATATTCGAGAAGTTCCAGGGGGCGGGGGCCTGTTGCAGATTGTGCCGCCCGGCGGTTCGGACGGAAGCTGCGGTAGCGCGGGCGATCCGGGGCAACGGACGAGGGCCGGCGAAGCGGCGCGCGGACTGCCTATGCAGCTTTGGAGCGCTCCGGAAGAGCTGCCGGCGGGTTCGGCCGATCGGACGACTGCTTCCCGCGAAGCTGCGTCCATTCGCGCTCCGGAATGGAGAGGAAGAGCCTTGCCAGCTCCGGATCGAACTGCGTGCCGGCGAGCCGCTGCACCTCCGCGCGCGCCGAACTGAGGGCGAGTCTGGGCCGGTAGGGCCGATCCGTAGTCATCGCGTCCAGCGTGTCCGCGAGGGAGAAGATCCGGGCGATGATCGGGATCTGGTATCCGCTGAGCCTGTACGGGTAGCCGTTCCCATCCCAGCGCTCATGGTGGTGCAGGACGATGGGGATGGCGCCGGACAGACCGGGAGAGGTCTGGAGCAGACGCGCGCCGAGCTCGGGATGGCGCCGCATGAGATCCGTCTCGTCTTGAGTGAGCGGGCCGCTCTTGAAGAGGATGGAATCCGGAAGGCCGATCTTGCCGATGTCGTGCAGCAGCGCGCCGATGGCTACGTGCTTCAGCGAGCTGTCGTCCAGATTCAGCAGGCCCGCCGCCATTGCGGCGTGCGCGAGGCGCAGCGAATAGACGGCGACTCGGCGCGAGTGGAACTCCGTTTCGGCGTCTCGCAGGTCGAGTGCTGCCATCAGGGCCGTTATCAGCTTGTCCTCGGCGATGATGGTGTCCACCATCTGAAGATCCGCCTCGACGTCTCCATTGATGAACGACGCCTGAAAGAGGGCTTCGACTCGCGTCGAGGCAGCGTACTCGGGATCTGGTGGCCGGGCTTCCATCGCTCTGTCGCCCGCATGCGCAACACGGTCCTTTCCGGAGCGCTTGGCGACGTATAGCGCGCTGTCGGAGCGCTTGATGAGCGACTCGGCGTCCGAGGCGTCGTCGGGGTAGTGCGCAACGCCGATGCTCAGGGTGACGCGACGGTATGGGAACCGGTAAGAGGCCACCGTTGAGCGTATGGCCTCGGCGATCTCCGACGCGTGCTCGCAGCCGCTCTCCGGCAGCAGGACGGCAAACTCTTCGCCTCCGTACCTGGCGGCAAGCTGGGACCCGGACGTGAGCCGCCGGATGTGGCGCCCGATGATGCGCAGCACGTCGTCGCCGGCCGGATGACCGAAGTTATCGTTGTACTGCTTGAAGTTGTCCACGTCGATCATGAGCAGCGACACGCGCTGCCCCTCTCTGGCTTCGGCGAGTGCGGCGCGTAGTCCCTCCTGGAAGGCGCGATGGTTCGCGAGACCGGTCATGCCGTCCGTCGTGGCAAGATCGGCAAGGCGCGCGTTCGCCTCCGATAGGGCGCGGTTATTGTCGACGAGTTCCTGCTGCACGAGGCGGAGCCGGCCGTTCAGCTCGGCTATCCGGCTTGCGTGGCCGGTCGTCTGCTCATGCGTCTGCTTCAGTTCGCGATAGGCGGAGCCGGCGCAGTCGTAGAGGCGCGCGGTCTCCCAGACGGCGAGCATCTGCCGGAGAGCTGCGAGGAATAGAAGCGTGGGCGCGCCGATCTGAATCGCCCGGCCCGCGACGCCGAGGTTGGGGACAATCCAGGCATAGGCGAGCAGAACGCCGGCGAGAGGCGCGGTGAGCGCCGGGAGCACCGGGCCGCGCAGGATCCTGCGCCGGAGCTCGTCCGTAAATTGCGTGGGTTCGAGCGCCGGGCAGGCTTGAGTCGTCGTCATGGTCTGCTGCGCAATCATCTCATATCCAACATTCCACACGTCGCACGGAACGTAAACAAAAAGTTCGCTCGTCCGGCAGGACGGATCTCCAGGTTGGGAGGGCAGCAGGTTGGGGTGGGGCGGAGGTTAATAGAGGTCGCCGATGCCGGCGCCTATGGCTTCGCCGGACGGACCGCTTCCGAAGCCGCGGTTGAAGGGAAGCGCCTTCAAACGGATGGTGAAGAACCACTGTCTCTCGTTTTGGAAGCCCAGCGGATTCTCGGAGTACGTGAGCGCCGCCTCCATGCAGTCCCACTCCTTTTTCAGTTCGAAGTTCTCGCTGTCGAAGGTATTCAGTTCGCCGTCGTAGCGCAGCAGCAGGCTGAACCGCCAGGTGTGGGCGATTGGAAGATCGAGCTGCGAGTTGATCTGGCTGAACTTATGAACGGTGGGATCGTAGCGCATCAGGAAGTCGACCGCAGGATCGGTATCGCGCTTGCCCCGGATGCGGATGATATCCGAGAGCGCGACGAACCGGCCCGTGTTGGGATCCCAGTTAATGGCGCCGTCGAACCTGAAACCCCGGTTGGGACGCCACATCATGCGGGATGTCAGCGTCTGGAAGGGCATCGTGGGATTCGTATCGCTGAGATCGTATCCGACACCGGCAGTGAGCTGGAAGTGGGAATCGTCCAGGTAGCCGGCCTGGGCCGTCAGGTAGTGGGATTTTGTGAACTGGTCGAAGAGGAACGGCGTGCCTCCCTCCGGCTGCTGATAGGTGTAGGTGATGTCGATGCCGGAGCGGCCTCCGAGGTGCTCGCGCAGCCTCGTGATGTCGCGAATGATGTATTCGGCCGCGCCATCCTCGTACATCCGCTGCTCGAACCCGCCGCCGGTAGTGATCTCGGTTCTGCCCTTAAGTAAGGTGGTGTCCTGCAGCGTGACGCCGAACAGCACGCGCCCGTTCGAAAATTGGTCGCTTGGTTCCGTGTAGCGGCCCAGGCCGAAGTCGAAGTGGAGGGGGAACTGCTTCAAGAACCCACCTTCCCAGCCCTGGGTATCCGTTGCGAAGAGGATCTCCGGCAGCTTTTCGAGCTGGCCGGTGCTTGCCGCTGAGGAGTTCGCGCCGACGTTGAACTGGTCGTTGGCGTTGATCTGCAGCGTGTAGTCTCTCGATTGGTGCTGATAGGAGAGCTGCGACGTAAGCTGCGAGACAACGGTGCGGACGCCCGATGCGGAGTTCGTGAAGCTGGAGTAATCGAGGGCCGTGGTCAGCGTGTTCTTGTTTGCGCCGGCCGTGTCGAACGTGAACGTATCGTGCAGGCCCAGGCTGAACTGGCTTGTCGTAAAGCCGGGCGAGCTGTTGGACGTGTCCGAGAAGCTCAAATCCCATTGGGAGCCGTGCGCCTGATCGGTGTGCGCGAAGTCGAACTTCGTGGACTGGCTGGTTTCGTTGGAGGTCGTGAGGAAGTTGTTGCGCTGCAGCTCAGTGTCGAACGTGATACGGTTGCCGCTGCCGATATCCTGCTGGTGCTTGAAGCTTCCCGTGAAATCCCTGGCGAATCCGTCGGCGAAGTAGCCCGTGATGGTGAAGAGGCCGCCGCTCGCCGGGCCGATGCCGGTGCCCAGGCGCTGGAGGCCCGGAGCGACGTTGCCGTAGCCGGAGGCGCTCAGATAGTCGCCTCCGGCGCCGAAGGTCGGCGCAACGGCTGCCGTCGCCGAGGGCGACGTGTTGAAGGCGCTGGGCTGCTTGCCCGCGAGATACTCCTGCTCGACGTGATAGCCCTCGCCGAGCTTCTCCGTGGCGCTGAGCAGCAGGAACGTCGCGGTCGACTTGCCCTCCGGAATCGCGTACGGAAACCGGGCGAACCATCCTTCCGTCACGTTGCGGCCAAACTCCGGCTGGTACTGGTTGTGATACCTTCTTGGGTTCTGATCCAGCGGGATGTCGATCTCGGGAATGACGATCAGCTTCTGGCCGAACAGGACGAAGGTGACCTTTTTCAGAATGAGCCTGTCGTAAGGAAAGAGCTCCGCGCTGCGCACTCGGACCTCGTAGTGTTTGGTGGGATCCTCGCACGTGGTTGCTATGAAATTCTCGCCGATAGAGTAGCCCGTGTACGTCGACTGCACTCCGCCGCCCTTGACGAAGGCCGGCTGCAGAAGACGGCCGTTGAAGAACTGGGGCGGCAAGAACGAGCGCGGGTTCTCCAGACGCATCGAGCGGGTCTGCGGGAAGTAGTGGATCGCGTCTGCGAAGCAGACCGCTCCACGATATCTGAGCGTGGCATGGCCGGTGAGAACGATCTCGCGGTAGGCGCTTCCCTCGGCGTGATCCGCAGTGATGTCGATGCCGTCCTGATGGATGTGGACGTCGTCGGCGGAGACGGCGCCCGTCAGGTTGTCGAAGCCGACTCCGCCCTTCGATTCGAGAGTGGCCTCAGGCGCCATCGGCGGTCCCTGCGTCTTGCCGGCGCCGATCGCCGCGCCGGGAGCTGTTGTGGAGGGAATTGCGTCGGGCGAGCCTGCCGGCGGGGTGGCCGGCTGCGCCTGGCCCGGCGACGCGGGCGAGGCGCCGGCCGGCTGGGATCCTCCCTGAGACGCCTGCGACTGTCCGGCAGGCGCAGAGGGCGCCGTCTGGTCCAGGCATGCCGCGGCAGCCCAGGGCTGCCATGCCAGGAGACAGCAGACGGCGGGTAAAAGGAGGGGGCGCGGACCGGTTAGAGAGCGATCGAATAGCATCGGCGGACAATTATAACACGCGCAGAAGTCCCGATCAAGGCCGATTCGGGCGAGCGCCATTGCAGACGGACG
>Ga0181529_10003322_pt1 | contig 18405 bp, 12 predicted proteins | sample PEATcosm2014_Bin_36_FD_119763 | JGI IMG/M metagenome (GOLD analysis project Ga0181529, IMG submission 119763) | Peatland microbial communities from MTU Mesocosm Facility, Houghton, MI, USA - PEATcosm2014_Bin10_30_metaG | ecosystem: Environmental > Terrestrial > Soil > Wetlands > Peat | place... | reverse complement strand
CGAATCGCGATAGGCGCGCTCGGCGGGATACTCTTCCACGTATCCATAGCCGCCGTGAAGCTGCAGCATGTGATCGACGACGCGTTCCAGCATCTCCGATCCCCAGAACTTGAGGATGGAGCACTCGACGACGAACTCTTCGATGGATTTCTTCACCTGCCTGGAGTAATCCGGCGCGGATTTGTCGAGCGCAGACAGGGCCGCGTCGATTGCGCCCACGGTGCGATAGACGAGGGCTTCGGCCGCGTAGATACCGGCTGCACTCTCGGCGATCTTCTCTTGCACCAAGCCGAACGAGGTGATGGGCTTGCCGAAGGCGACGCGTTCCCTGGCGTAACGAATGCCACCGCGCAGCGAATTGCGCGCGCCGCCGACGGCCGAGGCGCAGATCTTGTAGCGGCCCACGTTGAGAATGTTGAAGGCGATCTGGTGGCCCTTGCCGGCTTCGCCGAGAAGGTTTTCGACCGGGACCTTGCAATCGGTGAGGATGATGGGGCAGGTGGACGAGCCGCGGATGCCGAGCTTGTGCTCCTCGGGACCGACGGTCAGGCCGGGCGTGCCCGCTTCAATCAGAAATGCGGTGAAGTGTTCGCCGTCGATCTTGGCGAAGACGGTGAAGAGGCTGGCCATGCCCGCATTCGAGATCCACATCTTCTCGCCGTTGAGGATGTAATGCATACCGTCGGGCGAAAGCGTGGCGCGGGCGCGGATGTTCATGGCGTCGGAGCCGGCGGAAGACTCAGAGAGCGCGTAGCTGGCGATCCACTCACCGGAGGAGAGCTTGGCCAGATATTTTTCCTTTTGCAGGGGCGTGCCGTACCAGATGAGCGGCAATGTGCCGATGCCCACGTGGGCGCTGAACGTGACCGAGAAACTGCCGGAGACGCTGATCTTGTCGGCGACCAGCGCCGAGGTGACCTTGTCGAGTTCGAGGCCGCCGTATTCTTCGGGGACATCGACACTGAGCAGGCCGAGCTCGCCGGCTTCGCGCATGAGCCTGCGGCTGACGTCGAAATCTTTTGCCTCAATTTGATCGAGCGCGGGAAGGATGCGCTCTTCGGCGAAAGCGCTGGTGGTCTGCGCGATCTGCTGTTGCTCTTCGCTCAGATCTTCAGGCGTGAAGACATCTTCGGGGCGCAAATCTTCGATGAGGAAACTCCCCCCCGAGGCCCGCTTTGCAGTGAATGTGGCAACGGTTGTGCTCAATGGATTCTCCTTCAGTTTTGCAGGTTTTCGAAGATGCCCGCGGCGCCCATGCCACCGCCGACGCACATGGTTACGAGTCCGTATTTCGCTTTGCCGCGCTTGAACTCGCCGATCAAGGTTGCAGTCAGCTTGGCGCCGGTGCAGCCCAGCGGATGACCGAGGGCAATAGCTCCACCATTCACATTGACGCGCGCGGGATCGAGGCCGAGCGTCTTGATGACGGCGAGCGACTGCGCGGCGAAGGCCTCGTTCAGTTCGATCACGTCGATCTGATCGAGAGAAAGGCCGGCCATTTTGAGGGCCTTGGGAACGGCGAATACAGGACCGATGCCCATCTCCTCGGGATCGCATCCCGCATAGGCGAAGGCCACCAGACGCGCGAGTGGGGGTATTCCCAGCTCGCTGGCGCGCTCCTCGGACATCACCACCGTGGCAGCCGCACCGTCCGACATTTGCGAAGTGTTGCCGGCGGTGACAACGCCCATGGCATGAAAGACGGGCCGCAGCCTGGCCAGCGCTTCCATGGAAGTGTCGGCGCGCGGGCCTTCGTCAGAGGTGAACAACTGCTCGGTTGAACGGAGTTTGACGCCGCCGTTGGGCACCATGGAGACGACCGGCACGGGCACCGTTTCTTCAGCGAAGTAACCGGCCTGCATAGCTTGCAGGGCCTTGCGATGGCTCTCGACGGCGAACTGGTCGGACTCTTCGCGGTGGATGCCGTAGTGCTTGGCAACGCGCTCGGCGGTGAGTCCCATGGAAAGATAGGAGCCGGGATAGTTTTCGACGAGCCAGGGATTGCAGGCAACCTTGTTGCCGCCCATGGGCACGGACGACATGGACTCCGCGCCGCCGGCGACGATAACCTCGGCGCCCCCGCCGCGAATGCGATCAACGGCCAGCGCGATGGATTGCAAGCCGGATGCACAGAAGCGGTTGACGGTCATGGCCGCGGAATTAACCGGCAGACCGGCGCGCAACGCAATGATGCGCGCGACGTTCATGCCCTGCTCGGCCTCGGGCATTGCGCAGCCGATGATCACGTCGTCAATCTGTTTGGGGTCGAGCGCGGGGACGCGCTCCAGAGCAGCTTTCACTGCAATCGCGCCCAGATCATCTGGCCGCGTGTTTTTAAGGGCGCCCTTGGGCGCTTTGCCCACTGGCGTGCGAACCGCGCTCACAATCACTGCTTCTCTCATTGCAGAATCTCCGTCTTGCCGGGTAACGTAGCGACGCGCTTGTGCAACCTGCCGCATCAGTTGCGCAGCGGCTTGCCTGTTTTCAATGTGAAGCCGATGCGCTCGGCGGTTTTTCTTTCACCGCACAGGGAGAGGAACGCTTCGCGCTCGAGATCGAGCAGATAGTCCTCGGTCAGCAGGGCTCCGGCTGTGACATTGCCGCCGGCCAGAATATGCGCGACATGGTTTGCCACCGTCACATCGTGGTCGCTGATGAACTCGCCCTGGCGCATGAGATACACGCCAAGCTTGAGCGTAGCCAGAACGCTTTGGCCCGGCGCGGGAATATCGCTTCTGCGAACCGGCGGCATATAGCCGGCACGCACCAGCCGCAGCGCCTGCGCTTTGGCGTCGGTCACCAGACGCTCGCGGTTCATGGTCACCGCATCGCTCTCTTCGACGATGTGCAGTGCGCGCGCCTCGAATGCGGAGGTGGAGACCTTGGCCATGGCGATGGTTTCGAAGTTCTGCCGGAGAGCGTCGTACGTCTCGACCGAGTCGCCGCGATTGTCGGCGCGCAGAGCGTTGGCCGCGGCCACGGCGCGCAGAACCATTTCTTTGCATCCGCCTCCTGCGGGCACCAGACCCACGCCGGTTTCAACCAATCCCGTATAGAGTTCGAGGTGAGGCTGGCGCAGCGCGGCGTGCATCGAGATCTCGGTGCCGCCGCCCAGGCAGAGGCCGAACGGCGCTGAAACCACGGGTTTCGGACAGAACTTGATGGCCTGGGTCATGCCCTGAAACGCGCGCACGAAGAAATCGACATCGTCCCACTCTTCGTCCTGGATGGTGAGCAGCAACTGCATGAGGTTAGCGCCAGCGGAGAAGTTGGGGGCGTCGCTGGTGATGATGAAGCCATCGAAGTTCTTCACCGCATCGCTCGACGGATCGAGCTTTTGCATGAGGAACTGGACGATGTCCTGGCCGATGCTGTTCATCTTGGAATGAAACTCGAAACAGCCGATGCCATCGCCGAGGTCGACGAGCGAAACGCCCGCATTCCCGGCGAAGACGCCGTTGGAGCGCTTGAACGAGGCTACGGACGCGAGGCGCGGATTGCGAGCAACGGGAACGTATTCGCCGCTGCGCGGATCAAAGAACTCTTCGCCGCCGTTGCGGTACCACGACGCGCCGCCGGCGGCCAGCAGGGCCTCGGCCGCGGCGGGAATCGGCAGCCCGGCCGCGCGCATTTTGCCGGTGACTTCAACGAAGCCCACGGCATCCCACATTTCGAAGGGTCCCAGCTCCCAATTGAAGCCAGCCTTCATGGCGCGATCGATTTCGACGATCGACCGGGCGACTTCGCCGATGCGATTGGCCGCGTAAGCCCAGAGTTCCGGCAGCGCCTGCCAGTAGAATTTCGCCACTTTGTCTTTGGCCGGATTGCCGCTGAGCAGAGCGCGCATTCTGGCGGGCAAAGAGTCGTTGGTCTTGGCCATCTCGATTTCAGAAAGCGAGGCGCGCACCGCGGGGCGGTATTCAAAACTATCGAGATCGAGCACCAGCCGAAGGTCTTTGCCTTCGGGGCCGCGGTCCTTTTTGTAGAAGCCCTGCTTGGTTTTATCGCCCAGCCATTTGCGCTCGATGAGCTGCTCGATGGCCGCAGGCAGGGTGACGTCGGAACGCTCGTCGCTGGCATTCTTCGCAAAGTTTTTCGCCACGCTGCCGAGCACGTCGATGCCAACCATGTCGGCGAGGCGGAAAGTGGCGGTCTTGGGCCATCCCACCACCGCGCCAGTGAGCAGGTCGATCTCCTCAATCGAGAGGCCCTGCTGTTGCATGATGCGGCAGGTGTTGAGCATCGCGAAGGTGCCGATGCGATTGGCGATAAAGTTGGGCACATCGTTGGCGGCCACAACAGCCTTGCCGAGCTTGAGGTCGGCGAATTCGCCGATGGCCGCAAGCGCCTGCGGATCGGTTTCCGGGGTGGCGATGACCTCGAAGAGACGCATATAGCGCGGGGGATTGAAGAAGTGGGTACCGAACCAGCGCCTGCGCACATCGGCGGGCAGCGGCTCCGCGATGCTGGCCACGGGCAAGCCGCTGGTGTTGGTGGTGAGGATGGCGGCGGGATGCAGATGCTCGACGACCTTGACCAGCAGCGAACGCTTGATCTCGATGTTTTCAGCCACCGCCTCGATGATCCAGTCGTAGTCTTTCAGCCTGGCCAGATCGTCTTCGAAGTTGCCGATGCGGACCAGGGCAGCGCACGAGGAATCGGCGAATGCGGCTGGCTTGGCAGCTTTCAATGCTTCGAGCGCTTTGGCGGCGAAGGCGTTGCGATCACCGGAAGGAGGAACAATATCGAGCAGGAGAACCGGCAGGCCTGCATTGGCCACATGAGCGGCAATGCGCGCGCCCATGGTTCCAGCGCCGAGGACGGCCACACTGCGGATCGCGTATGTTTTCGGTTCCGAGAGGGACGCGCGGGAAGAGACAGCTTCCCGCAAAAGCGGCTCAGTGGTCAACGGGACCATGGATGACTCCTTTACATGTACATGCCGGAGGGGGAAGGACCCAGCAAGTTCGATGGACGAAGCACAGAACGGGATTCAGCTTATTGAACGAGGGGAAAGAAAAGCCCGGATTCCGACTGGCGAAGGCAGAATACTGAACGCGCGGTAAAAAAGTCAACAGGGAAATTTTGGGCTTTATTTCGATGGCGCGGAATCCCGATTTCCTGGCCTGATTGGGCACGGGGAGGACGGAGATCCCGGATTGCAGGCCGAGTTTTGGGGCATACAGGCAAACGTAAGGTTCCATAAAGGCCTACCTTGGAGCGGTTCCAGTCCCGGTGTTCCATCACCCTGTGGGTCAACAAAGCCAGCTGGAGGCTACTCGGCGGTCAAAGAAGGAGTGGCCCGGCGGCTGACGGCTTTTCGAGCGGCTTCGTCGGGCGTAGCGCGGCGACAGAGACCCGCGGTGAACAGGCGGGTGAACTCGGAGACGATCTCTTCATTGCCCAATCCGCCGTTGGGCCGGTACCAGGTGCCGATCCAGTTGATGGCTCCGGCGATGGCGAAGGACGCCATTTTGGCGTTGCAATCGGCGATGGAGCCGTCGGCGATGCCTTCTTCGATGTAGGCGCGAATGGCCGCGTCGATGCGCCGCTTGAGGTTGCGCACCTGGCGGCGCGCCTGCTCGGAGAGTTCCGAATCGTCGAGCGTGGCCACGCAGCGGCCGAAGTCGAAGGTGACGATGGCCGTGGCGTAGGAGCGGATGTAGGATTCGACCTTTTCAAAGCCGTTTCCCTGGAAGTCGATTGCGCCTTTCAGGGCTCCCTCGATGGACTCGATGCCGGCGCGATAGCACTCCACCAGCAGCTCTTCCTTGTTGCGGAAGTAGTAGTAAAGAGCTGGTTTGGTGACGTTAAGCCGGGCGGCAAGCAGACTCATGGAGGTCTTCCGGTAGCCCATTTCGAGGTAGAGCTGGGCCGCGGTCTGGAGGACGGCGTCGCGCTTTATTTCGAGGCTGCGCTGCTCCCGCACACGGAAGGCCTTCCATGGCTCGTGGGAGAGGACTTTGTTCTCCGGATTGTCCGTGGCAGAATGCAAATCGAATTCCTTGGCAGATATCAGGCGCTGGGGGTGGCGTTGATTCTGGATTTTACAGGTTTTTGCAGCGCGCGCGCCGCAAAAGCGAAAGCTCCTAACGTTCAGAGTCTGAAGCTCAATGAATCATCGAAAAACGCGGAAAAACAACCGCAGATCCTTCGACTTCGTTTGGCGCGCAACCACCCCTGCGACGAAAACCTGTCGCCGGGGACCCCGGATGCGCGCCAAACTTCACTCAGGATGACAGCATTTTTGATGCGAACTTTAGAGACAGGACCCTAGGCCTCAGATCACTCGTCAAGAAAGAGATCGGTGAGCAACTGGTGGCCGGGAGCGGCGGCGTAACCGCTGAAATCGGTGACGCCGGCCTGGGCCAGCACCTGCTCGTCGATGAAGAAATTTCCGGTGGTGGCGCGGCTGGGCTGCGCGAGGATGTGGGCGGCGGCGTCGGCTACGATTTGCGGCGTACGGCCGCGCTCGGCGGGCGCGCCGGGAATCGCCTGCAGAGCGGCAGTGGCAATCAGCGTGCGCGGCCAAAGGGCGTTCACAGCGATGCCCTGCGGCCGGAACTCCTCAGCCATGCCCAGGACGCACATGCTCATGCCGTATTTCGCGATGGTGTAAGCCACGTGGGGCGCAAACCACCTGGGCCGCATGTCGAGCGGCGGCGAAAGGGTGAGGATGTGGGGGTTGGGGGCCTTGGCGAGCCAGGGCAGGCAGGCCTGGCTGCACAGGAAGGTTCCGCGCAGATTCACGCCCATCATCAGGTCGAAGCGCTTCATGGCAGTACCCGCGGTTCCGGTCAAGCTGATGGCGCTGGCGTTATTGACCAGGATGTCGATGCCTCCAAAGCGCCCGATGGCTTTCAGAACCGCCTCCTGGACCTGGTCTTCGAAGCGAATGTCGACGGCCAACGGCAGGGCCTGGCCTCCGGCGGCTTCGATTTCGCGCGCGGCCGAGTAGATGGTTCCAGGCAGTTTGGGATGCGGCTCGACGGTCTTGGCGGCGATGACGATGTTTGCGCCATCGCGGGCGGCGCGCAGCGCGATAGCCAGTCCGATGCCGCGGCTGGCGCCGGTGATGAAAAGGGTCTTTCCCTTCAGATTCGACATGGGTTCCTTCCTGGTTGCGGTGCGGTTCCGGGATCTTCCCGGGCATCTCTCGCCGGGGCGGTTGGGGGACGGAAAACCGGACTTATGAAAATATTATGACCTCACGGTAAGAAAACGCGTGACAACCGTATCATTTTATGTTTATTTTACCCATCGGTTAGTAAATTTCCCCAAAGAGGTCACCCATGGTATCGCTCGAGAGGGCCTACCTGGCCCCAAATGCGATCCATCACAAATGGATCGACGACACAGAACTTCCCCTTCAACGGGTTTACGCCTGCGAGCAGAGCCGCGCCACGGAACTGCTGCTGACACAACCCTTGAACGGTGAGGTGACCACGTGGACGTGGGCCAGCGCAATCCACGAGGTACGGCAAATAGCGGCGTGGCTGCAGGCGCAAGACTGGCCTCCCGGCTCGCGGATCGTAATTCTCTCGCGCAACAGCGCCTGGTGGCTCATGGCCGATTTCGCGATCTGGATGGCCGGCCACATCAGCGTTCCCTTCTTTCCCGCGGCCAGCCGCGGCGCTCTGAACGAGCTGTTCCGGCACAGCGAGCCGGTGGCTTGCTTTCTGGGCCAGTTCGACAATCCGCCCGACTACGGTGAAGAGGGGCTCGGGAGCCTTGCATGGGTGACGTTTCCGGACTTCGCCGCCGCTGCCCCTGCGCAGGGCGCGACGGCGTGGAGCGAGATCGTTCGCACCCAGCCCCCGCTGGCCGGCAGCCCGGTGCGCGACAGGATGGAAGTGGCAACGATCATCTATACGTCGGGAACGACCGGCCAGCCCAAGGGCGCGATGCACACCTTTCAGGGCCTGAGCCTGATGGGCAAGTCGATGGAGCCGCTGGTCAAAGGGCCGGGCAAGGGGAACGAGCGGATTCTCTCCTATCTTCCGCTGGCGCACATTGCCGAACGCGCCATTGTGGAGATGAATGCGCTGCTGGAGCCGCTGGAGGTTTACTTCATCGAGAACCAGGAGACGTTTCTCACCGATCTGGAACGCGCGCGGGCGACATTTTTCTTTTCGGTTCCGCGCCTGTTCAACCGGTTTCAGCAGAAAGTGTTTGAAAAGATGCCCGAGAAGAAGCTGAAGCGGCTGCTGGCGCTGCCGCTGGTGGGCAGAATTCTGCGCAAGAAGATTGTGAAGCGGCTGGGATTGAATCACGCGCGCGTGGTAGCCGGCGGCGGAGCAGCTACCCCGCTGGAGGTGATTCGCTGGTACCGCAAGCTGGGGCTCAATTTTGTCGAAGGCTACGGGATGACGGAAACCGGCATTACACACGTGCCGCTTCCCGGCCAATACCGGCTTGGATTCGTGGGCAACGCCAGCCCTTGCGCAAGCACGCGGGTATCGGCGGAGGGCGAGGTGCAGATCGCGGGGCCGATGAACATGATCGGCTACTTCCGCAATCCCGCGCTGACAGAGCAGGCATTCACAAGCGATGGGTATTTCAAGACGGGCGATCGCGGCGAGCTGGATTCGGCTGGAAGGCTGCGGCTGAAAGGCCGATTGAAGGAAGAGTTCAAAACCGCGAAAGGCAAGTTCGTGGTGCCGGCGCGGATTGAAGAGCTGCTTTCTGTCTCGACGCTCTTTGAGTCGGTGGCTATCTTCGGCGCCGGGCTAACGCTGCCGTTTGCGCTGGCGGTACTGACGCCGGCCAAGCGGCAGGAGTGCGCGGATGCGCGCGGGCGCGCCGCGGTCGAAGCAGAGCTTGAGGCGGTTCTGGAAAAGGTGAACCCGCAGCTCGAGCAATATGAGCGACTGCGCTTTCTGGCCATCTCGTTCGAGCCGTGGACCACACAAAGCGGTTTTCTTACGCCGACCCTGAAGGTGCGACGCCCGGCTCTTGAGCAGCGCTTCTCAGCCCAATACAAGACGTGGGAGCAGCAAGGCCGCAAGGTGGTCTGGCTGGAGAACCAATGAGGGCGCGGGTGCAATCGCAATTCCAATGCCTGACGCTGGACGGCAAGCAGGTTGAAGTGGCGCTGCACACAGCGGAAGGCGCACGCGACACCATTCTGCTGCTGCATGAAGCACTGGGCTCGGTGACGTACTGGAGAGATTTTCCTGAGAAGCTGGCCGCGGCTACGGGGGCGAATGTGCTGCTTTACTCGCGTCCCGGACACGGCGACTCGGAAGGACCTCCGGAAGAACGGAACGCCCGCTATTACCTGCGCCAGACGGGGATCGTGATTCCGGAACTGCTCGATCGATTCGGCGTGGAGGCCGCGATTGTTTATGGGCACAGCGAGGGCGCGTGCATCGCCATGCTGTTCGCCGCGCAATCGCTGCGCGTGCGGTCGCTGATTCTGGAGAGCCCGTTTGTGGTGGCGGAGCGGAACTCCGCCGAGCACATCGCCGGGATGGCGGCGGCGTACCGCGGCAGCAAGCTGCAGGAGCGGCTGGCGCTTTACCACCGCGACGCGGACCAGGTGTTTTACGCGTGGGTCCACTGGGCAACCGGGCAGGCGCCCGGGATGCCGCTTTCGCTCGCATCGCTCAACCAGATCAAGTGCCCGGTTCTCGTCTTGCAAGGGGAGAACGATGTCTTTGGCTCAAGCGTGCACCGCGAGGTGTTGCAAGTCGCTCTCCCCGCGGCGGAGTTTGAGCTTTTCGCCAACACCGGTCATCTTCCGCACCGGGAGCAGACCGAACCTGTCCTGAACCGGGTTGCCAGGTTCACCACCGCGCCGGGTCCGTTCGCGTATCCCGGCCAACCACTGAAACCAACAAGCCTTATCGAGGAGCTTCTGTGACCCTGCACAATCGCAATCTCTTCGGGCGAGCCATTCTTCCCCTGCTGACGGCCTTCGTCCTGCTCGCAGCCGTGCGCTGCACCGCACAAGAACATTACACCGGCAAATACGATCTGTTCGTGGGTTTTTCCGACATCAACGCGCCATGGGTGAACAACCTGAACCAGCCCGGCGTCGCCGTGCAGGCCGGATTCGCAAACAGGCGCTGGCTCGCTTCGGGATTCGATTACAGCAAAGAGAGCGGGCGCGGCCCATTTACGGCGGCCCTGCTGCCGGGGAACCTGCAGCAGGCGCTGGGCGCCGAGCTGCCGCCCGGATTCAGGCTGAGAGTCCCGACGGACGTCACCATTCAGACCTTCACCGCCGGATCGCAACTGGTGTACCGTCGCTTTGCCAAGACGACGATTCTCGTTCATCCGGTGCTGTGCGCTCTGCGCGTGAATGCGACGCTGCACCCTGGAGACCCGATCAGCGCAGCGGTTACGGCGCAACTGGTGCCATCGGGGAAAAAGGTGGACTGGACAAGCGGCTACGGCGTGGGCGGCGGGACAGACGTGCGCGTATCGAAGCACTTGAGCGCGCGGATGCAGACCGACATTGTGTGGACTCACCCGATCAACGATCTGCTCGGCCAAGGCTTCTGGATTTACCGCTTTTCAGTCGGCCCGTCGTTTCACTTCGGGCGCAACATTCAAACCAGCAAAGCAATGTAATCGCGTGGCCGCGAGCGGGACGCTGCCGTTTCTCTCGCGGCCTGCCTGAACGGAAACATAAATGAAAGTTCAACGAAACAGCGTTTGAGAAGAAATATTTCCGGGCCTGAAGGCCGCCCCCAGTGGGCCTCAGCATTCATGGGCCTAAAGGCCCATGCTCCCTCCGCAAATGCGGAACAACGCAAGCGCGTTTCATCCTTGCACGAGCCGGTGTTGCAATAAACGGAAACGCGCACGAAACACTGAAAAATACACAAGCGTCGCAAGGTGATTCCTCATGCTTCCCCTGGGTCAACGAATTGCATTTCTACTGTTCGCAATCGGCACCGGCAGCATTGCGCTGCGCGGATTCTATCGCCTTTATCGCCGCATCCGAGCCGGGCAAGACGATCCCGATTTAAGGTTCGACCGCCTGTTTGCGCGGCTTTGGTATGCGTTGACCACCACGCTCACGCAGAGCCGCACCTTTCGCAAACGCCCGGCGATCAGCTTCTTTCATGCCTGCATGTTTTACGGCTTTGTCTTCTATCTCCTGGTCAATGTGGTGGACGCGCTGGAGGGATTCTTCCCCTTCTCGATTTCGTCGTCGGGCCTGGTTGGCATTGCCTACAACCTTGCGGCGGACATTTTCAGCGCGCTGGTTTATATCGGAGTCATCGCGCTGGTGATGCGCCGCTTTCTGCTGCCCAGCCGGCGCGATTTCCGCTTCAACGGGAATACCCTGCTGCATGAAGACGTACGCCGCTCGCGCATCTCGCGCGATTCACTGATCGTCTCTAGCTTCATCCTGGTTCATGTCGGCAGCCGGGCCGTCGGTGTGGGCGCGGGGCTGGCCGTTGAGGGTGCTGATCGCTTCCAGCCCTTTGCCACTCTGCTTTCCCGCCTCTTTACTGCCGAGAATGCCGAAATCTGGCGCATCGTCGGCTACTGGGGTGCGCTGGGCAGCATTCTCGCCTTTCTCATGTACTTCCCTTTCTCGAAGCACATTCATATGTTCATGGCGCCGGCCAAGTACCTGGTGAATCGCGCTGCCCCCTCCGGCGTGCTGCCCGCGCTGGAGTTGAATCTCGAAGCAGAAGATCAGAAACTTGGGGCCAGCAAACTGGAAGATCTGGGTTGGCCGCGTCTGCTGGACGCCTACGCGTGCATTCAGTGCAACCGCTGCCAGGACGTGTGTCCCGCGTCAACCACCGGCAAGTCGCTTAGCCCGGCAGCTCTTGAGATCAACAAGCGGATGGAGTTGAACCAACTCGCGCAAGGCTCGCCGGGCTTTGAACGCGGCGAGGCAAGCCCGCGTCCGCTGCTGGCTTTCGCGCTTACCGTTGAAGCGGCCTGGGCCTGCACAACCTGCGGCGCATGCATGCAGGCTTGCCCGGTTCAAAACGAGCCGATGCTTGACATTATCGACATCCGCCGCAACCAGATCATGATCGAGGGCGAATTTCCCAACCAGCTTCAAACCGCATTTCGCGGCATGGAGCGCGCGGCCAATCCGTGGGGCATCAGCCAGGACCAGCGCATGGCCTGGGCCGATGGGCTGAAGGTTCCAACCATCGATGAAAACCCGAATGCAGACCTGCTCTATTGGGTGGGTTGCGCCGCCAGCTACGATCCGCAGTCGCAGAAGACCGCCCGCGCCCTGGTGCAGCTGCTCACTCTTGCCGGAGTCAACTTTGCGGTGCTCGGCAAGAAAGAATGCTGCACCGGCGACAGCGCACGCCGCGCCGGAAACGAATACCTCTACCGGCAACTGGCGGAGAAAAATGTAGCCATGCTCACCGCCGTCAAGCCCAAACTGATTGTGGCCACCTGCCCGCATTGCATGAACGCGATCGGCAAGGAATATGCTCAGCTGGGCGGCGATTTCAAGGTGGTTCACCACACCGAGTATCTTGAGTCGCTGGTGGCTTCGGGCAGACTCAAAGGCGAGGCCATGTCCGCCAGCATTACCTATCACGACCCCTGCTACCTGGGCCGCCACAACGGCGTTTACGACGCGCCGCGCAACCTGCTTCGCGTTCTCAGCAACGACTTTGTCGAACTGGACCGCCGGCGCGAGAACTCCTTTTGCTGCGGCGCAGGCGGCGCGCAGTTCTGGAAAGAGGAAGAAGCAGGCACGGAGAGAATCTCAGACAATCGCTTTCGCGAGGCGCAGGAACGCCTTACTTCCGGTGACGGCCGAAGCGAGACCAAAGTCCTCGCGGTCGGCTGCCCCTTTTGCAAGAGCATGCTCGAAAGCACGCCGTGCAAAGACGAAAAAGTCCCCATTGCTACCAAAGATATCGCCGAACTGCTGCTGGAGAGCGTGCTGAAGAAATCCGGTGAAAGCGCGCCGCACACGTTCGCGTTACCGCCGAACGATGCTCAGGAATCCACATCCGAACCTGTCGGCTCGCCGGCCCCGGTCGCGCGCGCGGAGAATCCGCCTGCAAAAGAGGAAGAGCACCTACCCGCCGCCGAACCAGCGAATGCCTCGCCGCAGAGCAAAGCGCCTGAGCCCGCGGCGCATCCCGGCGAGCGCAAGAAGTGGACGCCAAAGACCTCCGCGGTGACGCAGGAATCGGCGCGTTGAACCGGCGCCGCGGTCAGGCAAATCCGCAGCGGATGCGGCGTCGAGAAACTCCCAAGACTCTCTGGCAGAGAACTCCAGCGACAACCTTGCTGCGCGCGCGGGCTTATTACCGGATGCAACCGGCTTCTGGCGGGTTGTGCCTGAGCGGGACTTTCCCTCAAGTTTAGAGCGAAATCCGGCCTTTTTCCGCAGCCTCTTTAGATTTGACCTTGCAAAGCTCACCTTGCGCATGTTCAAGATGTTCATGCGATTGCCCAGATTGCCTGCGGTTGACAGCCCCTCAGGCGCTGCCTAGAATTAAAGAGGATTACTCCGCCTTTTTTCTCCTGGATTCCCCGCATAAACGTTTGATAATCGACCAGATGCGGCCAGGCTGAAGAAGGGCCGAGCCGGTCTTCGGCCTGGCAATCGAAGGGTGCAAGCAACCTTCCACGCAACCCGCCCGAAGACCGCGGGAGAGCAGAATCGATGCCTGAAGCGCGCGTCAGTCCGCGAGAGCGGCTGGTGCTCACGGCCATTGTCGAACAGTACATCGCCACTGGCGAACCGGTTGCCTCGCAGGCGGTTGCGCGGAGCTTTGCCGGCCGCGAGGGCCTCAGTTCGGCCACCATCCGCAACGTCATGGCTACCCTGGCCGATGACGGCCTGCTGGAACAGCCGCACACTTCGGCCGGCCGGGTTCCCACCGCCGCCGCCTTCCGTTACTACGTGGGGCAAAGCGGATTGGGTTTCGCCGTCCAGCCCATGAGCGAGGCGCGCCGCGAGCAGATCGAAGACAGCTTCAGCGGCGTTACCAGCTCCAACGAGTACCTGGAACGGACCTCGCATGTGCTGGCCATGATTTCCAGCGGGCTTGGCGTGGCTTTGGCCAGTTCCAACGCCGGCCAGGTGCTGGAACATATTCATTTTTCACGGCTTTCTACCGGCCGCGTGCTGGCGGTGGTGGTGACCCAGGCGGGCGTGGTGCAGGACCGCGTGCTGACCCTCGATCGCGAACTCAGCCACCTGGAACTGGAAACCGCGGCGCGCTACCTGAATGAGAACTTTCGCGGCTGGCTGGTGGAGCGCATCCGCGCCGAAGTGGCTCTCCGCATCGAGACGGAGCGCGAAGCCTATCGCCAGATGCTCACCTCCGTCGAGGAGCTCTGCAACAAGGGCGCGCTGGCCGGCGCAGATGGCGGACCCGCCATTTATGTGGAAGGCATGGCCAACCTGATCGCCGCCGAGGCGGACCGCGAACGGTTGCGGCAGATGCTGCTGGCGCTGGAAGCCAAGCAGCGGCTGGTGGATCTGCTAACCGCCTACGTGGATGGACGCCAGCAGGAAGTGCGCGTGGTTGTCGGCCTCGACGAAACTTCGGCCGCCATGCAAGACATGGTACTGATCGGCGCGCCGGCGCGCCTGGGCGGCACCAGCCAGGGCACGGTGGCCGTTATCGCTCCCACCCGCATCCAGTACCAGGAGATGATCCAGGCGGTCCGTTACATCGCCCGGCTTTCCGAACGCATTCTGGAAGTTCCCTCTGAGTAATCTGGGGAAACGCACGAAGGGCCATCCCAAAGTGGCTCGCCCGGAAGACCCCGCGCCACGGGTTGAGATAGAGCGCCCGGCGAAGAAATTATCATGGAATGAACTACGGAATGGGCTAGGAAAAGAACTACGAAAGAATTTTTGGAGATCGAACAAAGACATGGCTGAACAGGAATCAGAAGTGACTGGACTGCAAGCGCAGGAACCCGCGCCCGAGCCGCAATATGGCGGAGATGTTGTCGTCGAGCTCTCCGGCGAGCAGCCGGTAGGCCGCGCGGAATATGAACAGCTCAAGGCGGAGCGCGACCAATTGATCGATCGCCTGGCCCGGCTGCAGGCCGACTTCGAGAACGCCCGCAAGCGTGGCGAACGGGAAAAGATCGAATTTCGCGAGTATGCCACCGGAAACGTGGTCGAGCAGTTCCTGCCCGTTCTGGACAACTTCGAGCTGGCGCTCAAGTCGGCCGCCACAGCCGAGCAGTTGCGCTCTGGCGTCGAACTGATCGTCAAGCAGATGGAAGGCGTGCTCAACCAGCTGCAGGTTACGGCGGTTCCCACCCTGGGCGCGGAGTTCGACCCCCGCCTGCACGAAGCGCTGGGCACAGTCGAGCGCGAAGACCTTCCCGATCAGCACGTGGCCGAGGAAATCCGGCGCGGCTACCGGCTGCGCGATCGATTGCTGCGTCCGGCGCTGGTGCGCGTCGGATCCAATCCCAAACAGGCAAGCGAGTAAACGTGAGCAAAGCAGACTATTACGAGGTTCTCGGCGTAAGCCGCGATGTTTCCGAGCAGGAGTTGAAGAGCGCTTATCGCAAGCAGGCGCTCAAGTTCCATCCCGATCGCAATCCCGGCGATCATGTTGCCGAAGAAAAGTTCAAGCAGGCCAGCGAAGCCTACCAAGTGCTGAGCGACGCCGACAAGCGCGCCGCCTACGACCGCTACGGCCATGTCGGCCCGGCCAGCCAGGGATTCAATGGCGGACCGTTCCCCGGCGGCGTGGACATCAGCGACATCTTCGGCGACCTGTTCGGCGAGATGTTCAACGTCAATTCGGGCGCGCAACGCCAGCAGCGTCAACAGCGCGGCGACGATCTGCGCTTCGACATGACCATCAACTTTGAGGACGCGATCTTCGGCACCGAAACCGAGGTCAAGATCCGCCGCCTGGAAACCTGCGAAACCTGCAAGGGGCGCGGCACCACCTCCGGGCGCGGACCGGTGGCCTGCACCCAGTGCCAGGGACGCGGACAGGTTCGCTACCAGCAGGGTTTCTTTGCCGTGGCCCGCACCTGCGGCGCTTGCGGCGGCGCAGGCACCGTAGTCAGCGACCCCTGCACCACCTGCAAGGGAGAAACCCGCGCCACCAAGGAACTGAAGCTCAACGTCAAGGTGCCCGCGGGCGTGGAGGATGGAACGCGCATCCGCTACTCCGGCGAAGGCGACGCAGGCCGTTCCGGCGGTCCGCGCGGCGACCTTTACGTCGTGCTTTCGATTCGCCCCCACGACTTCTTCGAGCGCGATGGCCACGACTTGCATTGCGTCGTTCCCATCAGCTTTCCGCAGGCAGCGCTGGGCGCCGAAGTCAAGATTCCCTCCATTGGCGGCGAAGTGCTCCTCAAAATCCCTGAGGGCACGCAGAGCGGCAAGCTGTTGCGCATCCGCGGCAAGGGCGTTCCGTTCCTCAACGAGCGCGGAGTGGGAGATCTGGTGGTCCAGGTGGTGGTGCAGATTCCCCGCAAGCTCAGCCGCCCGCAGCGCGAACTGGTGAGCAAGCTCGCCGAATCGCTCAGCGTGGAAAACAAGCCCACGTCGCCCAGCCTGATTGAGAAGATGAAGGATCTTTTCAATTAGACCTGCAGAATCTGGCCACACGCGGCGCGATACAACAGAGTTCGTGGGCTGATGAAGTCCCTGAGGACCGGGAGGTCCTCAGGACAGCCGGCCGGGAGGCCGGCGGTACGACCTTTCGCTGCCGCACCGCAAGCACCTAGATCGCGAGCACGGCGATGATGGCTACCAGCGCGCCGAGCAGCAGGCTCATGCGGTCGGTGATGGCGAAGATCACCGGATCTTCGTTGAGTTCGCCACGCGAGGCCAGCAGCCACACCCGGCATAGCCACAGGATCATCAGCGGCACAATCAGCCACAGGTAATGCGGTTCGCGGTAGAGCACCACCACGTCGCGGCCGCTGATGTAATTGGCAAACACCACCACCGCGGCAAAGGCGCTGGAGGTGCCGAAGCTGCGCAGCTGGTGAATGTCGGCCACCAGGTAGCCGCGGCCGTTCTTCGGCGTGGCTCCGCTGGCGCGCAGGTTTTCCAGTTCCGCAAAGCGCTTGACGAAGGCCAGGGACAGAAACAGGAAGATCGAGAAGCCGGCCAGCCAGTGGGAAATCGGCGTCGCTGTGGCCGCGCCGCCGGCTTGCAGCCGCAGAGTGTAGAGGCCCGCGAGCACCAGCACATCCACCAGCGCCACACGCTTCAGATAAGTCGAATACGCCAGCGTGGTGGCCAGATAAAGCACCAGCCAGAAGTAAAAGCTGACCGGCAGCAGGCGCGCGGTCGAGAACGCTACCAGCAAGAACACCGCCGAAATCGCGATGCCCACGGAGGCCGGCAGATCGCCCGCGGCGAAGGGACGCCGCCGTTTGCGCGGATGCCGCCGGTCGGCCTCGATATCCAGCAGGTCGTTGACGATGTAGGTGGCTGAAGCGGTCAGCGAAAAGCAGAGGAAGCCCAGCAGTGCAGGCACAAACCGCGCCATGGTGAATCTGTGCCCCAGCAGCAGCGGCAAGAAGATCAGCAGGTTCTTCGCCCACTGATGAATGCGGATCGCCTTCACCAGCGACTTCAGCGGATGGGTCCGTTCCACAAACTCCCGCACCGGCTGGATCCCGCGCCTACGCATTCCCATGCGCAGGGCCAGGCTCGGATTGGCCACCATCGGCTCTTTTGCGGCCGCCAACAGGGTCAGATCCGGCCGCGCGTTGCCGATATAGTCAAAGCCGCCGGCGTTCCGGTGACGGCGCATCCGTTCCAGCTTGTTCGCGCCGATCAGGTTGGTGGTTCCGTCCGAGCCCAGTACCCCTGCGAAGATGCCCAGGTGGTCCGCGACCCGCTGCGCCAGGCGCGCATCCGCCCCGGTGGCCAGGTAGATCTCGCGCCCTGCCGCCCGCTCTTTCTGCAGATACTGAAGCAGCTTGCGGTTATAGGGCAGATGCGTCACGTCGAGCGAAATGGCTTCGGAGAAAAATGCCTTGAAGGCGGCCTTGCCGCGCAGCAAACGACCGGGCAGCTTGAGCAGTTGCGCGGGCTTGGTGCGTATCAGCGCCAGCAGCGAATCCACCAGCGTGTCCGACTTGACCAGTGTGCCGTCCAGATCGACGTAAAGAGGAAGCCCCGCCGCCGGGTTCACGGGCTGGTACTGGGTCGTATTGGGCAACTTCCACCTCGTCGAACGGTCGCTTTCGAGCAGTTCCGGAAAGAACAAGTATACCGTTTTGGGCAATTTGGCCCGCGCAATCTCCCCCTTCGCGCCAGAGCGTTTGCATGAAGCAGGTGACCCAAGATGAGCTGCTTTGAAAGGGCACGGCTTCAGAGGCTGCGGAAAAAGGCCCGAATCCGAGTTAAGAGCTGGAATAAGCCTTAGCAGGGGCTAAAGCCCTGCTCATTTGATTGGCTTTATCGGCACGGCTAAAGCCATGCCCTGTTACAAAGCCATCCTG
>Ga0181529_10003321_pt1 | contig 18409 bp, 10 predicted proteins | sample PEATcosm2014_Bin_36_FD_119763 | JGI IMG/M metagenome (GOLD analysis project Ga0181529, IMG submission 119763) | Peatland microbial communities from MTU Mesocosm Facility, Houghton, MI, USA - PEATcosm2014_Bin10_30_metaG | ecosystem: Environmental > Terrestrial > Soil > Wetlands > Peat | place... | reverse complement strand
GGAAAGCAGAAAGCACAAATTTAATTTCTGTTTTCTGTTTTCCCAATTTCTGTTTTCGTCTGGTGCTTTCTGCTTTCCTCATTTCTGCTTTTATTTCCGCCGCTCCGGCGCAATCGCTGTGGCACCCGGACACCTCGCGCTCCATGTTTGCGGACAAACGCGCCACGAGCACCGGCGACATCATCACCATCATCGTGTCCGAGGCCAGCACCGCGAGCAAAAACAACTCCACCGTCACCGAAAAGAAGTCCGGTTTGAGCGCCGCCATCAGTTCGTTTATTTATCCCGGCATCCTGGCCCACGGCGGGCAGATGCCGGCGATGAATTACAATTCCGACCTCACGCACAACGGCAGCGGCGCCATTAGCGACTCCGAAGCCGTGGTGGCCAAGATAGCCGTGCGCATTGTGGACGTGCTGCCCAATGGCAATTTCGTGGTCGAAGGCAAACGCGAGACGGCGTTCAGCGGCGAGCACCAGACGATCGTGTTGCATGGCGTGGTGCGCTCCGATGACGTGGCCTCGGACGACACCGTGCAAAGCTACAACGTGGCCGACGCCACCATCCAGATCATCGGCAAGGGCACCGTTACCGACAGCCAGAACAAAGGCTGGTTCACCCGCGTTTGGGACAAATTGAATCCTTTCTGACCATGCCACTCGTGAAATGACTAATTTCTAAATCCTAATGACTAAAGAAATCCCAATGACCAAATCCGAAAATGCCCTGTCACGTTTGAACCACGTTGGGTCATTCGGGCTTCGTCATTCTTTAGTCATTCGTCATTATGGTTTAGTCATTTTCCATTTTTTAGTCATTCGCACTGCGTCATTCGTCATTTTTTCAGCAGTCCTGCTGGCGGGAACAATTCCCGCGCCGGCCTCCGGCGTGCGGGTGCGTGATCTGGTGATGGTGGCGGGGGCGCGCGACAACCAGCTCGTCGGCTACGGCCTCGTCGCCGGGCTGAATAATGAAGGCGACAAGGATCCGATTTACACGCAGGCCACCCTCGCCAATATGTTGCAACGTTATGGCATCAAGGTGCCGGCCACGACGCTTTCGTCAAAAAACGTCGCCGTAGTCATGGTTACTGCGGAAATTCCGGCGTTTATCAAGCCAGGTCAGCGGCTGGACGTGCAGGTCGCCTCGATGGGCGACGCCAAATCGCTGCAAGGCGGCGTGTTGCTGCAAACGCCGCTGCTCGGCGCGGACAACAAGGTCTATGCCGTGGCCCAAGGCCCGATCCTGGTCGGCGGATTCACCGCTGGCGCCGGCGGCGCGGGCGGCGCGACGGTGACGAAGAATAATCCGACGACGGCGACCATCATTGGCGGCGCACTGGTGGAGAGCGATATTCCCACGACGATTGTGCATGACAACAGCCTGGAGTTGCTGCTGCGCAACCCAGATTTCACCTCGGCCTCGCGGCTGGCCACCGCCGTCAATGAAGTGTTCACCAACAGCGCCCATGCGGTGGATTCCACGACGATCCGGGTGCAATTGCCGGAGGGTGCGGAGGCGGCACCGGTGGACTTCATCGCGCGACTCGAAGACATCGAGGTGACGCCGGACACGCCGGCGCGCATCATCATCAACGAGCGCACCGGCACCATCGTGGCCACGGCCAACATCCAGATTTCGAGCTGCGCCATTGCGCAGGGCAGCATCACTATTAATGTCGCCTCCACGCTCAACACGTCCCAGCCCAGCCCGTTGAGCAATGGGGGCAGAACCACGGTGACACCGAGCACCGACACCCAGGTGACGGAAAACAAATCCGCGGTCATCACGTTGCCGGAAATGCCCACGGTAGAGAAGGTGGCCTCGGCGTTGAACACGCTGGGCGCGACGCCGCGCGACATCATGGCGATTTTGCAGGGCATGAAGCAGGCCGGCGCGTTGCAGGCCGAATTGATCATCAAATAAATGAACGTCGCCCCGCTCCAAAACAATCCCGCCGCAGACCTGCCCATCGAGCAGCTCGCGCACAATCGCACGTTGACCGAGCAGCAGAAGGTGGGCGAGGTTTCGCGCCAGTTCGAGGCGCTGTTGTTGCGCCAGATTTTGCAGGAAACGCAGAAAACGGTCATCCCGTCCAAGTATGCGGATAATTCCACCACCGCGAGCATCTATCACGACATGGTGACCAACCAGCTCGCGGACAGCATTTCGAAGTCGGGCACTGTGGGACTGGCGCAATCGCTCGAGCGACAACTGACGCGACAGCTCCAACCAGCTTCGACGGCCGGACCTGATCGCTCTGCGGTGACAAAATCCCACCTGCCTCCCGAAACGGACACGGCCCGCCCAACCCTTTTGCATAAAAGTGCCCCGTGGCAGGCGACGAATGTCAAGAACAGCGCCGAACCTCGCGCGCGAAATCAGGCCATTCGTCATTTGTCACCGGTCACCGCTTTTTCAGCTAAACCAAACGCACCCTCACTACCACACCCATGAAAGATTTTTTGCACGACCTCATTGACTCGCTCCGGGAAGAATTGAAGGAATACGGCGAAATGATCGCCCTGCTCGACCAGCAGCAGGAAATGGTCATGCGCCGCCAGACGCAGGACCTGCTCCAGTGCGTCCAAGCCATCAACACGCAGGTGGAAAACATCACCGCCGCGCGGCGGGAACGCGAACAGCGCCAGCGCGTCGTGGCGCGGCTGTTCGGTCTGGCCGAGGATACGCCCTTCGCCTTGCTCCTGCCTCATCTGCCCGGCGATTACCGCCCGCTGGTCCAGGCGCTCGTCTCTGAAAATAATGAATTGCTCAAGCGCATCCAGCGCCGCGCCCGGCAAAATCACCTGCTCTTGAGCCGCATCGTGGAATTGATGCAGCGGCTGTTCGATCCGTTTTTCCCCGACCGCCAGCCGGCGACCTACGACGATTCCGGCGCGATGGCCGCCGCCGCCGCGTTGCCCAAGCATTCGCTTTACGAAGCCATTGGATGAAAACCAAAGCCAAAACAGAAATTGGGAAAGTAGAAAGCAGAAATTTCATTTCTGTTTTCAGCTTTTTGCTTTCTGCTTTTTTTTAACATGCTCGGCCTTTTCAACACTTTGAATATGGGCGCGCGCGCGATGACGGCGCAGCAGGTTGGCGTGGAGGTGACGGGCCAGAACCTCGCCAACGCCAATAATCCCGCCTACGCCAGGCAGGTTGTCCAGCTTCAGACGAGCACCCCGACGCCGACCAGCATCGGCATGGAAGGCACCGGCGTCGAGGCCACTTCCATCCAGCAGGTCCGCGACCAATTGCTCGACAGCCAGATTCAGTCCGAGTCCAGCGTCGGCGGCTATTGGAATTCGCAGCAGAGCGCGCTGCAAAACGCGCAGACGCAGTTGAATGAATTTCTTAACTTGAATTCCACCAGCGGCACTTCCGGCAGCTCGGCGGACACGCAGGGCTTGTCCGACCAGTTGAACAATTTGTTCAACGCCTTCCAATCGGTGGCGACCAGCCCGACGGATCCGTCCGCGCGGGTCTCGCTCGTGAACGCGGCGCAGTCGCTGGCGTCGGGCTTCAACCAGGCTTCGCAAAATTTAAGCACGCTGAACGGCCTGTTCAACACGTCCGTCAGCAACGACGTCGCGTCCGCCAACCAGTCGCTGTCTGACATCGCCAGCCTCAACGACGAGATTGCCAAGGCTACGGCCTCAGGCGGCAACGCGAATGACCTGGTGGATTCACGCGAACAGGATTTGGAAAATCTGTCCAAGCTGGTGAACATCCAGACGGCGAGCAATTCCGACGGCACCGTCAGCGTGAGCATCGGCGGCCAGGAGCTTGTCACCGGCAACAAACTTACCGACACGCTGACGACTTACGATCCCGGCACCGGAAATTTGCTCGTGCAGACCGCGTCGTCCGCCACGCCGCTCACGCTTTCGGGCGGCTCGATTCAAGGCACGATTGACGCCCGCGACGAAACGCTGGCCACACTGCGCAGCGGACTGGACACGATGGCGTCGTCGCTCATCACTCAAGTTAATGGCATTTATCAAAACGGTTACGATCTCAACGGCAACCACGGCGCGGATTTCTTCACCGGCAGCGACGCCGCGACCATCGGCGTGAATCCAGCGGTGGCCAACGACCCGTCGCAAATCCAGGCTGCCGGAACCGCGAATGCCACCGGTGACAATTCCATCGCGCTGCAACTGGCGCAGTTGGGCCAGCAATCCATCGCCGCGCTGAACAACCAGACCTTCAGCGGCGCCTACGCGCAGGACGTGCAGAATTTCGGCAACGCGCTCTCCAATGCCAACGACCAGGTGAACAATTACAATTCCGTCAACACCATGCTGCTGAACCAGCGCGACTCGGTGAGCGGCGTTTCGCTGGAGGAGGAAACGACGAATTTGATCACCTATCAAAAAGCCTACGAATGCTCGGCCAAGCTCATCTCCACGGTGGACGAGATGCTACAGACGGTGGTGAACTTGAAGAGCACTTGAACGGAAAATGACTAATTCCTAAACCATAATGACTAAAGAATTCCCAATGACAAATACCAAATGGCAAATGGCGTTCCGGCGACTGGTCTGCCATTCGTCATACGAGCTTCGACATTTTTTAGTCATTAGTGCTTCGGCATTAGCCATTCCCAATTCTGGCTCCTGTGTTTCACAGTTCCAACGGCACTTCGGTCAAACGACTTGAACCCGCAACTCCACGAAACTTATGCGCATCGCAGGCACTTCTTACACGGATTCAATGGTCAGCCAGTTGAACCTGCTGTCCGCGCAGCAATACCAACTTCAAAACCAGGCCTCGACCGGCCAGACAATTTCCGCGCCGTCGGACGACCCGACGGGCATGGCCCTGGCTCTCAATTTGCAGGCCGACAACAGCGCGGTGACGCAATACGCGCAAAACATTTCCACGCTGCAAAACCGCGCCACCATCGCCGGCAACGCGCTGTCCTCCCTCCAAACCATTGAGGAGCGCGCCAGCGAAATCGCCACGTCCGCAGATGGCGCGTCGTCGCCGGCGCAGTTGCAGGCCAATGCCACCGAGGTGACGCAGTTGATCCAGCAGGCAGCGCAAGTAATGAACACGCAGGACGGCAGCCAGTATGTCTTTGGTGGCACCGCCTCCGGCAGCGCGCCGTTCACGGTGAGCACGGACGCCAGCGGCAACGTCACCGCAGTGACGTATTCGGGCAACACGGACGTAGCGACGGCGGAAGTGGGGCAAAACGCGACGCTGGCTGTGGACGCGCCCGGCGAGAACAATTCCGGTTCCGGCGCGCGCGGCGTGGTGAGCGACAGCCGTTATGGCGCGGATTTGTTCAATCACCTGATTTCGCTCCAGAACAATTTGTTGTCCGGCAACACCGGCGCCATCACGGCCACGGACGCGAAAAATCTGTCCAACGACAGCGACAACATCATTTATCAGGTCGCGACCAACGGCGCGGCGCAGACGCGGCTGACGGCGGCGGCATCGTTCGCCTCGGCACAGCAGAGCGGATTGCAGCAGAGTTTGACCAGCGTGGCGGGGGCGGATTTGGCGCAGACGTTGACGCAATTGACGCAGGCCAACAACGCCTACCAGGTGGCGCTCCAGACCAGTTCGCAAATCATGCAACTGCAACAATATGTTTTGAGTTCGCTGCCGTAAATGTGACAAGTGACGGGTGACGGGTGACGGGAAAAAGGCCGCACTGCGAAGCTAAGCGCCACTGGTCACTTGTCACTCGACACTCAAATCAACTCCTAAATCCTGACGAATGACGCCGATAAATTCCTAATTCCTAAATCCTAATGACTAAAGAAATCCCAATGACGAAGGCCGAATGGAAATTAACCGTGCGAACGGTCATTCGTCATTCGGGCTTGGTCATTATATAGGCATTCGTCACTATGGTTTGGTCATTTTCCATGGTTTAGGAATTTATCTGCGTCATTTGGGTTTAGTCATTTTTCATGTCACCCGTCACCCATCACGTTTCCATGTGGCAGGTGGCAGGTGACAAGTGACAAGTGCAGCGACAATCGCCGTGCCGCCCTTTTCCCGTCACCCGTCACCGCTCCGCGCTGGACACTCCGCGCCGGAAGCCGTCACGTTTCCACCATGTTCCACACAGGCGGGGGGCAAATTCCGCCGGGAGGGAGACAAAATTGCCGGGTGGATCGGGCTTCCGATTTGGTTTCGGACATCGGGTTTGTTTGCCGGACGATTTTTTTGCCGGTTTTTCAAGCATTTAGCCCGCGCGCGCAATCGGTTGGTTCCGTGGCACACTCGTTGCTAAACAGGTGACAACATGACAAGCGCCAATGTAATTGAATGCGAAGAGCCGGAAGTGGCCGAGGCCATTCCCTGCTGCGAGGTGCGGATGCCGGCGGGATTGCTGGGCTTCGAGCACATGAAAGATTACCTGCTCATCGCCAAGCCCGGCGAAGCGCCGTTCCGCTGGTTGCAGGTGAAAAACAATCCGGCGCTCGCCTTCGTCGTCATCGAGCCGCTTTATTTCATGCCGGATTACCAGCCGGACATTCCGGAGGCGGACGTGGAACTGCTGGAATTGACTTCGCCGGACGACGCGGCGGTCTATGTCATCGTCACGGTGGCGGGTCCGCACCGCGCCACAGTTAATTTGAAGGGGCCAATCGTCATCAATCGCAACACCGGCGTGGGCAAGCAGGTGGTCATCGTCAACGCCGCGCAATACTCGGTCCAGCAGCCATTGCCGCTCAACGGAAACGCCGGCTGACACGCGCCATGCTCATCCTCTCGCGCAAATCCGGCGAAAGCATCGTGATTGACGGGCGCATTCACGTGAAGATCGTGCGCGTGGAAGGCGACGTGGTGAAAATCGGGATTGAAGCGCCGGCCGAGGTGCCGGTGCATCGCCGGGAAGTCTACGAGGAAATCCAGCACAGCAACCAGCAGGCGCTCACCCGGCAGTGCACGGCATTGCCGAAACTGCCGCTGACGGCAACGGTAAAGCCGAAACGAGAAACCGCCAAAAGCGTGTGACCGGCGAAGCAAACATTTTGGCCGCCCAACCGGCGGCAACAAATTCTGGAACCATCCGGCTGGCAGGACATGGCGTGCCTGACCACGCGCCACGATCCGAGCCGGGGTTGTTCCAGTAACATGGTCAGCGAATTTCGTTCGTCCAAAGGACGCAACCGCTGGCTCCTTCCTCGGGCGGGCCGATGATAAATCGGCCCGCCCGTAAAAGAAGCGGGCAGTCAGAAATTTATGAGCAACACCGCCAATTTGTTCGTGCCGGAAAACGCCGATTTGGAAGGCGAACTGGAATTTTCACCGCCGGGGCCTGCCATTTTTTTCGACAACGCCCGGCAAAATTATTTTGCTCAACCGGGCCGGACCGGCGCGTGCGAAGCCATCGTCAGCCACTATGAATCCCGGTTGAACGCCGCCGACGGCGCGGTGCTCCACCTTGGCGCCGACCGCGGTGAATTGATGGAGACCCTGCGCCAGCATGGATTCGCGGTCATGGGCTGCGAGTCGTCGCCGGGGCCGGCGCGGCTGGCGCGCGCGATGCACGGTTTTGATGCGCGCACGCTGCATTGTTCCAGCGCGGAAAATTTCCTGCGTTGGATGCGGCGCATCGGGCAAAAGGCGCAGGCGGTTTTCTTCCGCCACGCTTGGGAACACAATCTCGAACTCCAGGCGCTCCTGTCCCGGATGGCGGAAATTTTGCGCGACGGCGGCAGGATCATCGCCGTGCTACCGCCGCCGGACGCGGACCATCCGCGCGTGGCGCATTTGAGTTTTTTGAACGAACTGGCCGTCGCCGGCGCGTCCAGCAGCGCCTGCTTCGAGGTCGAGAGTGTGGACTGCGATTTTGACAGCCGGTTCATGGCGTTTGTGCTCAAAAAAACTTCAGATCGCCGCGATCCACTGGACGGGGGTTTTCCATTTTCTTGCAAGCAGCCTGGATAAAAATCACCGAATTCACGCCCATGAACGCCTCCACCACCATCGCCACTGATCATCCAGAAATTGAAGGCCAGTTGCCCCAACCGGTCACTTCGTCGGCCACGAGATCTTCATTGAAGCGGGAATTGCTCTGCCGCTTTTGCGGCTCCAAGAATCTTGCGCCAGCTTTCACCTTTCCGGATCAGCAAGGTCGCGCCACGGAAATTCATCTTTGCCGCGAATGCAACTGCCTCGTTCCCCGTTTCGATCTGGACTCCAGCCGTTCCGCCATCCTGCGATTGCAGACGGATTTCTGGGAGGCTCAATGGCCGGATATGACAGCAACCGAGGCGCAACAACTGGCTGCGGATTGCGCCTGCGTCGGCAACTACTACGCGCCTTGGCTGAAGCCGGAAGGCGGCCCTGTGCTTGAATTGGGCGCAGGACGCGGCGGCCTCATGGAGGCGATGCGCCGGCAGGGGTTCACCGTTCTGGGCTGCGAACCAGCCGGGCAATTGACACGACTCGCGCGCAAGGCTTTTGGCTTCGACGAACAGACCTTGCACCACGCCGAAGCGGAAATTTTTTTAAAATGGTTCCGCCGCACCGGACAAAAGGCCCAGGTGGTTTTCCTCTGGCACGTCCTCGAGCACATTCCCGAACCGTATCCGCTCCTGCGCCAAATAGCCGGAATTCTCAACGACAGAGGATTGCTCATCGGCCAGGTGCCTTTGCTCGACAGGGAGTATGTCTATGAAACACACCTTGCGTTTTTGAGCGAGCCGGCCCTCCATCACGCCGCCCGCCAATGTGGATTCACCGTCGAGCAGTTCAATTACGACATCGAGCGCAGATACATGGCGTTTATTTTGAAGAAAAACCAGCCGGCAACTCCGCGCGGACCTTTTGAACTCGATTTATCCTCTGTCGTTGCGACCGCCCCGCTTCGCGCGGGCGAAACCAAGGCCCGGTCCGCTCAAGCAGGATCAAAGCCCGACGAACAGCGAGCATCCATGCCAGCGCCGGCAACACCGCCGAACGACCACGAGAAGAAAGCGCCCGCAGGTGACATCGCGGCCGTCCGCAAAGAACTTGAGCTAGCGCCAAAGAGTCCGGCCTTGTGGCAAGCCCTCGGTGAAGCCTGCTGCGACGCGAAACAATTGGCAGAAGCGCGGGAAGCCTTCGCCAAAGCCGTGGCGCTTGCCCCCGGCGAGAGCTTGCTGTGGGTGAAGCTTGCCCTCGTGCAGCGCGAACTCAACCAGATTGCCGGGGCGGAAGAATCGCTGAACCGTGCCCTGCGGATTGACCCGAACCACGAGTTGGCTCTCCGGCAGCTTGGGCTAACCCTCCTAGCGCGGTGCCAATTTGAGGAAGCGTTGCGCCTCTTTTGGCGTCTCGAGAAATTGAATTCCCAGAGCGTGGAAGCAATTCTGCTGGGCGCGAATTGCCAGTTTGAAATAGGCGATCACGTCGCGGCCCGGCTCAATTATTTCCGCGTGTTGAAGCTGGATTCGGAAAATGCCGAGGCAAAAAAATATCTCGCCGCGATGGGAACCCAGTGTCCTACGCCGCCGCCTTCGGAGACAGCAACGATTCTTGAAATTTCAAGACGGGCCGCGCCGCTGCCTTCGAAGGAAGACGTTTTGAAACGGGAATTCCCTTGTCCGAACCCATTTTCCCAGCTTTACATCGTGCCCCGCGCAAAATTGGATCTGCGATTCTGCAGCTACCATCGCCCGGTGTTGTTTGGCGACCAGGATATTGTTTTCCGGGAAGGAATCGGCGCCTTGGATGCGCTGCTGAACGGGCATCCGCAGTTTGTCGCCCGCCGTGACCGGTTTCTTGCCGGGGACTACAATGGCGCCGGTTGTTCCGAGAATTGCATCTGGTTCAACAAATGGAAGACGACCGGCAAAGGTTTCACCCTCGGTGAGCATCTGACGCCGGACGGCAAGTTCAAGCTGGGGAAAATCTGGCTTTCGATGGGACCCGACTGCAACGTCTCTTGCCGTTATTGCCTGGAGCCGAGCGAATTCAGCGTGGATTTCAACACCTGCGACCCGAAGGTGATGGTTCTGGCGCGGGACTTCGTGCGGCGCGGCGGAGAGCTGCTCTTCACCGGCGGCGAAACCTTCCTGCCCAAGTGGGGCTTTGCGAAGGCGCTGGAGGAACTGGTCAACTGGGGCGACGCCAAAGGTGTCATCGGCCTACACACCAATGGCACCTACCTGAACGAGAAGAACCGCGATTTGCTCCTGCGCGGGCCAGTCACGTCCGTCGGCATCTCGATGGACACCCTGCGTAAAGACCTTTACGAATATCTCCGCCGTGGAACAAAGTTCGATCTGGTTTGGGGCAATGCCACCGCCTTGGCGCGCGAGAAACAGGCTCGCAAACTGCAAGCCCCGGCGATCACGATCCTTTGCGCCGTCATGAAATCCACCGCCAGCCACCTTGTCGAAACCGTGGACCGCGCGATCGAGGCCGGGTTGGGCATCAGTTTGAACGCGCTGTTCCAGTCCAGTTTTTCCCCGGCATTTTCGGCAAAGGAAGGGTTGCACAACCTCTCACTCGCGGAGCTGGAAAAGTTACATCAGGACGTCCTGCACATTGAACGGAATCACGGACCCGGCGGGTGGGTGAACTGCGCGGGCTTCAAAGGGCAGGTTGAAAACCAGCTTGAACGCGTCAAGTCCGGTCGGGGTGAAAAGCAAGTCGTCCTCGGCGGCGGCGGTCACGCCCCACGGCTCCCGCATTTTGCCCACGTCGAGGTGGTGGAGCAATTGGTCGCCCAACAGCAATTCGCAGAAGCGCGAAAAAAAATCGAGCCGCTGCGTGAAAAGGCCAAGCGCTCCACCCGATTTCTTCATGTCTTGGCGGATATTGAATGCGGTGAGAACAATCTCTCCGCCGCGGCCGGTTGCTATGACCAGATACTCACGCTGGACCCGCGGGACCAAAAGGCACTTGATTTCCGCAAGGCACATCCAGAGGTCGTTGCCGGGGGCATCCGATGCCAATCCCTGCCGGTCAAGTGTGTTGAAGAGCCGCTGCAATTGCTGGAAAGCGAGGTTCAAGCGGCCAGTGTGCTCTATCGGCAACTTTGCGCCGAACCACGCTGGATGCAGGCGTCCGGTGACAAAGGCAAATGGATGCGCGAAACGGGGAATGCGATGGCGGAACTGGGACATCAGTGCTTGGTTCTCCACGGTCAAATGGCGGAAGCCCACGCCATCGCCGGCCACCTGCCGCAAACCAAGCCGCTTGGTTGGATGCCGGCTGGCTTGCAGGACGATTTGACGGTAATGCACTTTCGTCTGCATCGGCTGTGCAAACGGGTGAAAGCCGAACACCAAGCGCACTCCACGGGACGGCGATTCTTCTGCAAGGCATTGAGTGGAATGTCGAACTACAACATTTCAATCAACTCCGACATGACGGTCTCGTGCAATTGCCAGGACTATTTCGGCGAAGGGCTGATTGGCGACCTGAAGCAACAAAGCTTCAAGGAAGTTTGGTTTGGTTCCAAGGCCCAATTCCTCCGAGACGAGCTGGCCCAAGGCCGCCTGCCGCTGGCACAATGCGGGGTTTGCAATGAGCTTGCTTCCACCCAGAATGTCGGCCAAGCCGCGCGCCAAGCCAGCGCGCCGGCGTTCCCGAAGCGCGGCATCATGGTCGAAAATACGTCGGTGTGCGGTGTGGATTGCATCGGCTGCCGCAAACCGGTCATGGGCGTCCGGCGCAAGTCCATGTCGTTGGATGACTTTGCCCGGGCTTTGGAAGTGTTGCGGGAACATCGGATGGACCGCCTCGCGTTCCTGAACCTTGGCGAGCCCTTCCTGCCGGCGAACGTGCTTGAACAGATGAAATTCGTCCGGCGGGTTCTGCCCAATATCGAAATCCTCACTTCCACCAGCGGCTTATGCATGGATACCGACGACCGGATCGAGGCCGCCTTGATGATGGACATCCTCGCGTTTTCCATTGATGGGATTGATCAGGAGAGCGTTTCGGTTTACCAGCGGAGGCAAAATTTTGACAAATCTTTCAAAAGCATGGCTCGGTTGGTCAAAATCCGCGACGAGCGGGGGCTACAGAAGCCGAAAATCTACTGGAAATATGTGCTCTTCAAATGGAACGAGAGTCGCGAACAAATTGACACCGCCATGCAGATGTCCCGGGAGGCGGGCGTGGATGCACTTCATTTCTGGAATACGGACTGGCCTTTCTGGGCGGTGCCTCAGACGTTCCACGACGATAACCATTACCCGGACGCACCCATCTGGAAGGACCTCACTTGCGTGCGGTCGCTGAACATCCGCTAACCACCGACCATGAAACCCTCCATTGCGTGGCTCGTGCCCGCGCCCATCAAAGGCAGCGGCGGCATCCGCGAAATCTACAACAAGGCCCAGTATCTTTGCGATCAGGGGCACGAGTGTCATGTCTTTGTCGAAGGCAGCCACGACGCTTATGAACTCTCCGACAAGGTCGAGGCGTTTTACGGTTGGCGCGATTGCGTCCTCCATACCGGTTGGGATTATCGCCCGGAACAATTCGACCTTCTTTTCGCCACTATTTGGAATTCCGCCCGTGAAGTTGCCAAGGCGCCGGCTTCGGTCAAGAAAGCCTATCTGGTCCAGGACTACGAAGCGTGGTTCCATCCCATGAGCGAAGGCTATTTTCTGTCGGAAGAATCCTACGGCCTCGGCCTCCACCCGATTTGCCTTGGACACTGGCTGCCCAATGTCCTTCACGACAAATGCCGACTGCCGGCGCGCTACTTTGATTTCTGCTACGAACGTCCGCTCTATTTCCAAACCGCCAAATGGGAGGAGCGCGAATTTGCGCTTTGCTACATCCATCAGCCGGACAAACCGCGGCGTTGCAGCGAAATCGGCCTCGATGCGCTGGAAGTTTTGAAACACGAATTGCCCGGAGTCACGATCTACCTTTACGGCTCGCCGGAACAGGCCAAAATTAATTTTCCTCATATCAACCTCGGTGTGCTGCATCCGCGCGAAATCAACGGCCTCTACAACCGCTGCCGCGCCGGCCTTTGCATCAGTTCGTCCAACCCGTCGCGCATCCCGTTCGAGATGATGGCGGCGGGACTGCCGGTCGTGGACATTTACCGCGAAAACAACCTCTACGATTTTCCCGACGAGGGTGTCCTGCTCGCCGATCCGAATCCAATCGCCATCAGCCGCGCGCTCAAAAGCCTTCTGCAGGAACCGGCGCGCCTCCGGCGCATGTCCGAATTCGGCCCGGGCTGGATGCAGCCGCGTCCGATGGAAAAGGAATACGAACAATTTTACGCCGGCGTGCAGGCGGTTTTGAACGGTGATAATGCGCCGCTTGAATTGCCCGAGCGCAGCTACCGGCGCGGCGCGGTGAAAGCATATTGAACATGAAAACTATTGCAGCCCTATTGCCGCCGCTCGGCCAGGGATCCGGCGGGTTGCGCACGGCGTTGAATCTGCTCGGCGGCCTCGCGCGACGTGGCCACGAATGCCACGTTCACGTCGAAGGCGGTGCCACCGAACAGGAATTGCGGGAAAGCCTGCGCAAATATTACGATTGCGACTGGGTGATTCCTCACGCGGGTTTTCAAAACGCCGAAGCACACGACCTCGTCCTCGCCACCATGTGGCACACCGCCATCGCGCTCGCCGCGCTGCCCGGCAATTTCAAGCGCGCCTATCTCGTCCAGGATTACGAGCCGTTTTTCTATCCGATGGGCGGCCATCATCTGCTCGCGGAATTTTCCTACGAGCAGCGCCTTCAGGTCATCACCATGGGCCGCTGGCTCGCGGAAAAACTGCGGCGCGATTTCGGCCTCGCCACCCGGCCATTGGATTTTTGCGCCGACCGGAGAATTTATCATCCGCGCCCGGAAGGAATGACGGCGGAATTTGCCGTGGCGGCCATTTTCCAGCCGGAAAAACCGCATCGCGCCACGCAAACTTGCCTGGAGGCGCTGAAACAATTGCAGGAGGTGCTGCCGCACCTGAAAATTTACACCTTCGGCTCGCCCCATGCCCCCGTTGGTTTGCGCGGCTCGCATCCGGGAATCGTCAGCCCCGCCCGGCTGAACGAAATTTACAGCCGCTGCCTCGCCGGCCTGTGCTTTAGCATGACTAATCCTTCGCGCGTGCCGTTTGAAATGCTCGCGTCGGGATTGCCGGTCGTCGAGGCGCATCGCGAAAATAATTTTTACGACCTTCCCGCCGACGGCGCATTGCTCGCCGAAGTGAACGCCAACGCCATCAAAAACGCGCTGCTCGACCTCGTTGCCGACGCCGGCCTGCGCGAACGCAAGCGTCAGGCCGGCCTCGATTTCATGGCCAAACGGCCCGCGGAACTCGAGCAGGAGCAATTTTGCGGGCACATCGCCGACATCCTCGCTGGCCGTTCCGCGAAAAAACAAAATGTGGCGCCGCCGAGGCGCGAGCCTTATCGCCGTCCCGCTCAGCCGGCGAACCCAACACCGGACGCGCCGGCTTATGATTTGCTGACCGTTGACGTTTGGGACACGCTGCTCCGCCGCCGGTGTCATCCCGACGAAATCAAATGGTTCACCGCGCGGTATCTTCAATTGACGCGCTGGAGCCAGCTCAAGCCGGCCTATGCCGACGTCGTCCGGCTGCTCAAGGAACGGACTCAATGCGAAATGGCCGTTGGCCAGCAATGCCGCGCAAAGGGCGGCGACGATGAATACCATATCAAGAATGTTTTCATCGCTTGGCTTGCGTCCGCATTGGCCGTGCCGCTGCCGCTGGCGGAACTGGAAATAATCGCCGACGAACTCGTCGCCGTCGAGCTGGCGCAGGAACGCCGCTGCATTTATCCCGACGCCGAAATCGCGTCGCTGCTCGATTCCATTCCCGCGCGATGCCGGCTGTTCCTCTCGGATTTTTACATGTCCGCGCCGCAGGTGAAACAACTGCTCGAACACGCCGGCATGAAGGAAATCGCCGGCGATGGATTTACTTCGTGCGACGTTTCGGTCAACAAACGCACCAGCCGGTTCTTCAAAAAAATCCAGCAGGGCCTCGGCGTTTCACCCGCGCGTCACGTCCACGTCGGCGACAACGAATACTCGGATTATTCCGTTCCGCGCACGCTGGGCATGGCGGCGGTGCATTTCGATGCGGCGTCCGAGTCGGAAAAAATCGCCCGGTTCAAAAAAGAATTCGCCGTGCGCACCGAAGCTTCCAAACCAGCGCCGGTGATCATCGCCAAATCTGCAGCCGCCGCCAAAAATGAGATGGAGGCGCGGGAGAAAAAAGTTTTTTGCCCGCTCGAATTACGTTCCCTGACGCGGCTTGACAATGAAGATTTGGATTCGCTCGATGAAATTCAAGCAATGACGCGCTACGGCGAAGCTCTGTCGCCGCTGTTCACCGGCTTCGCGCTGTTCATCGCCGAGGAAGCCATCAAGGCCGGTCTGGACCGGCTGTATTTCTTCACGCGCGAAGGCGAGTTTTTCGCCAAAATTTACGCCGCCGTCGCCGCAGCCGATCCTTTTGGCGTGCCGTTTCCCAAGCCGGTTGTCGTCGAAGTCAGCCGCCTCGCCACGTTCGCCGCGTCGCTCAACCGCTTCGACCTCGGCGAATTCATGCGGCTCTGGAACCTTTATTCCAGCCAGTCGCTGCGCAGCTTTTTCGTCTCGCTCGACCTCGATCCCGCGCCAGTGCAAAGTCTAATTGAGTCGCGCGGATTGAAGCTCGACGAAACCATCCGCCAGCCGTGGCAGGACGAACGGGTAAAAAAACTTTTTGCCGACAGCCGCTTCACGAAATTTCTCGCCGACGCGACCGCGCAAAAACGCGCGCTGCTGCTGGACTATCTCAAGTCCAGAGGCGTCACCGGCAACGAATCGAAAATCGGTGTCGTGGACATCGGCTGGCGCGGCACCATCCAGGACAACCTGGCCTGGACGCTGCCGAACACGACCATTCACGGCTGGTATTTCGGATTGCTGCCGTTTCTGAATGCACAGCCGCCGAACACCGTCAAGGCCGCGTTCGGTCCCGGCCAGCGCGGCGACAAGCTGGAAATTTTACGCCTGCTCGAATTTGTTTCGCCGCTGGAAATGCTTTGCAATTCCGAGTCCGGCTCCGCGCTTCGCTACGAACGCCGCGACGGTTGCGTCGTCGCGCAACGCGAAATCAATCCGCACGAGGAGGAAATATTCCGGCGCTACTCCCGCCATTTTCAGGCGGGCGTTTTGAGCCGGGCCGGTCGCGCCGCCGAGATTGTCCGGCAGCGCGCGATGACGCCGGCGGAACTGCGTCCGCTTGCGCTCGAACTGCTGGCGCGCATCGTCCACGACCCGCCGAAAATTGCGGCGGAGGCGTATTTCAACCTGAACCACAACGAAACCTTCGGCGTCGGCGCGTTCGACGACAAGCAGCGCCATCGCGCCCGCGTCCAGTTCGCACGCAGTCTTTACGAAGCCGGCGCGGTCGAGGAATTCGAGAAGGAATTGCGAGAGACAACCTGGCCGCAGGGCTTCGCGCAATTGTGCGGCATTGAATATCCGTTCTTCGGTCGCGACAACCGCCAGCCGCGGGAATTGCCGCTGGAAGTGCGCCGCGCCGCTCGGCAGGCCGGCACGGAGGCGTTGCAACATTTCCGCGAAAGCCGTTTCGAGGAGTCGCGCCGCGCCGCGTTGCGCGCGCTCGCGCTGGATCCGTGGCGGTTGAAATTGCATTACCTGCTTTATCGCATTTGCCTGGAACAGCACCGAACCAAGGAGGCGTTGCAACGTTTCCGGCTCATCCGGCTGCTGGACGCGAGCCACGCGCCGTCGCTCAACGAATTCGCCGTCCGCTCCTTCAACGCCGACGTGAAAGCCCGTGCGGAAAAATTGTTTGAAAGCATTGTGGAAGAACATCCGGCCTATCGTCCGGCCCGGCTCAATCTTTGCCGCGTTCACCTGCTGCAGGATCACCCGCTCAAGGCGCTCGCGCTGCTGGACGAAGCCATCGAGGAATTCGGCGACGCGCCGGAATTTTTGCAGTTCCGCGCGCTCGCCCAGATTTTTGCCGGACACGCCACGCTCGCCGACGCCGGAAAAATCCTGGAACGCCTGCCAAAAAACTGGCTGCCGGACACACCGTTGCTGGCGCGGTTCAAAACCGAATTGCAGCGCAATGAACTGCTCCACGCAGAAGCGCCGCTCGTCACTCGCGAACTGGCGGAATTCACCAGGCTTATTTCCGACGACGAATATCTCGGCATCAAACAATCCGTCGTCGGCGCGAAACCGGAAGCCGCCAAATCTGTTTCGCCCGCGCCGCCGCAGCCGGTTCCGCTCGCGTCCGTCATCGTGCTCGCGCACAACCAGCTTGAGCACACGCGCAAATGCGTTGAAAGCCTGCTGGTCTCCACACGCGCGCCGTTTGAAATTATTTTCGTGGACAACGGTTCAACCGACGGCACGGCGGAATTTCTCGCCGGACTCCGCGAACAGCACGCGAATTTCAAGGCCATCACCAACCGCAAAAATCTCGGTTTTGCCGCCGGCAACAATCAGGGTCTGGCCATTGCCAAAGGTGAAATTCTCGTTCTGCTCAACAACGACACCCTCGTCACGCCCGGCTGGATTGAAGGCCTGACCGCCGCGCTCGACGCCGATTCCTCGGTTGGTCTCGCCGGCCCGGTTTCCAACCGCGTTTCCGGCCCGCAACAAATCCCGACAAGTTACACGAACGACACGGCCATGTTTGATTTCGCCAAAATTTGGCGCGAGCAAAATCACGACCAGACGCAGCCCGTGAACCGGCTCGTCGGCTTTTGCCTGCTGTTCAAACGCGCGGTGCTCGACGCCATCGGCGGGCTGGATGAATCTTTCGGCAGCGGCAATTTCGAGGACGATGATTTTTGCCTGCGCGCCAAGTTCGCCGGATTCGGCAGCCGTATTGCGCGCGGCGTTTTCATTCATCATACCGGGAGCCAGACGTTCCGGGGCGCGAAGATTGATTATCGCCAGGCGATGCTGCGCAACTGGGAATTGTTCCGCGCGAAATGGAACCTGCCCGCCGATGTGGCGCTGGAGCGCGGTTATCCGGCGCCCGGCACCAAGCCCGAAAGTGTCGCGCTAAAAGTCGCCCTGCCCTCGCTCAATCTGACGCACAAAATCGCCGGCGAAACACACTGGCTGGAAGAAACGCCGTCGCCTTCGCGGGTGGAAAAAGAAGTTCCCTCCGTCGCGCGGCTCGGCAATTTGGATGAAGCGCGCGCACTTTTTGAACAGCGCAAGCTGGAACCGGCGTGGAAATCCGCGCTCACGGCAATTTCCATCCGGCCATTTCATCCCGAAGGATATTTACTGCTCGCCGAAATCGCGCTGGCCGCCGGCGATGCCGCCGGCGCACGCGCCTGCGCGCAGCGCGCCTGCGACCTTGCGCCGAATTGGAAACCGTCTAAACAATTTTCAGTAAACAAACATCCAACATCCAATGCGGGGTGGCTGAAATTGCCCGACGCACTCCGCACCCCG
>Ga0181529_10003320_pt1 | contig 18423 bp, 9 predicted proteins | sample PEATcosm2014_Bin_36_FD_119763 | JGI IMG/M metagenome (GOLD analysis project Ga0181529, IMG submission 119763) | Peatland microbial communities from MTU Mesocosm Facility, Houghton, MI, USA - PEATcosm2014_Bin10_30_metaG | ecosystem: Environmental > Terrestrial > Soil > Wetlands > Peat | place... | reverse complement strand
GCTACCGTGACCGACGCGTCGCCGAAGAAGAGCATGGGGCGAGGCGGCAAACTGGATGTGAATGTGGACTCGGTGCGTTTGATCGATGGAGAGAAATTGCAACTACGCGCGGTGCAGGACAACAAGGGCGGCGGCCATGTGGGAGCGATGACGGGCGCGATGGTGGCTACGTCGATTGTGTTCTTCCCGGCAGCGCCGCTGTTTCTCTTCATTCACGGGAAGGACATCGTCATTCCGCAAGGGACCGAGGTGACCGCGTTCGTGCAGGGCGACATGAAGCTGGACATGGCGAAGTTCGCTCCTGTGCCACCGCCGAGCGCCGTGGCCGCGGCGGCTCTGGCGGCTGCGACCTCGGGGCTGACCATCGACGCGAATGTACCGAATTGCGATATTGAAGTGGATGGGAGCTTTGCGGGGAGCACGCCTTCTACGCTGAATCTGGCGCCGGGCAAGCATGACATTGTTGTGAAGAAGGCCGGGTATAAGGATTGGACGCGCAGCATGACGGTTGCGAGCGGGACAATTCGGGTGAGTGCGGATATGGTTGCTGCGCAGTAGAGCAGGGGTATCAGACGCGCGCCAACCAGATACTGCGGGAACGGATACTGAAGGATTTAGAGGGGCGATAGGTGGTGCGGGACTTGGCGGACTCCACTCATCGCGATAAGGCCGCGATGAATGGGGCACCCAAAATGATGAGTGGGACACCCGCCCTTCACTCAGTGATTCTTAGATAGGCGCGGAACGCGGGATGAATCTGGAAACGGGTTGGATTGGAGCTGGTGCTGCCGAACCTCTCCGCTAGTACGATATTTTGCTTGAGTTCTCGGACTTCTTCTGAGAATGCAAATTCGTCCGGACGAACCTCAAGGCCGAGGAACGACAATCGGACAAGATGGCCTATCACGTGGTCCACTTGCTCCGTGGGTACTTCGGCCTTCGAGACAATCTGCTTGGTTTCGGCGTCAGTTATTGTTGAATTGGAACCGCTGAACCTGAAGAGCACATCCTCAAGGTTAGGCACGATCGACACGTTCTCAACCAAGATCGAGTCTAATGCATACTGGCCATACTCTTTCTCTGCATCAAGTATGTCTTTCTCTTCCACTCTATCGCGCTTACGGTTGACGGCGAAGGAGACTGCTGCCTTGACTAGATAAACGATGTCTCTGGGACGCTTCAGGATGCGTGTGGTTATGTATTGCCGAGTTGGTATTCCCCGGACTTGGGCTGTGAAGTACTTCCTCCACATGTCTGCCGGATCGCTGTTTTCACCGTGCGAGGCGACGTAGCGCTCCTCGATAATTCGAACCAGCAATTCGTCGTCGTCCCATTTCAGTCTGGTAAACGAGAGCTTGTCCGGCTCCCTGGCTACCGCTAGAACCCGTTCAAAGATGTCACTTCTCAGGAATATTGCGCTGCTAAAGTTGGTTGGGGGACGGTCCCGCTCTGATCGATTGAGTTCTTCTCCTACCCTATTCGTTGCTGTCAACAGTCCTAACAGAAACTGAGCCAGTTGTGGCAGATCTGCATCTTTGGTCCAGGTTTTGTCCAGGTTATCGATCAGTAGAATTACTTGCCGTTTTTGACCCAGTACTCTTCCAAGCACCAATCTCATCTTTGCGAGCGCGCCGCTGTGTAATCCCTCAGAGATGCCCTTTCGGAAGGCCTCGTGTGAGTCTACGGTGGGCGCTAACTCCAAGGTCTTGACGACACGTTCGAGTCGGACTGCAAAATCGCCTCCAAACGCCTGCTTTTCGTCCTCAAGCAAGCGTACTAACTCGCTCGCATCAGGTTCGGTCATTCTCCAAAGCTCTGCTTCTTCGATTTGCTTTACAGCTGCCCGCGCAAGCTCTGAATAGATCATGAATTTCCATAGGCTCTCGATCGCGTAGCCCTTGAAATCCTGGAGCTGATATTTGCTGAAGAGTCTGAGCAGCCCTTCAATCTCGTATCCTACTGGTCGAATCAGGCAGACGAGGTTTTGAATGTCGGAGCCGATCACAGCTTCGGCGTGTATCAAGTTGGCTGATTTACCGGTTCCTTTTCGTCCTACAAACACGTTCTGCGTTCCATTTATGATGTCTGCGCTTACTGTGGTCTCAACGAAGTATTCGTTGAGGTGATTTGATTCGTCTTCAGCGATATAGTCTCCAAGTTGGACATGAAAATCCTTCAGTTCTGTGGCTAACCTGAGTACTCTGGCCCTATTCGCCACCACATCTTTCAGTACCGTAACCTGACGTGTGATTGGTCCGAGCCACTCGTCCACTAGATCCGCGGCCTGTTTAGGGGTCAGATAAGTCTTCAGGAGATCGCGATAATCGATTGGAGCCAATAGGTCGCCCTGCTCGGATAGCATCAGGGTAGGGACGTTGAATCCAATTGCCATTCCGGCAATCAGGGCATATCTCGCATTATGTAGTCGGAATCCCTCTCGGACTGAGCTCGAGAAGTGCACTACGAGCCCCGGGCTGTCCCAGAGATGCTGCGCATACCAGTATGCTGGCCGAACCGAAGATTCCCTCGGATCGCTGATTGTCATGGGCACCCTCGAATCTTCTAAGGATCGCGTGACCTTTATACTGGCCTCTGTTTCGTGCTGATTCTTCAAATAAAGTACTGATTTGTCAATAGTTTGCTTAACGAGGACGGGCTCGATGGAGTTCTTCCAGATTGTGTCCTCTAACGTCTCTTGCGGGCGGTCTGCGACAAGCCCTTTTATCAGTTGATCAGAGTTGGTGTAAGGTCGAAATCCAACGGTTGTCAGGACACGTAACTGATCGAACTCCTTTTTTGTGTCTATGTAGCTCTCGTCGCGGACGAGCCAGACTCGCTTGTCTGTAGCGATGGCATAACCGAGTTCAAACATCACGTTTGGGTTAATTCCGGTGACATCGGCACAGAAGAATTCGCTCTCGTCGATTTTCTGGCAAATTTGGTCGATTACGTAATGGCCGCTAACGTTAATATTCTCCCACGCCGTGATCTGGGTCGCCTGGCTACGGTTGATCGACTGAATCGCGGCCGCGATTGTCGCTGGGATGCTTGGCGGATTCGACGGATACGCGAAGAAACCTTTGGGGATTTTGATCCCTTCTGGCCATGCGAAATTGGAGTCTTGGGGCATACGCATCTCCGGTGGTCTTGTAAGGCGGGACAGAAGATTGTGACTTCAATGTAGCAGGTGGAAGCATCGCCTCTGCGGCAATACGGACTCATTCGAGAATCGCCTTCATAAATGCGTCGGCCGGGTCCGCGTAAAACACGATGTTCACCTTGGTCGCCATTTCGTCCGGTAGGTCAAGAAGCTGCCTTCGAGTTGAGATCGGCATGAGAAGCTGAGCCGCGCCTTTTTCAACCGCCAACTCAGCGACAGCCGCAGGATTGGGGATCATCTCCACTGAGCCACCAAGATTGAGTGAACCGACAACAATCAGTCCGCCCTTCGTGCTTCGTTCCATGAGGCTTCCGCTGAGGGCAAGAAGCACCGGAAGCCCCAAGTCGCTGCCGGATCGGTCTGTATCCATCGCCCGCAACTGGACCGAAAACTCGTGGCTGCGAGGATCGCGGTCTCCTACCAGTTCCTTGGCTTGGGAATAGAGATTCTGCTCGCCATAGCGGACGCTCTCACGGAACGCCGGCGGTACGGGCGCGTTGAGAATCTTAACACCATTGCCCGGCCCGCTCGTCGCCTCGATGCGGTAGAGCGAAGGAGTTGCATCTTGCCCGCCAGGACTTATAGCCCATATTTGTCCGGGCGGTAGCGGGTCGGCCTCGATGGCTTCGTCGCTGTGTAATTCCGGCGTCGAAACGAACTGCTCGACGCCATCCACCCCCATGAAATAGCTGAAATGGGTGTTACGGAACTCCGTCTTGAGGCACCGTTTCTGCTGCTCCTTCACCCTCCGGCGCGCCTCCAAAGCTATCCGCAGCACCGCTTCAAGTTCCTGATCGGGAATCGGCACTTCAGGATCGGGGAACAGCAGCTTGAGCAAGCCACTGACGGTCTTGTTTACCGCTTCGATATCTCGACCGCTCAATGCTCCGCCCCAATGCGCTCGGCCTTGCAGCGCCGATATTCGCGTCCCTTCGCGTAACTTCGTCCAGCATTCGGATAGGTAATCCGTCACCAAACCGAAGTGGTCCGTGAGATGATCGTCCGCCTTGAGCTTCGGGAACTCCCATCCAGGTGCGTAGGCATGGATGCGGTCCATAAAGGCCGTGTCGTTGCGCATCTCCGGGGGTAACGGGCTGAGCAGATGGCCAATTCTCTGTTGCTGCTCTACATCCACGTCGAAGTTGCCGACCATGACAATGCCGCCCGACGCTCGGATGCTTTCTTTGCCACGGGAGAACTCACCAGCGGCCATGTACCCTTTGAGGATGTTTACCCCATCCTTCTGGTCAAACGAGATGCCCGACACCTCATCGAAACACACCACGTCGTAGAGGCATACCAGTCCTCTCTGACCACTGGACATGTTCACGAACATCTTGGCGACCGTCGCCTTACCGCCCGATATCAGGTGTGAATACGGGGAAATCTGCTGGTACAGGTGGCTCTTACCTGTACCGCGGGGGCCGAGTTCCACGAGGTTGTAGTTCCGCTCGACGAATGGGATCATCCGAAGTAGCATCACCATCTTCGCCCGATCCGACATCGACTGCGGTTCCATGCCAACCGAGCGAAGGAGGAAATCCTTCCATTCCGATGTGGTAAACCGCTCTCGTCCCTTCGTGAGTGTTACCAACACATCCGATTTGGAGAGCTGGATCGCCCGCAGGCTCTCGATAGCAAATGGCCGACCGTGTTTTTCCTCCACGATGGTCGCATCGTAAGTCAGCGTCACCTCGGCGTAGAAACCGTCGCTGAGCATTCGCTCGTGCTCATGGACAAGGGTGTCGACAATCCGTACGTCCTTCAGCCCAAGGCTCGAAAGTTCCACAAGGAACGAGTCGGTCTTAGGGTCCAAGCGGGCTTTCACCAAGTCAATGAGCTTCACCGAGCCTTTCTTGCGGGCGGTGGCTTTGAAAAGCTCCTGGTCGTTTGTGCGGACGGTCCGATCCTGTAACTGCCGCTCGACGATCTTCAAGCCTTCTTCGATCTCCTGTTCGTTTACCGTCGCGCAGTACCGCCCGAGTAGAAATTCGACGACGTACGTGGGCACGGGATACTGTCGGCTGTATCGCCGCACGAGGTCTTTGCGAACGAGGTAGCCGTCGAAGGCCGATGCGGCGAGTTGGTCCAGATGGTCGAGTTCCATGTTAGTCGTCACCTCCAACGGTGGTAGCTTCCTTGCAGACCACACGCCCGGACGCATCGACAATCACGAGGCTGGCCATGGTCCCCTGAAGGGAATCGTCAGCAACCAAGAGCGCGGCCCTCCCATCGGCGTCCAGAGCCTTGGGTTCGGTAATGCTTGAGTTCGAGACATTTGCCTTTGTTCGCATATCTGCCAACAGCCCTTCGGCCGCTGGCTGCACAGTCACCCGGCAGCGCAGACCCACCCACCGGACCTCGGTAATGGCGACCACCACGCCTGCCAGCGCACCCGTTGAAGCAAACGCCAGCACCGGAATCACGCACTCCTGCAAGCTCACTCCGCCGTGGGCATACTCATGTCCGACCACGAAGCAATGAACCCCCGGCGGGTAGGCGAACCGCTCCTGCGGGTTCCACGACCAGCCTGCGACGGGCACCTCCACGTGGGAGCTGTCCTTAATTGACGCGCACCGAGACCAGCTGCTCTCGGCCAGGTACTTTGGCAATTGGACCTTCGACATCCCACCCGGTACAAGCAGCCATCCGTGGTCGGTCACGACGCGCACGCGCTTCCAGCCAGCTTCAAGCAAGCCTTGTACACGCTCCAGTAGAAGTTCCAACTGATCTTCGATCCGCGCCGCCAGCTTCCCCTGGAGCTTGTGCCCGAGTTTGTCGAACTCACCGTACTCCGTCCAGCCACGGGCGTTCTTGGCCCGCGCGTCGCCCGTCTCTGCCGGCCCTATCACCTGGAAGCCCTCCGCGGAAAGCAGCTTGCGGAAGCGGTCTATGGTCAGCGATACGCCGGAGTCGGCCGTCTCCGGGCAGAAGTCGAACTCCAAGCGACTGCCGCGCAGCTTCCTGGCAACTGGCGACGCCGCCGGCTTGGCCGTCGCCGTCACTGTGGGCAGCGCGGCCCACCGCCAACCAGAGGACACCTCTATGTGCCGCTCGCCGGCCATTGCTACGAGTCGTTGGCCGACATCGAACCGCAGCCCGTCGGCGAACAGGATGCATACGCCCTCCTCGGCGGCGATGCCCTCCTGTTGCGCCACAGTGGGCAGGTCCTTAGTCAACAGGCAGTTCTGGAAATGCCTTGCGGTGTCTTCCAACCACGGCAGGTACACACATCGCACTGCTGCCTGGACGGCCGTGGTGTCTTCTGCGGCCTTCGCGCAGGCCGCCGCCCGCATGGCCCCGTCGTCGGCCAGATACGCACCCTCGGTGTAGAGCTTGGCCATCACGTCCGCGGAATCTCCGCCCAGCGTCGTCGCGGTTCGCTTGGCAAGCATCGCCAGATGCTCCAGAGCGTTCGCCAGCGGGCATTTGCCCAGCCGCGCCCATACCCATTTACGCCTCGGACCGTGCTCGGTTTCCAACTGCTCCAGACGCTGCCTCGCTTCGGCCGGCTTCATCGAGCCGATCTCCACCAGCGCTGCCCGCAGCACGTTTTCCATCAAGTCGTTTTCATCCGGCCAAGGCTCTTTCTCGAAGATCAGCGTTCCCCTCGGCTTGGCGCGGCGCAAAAGGTCGGGTATGCCGGGATACAGCGTCGGCGACTCGGCGAATCGCTCCCACGCGCCGTACCAGATGTCCTTGCGCTGCCCGAGCTTCTCGCCGCCGACGATTTCACCGTCGGTCTCCGGGTCGAAGCCATAGTCCTGCCGGCAGCGGTTACGGAATGCCGACCACTTTCCTTCGTCCCACTGTCCGCGGGTTCCGTCCGGATCACCCAGCCACAGCAGCAGGTCGCGCGGCGGGTCGCCGATCATCAGCCGGTCGAAGTCTTCGGCTTCCAGACGCTTCATGTTAAGCCGAGCCACCGGCGTCACGGCCAGTTGTGATAGTGCCCCCAGGATCGCCTGTAGCGTGAGATTGTCTTCGGCCACGTCCAGGCCCAACCCACCGTCGTTGCTCACCAGGAGTGCGCGGATGGTCCAGTCCTTACCGTTCTTCTGCATCCAGACTGTCCCGCGGTACTGAAGCTCGACCAACGGCTTGAGCGAGTCCGGGCATTCCTCGACCGCTCGCAGTGTCTGTCGACTAACGCCTGGCATATAGATCACTGGCACCGTTCCTTCTGGCCAGGAGAGGTAGGGGAACTTGTCCGCCCGCACTGCCGGCTCGATCACGCACCGCAGCCAGATCGCCGGCCCGGTCTGCGTCGCCGCTTCGTACTCGCCAAGTGTAAGAAGTTCTGGCATCAATGGCCGCAGTTGCTCGACCAGGGGCCACCACTGCCCGTCCGCATCGGTCCATAGCACCGCCGCCGGCGCAACCACGTCGCCGGGGTTATGCCGCGCCGCGTGGGTGAGAGAAACACGGACAGCTTCGAGCAGCGTCGAGGGTGCTTGTGTGGTGGTGTTCATCTATCTCCTAATTCCACGAGTTTGCCAATGCCGCCGCTTGAGTGAGTGCATTCAATTTAGTGTCTGCTCCGCCACCAAACCAAGTCCGCTCCAGCCGCTGATCCGGCTGCTCTTCCTGTTGTGGTTGCTTGTAGTCTTCAAACCGCGCGATGGCGTTATATGCCCCCCAAAGTGTGCCGTGTACTCCGGGCAGTTGGAGGTCTTTCTCCGTCTCAAAAAGCTCCTGCAAGAACCTCCACCTCAACGGCTTTTCGCCCTTCTTCTTCTGTGCGTCGCTGCGCGGAAAGACCGCTTCAAAATAGTGTTCCAACCGGCCATCGATCATTTGGCTCCTGGCAAGCCGTTTGAACAGCTTTTCCGCATCCAGATATACCTTTTGCGTGATCGCCAGGAAGTCTGCAAGTTCGTTCAGCTTGAGCTGCATCTTCTTGCTGTGCCTCACTCGATAGGTTTTTTGCCCGTCTTCCATCGCCAGCATCAGCGTGTTCTGGCAGACTACGCGCACCGTTGTGAACTTCACTATCACTGAGCCATCGCCTGTGTGTGAGTTCGATAGCAACAGGTACTTAAGGCATTCATCACCGCGGACGATCTCCATCGCATCTGGCATTTTGGCCATTACCCAGATGCGTTCACCCTCGCCTAAAGCACCGGCAGTTTCAAAGTACGCATTGCCATCTCCGACAATTGGATCAAAGAACTCAAACGCTTCCAGATTCTGAAGCGGCTGATACCGCCGGGTGACAACCCCAAAGAGCACTTCCTTCTCCTTGGTGGTCGGGCGCGGTACACGTACGATCTCGTAACGGGAAAACTCTCCCTTTCGGTTGATCTTCTGTGCTCCGCGGGCTGGCAGAAGCTCCACCTCCCAATCCAGACCGGCGGCCCAGATCATTTCTTTTGCGTTCAGCCCTTTTGGTATTGGCATCCCAAGGCCATGCCAAGGCACTTCGCCGTAGTAGGCCATCGTCTGAACATTCGCTGGCATTTATTTACCGCCTTTCTTCGCAGCGTCGCGGGCCGCTTGCTTGACCTTTTTGGTGTAGTGACAGTCGTTCCAGCGATTGCCGTCCGGCTCCTTGCCTGCGTCGATGAAGTCGATGGTGGTTCCGTTCCAGTTCCAGAACCACGGATATTCTTCCTTGGGACGCTTCGGCTCCTTGCCGCGGTCCTTGTCCCACTTGATGTTGGGCTTCCAGCGCAGCACACCCGCGCCGGTGCGGCCGGTTGGTAGATCGCTTGCTAGAAACGGACGGATGTTCATCCGCACGCCGTCGTTGATGTCCGGCTCCCAGCCAATGGGCAGATCGGCAAGTGACTTCCATCGGACAAACAGGTCGAACGGTGGCTCGCCTTCGAGGATCGACTTTAGCCGGTTCTGAAGCTCAAGTGCAGCAGCAAGGCGGTCTTCGGCGCCACCTTCGCCGCGCTTCACACCGTCATTCTGGCGGGTGATCCACTCTCCGAGATAGGCGTAGGTAAGCGACTCCAGGATCTTCCGTCCCTTGCCGTTGCCTTCGCAGAGCTTGTGATAGTTGACCAGGGCATGGAACCCGTCGCGCTTGCGCCCGTCCCAGATGTGCCACACGAACGGGCGGTCATGGAAGAGCTTGCAGTGCTCCTGGAAGAAGCCATTTCGGAGCCAATCGTCCAGATCTACCCCGCCGGCCAGTTCGCGCGCCTTCGCAAGCTTGATGCCCGCAGCGGTGAGCAGCGCCTCCAGCCGATCAGCCGCGGGTTCCTCGCCACGCACAGACGGGATACATACGATCCCATCATCGTCAGCATACTTGGCTAGTTCATCGCACCGTTTGACCAGTGCTCGCGCCCGCTTGCTGAGGCGCATCATGTCATCCAGTTCTGCTGGCCATCGATAGTCCACCAGACGCGCCACTGCGACCTGTAGCGGGGATGTCGAATCACTGCAATGACCATGAAATAGGTATTGCTTGGGATCGAGTGTCCACGGGTCTGGCAAGCCGGATGGCAACCGACTTTGTGCCTCTCGGGACCACCGATCAAGCTCGAAAGGAACTTTTAGCATGTTTGAGGGCGAGGCTAGAACCTTGTTATCAAGCCGACGAACCTCGTCTTTGAACTCACGAGAAGTCACATACGCCCAGATACTGGGCAAATTGGTTTGTTCCAATGCCAGTAGGACACAGGTGCTTTGTGCGTGGATTTCACCACAACTTATGGTTGCCGGAAACGGGTAAACCAGTGAAAGGAGTATCCCTGGGTTGCCCCAGGCAGGATGGCCTTGCACTCGCGCCCCAGGATCTCGCGAAAGTTCACCTTGACCAGATTCCCATAGCAGCACTTCTTCTCGTCCACCATATGGATCTGTATCCCGTGGTGGTGCGATGAACGAAGCCCATCTTTCATTACGAGCCTGCACTTCCCAGAAGAACCGGACGTACTTGTTATCGTCACCCGTAGCCAAGCCGCGAGGGTTCGTTGCATACCTTCCGAGCCTGACAGTCTCACCACTGCCTAGGTTGCCAATCCTGCAGTCGACGTTTTGTAGTTGTTCTTTCTGAATCAGACGCTCAACCACACCCGTGGCTGAAAGGAGAGCTTTCTCCCCACTCCCACAAGCGATGCCTGCGTCTAGGTCGCACAAAACATTGGATACTGGCGGTGTACGATTTTCTAGCGTCACTAGAACTGTGTTAACAATCTCACCACCGATCATTTCAAATGCCCCTGGCCCCAGTCTCGCCAGCAATCTCCATGACCGATCTTCAAGTAGTTTCTGGCGGAACTTGCTATAGGTATTCAAGAAAAGCCAACTCTGAGGCGTAACCATTGCAGATGTCCCGCCATTAGAGCAGAACTGCAAGCAGCGAAGTACGAATGCCGTTGCGAGATCAGACTTGCCTTCCGGGTAATGCCTCTCCAAGTGCAACTTGATTAGATCATCTTGCTTACCGCGACCGAGGTAAGGCACGTTTGTCATGACCAGGGTGTACTTGCCGGCCAGAAGGTCAGCAGCCTTGACCATGCCAGCGGCGGCGACGGCACGTTCGTGGGTTTCGGCGGATGTACTTTGGGCTTCCAGCACCTTCGCCAGAAGTGGAGCGACGGTCTTGTAGTCTGCGTAGAAGAGATCCGCACGTAGACAAGAAGGGTCGATCAAGGAACCGAGAACCGGGGCTTGCGAGAATAGTTCGTGCAGCGCCTCTAGTGTCTGCTTAATCGGAGAGGAGAGCAGGGAGTCCTCGGCACCGAAGAGATCGCGCTTCGCCGGCATACCACCCTTGGCAGCGATCTCTTCACCCAATCTGAGCCACTGATCTTTGCTGGCGTTCGGTGCGATTCCGGTACACGCAATATGCAACTCCGGCAGTGACCTGTAGCCTGCTGCGCCGGGATAGGTCCAGACTGCGAATGCCAAGGCAAAGGCGGCAATCTGGCAGCAGCGTTCGTCGATCTCCAGCCCGTGCAAGTTGTCGCGCAGGACCACATCGACGGCTTGGGCCGCAGACAGATTTTCCGCAGCCATGCGGATCGGAACAACGTGGTGCAGTGCCGCAACCAGAAAGTGGCCGGACCCGCAGCATGGGTCGAGCACCTTCAACTCCGCCGCGGTCTCGGGCCAGCCGTCGAATGTTCCCGCAGCCGGCCACCACGGCCCACCCTTGCCATCCTCACCGCGCACAAAGCGCAGGTAGCTCCAGTCCACGCCCGGCAGGGCAAGTTTGCGGCGCAGTTCGTCTTCAGTCTCGGCGCTTGCGGCGTCCTTGGCAGCGAGCTTCTTGCCGGCCCACCATGCACCCAATGTGTTGTGTAGCAGAAACTCCACCATGTACGGTTCGGTGAAGAGCTGCGTCACCGCCGCAATCTCATCCGCGCCAATCTTGACCTCGGAGCGGTTGATTGCGTCCTTCTTCTTGCTTTGCCAGAACTGGTAGACCCATCCCAACGCATCAGAGGCGGTGAAGACGGCCTCCGGCAGCGACGCCAGCAACTTCTCCAGCTTGAGCATGTGCTCAGTTGCGAATGAGACCTGGAGCAACGGATCGTCAGGCCGGAAGATCTGCGGCAACATCCGCTGGGCGCAGCGAGATGCGAAGACCCACACGTCCACGCCGTCTTCCTTGGCAAGTTCCTCGGCCTCGGCCAGACTGATGGCAATCTCCTCTTGAGGCTCGATCAATAGACCGTTCTCTGCGAGGAATCGGGCGAAGAGCATCCGATGCCAGTGCTCGTAGGCGCACTCGCTAGCCAGGTGGTCGATCTCCTGGTCTCTCCCGTCCCGCCCCTTGGGAACTTTGTGGTCTCCGAGTTGCGACGCCCGAGCGCGGAGGTGGTTGCGCAACTCGATCTGGGCGGCCTTCATGTGCGCGTACGGCTCATAGTGGTGTACGGCGAGAACCTGGAGGGCTGCGCGAGCGCCGGTCTCGGCCGCGTCGCGGGCCTCGATGACCACGCGCTCCAGCTTGTTCCTCAGGTCGCTTGCAAGTGTCGGCATAGATCACTTTCCTTTGTTTGCCGCCGCGATGGGAAAGAGGTCGTTGACAAGTTTGAGCGGCCCAATAATGCCCATCACCTGGGAGAGGCTCGCGTAGATCGTCTCAACATCAATTACCGACATCAATGCGAGAGCGTCTCGGAACTCCGCCGGCAAACCCTCGGTTTCCCTTTGAATTTGCTCCAATTGGTGTGGGTCGGAGACGGCAACCACTTTCTGGACGGTCGGGTTCGCCCGTGCCCTCTGGAGGTTAAGAATCAGGCTGTCAATCGAGCCGCTTTTCTGTACTTCGAATACATATGTGACGACTCCCAAGTTTCCGATCTGCGCCCGCCAAAGAACATCCACCTCTGCACCGTGGCTGACCTTCTGTCGAGTGTCGGCCTGGAAGCCCAGCCAAAGCCCAATGTCGCGAAGATGATCGCCAATCTCGTCGTGGTCAAAGTTCCCCTGGACTTGAAGCTTCGGTGGAGTGATGGCCGGCTCTGACGCCGCCTGGGTCACTTCGTAGAGGAAGTAATCGACTCCGAAGAGGTCGGGCTTTGGGAGACCCGTCGCCGCCAACTCATCCGCGATGGTGCGGCAAACGTTATTGAATTTGGCCAGTTCCTGGCCTGTAATTTGATATTTCGTCAGCGGCAGGTCTTTCTCGAAGCCGAGAATCGTCAGCGCCTTGCGGGCCTTGTCGTTCCAAATGGCACATTGATCCGGCATCTTGGACGCAAGCATCTCAGTGACAGACGCCGGCCCCAGATACTTGATGCTGGCAAGAAAGTGGTCATAGCGGCCCGAGATATCGGATTGTCCGCATAACAAGTCCGCAAGTGCTTTCCGCAGATTCTCCAGACCATTTGAAGAGATGATTTTGTCGAGGATGTATTGCTGATTTTTCCAAAACTGTGTGGCCCACAACTGCGTGACCAGAGCCAGGATATCCGCTTCATCCATCTGCAAAATGCGGTCCTTAGTCAGCTGGGCGAACAAGGCCATGCGCTCCTGCCGTTCTTGCATGTCCTTGGCGGACTGATCTGATTTGCAATACGCCTTATAGGCGACGACAAAACTGCCGATTCTTTTCTTCTGTTCGTCGGTCATGGTTTCCGCGATTCCTTTCTTCAGGAGATTACGACCGGACCCTTCGTGAGCTTGGACAAGAGGTCTTTCTCTGTGTCGGCGAGCCACGCCTTGACTTCCTGCTCGGTCTTGAGGGTTCCGCTGGCAAGATGTACATGCTGCGTTTTAGGTTCCAACAGCTTCGCCGCGGCCATCGCGGCGCGGGTGAACTGTTGGGGCAGCGCATCGGTCTTGGTCTTCCACGCAGGCAATAAAGTTTGTTCCAGTGTGCGGATGAGGTCGGACTCAGAGCCGACGACCAGCGCCGTCAAGGTGTCTATCGCTTCATCGGCGAGGATCTGTTTGCATTGGCCGGCATTGAGCTTCTTCCAGTTGTCGCTGGCGGTCAGGGTAGCCATCTGCTCGTTGTAGGTCTGCTTGTACTCGGTGTGGGCCGCGGTGACAGCAGCTCGCAGCGCATCGACGGCACCCTTGCGGATGTCTGGCATGGGGTCGCTGGTGTCGAGCAGCCGACGCTCGGAAATCACCGCATCTGATTGGGCGCGGAGTTCATTGGCCTCGGGTATGGTGCCGACGTGTTTGAGCAAGCTACAGAGCGTTTCCCATGCGGGCTTGCGCTTGCCGGCGAGCTCGGCCAGCTTGCTCCAGTCCTTGGCCTGCTGGGCAAGCGTGTCATGCTGTTTGAGGATTTCTGCCAGTTGCTCGACCCCACCGAAGCTACGGAGCGTATCGAGGTGGACCGTCGACGGCCGGGCCGGACTGGGCGGCTCGCCACCGGCGCGCTCGGCCAGATCCGCTAGGCGAGCTAGGAAGACAGGGGCTTTGGCGGTTTCCTCGTTAGGTTTGCAGTCCACGCCAGTATCTTGAAAGAGCTTGCGAAGCTTCATCTTCTCGCGGGCGTTGAGCGTGGCCGTTTCACTCCTAAAATCAGTCAGGGAAATCTTCGCCTGGTCGAGCTGGCCCTGCGAGAGCGTCATGCCCTTGTGCGTAGCGCGGAGATGGCCGCATGTGTGGAGCGTGATGAGCGCAGCGTCCACGGCGTCGCGCGGCCAGCCGTAAGGGCTGGCCTCGAAAGAGTCGCGGACTTCATTGCCACGCTTGCCCGCGCCTGCTTCTGAGAGCACGGCCGCGCAGACGGGGTGCTTCTCGGGCGCGTCGGTCCAATCCACCGCGGAAAGGGCAGCTTCGTCGCCGTTCTTGGCACGGTTGATGACGCTTGCCCAGCGGCTGTCGTCAGCTTCCTTGAAGCTGGGGAAGAGCCGGTCGAGCGACGCCTGCGCGGCCGCTTCTACCTTGGCCACGAGGTTCAGTTCGAACCGCTCCCCACCACCTCCCTGGAAGACCTTCGCGCCGTCGATTAGGTCTTTGAATATCTGGTTGCGGGTGGTTTCGGCCGTGGCCATACGTGTCGCCATCGCGTCGCGCGCTTCCTGGCCTTCGGGAGTGGTGGGCGTGCCCTTGAAATCCAGCGTTGACTTTGCCGCCTCGAACTCGACAATGGCTTTCTGGAGGTCGTCGGCACTGGCTTTTGGGACAAAAACGTAAATGGTCGCACTGTCGATGCCCGCGGCTCGGGCATCGTTAAGGACGGTGCTATCCTTCTCGCCCCAACCGTCGCGGACCCATACGGGAATGTCGGTTCCTCCAGCCACCGGGGCCTCAGTACCGAAGTGGACCATCAGCTTGCGCGGCTCTTTTGACTTTCCTTGGGCGAGCTTGATGTCCTTGAGCGCACCGCCGCAGCCAGCACTGATGAGGGAACCACGCTTGCTCGAAAGAGAAGTCAGGTCGCTGTTCAGCCGGGTCTGACGGTTGCGGAACTCGCGATCCCACTCGCTACTCTCACGAGTCTGGAGACTATATTCGTCGTCCAACTTGATAAGCGTGCCAGCGTCCACCAGCTTCTTGAGGATGCGAGGGATTTCCTTCCGAAGGTCGGTGCCGTCACTCGACAGGTTGGAAACAAGCAGGTCGGCTAACATCTCCGGAGTAGCACGGACGCCGATGTCGGCCACGGCCTCGCGCGGGAGCTTGCGAATCATGAAAATCAGGCCGCAAAGCCGCTGGGCGAGCCGGCCGTCGGGGGTCTTGTCGTCGAGATTGCGAATTGTCTCGTCGATCTCGCGGAGCAGTATGCCGGATCGGAGCAGGTCCGGGTGAAGCTGGCCGAAGATAAAATCCCCCGGTACGACAGTACCGAGCGAAGCCTCTGCCGTCTGCCGAACGGCTTCATGCACGATCTTGAGTTGCGTGCGAAGCTGGCTGGCCGTACCGGGCACGTCCACCGCGCGAAGCACGTGCTCCCAGAACCGGCGGCGGACCGGCAGGAGCGGGTAGTCGTCCACGATGATATCGCGGTCTTCCGAGCGCGGAGCAATGCGCGTGCCCGCTAGCTGGCGGTCGATCTCGCCGGCGTGGGCGGAGACTGTGTCTTCGATAGCCTTCTTCTTGTCGGCCTTCTTGGCCAGCACAACGCGGCGGGTGACCGTCTCGACATCAGAGTCGGACAGTTCCACCGGAATGGTAAACCGTCCGATGAGGCGCTGGAGTTGTGGAATGTTGCCAGCCAGGGCCGTTTGGCCCGCGCCGATTAGCAACACGCGGCTGTCAAGCTGCTTGCAGAGGGCCTCGGCAACTTCCTGCACGTCAGTGGAACGGTTCGGATCGTTGCCGATGAAGAGCTGGATTTCGTCGAGGACGATCACAGTGCAGGGCACCTTGCCATTTACCGAAAGCACCTCGCGGACCAAGCGGACGAACTCGTTAGTAGAAATGTCATCCACCACTGGGAACTGCGTCCGCAGGGTTGCGCGGGCCTGCTTTAGGTCGGCGGCGAAGTCGCGGTCGGCGTCGAGAACGGCCTTCGCGAGGATAGGGCTGACGTAAAGGTCATGCAATTCGCCGAAGAAATCCTTACCGGCCGCTTCGACAGCAGCCTTCACCTTGTCGAAGATGCTGTTCTTCTGGAGCCACATGCAGAACTGCGCCTGCGGAAGCGCCTCAGGCAGACCCTTTGACGCAAATACTATGCCAAGGACGGCTAGGCGCACGCTCTCGCCACCGCCGGAAGGTAATGTCCCCGCGGCGGCGTGCAGGCCGCCGCTACGCTTGCCTAGCGTGTCGAGTTCGCGCAGAGGCTCTTGCACCTCCTTCGACAACCGGGCGAAGCCGCGAGCGGTCGTGCCGCCAGGGAAGTGTGTATCGACCCATAGGTGGCGAAACATCTTTAACAGGTGCGACTTGCCGCTGCCATAGAAGCCGCTCACCCACGCTGCCGGCTGCGTTGTCGAACTGACGTTGCCGAGGTAGGACTCCAAGATGCGGATGAAGCCGTCCTCGTACTGGCCCTCGCACACGAAGTGCTCAAGCTCGTACCGAAGCGTCTCGATTTCCTTTTCGGTTGCGGCCTCACGCACCGTGGCAACACCGTCGTTCAGCAGTTTCGATACAGCAGGATCGCGCTGGAAGAGTTCTCTGTTTTTCATCAGTCACCTACCCCGTTATGGAGCGTGATCGGCACGGCCAGGTAGTTCCAGCCATCCCTTGCATCCAAGAGCCTGTAGTTGTTGTCTTCGTATTCGCCAGGAAAGAACACCACTAGCCTGCCGCGAATGTCCTTGACCACCTCTTTGAGCATCAGTGACACGCGCGTGAAGCCGAAGAGGCAGGCTATACCCTGGACGGCAACCACAGTGTCTTCGTCGGCGCTTTCGGCCGTTAGGGCTTGGCGGAGCAGGTCGGCCGCATACTGTACGAAGTTGCTCCGCAGCTTCATCGCCAAGGTTTCAGGCTCCTCGAAATAGACATCCCGGTAGTCGGTATTCGCCATCCACCGCGCGAAGGCTTCGGTCATGTCCACCGAGCGCCAGCCGTGACCGGTCCTGGTCGTCGCCATCTCGAACAGTTCCAACCGTGCGCGCAGCCTTCGCTCATCAGTTTTCGGGTAAACCACGAAGATCGCCTTCTGGTCGCCGGCAAGGTTGCGTTGCCACGGCGCGCTGATGTGGCCGCGGTATCGCACTGCGAGTTCGTCGATTCTTCCCAAGCATCTACCTCCTTTCGTCCGCGGCTAGAAGCCGCGAGAATCCCACATCGATCACACCACCCGACTCTCTCATGTCCAGAAAGCCCAGTCGCCGTGCGTCCATGGCTAGGCGCACCAGTTCGCCGGTCGGTGAGTCGAGCACCTGCGCCCATAGCGATTCGAAGAGTGGGGTTCCGCGCTTGCCGGCGAGGTAGCCGAGTAGTAGGGCAAAGGCTGTCGTTGCCGCTGTTGGCGTGACGGTCTGCCTAACTTTGCGGCCGTGCCCTTTAAGGTGTCCCGATTGCGTCCAAGAGGAAGCTACATTCCGCACGACCGTATCGAGTGTACTCTCGTTGAGTCGGCTACCGACGGCGCGGCTGAGCGCATCGGTCAGCTGTTGCCGAGCAAGTTCTTCGCCGGGTCGCATTCGAAGGATGGGCGCTACGCTTGCTCTGAGTAGAGGATCCCTCGCGAGGGCCAATAACAGCGCAAGAACCGCTTGGCCCGCGCGGTCGGCGTACCAGCATCGGCGCATGACCCTGAACAAGGGCACCTCCGGGTCGAGTGCGTATAACTCCGAGAGCCGTTGACTAGAGCTCTTCCGCGTTGCCGCTGTGCGCTTGCTCAAACAGTTTTCTTCGTGGATTGCCGCGAGGTAGTCGTTGCGTGTTGCGCCGGGCTCGCAACTGGCCAGCACTGCCCGAAGCTCGTCTAGCATGATCGTACGGCTGGTGTGCGTACCCTTCTCTCCCCACCGGAAGCCGGCGTCCCGCAGGCCCATTACGTCGGCTTCACTAACGGGGCGCAACTCGTCTGTTGGCAGTACCTTTTCCATACGCCGCAATTCTACACCATCTAGCCTGCCAGTCAGCAGGCTAAGACTATCAATATTTCTGTGACCAGGTTGAGGTGTGAGGGAGATTTTGGTGCAAGGCAGCCGGTCATGGTCCGCGCTGCGTCCTTGAACTCCATGTCGCAATGAAACCGAGAACAGCGTCGCAAACGATTCCATCAAGTCGCGGCCTACGACTTGGATACATTTCGCATAAACGGCATAGTTCTACCGATTATCGTTGCTTTGCGCCTTAATCGGTAGTATTATTCCGATATGAGCGATTTGTCCTTTAGGTCGATCTCGGAACTCCAAGTCCTGCTTGGAGAACAGCTTCAGGCTCTTCGTCTCTCCAAGAATCTCGATCAAATTACCACTGCGGAGAAG
>Ga0181529_10003318_pt1 | contig 18434 bp, 19 predicted proteins | sample PEATcosm2014_Bin_36_FD_119763 | JGI IMG/M metagenome (GOLD analysis project Ga0181529, IMG submission 119763) | Peatland microbial communities from MTU Mesocosm Facility, Houghton, MI, USA - PEATcosm2014_Bin10_30_metaG | ecosystem: Environmental > Terrestrial > Soil > Wetlands > Peat | place... | reverse complement strand
GGCCGGATATGTGTTGACAATTAACGCAACTCGTTTATAGTCAAACAGTCAGCGATGCCATAGACGATTGATTTCGAGTGGCTTGTGGAAGACGAGACCCGGTCGATTCCGACCCTCGCCTCCAGTTCTAACTGTGTGTGCAGCAATGAGTTTGGAGCGAAGGGGTCCGCAACGGACACCAAAACGGACACCAGTTTGACTACTCCGTCAGAATTTAGCTTAACTGGCGATAACTCGCCCACTACTGGCTAACTTCCCGGAACCGGCTTCATTTATCCTCGCGGTTGCGTGAATGACATTATGAAAACACGTTACCGCTTAATCCGCCGGGGCCTCCGGGGCGACCGCTTCTATTGCGTGGACACCACCACCGGCAAACGCGCCAGCCTGCGCACGGCCAGCGCCGAGGCCGCGCGGCAAATCATCGAGGCCAAGAACAACGCCGAGCGCCAGCCCGTGCTCAACCTCCAAATCGCCAAGGCGTATCTGGCGGGCACCGACAACGGCATCGCCACGCGCACCTGGCAGCAGGCCATTGAAAGTCTCACCAACACCAAGCAGGGAGCCAACCAGCACCGCTGGCGGACAGCGGCCAGAGACAAGGCGTTCGCGCCCCTGCTGCCGAGGGTCATCATCGAAACGCCCGCAGAATTGCTCTTGCAAGTGCTGCAAGCGGGCAAGGTGTCCACGAATGTCTTTCTCCGGCGGTTGCACAATTTCTGCGTGGACATGAACTGGCTGCCGTGGCCCCTGATTCCCAAACGCCAATGGCCCGCCGTGAAGTTCAAGGACAAACGCGCCATCACCTTGGAGGAACACCAGAAGATCATCGCCGCCGAGGTGAACCCCGAACGGAAGGCGCTTTACCAGTTGTGCTGGCACTTGGGAGCCAGTCAGGGCGACATCGCCACCTTGAAAGGCGAGGACGTGGACTGGCCGAACGAGACGGTCAGTTTCTTCCGCCACAAGACCGGCGTGCCCGTGGTGGTGAATCTGGGCAGGGAGGCGTTGAACCTGCTCAAAGACTTGCCGGCGGAGGGATTGCTGTTTCCGTATCTGGCCACCGTGCGCGCGGGCGACCGCGCCACGGAGTTTCGATCCCGCTGCCGGCAGCTTGGCATCAGCGGCGTGACGTTGCACAGCTACCGTTACACCTGGGCGGAACGCGCCCGAACCGCCGGTTATCCCGAACGGTTTGCGATGGAAAATCTCGGCCATAACAGCAAGGCGGTGCATCGCGCCTACGCCAAACGGGCGCTGGTGAAAATCCCGTCATTGGAGGACTACGAACAACAAGCCGTCGCCAGCCGGTGAAGTTTAATTCGCCACCGCGACTTTGCCGGCGAAGACGGCATGGCCGTTTTGGGCTTCCGTGCCGGAACGGTTGCGCTTGAGGGTGTTTTGTTTCTGCCAATACTGGTAAATGGCGGCGGACACGCGCGCCAGCCAGTTGCGGTCTTTGACCTGCTCCAGAATTTCCGCCGTGGCAAAATACTTGACCGCGTTGGGCAGGGGATTGCCCAGCGGCTTGAGCAGCCGCGCCGCGACCAGCAGCGGGATGTCATGCGGCTGGCAGTTCAGCACCCAGGCCGTTTGCTCCGCCGTCAGGCGGGCGGGCAACTGGCCCAGCAACCGCATAAATTGATATTGGTCGTCTCGCATTTTAATCCATCGCCAGTTTGAAATCCTGGAACGCCGGATGCCGCTGCCCCACCAGCTTGACACCCCACCACGCCCCCTCTTTCGTCACATACTTGGCGCAGTAATCCGAAACATCATCCCGGCTGTTAACCGGTTCGATCCGGTTCCGGCCGTAGCGGTCAAACCATTTTTCCCAAAGCAGCTTCCGCGACTTGTTTTTGCAATCACACCACAGCGCATGAACGTGAAAACCATCCCGCCCCGGATTCTGTTCCAGCGCGTAGAAATGCGACACGCCCCACATCTCGCGTTTCATGAACTTGAGATAACACCGCTCCGCCGACCACACCGACGCTTCCCAGGCAAACGTCAGATGGCCAATCACCTGCCACGGGGCCAGCGAGTGAACCCAATCGCCCATTTCAACCGCCAACTCCGCCGCTTTGACTCGATCTTTCGGCTCAATGTATCGTGCGATGTTCATATTTGACCTTCACTGCTCCGCGTCTGGACACACCTTTCGGACAAGGATGGGTTGCGGGGCGCGCGCTGCGCGCGTGCCCCGCAAGCCCTTCCCTTGGGGTCGCCATGCGTGACCACAATACGGACTACTCCAGGGGCAACACCGAGCTGGCACGGATGATCACGCCGTTCTTGGCGTCAAACGTGTTCGGCTCCATCAGGTCGAACTCGACCACCAATTTCTGTCCGTCCTTGAACGGGCACGGACATTCCCTGGCGGCCTGCTCGACCGTCTGGACGCTGCGCGGGCACCACGTTTGGACCGTGGGCGCCTTCCCGTCGGCGCATTGAACTTCGTAAAGGTTCACAATGCCGACGACCTTTTTGGCCTTGTTCTGCACTTCCTTGTAGCGATGCGCCACAAACTTGGCGATGACCACGCGGCGGCCCGCCAAGAATTGATTTACTGCTTCAGTCTGTTTCATGTTTTTCCTTTTGGCTTACTGCGCGACAGGCGACGCCACGACCTTCGCCGTTGAGAATGACAACGATGAGTCCGGTGATTGCACCATCCACGCTGGACAGGCGGGCGGAGCGGCCACCGAATTACACAACAGCTTGGCCGGAGCCGGTGCGAGATGTTGAAAGCGTGTTGCCGTTAGGCAACGTATTGGCGCTAAAAAAATGCCGCCGCGACCCGGCGCTGCCCGCCCGCTCAAAGATGTCTTCAATCCGAACCTTGAAATACGCCGCGATCCGAAACATGACTTCACCGCTTGGCTGTAGCTTTCCCTGTTCCAGCTTGGTCACATAGGAACGGCAGACCCCGATTTGCCGGGCCAGGTGGGCCTTGGAAATCTTCTTTCCCCGCCGCCATTTGGCTACTGTGTTGTTCAACATATCAAAATCATTTCGCAACCATCTTAAACAAATGATGCCTAATGGCAACATATTATTCGTGTTAAAACTCCGTGTAAAGCTTTGTTTTTGACTTTTGTTTTCTTTTTTGTTGACTGCGAAGAAACAACCGTTTATTTTCTCCGGCATGACAACGCAACAACCAACGGCCGCCCCGGACCGCTTCGTCCGGTTATTGCGCCTGGGGATGGCAAGCCAGTCGCTTTCGCTCCGCAAAGTGGCCGAGCAAGCCGGCATTTCACCGGCCTACCTCTCCCGGCTCGTCAATGGCGAACGCGGCCTGCCGGCCAATGACACCATCATTGAAAAACTGGAAAAAGTGTTGGACTTTCCCCCGGGCAGACTGTTCGATGCCGCCGAACGCCCCGACGTCACGGCCAAAACATTTCTGAAAAAGCAGCAGGCGCGGCCCATGATGCGATCATTGGCACACCTGTCCGATGCGGATCTCGCCAAGGTTCAATCCGTGGCCGATAAACTGGCCGGCAAATATCATCCTCACGAGAAATGAAGCCGTCTCCCATACGCAGAATTGAGGACATGCCCGGTTATTTTGGGCTCCAGATCGAATATCGGGATGATCTGCCGCCCGCCAATGCCGGGTTTCTGGATGAGCACGACGAACCGCAATACATCGCCGTCAACTCCAGTCTGCCGCACTGTGAGCAGGCGTTTACCATCGGCCATGAGCTGGGGCACTATGTGAAGCATCACAACCGGCCACGCCACAGATATTTTCCCGCACTGTTTGACCGTGAATATCAATCCAAACGGGTTGCCCATGTGGTGTCGCACACCCGGCGGTTTGTCCAATTTAAGTTCAACAAGGAATGGGAGGCCGACCTTTATGCCTTTTTGCTTTTGATCACCATTGGAGCGGTCAACGACCTGAAGGCTTACCTTGAACGGCACCCCAAAAAAACACGATTGTTTGTGCTCGCTTCCACAGTCATCTTTTTCATGGCCATTCCCCGAATTATCAAGGGATTGTTCCTTAAATTCTTCAAGCTTTTCAGCCTGCATAAAGCCTAGACCGCCGGCTACAGCCGGAATCGTGACCAAACCCGGCCGCCTGCATTCCGCGTCAATCCGGTCTCCGTTCCGCTGGTGTGCCCGTTCCGTCGCGCTGAAATGCACCCGCCCCCGCGCCAGACTTTCAGCCAACGGACAGACCCGTAAGCCGAAAGACTGGCTCGCCCCAAAACACCCGCGCGACCGAACGGCACACCGCTGCACTCCGCCCGGCTTGGCGGAATTCGCCGTTCATGATTTCGCTTGTGGCTAAACACCGCCAAGGCGTCCGTCCGGTCAATTTTTGATTTCCGGGTGCGCTTGCACATAGTCTGAAATGATCTGGTTGCCCAGGCCCGTGTAGGATTGCATCACGCCGTCCCAGCGGATGGCCTGCTCGATTTCCCGCGCGGTGACAACGTCCTGCTCCTGAAGCCAGCCTTCCCAATCGCTGAAACGGTTCAGTTGATAATAGCTGCTGGCCAGCGCCATCAAATCGTCCCGGTTCGTTTCCGCCAGTTGCCAGCGCAGCAGCGGCAGATAAATCCGCCGCTTGTTCTCCGCCCACCACGCCTCGTTCTTAAACGGCATCTCCGCCAGCGCCTGCGCCAGCCGTCGCGCCGCCTCTGCCGCGTTGCCGGCGGGAACAAAGACCGGCGGCGTTTTTCCCAGCGCCTCTTTCCGCTGTTGCGCCGCCTCCCATTCCTGCCGGGTGCAATAATACGGCGGCGGCAGTTCGTCCACCAAATCCAGCATCACGCCGGACAGAATCGTGTTGAATGAAAAATTCCGGTTGACCTGCACCGTCAGCTTCGTCGGCCCGCGCACCAGAAACCGCTTATACACGCCGCCATAAAAATCATTCACCCGCGCATGAGCCAGCTCCGGTTTCTGGTCAAATCCAACCAGGTCGTGAAACGAGTTCAGGATCGTGACGTTACCGTAATGCTCGTCCAACGATTCCCGCCCCGGATGCGGGCGGACGGAGATTTGATAATCCCGGAACCGGTTGGCGTTGGAGTGGCCGTTGGGATCCACTTCATACAGCGACAGGTAAAACAACCCGTTCGGGATGAGCAGGGAACACAAAAGATGCGGCCCGTCCTTGCTCATGGGATAAGCCTCGCCGTGGTCGTCCCATTCCGACTCGCGCCGGTCCTTGTCCCATGTCGTCAAATTCTTCACCACCCGGCTGTGCAGATAAATCGGCGACATTTCCAGACAGCGGTTGTCCGCAGTCGCCAGCCATTGCACCCAGTTCCGCAGCAAATCACCCGGCGCATGGTTCGGCCCCAACCGCGCCTCATACCACACATCCCAGCCCGCTCCCCACTCATCCGAGTGGGGCGACCAGTTGGCGCACAGCACGATCCAGAACCGCCCGTATCGCCCCTTCCACTGCCCTTCCGTCCGCCAGTCATCCTCCAGCGCAATCACCGCGCCGTTCGTCAGCCGTGAGACGGGTGCGGTTTCAACCTCTTTCAAAAGCCCGTTCAACTCCGCCAAATCCGGCACCCGCGCCGGCGATGGAAACGGCGCGTTGGTTGCCAGGTCCGCCACCCTGATTCTATGCGACTGCCGCTGCTGCAACCGCCGGACTTCCGCCGACCGCAGCAGCCCCTTGCCGTAACTCGCCAGCCACGGCTTGAAATCCGGCATCGGCAATATCGCCCGCCCGTAATCCGCCCCTTCCGTTTCCTTGATGGACAGCTCATCCAGCTTCTTATACGAATAATCCGACAACGCCAGCAGACCGTGCCGCCGGAAATCCGCCCACATCACGCCCTCCTCATCCTCCGCCAGGCACGTCACATAATCCTCCGGCGGCAGATCCTTGGGCAACGACCCGGCTGACCAGCCTTTGGGCGGACCACCCGCCAGCCCCTTCATCTTGTCCGGCAAATCCATGCCGCGCCGGAAAGTCCAGTTCGTCCCGCCGTCCCGTGTCCACGCCAGCCCGCCGTCCGTGGCCGCGTAAATCGTCCCGTCCGACGCCGTCAGCAAATCATTGATCAATTTTGAAGGCAAACCGTAGCTGGCGTAGATGAACGGATTTTCCGTCATGGGCGCCTGCCGCCAGTCCGTGTAATCCGATTCCCGGCTGGCCATCGCGATGCCGTCGCATTGTGTCCCCACGAAAATGTTTCCCTTCGCGTCAAACGCAATCGCGCTGATCTGATTGCCCGGCAATCCTTCTCCCTCTCCGCCGCCGGGGGAGAGGGCCGGGGTGAGGTGGTTTTCATTTCCGCTTTCCGCTTTTCCTTCTTCTGACTTCTGACTCCTGACTCCTGACTCCTTCACAAAATGCTTCCACGTGTCCTTGCTCACCGAATACCGCGTCAATCCGGCGCTCGTTCCCATCCACACGTCGCCATCCACCGGACAGACGGCGATTTTGAAGATGCGCTCGCCAATGGGGCCGAAGGGAATGTCATAATTCGTCCAGCATACGCCGTTATAGACCGAGACGCCGTGATTGAGATGACCCGCCCAAACGCGCCCCTGCTGGTCCACCGCCAGGCTGTAGGCATAATTGTCACCCAGCCCGTTGGTGACGGTGAACTGCCGCCATACATCTTTTTGCCCCGTTTCTTCATTCTCCATTCTGCCTTCTTCATTACCACCCCGATACTGCCAGACGCCGTTGCCCTCCGTGCCCACCCACACATTGCCCCCGCCATCCCGCGCCAGCGCCATGACATACAAACCCGGCTCCGGATACTTTTCCCATCCCTCGGAGACTTCCCGGGCCGCGGGCCGGGTGGGGACTTGATTTGTTCCCCCTCGCCCATTGGATGGGAGAGGGCCGGGGTGAGGGTTCTTAGTTTTAGCTTTGGCCGCAACCGCGCGCCGATGAAACACGGCGCCGCCGTGCGAACGCAATGCCCAAATGCCGCAGAAAAGGAGCAACACAACCACACTGCCCGCAGCAATCCATCGCCAAGCTTGTTTGGACTTTTGTTTCATTTAACCGACACGGCTTGTCCAACAAATCGAGGCAAGGCCAATCGTTGCACACGCTAGCGCGTTGGCAGCCTATTGTTACTTTATCCTAACTTTCAAAGAGTTGGAGACAAGTTTGAACTGATAGGCTCTGCTTTCCACCCAAAACCATCTGGTTGCTTGGAGCGTGTAATCTCCCGGTTTGATGTTCTTTCCGAAAGTTACCGGTAAGGTCCTCACTTCTTGTTCCCCAGGGTTTATCGGCCTGAACGATACCGAACGGACTATGATCGGGAGTTGAATAAGGTCATATCTTTCTCCTGCACTTCCGGTGAGCGCAACATAAAAATCACCTGGCATATCAATTTCCTGAACTGTTATTACATTTGTGGATGAATTCTTAATCACGGTCAGAAGGGGAATTTCCGAACCGGGCTCCACAACGCTGTTGGTCATCGTGATTGCCATCTGAACGTCTTGGACGCCCTCGCCCCAATTCGCGATCGTTTGTGGGCCATTCGTTTGGGCTATGCAAGCGCTGGCACCAAAGTTAATCACACATAGTGATATGAGAATTATTCTGATCATATATTATCCTTTGTTGATGTTCAAAACGGTGGATTCCACGGAAAAGAATTAGTGTTTGCAGCATTATCGGTCCATACTGGGTATGTTGTGCCTGAATCAGCGCTCGATATCAAAACCACGCCCGCCTCTCCGCTGAATGACCAATTAGCGGGATTATTACCGAACCCGGTTGTCGTGCCGGAGCAATACCAAGACACTATCCATAACGGCACCCAATCCCCTTTGTCAGGCTTGAACATAAGCCATGTCTTGCTATATTGAGTATCAGAAGCAGCAATTTGATTGGGTTGTGCGCAAGTTATACTTGGTGCATCAGACACAATATTATCGTTGTTATATGCTGAGTTTCGTGGGTAGGGATATGTGCCGTCTAGGACCGTGCCATTCGGAATACACGAATGCACAACAACGTTGTTAACGCCATTCGATATAGTTATTGTCGCTGGATTTGAAGTAATTAGCTGAACCCACCTTATTGAATAATTTGTATTGCCATTATTGTAATTGGTTCCGGGAGGCATTGTAAGATAATTAGTGAAGATCATCGCATACGAGTTGGTAGGTCCGAACTCCATCCACATACGGGAGTCTGAAATAAACGCCGTATTATGAACCAGGCCGCTAACTGATTGTGTTGGCCTTAAAACAGTGAAAGTAACATTGGTTGAACATGGAATCCCACCGCAAACCGCTGAACAAATTACTGTTTTGGTCCCGGCATCTACCCAATAGAAAAAAATACTGGAATTCGTTGTAACGGTTAAAGGTTGTGGATAACCATTTGTTTGAAAAGAATCCAAAGAAACGTAGAAATTTGTTTCCGTCGTGCCATCCACCGTCCATTGGTAGTTGGACCAGGTCTCCGAACACGAGTTTGCGGTCTGCGCATTTAGAGTTATGTTCTGCCCCACAATGACAACATTATTGCTGTTTGCGCTGGAAATGGGTTTGCCATTACCGTCAACTATATTCAATGCCAGCAGCACATTAAACGGGATGGCGATTGATGTGTTGTGAACATTGGTTTCGCAAGGCGTGTTGTTTGTGTAATACTCATTAAATGTGACAGTCCCGCTTCCGGCGTTGGTTGGAGTGAACGAGGCCGACATGCCATTGCCATTGGTGTTAAAGCTCCCAAAAGTGAGTGTCCATCTGTTGGAAAAAACGGTGGGGGTCACGAAGTTGGTCACAGAAGTATTTGCATTCGTGCTGCATGATGGCCATTGCGTCGTCACCACAATGGCGTTGGTGATGTTGTTATTCGTCACAGAAAGGCTCGCCACGGATCCAAAACAGAAATTCGTGGTGGCCGAACTGTTGCCCAAAGCAACAACCCCGGACGTGCAATTGGTGGACAATTGAGCCACGCCAAAAGTCAAGGCGAGTGAGGCGTTGTGAACATTGGTGTCACAAGGCGTGTTGTTCTTGTAAGTCAGGTTAAAAGTTACCGATCCGCATCCGCCGTTGGTGGGCGTAAATGAGACTGACTGGCCGGTTCCATTGGTGTTTAAGCTGCCAAAAGTCAGCGTCCACCAGTTGGATAAAATCGTGGGTCTCACGAAATTGGTCGGGCCATAGGTATCCACATTCGTGCCGCAGGTATAGTGCGTCGTCAACCAGATCGCATTGGTGTAGTTGTTGTTCGTCACGGAAAGACTCACATTCGCCCCAGGCCCGAAACTCAAGTTTGTGGTGGAGGCACTCGCGCCCAAATGAAACGCTCCATCGAAGCAATTGGTGTATAATTGGCCTACGGAAAAAATGTTGGTGACGGTAAGTGAGTATCCAATGCCACCACACGGGGATTGATTGGTATAATGAGCCGTGAAATTCACCATCCCGCATCCGCTATTGGTCGGCGTGAACGTGGCCGTGGTTCCCGTGCCGCTGTTTGTATTCGCCCCCACACCGCTCATGATCCACGTCACGTTATAAGTCGGGTTAAGCAGATAGGAGGCGATATTGGTGGTTGAACCATCCTTGTTGGTCAGGATGATTGTGACCTGTGCCGGGTTAACTGTAACCCCTCCAACACTCATGCTTATCGGAGAACCGACACACCCAGCCGGGACGTTGGTTGGGGCGGACAAAACAACATATCCATCAACGCAATTTGTGCATTTTTCAAGACCAGGGTCCGGATCCGGCTGACCCGGCTGCGCCCTGCCGGGCGCGGGCGTGAGCCAGCCGGAAAGCAGCAGGCCTATGGTAACGGTTGCCATGATTATTAACGCCAGCAAGATCGGCCGCCGGCTCGCGATTTTCAACACTTTTTTGCTCATATTCGTATTGACAATTTGAGGGTTCAGGTTTCAGGCACAGCCGCTTGAAAATTGTGCCGCCGTCGCGCCGCCGCCGATGGCCGCTCCGGTGGAGTGTCTATGCACGCTCTGAATTTGGTGCTCGCACGGTTCATAAGTTTCGCGTTACCAGTCGCTCCGATCCGCCGGCCCGCTACAACAATACAACGCTAGGAAAACACCAAACCATTTTGCCCCCACCCATTTATTTTGTCAAACTTTATTTTTAAACGTTTCTTATCATATATTGCGCTGCTTTATCCAAAATATTTCCACCCGGCCAACCAGCGCCGAATCCGGCTCAACGACTCGGACAGTTCCCCATTGCCCCCTTCAACCTTGCATCGAAGCGTTAGATCGTTCTGCTGACGCTTCGCGTGGCTGGCCATCACAGACTGCCGCCGCGGAGACAGGCCTGCCCCTGCGGTGTGAGCGCAAACTGGCACGGTAAAATGCTGGTGCTGCCATTTCCCGTGCCAGCCCGCCCTCACACCGCCCCCGACTTTGGCCGGAGACTGCGACAAGTCAACACGGCCGGGAAAAGACTGATGCCCGTCCGTGCTGACTTGCCGCAGACTCCGGGCAGAATTAAACCCACGGCCCTACGGGGTTGGAATGTAAGGTTGTTTCTTCGCCTTTTTTACGCCCGCCATCACCCCACCGTTTGCTGCTCACTGGTCCGACACCGAGCCGAGATTTGGAAGCGAGATCTAAAACCGCGCCAGCGTCTCCCTCTTCCCCTTCCACCACTGTCACGGTTTTAGCTTTCGCTGGGTTTTGAATGCACTTCGCGCACGGCTCGTTGTCTCCCCAAACAGTGAAGCGAGCAGCAAACGGCAGGGTGACGGACAGCGGTGTCAAAAAAAAGCTCATGAAAACAACAAATCAAATTGAAGCGTCAGCTCCAGCGAATGTCCGGCCATCGTCGGTTTCAAAAATTAGCAAGACAGCGCAAACAGAGTTTGTCCGGCATTGCACCAACCGCCGGTTGTCCACCGAAACAGTTTTGAACTATTTGCGGACGCGGTTGCCGAGGCAATACGAACTGGCGGAGGTTGTCGGTAAATGGGTTTGGCTGGACGTTTCGCCCGCTCGCAAGCCCGGTCTGGCCAGTGTGCTTTGGACTTTGGGCTTCCACTGGAATCAGCGGCGCGGCGTCTGGCAGCATCCGTGCGGCACGTTCAACCCGTTCGGCATCCATCCCGCCGACCCCCGCGCCAAGTATCGCTCCTACTTTCCCGCCGACATTTTACCGGCCTGAAAACTCTTGCACCGCTAACGGACACCAAAACGGACACCAAACGAGTTAAAACGAGTATAGTCCAGTTATGCCGATTTAGCTTGAGTAGCCAATAAAATCAGGTATTTATGAATTGCAAACGCGGGGATAAACAGCCGATTCCGACCCTCGCCTCCAAACCTAACCAGTTGGAACTGTAATGGTTTGGAAGACTTCCACAGATGAGTGCCAGCGGAAGTGCCAGCAAAATTTAACTCTGGCCTGCCCTGCGTAACTCCCACCTGCTCCCTACCGGAGTCGAGATCAACCGTCGTAACCTCATCACTGTGAACACAGTTATGAGAAAACGATTCAGACTCTATAAAAGAAAAAAAGGCGGACGTTATTACATTCACGACGAGGTGACGGGCAAGCAGGACAGCTTGCATACGAGCGACCGTGCCACCGCCGTTCGCTTGTTCCACTCGCGGCAGGAAGCCGAACAGCAGCCCGCCGTGAACCTGCAAATCGCCCGCGCGTATCTGGCAGCGAGCGACCCGCAAATCGCCACCCGCGACTGGCAGTTCGTCATGGACGAACTGGTGAAGCTCAAAAAAGACCAGACCCAACACCGCTGGCAGACCGCCATCAAGGACAAAGCCTTTGACAGCATCCGGCATTTGCCGATTCTGGAAACGCGCCCGGAACATTTTCTGCGCGTGCTGGAGGCCGGAAAGGTTTCCACCAACGTCTATCTGCGGCGCATCCACAACTTTGCCTTGGACATGACTTGGCTGCCATGGCCGGTGCTGCCCAAGAAACGCTGGCCAGCAGTCGAGTTCAAGGAAAAGCGCGGCATTACGCTGGCCGAACATCTGGCCATCGTCGCCCGCGAAAATAATCCCGAACGCAAGGCGTTCTACAAACTGGCGTGGCATTTGGGCGCTTCGCAATCTGACCTGGCATTCCTTGAAGCAGAAAATGTTGATTGGGACAACCACGTCATCAGCTACAAGCGGATGAAAACCGACACGGTGGCCATCATGCGTTTTGACGAAGACATGGCGGAAATCCTGCGCGACCTGCCGGGGAGCGGTCCGTTATTTCCGTATCTGCGGACCGTCCGCGCGGGCGACCGCGCCACGGAGTTCAAGCAACGCTGCGATGGTTTGGGTATCAAAGGTGTGTCGTTGCACAGCTATCGTTATGCGTGGGCGGAACGGGCGAAGACGGCGGGCTATCCCGAACGGTATGCGCAAGTGAACTTGGGACACAACAGCAAAGCCATGACGCGGGCCTATTCGCGCAAGGCCGAGGTGGAAATGCCGTCGTTGAGCGAATACGAGCGGCAACAGAAGGCCATCATTGGAAACCACGAAACCGAACCCGTGACGCAGAGCGTCGCGGCATAAGGAGGACATCATGCAATCTTGGCAAATTAAAGCACTCGAACTGGAAGCATCGGGATTAAAACATCTTGATGGATTCATCCACGAACACGCACTCTATTTTTTCATCGGAGCCATTTATCTCTTGCTGGCTTTGCTGGCATGGGTATTGAGCGGTGCCTTGCGACGAAAAGGAGGAAAATCCACGCACCACGTCCGGCCAGCCATTTTCATTGATCTGACTGGACGGCCACAAACGCCCCCGGACACGTTCAACCAGTTTCCGCCGTTGTGGGATTGTGATTGCGACCATGACCACGACGATGGGGAAGATTGAAGGCGAAACACATTGGCGGCGCGATTCATAGAAGCGTTTCCCACGGCGCAAGCGGAAGCCGTCACAGGTGGAGGCGCAAGCACTATGACTGGCAACAAAAGATGATTCGCCTCCAGCTTTCACGCTTTAGACTGGCAACGCCATGCCTGAAATTTCCGTGCAGATTCTGATGAGGCGGTCCTGCAAACCCGTATTGTTGGCCTGCGCGTTGGGGGCCATCTGTTTCAGGTGATAGAAATATTTGCCCGTGACGCATGCCTTCGGGTCGTCGCTGGCGGCAAGCCAAGCCTGAGTCAGGTGCGCTTGGTCCATATCGTCGGGCGCGCTCGGTCCACCCATCTTCGTTGGCACCCAGCCAGGTTCCAGCGAGTTCGACAGGACTTCCGACCAGAGCCGCGCGATGGCAAAAGCGAGCATCGCATCGTGGAGCTTGCTCTCGGCGTAAGCTTGTGAGCCGTTCCAATGCCGCTCCTGCCAGAGAATGTCGTCAAGATTGGCATCCGCATGATGATGCATACCGGAACTGAGATAGACGAGCCGCTTCGGGCACGCGATCAGCGCGGTCATAATGTAAGCTGACAGGGTGTTAATCGCGAAGACATGCGGCAGGCCGTCTGCGGTGATGCGGTGTCCCTCACGATAACCAACTGCCGCATTGTGAATCACTGCATCGAAACGACCCAGCGCATTGACTTGCGCGGCGATCTCCTTTGCACCCGCAATGGTCTCGACATCGCCAATCACGATTGCTTCGGTCTTGGGTAGTTCTCGCCTTGCGTTTTCAGCACGGGCAGCATTGCGGGCGTGCAGGACAACTTTATGACCCTGGCTGATGAGCTTATCCGCAGCCATGAGGCCAAGGCCAGCGGATGAGCCGGAAATAAATATGCGTGACATGCGTTTTCTCCTTAGTGTTGATGATGGGCCATACGCTCGGAACGAGCTTTAAGCGCAGACATCCACCAGTCATGGCCATCATACATCGCGTTCGGCTGTTCGAGCCGAAACTTGATCGCGTCAGCACCCTTTTGCGTTTCCTCAGTGATAACGCGCGTCCCGCCGCGCTCAGGCACGAGCACCCAGGCGTGGTGAACCGCAAACTCCGGACTATCGACACCCCAGCCGATTTCCCGGTCCGGCTCGAAGACATCAACGGTGCTTCGGATTGAAAAACCGAACGTCTTCCAGTTGAAGCTGACACCCTTGGCGAGCTTGGACTGCCCGCCTTCGATGCGAACATCAGCCGAGTTCGCATACCAGCTTGGCCACTGCGTAGCGTCAATCAGGTTTGCCCAGACAATCTCCGGCGGAGCGTCGATCCAGCCCTGATTGTGAACGAAGACATCGACATTGCGGGGTTCAAGACCATGCGGCCAATGAATAAGCGGTGTCGCTTGCTTCAAATAGTCCGCCGACAAATGGCCCGATTCCTGTGCATGCGCCGCTACCGAAGCCGTGAGCAGCGCCGAACCGGCTCCCAGAATTAACGCATTCCTTTTCATAAAACTCATATCTGCTCCTTCCTTAAAGTAACTTCTCCCGCACTATTTGGCATTCGATCCTCGATACTGTGCAAGGCACGGTCATTTCAGTTCGTTCGCCGCTTTCTCAATGAAGTCCGCCACTTCTCCGGGGTGAGAGATCATGGGGACGTGGCTCGACTGAAGCACCAGTGTTTTTGCTCCCATCCGCTTCGCCGCATCACGCTCAAGATCGATTGTGAGCATATAGTCCTGCTCGCCCATAATGAACCAACTCGGCTTGTCCCGCCACGCAGCGTTGGTGATTCGCTCGTTATTTGCAGCGGCGGCATACGGTCCTTGACAACAGTATAGGAGTTCAGCTTCATCGGTTGCCAAGTCCTGGGCGAAGTAGTGGCGAAACCCTTTGAGGGTCAGGACGAAGCGATCTTTGCCGTATGGCTTGATTTCAGTAGCACCGGGCGCGGCAGGGTAGCCTTGCCACCAATCATTGAATGACTGGCCTGAATCCGGGGCTCCAGCCGCGAGATAGACGAGACCACGGACTTGGGAATCATTACCAGCCTCGGTGATTATCGCGCCGCCCCAGGAATGCCCGACGAGCAATACCGGCCCCTCTTGCATCTTGATTGTTTGCCGAACGGCTTCGACGTCGTCGGCTAGTGAACTCAAAGGGCAATTCGATGCTACGACAGAAAACCCCTTCGCTCGCAGGAGCGGGACAAGTTTTGCCCAGCAGCCCGCGTTGGCAAATGCACCATGAACCAGAACGATTGTGGGTCGAGAAAACATTAAAGCCTCCTTCTAGGTTTTAAGATTTTTTGGTTTGTCGGATAAGTTACTTGGCCTTTGTTGCTGCGGCTTCGCGTGCGCGTATCCGCTCACGGCTCTCCAACATGAGTTTGCGGGCTTTGCCAATATGCTCTCCCACAAGTTGGCCGTCCCGCTTAACGATGTCTCCTCCGACGATCACCGTCTCCACGTCGGCAGGGCCAGCACCAAGAACCATCGTGGCGATGCAATCGCCGTAACCATCAAGATGCGGCGAACGCATATCGATGACCGTGACGTCAGCCTGCTTGCCCGGCGTAAGGCTGCCGACTTCTTTTTCCATGTTCCAGACGCGAGCGCCATCAATCGTTGCGAGCCGCAGCATGTCCCTCTGATGAAGCGCGACGGTAGGAGCCTGCTTACCCTTTGCCAATTCAGAGGCGTTGGCCCTTGAACGCTCGGCAGCCAACGCAAGTCGCATTTCGGAGAAGATGTCGGTTCCGCAGCTACAAATGGTGTCCACCCCAAAGCCGCAACGAATTCCGCGTTGAAGCGCATGCCCGGTTGGAGGATACGTCCCGAATTGCATCAGCATATCTGTGGAAGGAGTGATTGATATCGTGCCTTTGCTCTTGGCTATCAAGTCAAACTCTGTTTCCGTCAACATATTCGCGTGGACGTAATTGATGTCGTCGCCAAGCAGGCCGAACTTGTCGAGCGTATAAATCGCGCCCGAAGTTCCCGCCACGCCTACGTGTGTTGAAATCGGAAGCCCAAGCTCGCGTGCAAATTTAAAGTCCTCGGCGTTTCGCTCGGCAGAAGTAAAGTCTGGCCCGCGAAGCCCCATGCCCATGCGAAGGCGACCGTTCACACCTTTGGGGAAATGCTCGTCCCGCATCCGGCGTGCGTCTTGAGGATGGGGCGGATTCGGCACGTCGCTCGTCGGCCCCGGTCCTCCGTAAAGGAAATAGCCGCGAATCCGCGATTCCTGCAAACCGCGAAGATTGGCGTTCGCATGTTCAGCCGACCGGAGATTGTGCGCCCAATCCGCGATAGTAGTAATTCCGGCATCAAGCGCCTGCAACGCACCCCAAAGCGCTCCGGCATAAATGTCCTCCGGCTCGTATCGCGTGGATATGCCGTTGAGCACCGCCGGGCCGTAACCGGCACCGGTCATCTGAGGCGTGAAAGCGCCGATGGCTCCCTGCCAAACGTGGCGGTGCGTATCGACGAGTCCGGGAATGACAAGCCGCCCTTTGCAGTCGATCACTTCGGCGTCCTTGCTTGAGGTTGACAGTCCAGAAGCGACGGCGACGATCACGCCATCTCGAATCAGGACATCGGCATCGGGCAAATCTCCGAGTGAATTATCGACGGTCACAACGAGACCGCCCTTCAACAAAAGTTCGTGAGCCATATATTAATAACCTTTCTATTGCTTGAACATTTAGTCAGTTAATTGCCAAACCGGGACGATCCTATCATCGAAAACCCTTGAGTAAACCGCCAGAATAGCAGAACATCTTTGACTAAAAGTGCGGAATAGGTGTATGGAACTCGACGGACGTTTATTGGCCGGACTCAGCATCCTCGTGGCAGTCGTGGAGGGCAGAAGCTTTACCCGCGCCGCGGAAACGGTCGGCCTTTCGGCATCAGGTGTCAGCAGGGCTGTGTCGCGTCTTGAAGAACGGATCGGCGTTCGATTGCTTGACCGGTCAACGCGCGCACTACGACTGACTGATGAGGGGGAACGCTTTTACACGCTCGCCGCCCCGCACCTCGATGCAATCGTGGACGCCGCAAGCGTCGTGGGTGGAGCTTCAAAAACTGTGCGAGGAAAACTACGAGCAAGCGTTAACCAGATCATTGCCCAGATCTTGTTAGGCCCCAAGATGGCTGAGTTCGCAGCCCGATACCCCAACCTCAGTCTTGAATTTATGCCGCCGGCAGAAGCCGGCGATCTTATCGGCAGTGGCATTGATGTGGCGATTCGTTTCGGTGGCCAAGTGGATTCGGCGATGTCGTCGCGGCTGCTGCTGGAAACGAGGGTGCTCACGGTCGCAGCACCTGCGTATATTAAGAAGTATGGTCGGCCCGTCAAACCCGCTGATCTCGAAAAGCACTCCTGCATTCAGTTTCCTGATCCGCAGACGGGTAAACCTTTCGAGTGGGAATTTCATCGCGGCAGCAAGGTCCTTCCGGTCGCCAGTTCAGGACCGCTCTTAATGACGGATGTTGCGATGATGATTGCCGCCTGCGCGGCGGGAGCGGGTATCGCACAGGTGCTCGCCATCAGCGTGCAACGACATCTCGCCTCTGGCGAGTTGGTCGAGCTATTCCCGGATTGGCCTGACGAGACTTTTCCGCTCTACGCCATCCGTCCGTCGAGACGGCTTCCGCCATTGAAAGTTGCGGCTTTCATCGATTTTTGCGAGGAGATCTGTCGGCCTCATGACACACGAGTGGCACTGAAAGCGGAGCAGAAAAAGGGTCGCCACTCAAAGCGATTCGGTTAAGCCGATTGCAGCGACTCCGTCGAGTTCTGCTGGTGCTATGGGCGGGCCTGGTGAGCGGCGGCGCGGAGCTTCGAGCCACCAGCTCGCCGCGCCGCCGGACGCTACCGCGTAACGGACTCGCCCGTCCTTATGCCGTTTGGAATTGCCGTGCCCGCTTGCGCGCGTTTTTATTGCGCCAATGCCGGTGAATGGCGGCCACCACCTTGTCGAGCCAGTTCACGTCGGCAAGCTGTTGCGCGAGCAGGTCACGGGAATAACGTTTCACACAGTATTTCTGCGGATGTCCCAATGGTTTAATCAAGCCCGCCCGCGACAGGGGCGGGATGTTATGTGTGGCAACGCCCAGCGCCTCCGCAACTTCCTCCTTGGTCATGGTGGCGTGGTATTTTTCCAGCGGCTGGATTTTTAATGGCGAATCAGTAGTCATACACTTTCCTTGGTTAGAGTGAGGGTGACGGCGGCAATGTGGGTGCTCAACGTCGCAGCCAAACGGCGATCCGCCGACTTCACAAATTTCAATTCATATTTCTGAATCCCTTGTTCCAGCCGCTTGAGGCCGCTGCCTAAAACGACCACCTCGGCCGTGGCGAAACGAATCAGCATTTTTTCCGGCGGCGCGTCCGGCTCCTTTTCCAAAGCCGGGTTGGACATCTTTTCCGCATACAAGAATTGTGCGTAAGGCAGCAGATAGCTGATGCCGTTATCGGCAAACACATCGAGCGCGGCGATGGTGGGATCATTGCCGAGGCAGGGATTATCGCGCGGGCTAGACGCTGATGCGGTGGGCGGTTGTTCGCTGGTGTTCGGTTGGCTTGATTTCATGGCTGCTCCTTTCGGTTGTTTCGATTGAAAGTGATTT
>Ga0181529_10003315_pt1 | contig 18437 bp, 16 predicted proteins | sample PEATcosm2014_Bin_36_FD_119763 | JGI IMG/M metagenome (GOLD analysis project Ga0181529, IMG submission 119763) | Peatland microbial communities from MTU Mesocosm Facility, Houghton, MI, USA - PEATcosm2014_Bin10_30_metaG | ecosystem: Environmental > Terrestrial > Soil > Wetlands > Peat | place... | reverse complement strand
TACGCCATTTCCAGCTATCACGATGTCGACGAGATTTATCGGCGATTGAAAAAGCTCGTCGATCAGCCCGCCCGGCCTGTCGCGAGGGACGCGATGGCCTCATATCTCAACATACTCGAGGCTGAGTGCCCCAAGTCCCGCGCCGTCGTGGAGGAGGCAAAAAAATATATCCCAGGCGGCGTACAGCACAACCTCGCCTTCAATTATCCCTTCCCCCTCGTCATCGACATGGCCGAGGGACCCTACCTCTACGACATCGATGGACGGCGCTACATCGACTTCCTCCAGGCCGGCGGCCCCACGATCCTCGGCGGCAACGACCCTGCGGTGCGCAGGCAGGTGATCGAGGTCATCGAGCGCGTCGGCCCCTCGACGGGGCTCTTCCACGAGTTCGAGCTCGCCCTCGCCAAGGAGATCCACCGGCACATGCCCTCGGTCGAGATGTTCCGCATGCTCGGCTCGGGGACGGAGTCCGTCCTCGCGGCGATCCGCGTGGCCCGGCTGGCCACCCGCAAGCGGCGAGTTGTCAAGATCGGCGGCGCCTACCACGGCTGGTCCGATCAGCTCGTCTACAGCCTCAAGGTGCCCAACACCAAGCGCTACGAGGCCCACGGCATCCCCGCCTCCTGCACGAGGCTCACCGACGAGGCCAGGCCCAACGACCTGGGCTCCCTCGAGCGGGTCCTCGCGCTTAACAGGTTCCGCGGCGGCACCGCCTGCGTCCTCATCGAGCCGGTGGGTCCCGAGAGCGGCACGAGGCCGGTCGCCATGGACTACAACAAAGGCGTGCGCGAACTCTGCGACAGATACGGGGCCCTCCTGGTCTTCGACGAGGTGGTCACCGCCTTCCGAATCGGGCTGGGAGGGGCGCAGGGCTACTATGGCGTGAGGCCGGACCTCACGACCTTCGGCAAGATCGTCGCGGGGGGCTATCCCTCGGCGGGAGGCCTTGGCGGGAGGCGCGACCTCGTCATGTTGATGGCCGCCGGGCTCGAGACGGGCAAGAAGCGGGCCTACGTCGGCGGGACCATGGCCGCCAATCCCCTCTCCGCGGCGGCAGGCTATTTCACCCTGCGCGAGATCGAAAAGCGGGACGCCTGCGCGGTAGCGGGCAGGGCGGGGGACCGCCTCGCCGCGGGCCTGAAGGCCAAGATCGATGAGCTCGGCCTGCCCTTCGTCGCCTACAACCAAGGCTCCATCGTCCACCTCGAGACCGTGGGCGCCATGTTCTTCGAGCTCGACCTCCTCCACCTCGGGCGCTTCCTCCGCGAGACCAAGGCGAGGAAGCGTTACATGGAGGAGTACGGCGCCGCCTACGCGGCCGAGGGCCTGGTCACCCTCGCCGGCAGCCGTATGTACACGAACGCCTCGCAGACGGACGCCATCATCGACGATGCGCTCTCGCGCTTCGCGCGAGTGCTCGAGAAGGCGGCTCCGGCTGGCGGGGAGGCGGCGCTATGACCGAGGCCGAGGCGCGGGAGATCGTCAGGGCGGCGGGGGTGGAGCTCGTCGAGACGGGCCTCGTGGACGGCACCTGGGGCAACATCTCGGCGCGGGTCTCCGAGGGCCTGATGGCCATCACCCCGAGCGGCCGCGACTACCTCGGCATCAAGGCAGAGGACATCGTGCTGGTCGATATCCGGACGGGCGAGGCGCGAGGAGGCAAGCCCTCGACGGAGACGCCCCTCCATCTCGCCCTCTATCGGGACAGGCCCGAGATAGGGGCCGTCGTGCATACGCACTCTATGAGCGCCTCGACGGTGGCGGCTGCGAGACGCGAGGTCCCGCCCGTCCTCGACGACTTCGCCCAGATCGTCGGCCCCAGCCTCCGCACCGCCGACTACGCCCTCCCCGGCTCCGGCAGGATGGCGAAGGTCGTGGTACGGGCCATGCGCGGGAGGACGGCGGCCCTCCTCGCCAACCACGGCGCTATCGCCGTCGGCCGCGGCATGAAGGAGGCCCTCCTCTGCGCGCGCATGGTCGAGAAGGGCTGCCGGGTCTTCATCGAGGCCGAATTCCTCGGCGGGGCCCAGCCCCTCGCCCCCCTGGAAGCCTGGGCCATGCACAAGGTCTACCTCGCCAAGTACTCGAAGCAAGACAAGGAAGCGCGATGAGCGCCGCCGCCCTTCGGGAGGCCGCCACCCTTCGGGAGGCCGCCGCCGTTCGGGGTTCCGCCCCCGCTCCAGGCTCCGTATGCGTGCTCGCGATCGACGTGGGGACGACGGCGGCGAAGGCCTGCGTCTATAGCCTGGGCGAGAGGATCGAGCTCGTCTCGAGCGCCCAGGCCGAGTACCCGATCCGCTACCTCGAAGGCGGCGGCGCCGAGCAGGATCCGGAGGACTGGTGGACGGCTGCCTGCAGGGGCTCGAGGGCCGCCCTCCTCGCGGCAGGCTTGGCGCCAGGCCAGGTGCGCGGCCTCGCCTTTTGCTGTCAGATGCAGGGCCTCGTCCTCGTCAACGAAAGCGGGAGGGCGCTCCGGCCGGCGATGAGCTACATGGACCAACGCGCGACCGCGCAGAAGCGCCGCGGCATCGAGCGCGGGCTCAAGGTCGCCGGCATGAGCCTCGGCAAGCTCCTGCCCTCCCTCCTCGTGGCGGGGGGGGTGTCGGCCAGCGTCAAGGACCCCGTCTGGAAATACCACTGGGTCCGCGAGAACGAGAGCGAAGTCTTCGCGAAGGTGGCCAAGTGGCTCGACGTCAAGGAGTATCTCGTCGGCCGAGCGACGGGGCGATTCGCGATGACGCCCGACTCGGCCAACGCCACCTTCCTCTACGACACGCGGCCGGGGCGGGGGCGCTGGAGCCCCGCCCTCTGCTCTCTATTCGACGTCGACCCGGCCCACCTGCCCGAGGTCATGGGCCCCGCCGAGGTAGCGGGCCCCTTGAAGGCTTCCGCCGCGGCCGAGCTCGGCCTCGAGGTGGGAACTCCCGTCTTCGGGGGCGGGGGCGACCTCTCCCTCATCGCCCTCGGCTCGGGGGCGACGGCCCTCGGCCAGGCCCACGTCTACATGGGCACCTCGGGCTGGGTGGCCGCCTGCGTCGACCGGAGGGCCGTCGACACCGAGGCGATGGCGGCCTCCGTCATGGGCGCGATCCCCGGGCGTTATAACTATATCTCTGAACAGGAGACCTCCGGCAAGTGCATGGAGTGGATGCGCGACCACCTCGCCCTCGACGAGATCGGGCTCTACCTCGGCGCCCGTCACGCCGCGGAGGATAGCGAAAGCCGCTACGCGTCCATCTTCGATTTCCTCGACGAGACTATCGAGGGCGTGGCCCCGGGCGCGGGCGGGGTCATCTTCGCCCCTTGGCTCCACGGCTCCCGCAGTCCCTTCGAGGACCCCTACGCGCGGGGCATCTTCTTCAATATAGGGGTCGAGACGGGGAAGCGCTGCCTCGTGCGGGCGGTCGCCGAGGGCCTCGCCCTGCAGTGCCGCTGGCAGCTCGACGCGATCAGGCGCAAGGTCGAGGCCAAGGGGCCCCTGCGCTTCGTCGGCGGGGGGGCCCGCTCGCGGAGCCTCGGCGCCTTGATCGCGGACGCGACCGGGGAGAGGGTCGAGGTGCCCGAGTCCCCGCAAAACGCGGGCGCGCTAGGGGCGGCCATGCTCTGCGCGGCAGGCCTCGGGCGCGCGACTTCGGTCGAGGAGGCCTCCCGGCTCGTGCCCATCGGCGCGTGCTACGAGCCCCGCGCCGAGAGGCTGACGCTCTACGAGGGGCACTACGCCGCGCTCAAGCGGCTGTACTACGCCAATAAGGGGATATTCAGCATGCTCAACGCCCCTGCCCGAGGAGGACGGTAAATGGAAAGCGGCGACTACCGCGTCTACGGCTATCGCTGGGTCGTCCTCGGCGCCTCCATGCTCGTCAACCTCACCATCCAGGTGCTCTGGATCGCCTACGCGCCCATCACGAGCCAGGCCGCGTCCTTCTACCACGTTTCGGAGCTCCAGGTCGGGCTCTTCGCGATGGTCTTCATGATCGCCTTCGTGCCTCTCTCGATACCGATCTCCTGGCTCGTCGACCGCTTCGGGTTCTTCCCGACCGTGGCCTTCGGCTCCCTCCTCGCGGGGGCCAGCGGGATCTTGCGCGGCCTGGCGGGGCCGAGCTTCGGCCTGGCCTTCGCCGCGACCATCGGCATGGCCTGCGCCCAGCCCTTCCTCCTCAACACCTGGACCAAGGTCTCGGCCCTGTGGTTCCCCTCGGGCGAGCGGGCCACGGCCGTCGGCCTGCTCACGCTGTCCAACCTCGTCGGCACCGCCGCGGGCACGGTGCTCACGCCCCTGCTCTCGGCCTCCATGACCATCCCCGCCGTCCAGCTATACTATGGCGTCGCCGCCTCGGCGGCGGCCTTCCTCTTCCTGGCCTTCGCCCGCGAGCGCCCGGCCCTGCCCCCGGACGCCCTGGCCGCCGAGGCGAGGGCCCTCGTGCTCGACGGGCTGAGGCGCGCCCTCTCGCTGAGGCCCTTTCGGCGTTATTTGATTATAGCTTTCATCGGCCTCGGCATCTTCAACGGGGTCACGACCTGGATCGAGGGCATCGTCAAGCCGAGGGGCTTCGACTCGGAGCAGGCCGGCATCGCCGTCGCCATCATGCTCCTGGCGGGCGTGGTCGGGGCAGTCGTGCTGCCGGCGCTCTCGGACAAGAGGCGCAGGCGGCGGCCTTTCATCATGTTAGGCATAGTCGGCGCCATCCCTGGCCTCGTGGGCCTCGCCATCGCGCCCAGCTTTCCCCTGCTCGCGGCCTCGAGCTTCGTCCTCGGCTTCTTCCTCGTCTCGGTGAACCCGACGGGCACCCAGTACGCGTCGGAGGTGGCCTTGCCCACGCCGGAGGGGACCTCGAACGGCCTCATCTCCCTCGCGGGGCAGGTGTCGGTCGTCCTCGTCTACGCGATGGAGCCCCTCGAGCGGGCGACGGGGCGCTACACCCTGCCGCTCCTACTCTTCGCCGGCCTCCTCGTCGCGAGCCTCGGCCTGGCCTCTACCCTCGAGGAGCCCCGTCCTCGGGACGCCGCGGCGCGAGGGCCCTGAGGACGAGGTCGAGGAGGGCGGGGACTAGGTCCTCGGGAGGCCAGGGCCTCGTCTCCGCTTCCCTTTCGGACGGGCCCTCCAGGCCGAGAAAGAGCCTGAGCCGCTCGCGATAGTAGACCGAGCCGACGGAGTACTGGGTCATGAGGAGGATGTCGTCGAGGAAGAAGGCCGCCCAGCCCGGGTCCAGGCCCGCCTCGACCTCGCCCTTGGCCTGGGCCTCGGCTATCATGGCCCGGTAGCGCGAGGCCGAGACCTCCTCGATGCTCCCCGAGAGCTTCGACGCCATCCGCGAGAGCTCCTCGGTCGTGCAGGCTATATAGAGCCGCACGGCCTCGGGGTCGGCGAGGGAGCTCTCGACGCAGGCCTTGAGGAGGAGCTCGACCCTGCCCGCGAAGCTCGCCTCGCGCTCGAAGACTCCGTCGATCCAGGACGCGATGATGGCATTGTAGCCCTCTATCAGGGAGAGGAAGAGGTCCTCCTTGGTCCTGAAGTACTTGTACATGGAGCCGACGCTGATGTCGGCCTCCTCGGCGATCCTGTTGACGTTGGCCCCGGCGAAGCCCGAGGCCGCGAAGGCCCGCTTGGCCGCCTCGAGCACCCTGGCCCGCTTGGCCTCGCCGAGCCGCTCGAAGGTCCCCGTCCACAGCCTGTCGCCATCTCGCTCGCCCATCGCCCCTCCGAGGATCCTCCCTCGATTCTACGACAAATGGCGAGGAGGAGAAAGCCGCCCACGGTGAAGGCGGCGCGAGCGGCTATAGCGGTTCCTCGGGCTTTGCCTGTATGATCGCTCGCGATGATGGACAGCCACGACACAGCGCCGCGCCCCGAGCGCGCCTTCCTCGTCGGCGTGCAGACCGACTCCGTCCAAAAGGCCGAGGCCGCGAGCCTCCTCTCCGAGCTCGGCGGCCTCGCCTCCTCGCTCTCGCTGGAGAAGGCCGGGGAGATGCTCGTCCGAGTGCGGGAGAGGAGCGCCGCCCTCCTCCTGGGCAAGGGCAAGGCCGAGGAGGTGGTCGCCGCGGCCAAGGCCTCGAGCGCGGACTCGATACTCTTCGACCACCAGATCTCCCCGACCCAGCAGCGCAATTGGGAGGAGCTCTCGGGCCTCAAGGTCTTCGACCGCAACGAGCTCATCATCAGGATCTTCGCGAGCCGGGCGCGCACCAAGGAGGCAGTCCTCCAGGTCGAGCTCGCCCAGCTCGAGTACTCCCTGCCCAGGCTCGCCCACTCCTACGAGTCCCTCTCGAGGCAGCGCGGCGGGCGCTACGGGACAAAAGGCTCGGGCGAGCAGAAGATCGAGCTCGACCGCCGCGAGATCGAGAGGCGCGTCCACGAGATCAAGGAGGAGCTCAAGGAGGTGCGGCGCTCCCGCGAGGTCCAGCGCTCGAGGCGGGAGAAGGCGGCCCTGCCGAGGGCGGCCCTCGTCGGCTACACGAACGCGGGCAAGTCGAGCCTCCTCAACGCCCTCGCGAGCGCCTCCGTCCTGGCCCAGGACAAGCTCTTCGCCACCCTAGACCCGACGACGCGTCGCATGGCCCTTTCCAAGGGAGGCTCCCTCCTCCTCACGGACACCGTCGGCTTCGTGCGCAACCTGCCCCACCACTTGGTCGAAGCCTTCAAGGCGACCCTCGAGGAGGCGGCCCAGGCCGACCTCCTCGTCGAGGTCGTCGACGCCTCCGACCCCGAGGCCCCTTCCCACATGGAAGCCACCGACCAGGTCCTCCGCGAGATCGGGGCCGGAGAGGTCCCCCGCGTCCTCGCCCTCAACAAGATCGACCTCGTCGAGGAGGGCTCAGGCCGCCTCGAGGCCTTGAGCCTTCGCGGCCGTGGGGGAGTCCATTGCTCGGCGAGGACGGGCTTGGGCCTGAGCGAGCTCGCGGCGGCCGTCGAGGACAAGCTCACCTCGGCCTCGCTCGAGACGCGGCTGCGCATTCCCGATTCCGACTACGCCTCGGTCGCCCTCCTCCACCGGGAGGCCTCGATCCTGGAGGAGCTCAGGGAGGAGGAAGCTACGGTCCTCCTGGCGCGACTGCCCGCCAGGCTCGCCTCGAGGCTCGAGAAATATCGCCTGGACTAATCCAGGCGCATGAACTCCGAGAACTCGTACTCGATGCGGCCGTCCTCGCGCACGCGCATGGAGGCGTGGCCCTTCTTGGCCAGGTCGTCGAGGACGCGCTCGGCCTCCTCGACGCTGAGCTCGCAGTCGAGGGCCACGAGGGACGGTGTGAGCCTACCGCCGCGATCGCGGGCGATCCTCAGGACCGACCTCTCGTTTTCGGCCGCCAGCTCCTTCTCGCTTATCCGCCTGGCCGCGGGCTCGGCCGCCCTCGAGGCGATCATCTTGGAGAGGCCGCGGGCCGCGGGGAGAAGGCCGGCGAAGACGGCCACGAAGAGGGCCCAGGCGGCGTGTCCACCGAGGGCCCAGAAGGCGACGAAGCCCGCTCCGACAACGAGGCCCGAGATCAGGGATTCCGCTCCGGACTTCTGACGTCTGCCCTCGAACCTGGCCATGGCTACTGCTCCCCCTCGCTCTTCACGAAGTATTGGAGGAGCTGGACTATGTAGTAGATCTTCTTATAGGTATCCACGATCCAGGGCTTGAAGGGCCGGGGGCTCTGGCCCTCGATCTCCTTCCAATTGATGAGGAGCTCGTGGTGCGGCTTCTGCAGGTCCTCGATGAGGCTCTTGAGCTGCCGGCCTATGCCGATCAAGTTGACCGCCGCCCGGCTGATCATCGCCGTCGCCCTGTCGTTGATTTCCTTGAGCGCTCCACGCAGGTATTTCATGGCGTCCTTGTCCCGGTCGGCCTTGGCCAGGGCCGATCGCATGCGCGTGCCCTGCTCGCCCTCGTCGGCCAGCTCCTCGTCGAACTGCAGGATGCGCTCAGAGACGTCCAGGATCGCGTGGTAGCAGTCGGAGAGCTGCTGGGACTGGATATTGGCGGTCCACTGCCCCCTGATGATGAGGAGGTCGACCAGCTCGCGGATGTCCTTCTTGAAATAGTCCATCAGGTAGGCCTTGAGGTAGTTCAGGGCCTGGGACTGGGTGTAGCCCCCCAGCATCTTCTTGGCGAAGACGACATTGGCCTTCTCCGTGTAGTTCTTCATGCGCAGGATGACTGAGGTGCCGAAGATCTGGTTGGCCACCTCGTCGATCTTGGAATTGCGCCTCTCCAGGATGATGCGCTGGATGACCGTTTCGATCTGCGTCTTGAGCTTCTGGAGGAAGGGGTCGACGATGCGCTCGTTCGGGACCCTCGGCCTGTTGTCCCAGAAGGGATCGCCCTTGAGATGCCGGACGATCAGGTCCAGGGCCAGGCTCTGACGCAGCTCGACCGAGGCGGCGACGAACTTGGTCCAGGCCTCTATGGGGACGATGTCGATCTTACGGTAGTCCTTGAGGGCCCCGAAGATGAGGTCCCAGCGGGCCTCGAGGTCGAGGGCCCCGAAAACCTCGAGGAAGTCCTGGAGGTCGTCGACGACGTACTCGCCGTTGATGGCCTCGAACTTGGGCTTGTACGAGAAGCTGCGCTCGGGGATGCCCGAATCGAACTTCTTGAGGAGGAAATAGAAGTCGAAGTTGACGAAGTTGATGAAGGCGAGGAGGGTGTTGTAGGCTTCGTCGATGAGCTTGCTCTTCTCCCCGTCGAAGACGACGAAGAAGGCCGTGAGGTCGCGCTTGGTCTCCTCCTGGACTTGGGCGAGAGAGAGGGTCTTGGCCCGCTCGACGATGTAGGCCTCGGTCAGGTGCTCGGAGAGCTCGCGCTGGTCGTCGGAGAGGTAGCTCTCGATGACGAAGGAGCGCAGGGCGCCCGAGGCCGCCGAGTTGCCGAGGAGGAGTTGGGCCGGCGCCGCCAGCTTGTAGATCTCGTAGAAGAATTTGGCCAGGCCAGGCAGGGCTTCCTGGTCCTTCGGCTTGTAGAATTTGTAGCGTGAGCGCGAAAGCTCCTTGGCGACTCCGCGAAGGAATTTCTTCTTCTCGGCGTCGGGGTCCCCGATGCCCGCGAAGATGGAGAACAGGCGTTGCAGGAAGCCTTCGGGCTTGGCGCCGCGAGCGGACTTCTCGCCCTCCGGGGCCTTGCTCGTCATACTTCCACTTTATAGGGCGGGGGGGCGGGCGGTCAACAGATTCCCCGCGAATGCGCGCAAAAGCTCGCCCGCAGCGAAGGCCCGGGCCTCGGTCTCCCCCTCGACCTTGAAGAGGAGGGAGCCTTCCTCGTCGATTCCCTCGATTTTTCCTGCCAGCGCATCTTGGGGCAGGCCTGGCTTCGAGGCCTCCCGGCCGGGGGAAAAAGCCGCGATCTCGCCCCTGCGCCACAGGAGGGCCTCGACCCGTGGCCGCCAGGCCGTATCGCCCAGGGCCGCCTCGGCCAAGGCCGCGTCGGCTAAAGCCGACTGGAGCTCCTCGAGGAAGAGCTCGAGGAGGCGCCAGCGATCTACTTCCGCGCCGAGTTCCAGGGCGAGGCTCGTCGCCGAGGCGGCGAGGTCGGGGGAAAAGAGGCGCTGGTTGCAGTTGAGGCCCACTCCAGCGAGGAGGCCATGGGGCCCGGCTTCGCAGAGGATCCCAGCGATCTTCCTCTCGCCGACGAGGAGGTCGTTGGGCCACTTGAGCCGGACTGGGTCGGGGAAGGCCAGACCGGAGAGTCGCGCGTAGGCCTCCGCCGTCGAGCAGAGGGCGGCCCCGATCCTGAGGGGCAGTCCCGTGAGGGGGAGCCCAGATGGCAGGCAAACCGACTCAGGCCCGAGGAAGACCGTGAAGAGGAGGTTGAGGCCGCTCGGAGACTCCCAGCGTCGCTCGGGGAAGCGGCCCCTCCCGCCTTCCTGCTCCTCGGCGGCCAGGACGCTCCCCGAGGGGAAACCGGGTCCGCAGAGGCGCCTCGCCTCGTCCTGGGTGGAGCCCAGCCTCTCCTCGAGGAGGGAGACTGCGCCGGGGAAGGGGTTCCGGATCGGGAGGGGCCTCATGCCTGAAGCATACACGCTTTGCGGGTATTGTTCACGGGAGTTACAGGGTGCTATAGTCCCCCCCGACACGGCATCGAAGGCGGAGTCTAGGCGATGTGCGGAATCGTAGGTTATGCCGGCCCGAGGAGGGCCGCTCCCATCCTGCTCGAGGGCCTCAAGCGCCTCGAGTACCGCGGCTACGATTCCGCGGGTCTCGCCGTGGGCCGGGGAGACGGCCGCCTCGACTCGGTGCGATCGGTGGGCAAGATCCAGGCCCTCAAGGACGCCGTCCCCAAGGACCTGGAGGGTACCTGGGGCATCGGCCACACGCGTTGGGCGACGCACGGCGGAGTCACGCAGGCCAACACGCATCCCCACTTCGACGACACCGAGAAGATAGCCGTGGCCCACAACGGCATCATCGAGAACTACCGCGCCCTCCGGGAGATGCTGGTCAAGGAGGGCGCCTCCTTCTACAGCGAGACAGACACCGAGGTCATACCCAAACTCATAGCCAAGTACTACGAGGGCGACCTCGAGGCCGCGGTAAAGGCCGCCCTCGCGCACCTCGAGGGCACCTACGGCATCGTCGTCGTCCATGCCGAGGAGCCCGGTCGCATCGTGGGCGCCCGCAACGGCAGTCCGCTCGTCGTGGGCGTCGGCGAGGGCGAGACGCTGATAGGCAGCGACGTGATGGCCTTCATATCGAGCACCTCGCGCGTCGTATACCTCAACGACGGGGAGCTGGTCTCCCTCGACCCCTCCGGCTTCCGCATCACCGACCGCTCCGACAGCCGCGTCGACCGCGCCGCCGACGCCGTGACCTGGGAGCTCGGGGCCATCGAGAAGGGCGACTACCCCTGCTTCATGGAGAAGGAGATCTTCGAGCAGCCCGAGTCCATCGCCCGCGCCCTGGGCGGGAGGATCGACCAGGAGAACGCGAGCGCGAAGCTGGGAGGCCTCAACCTCGAGCGGAGGTATCAGCGCGCCGTGCCCAGGGTAAGCATGATCGCCGCGGGCACGAGCTGGCACGCCAGCCTGGTCGGCGCCCAGCTCCTCGAGTCGGTCGCGCGCATCCCCGCCTCGGCCGAGCTCGCCAGCGAGCTGCGCTATCGCAACCCCGTCGTGGAGCCGGGCAGCCTCTGGTTCGCCGTGTCCCAGTCGGGCGAGACGGCCGACACCCTGTACGCGATGCGGGAGATCCAGCGGAAGGGAGCCAACGTCCTGGGCATCTGCAACGTCGTGGGCTCGACGATAGCCCGCGAATCGGACGGAGGCGTCTACGTCCACTCGGGGCCGGAGATCGCGGTGGCCTCGACCAAGGCCTTCACCAGCCAGCTCGCGGCCTTCTACCTCTTCGCCCTCCACATGGCCCGGATGCGCGACATGTCCAGGGCCGAGGGCGAGCGCTTCCTGGCCGGCCTCGCCTCCGTGCCCGAGATGGTCCGGAAGGTCCTGGGTCGCCGCGACCAGATCCAGGCAATCGCCAAGAGGTACTCGAGGCGCCGCGACTTCCTCTTCCTGGGCCGGGGCCTCCTCTATCCCATAGCCCTCGAGGGCGCCCTCAAGCTCAAGGAAGTCTCCTATATCCATGCCGAGGGCTACGCCGCGGGCGAGATCAAGCACGGCCCCATCGCCCTCGTCTGCCCCGAGGTGCCGACCGTGTTTCTCGTGCCGGACGACTCCCTGCGCGAGAAGGTGATCTCCAACATCAAGGAAGTGAAGGCGAGGGGCGGGCCGGTCATCGCGGTCGGAGTCGAGGGCGACGCGGACCTAGCGGGCCTTGTCGACGACTTCATTCCCGTACCCAAGATGGACGGCCGCTTCTATCCCTTCGCGATGATCGTGCCCCTCCAGCTCTTCGCCTACTTCTGCGCCCTCGACCTGGACCGGGACGTCGACCAGCCGAGGAACCTGGCCAAGTCCGTCACGGTGGAGTGAGGCCATATGCGGAGCGTGCAGGCCGTCCTCCTGTCCGCCATCGTCGCGCTCGCGGCGGCGGAGGCCTCGTCCCAGGCCCAGGTCACGCAGCGCCGAGCCTTCCTCGCGAGCGGCGCCGACCCGGTAAAGGGCCTGCCCTTCTTCCCGCCCAACGCCCTCCGCGCGCTCGAGGGCAGCTACGAGCTGGGAGGTTTGGCTTCGCCTAACGCGCCTGCCTCCGCGCCCGCGCAAGATCGGGCCCAGGTGTGGTACACGCGAGAGGCCATCGTTTTGGGAGGCTCGTGGAGGAGGACCGATCTGGGGGCCGGGTTTCCCTCCTACGCGCTCTCGCGGCCCCAGGGTCCGGTCTATTGCGTCGAGGCATCGGGTTACTTCCTATTCCTGGAACCGCCGGAGGCGGCGCCGGCCGCATGGAGCGCCTTCGCCGCGGCCTTCGCGCGGAAATTCCAGGCCTTCTTCCAGGGCGCCGCCTCCGACGCCGAGCTTTCCTTCCCCGCCTTCGTGGACTACTAGGCCGGCCCCGCCAGCGCGGCCCCGGGGTGCCCCTCCATCGACCAGGCTCCCAGCTCGTGCGAGGCGAAGGGGAGCTCGCCCCGCTCCGAGAGCCGACGGGCCAATGCGGCGACGAACGTCTTCGTCGCGCTGCCCGCGCGGAGGACGCTCGCCTCGGTTATGGGCGCGCCGCGCCTCGTCTTTTCCCGTCATGGTTGCCGCTCTCCCCTTCCGCCCTGGGGCGGAGCCCAGGCGAATCGCAGACAACCCGAGGGACAGGAGTCGACGCATTCCCCGCATAGCGTGCAGTCCATATGGTCGGCGTCCTGCCTTTGCACAAGCCCGCTTATCTCGATGCTCATCGGACAGCTTTTTTCGCAGGCCTTGCAGAGTGTGCAGGACCCGCGCTCGGCATGGAGCCTGAGGGCGGGCAAGCGAAGGGACATTGAGACGGCCCTGCCGAGCACCATGAAGGGAGCCATCCAGCAGACGAGATGGCAGCCTGCCCGCTTGCCGAGGACCGCCGAGAGGGCGAAGAAGGCCGAGGCGATCATCAGGTACATGATCAGGGCTGGGGCCGAGGTCGCGGAGAGGCCGTATTCGGTCTCGAATCCGGGCTCGAGGGCCATCGGAGCGCCGTGCCGGACAAAAAGGGAGAGGAGCGCGAAGAGCCAGGGCGCCCAGAGTAGGTACTTGATCCAGTGATACTTCGATCGGTCGAAGCGCTTCGGCCTGGCCGTGGCTACGAGATCCATGAGCGCCCCCGCGGGGCAGGCCCACGAGCAGAAGAGGCGGCCTACGACGAGGGAAGAGAGGAAGAGGAGGCCGAAGAGGAGGGCGCTGCCCGCGACCACTCCCTTCGACGCGCCGAGGACCGAGAGATAGGGCGAGAAATAGTAGAAGCTCGCCGGGAAGGCGAGGACCGAGAAGACGCCGACGAGGCGCCTGGCGTTGTGCCGTCGCGAGGCTTTCATGCGGGTATCATGCCTCGCACTTCCCGCGAGGGGTATCGGAGAATCCCCCCGCACGCCTGGGCAAAACCCCCCAAGGCCCCCGACTCGGGCCTCGGGGCGCGCTTAGCGGGATCGTCTCTGGTTCTGGAAGGCTTGGAAGAGCTGAATGCGGTTGCTGACCCCGGTCTTGCGGTAGACGCTTTGGAGGTGGTTCTCGGCTGTCTTCGCCGCGATGCCGAGCACGGAGGCGAGATCCTTGAGGCTGTAGCCGTCGATCACGTACTCCAGGACCTCGGCCTCGCGCTCGGTGAGGCCGTAAATCTCCCTGCCGTAGCCCGAAACCTTGTCCTCCTCCATGAGCGGGGGGTGGTCGAAGCCCCGGCGCGCGAGCTCGAAGCTCCCGAGGTTGAGGAGGATGAAATAGAGGGGCAGGGTCGTGTTGTCCAGGGGGGCCAAGGCCCTTGCCTCGGGCCGACCGAGGAAAAAGGCGTCTGCGACGAAGAGGGGGAGAAAGCAGGCCGAGAGGATTAGAAAGCCCTTGAAGGCCCTGGCCTTGGGCATGGCGGGGCCGTTCACCGGCTTCGCCCTCCGTAGCCGGAGCGCGGACAGGAGGATGGCGAGGGCGATATTGCCGAAGAGGATAGCCGAGGCGATCTCCGCGACGAGGGGGCGCTCTCCGCCGAGGATGTAGATCAGGACGAGGACAGCCATGGCCAGGGCCGAGCCTAGCCCCGCCCGCCGGTAGCCGGCGCCGGGCTGCCTATCGAAGAGCCCCTGCGCAAAGAAGGGCAGGACGAGGACGATCATCGTCGCCCCCGCGGCGCGGGCGAGGGTCGCGACGGCGCCTAGGTCGGCGCAAAGGGCTCGGACCGCGCCCTCCCGTATCGAGGAGGGGGCGATCCGCAGCAGGGAGTCGGCGAGGCTCTGCAGGGCGAAGGCGCAGGCCATGAGGAAGAGGGCCGAGTCGAAGCCGAGGAATGTGCGAAGGAGAGGAGTGCGGTGCTTCAGCAGGAGCAAGGCCGCGACGCTCAGTGAGCCTATCCCCGTCGCCAGGGCGAGGAGGCTGACGGGGAGCTCGAGCGGGGGCATCGGTCGATCCTACCCGCTCAGTATCCTAGAGGATATGATCGAGGAAGCGCCGGGTCCGCTCCTCCTTGGGATGGGAGAAGAGCTCGTCGGGCGGGGCGGCCTCGATGATGAGGCCCTCGTCCATGAAGACCACTCGGTCGGCGGCCGCTCGGGCGAAGCCCATCTCGTGCGATACCACCATCATCGTCATGCCCTCCTTGGCGAGGTCGAGCATGACGTCGAGCACTTCCTTGATCATCTCGGGATCGAGGGCGCTCGTGGGCTCGTCGAAGAGCATGATCTTGGGCTGCATGGCCAAGGCCCTCGCGATCGCGACCCGCTGCTGCTGGCCGCCCGAGAGCTGCTCGGGGTAGGAGAGCGCCTTGTCCGCGAGGCCGACCCTCGTCAGCAGGTCCCGCGCCCGCCTCTCCGCCTCTGCCTTGTCCTGCCTGAGGACGATGAGGGGCGAGAGGGAAATATTGTGGGCCGCGGTGAGGTGGGGGAAGAGGTTGAAGCTCTGGAAGACCATCCCCACTTCCTCGCGGATCTTGCGGATATTGGCGTGGGGGCTGGTGACGCAGTCCTCCTCGACCCAGATCTCGCCGGAGTCGAGGTGCTCGAGGCGGTTGACGCAGCGCAGGAGGGTGCTCTTGCCCGAGCCCGAGGGGCCGATGACGAGGACGACCTCTCCCTTCGCTATCTCGAGGTCGACGCCCCTGAGCGCCTGAACGGCCCCGAAGCTCTTGCGCGCGTCCTTGATCCTAATTATGGCGTTGCCCATGATTCCTCAGCCTGGTTTCCATGATGCCCACGAGCCGCGAGAAGAAGAGCGTCATGATGAGGTAGATGAGAGCGACGATCGTGAACGACTGAAGGTAGTTGAACGTAGTGGATGCGTACTCGCGGCCACGCCGCAGCAGGTCGGCTACGGCGAGGATCGAGACGAGGGAGGAGTCCTTGAGCAGGGCTATGAACTCGTTGCCGATCGGCGGAAGGATGACCTTCACGGTCTGCGGCAGGATGATGCGCCAGAGGGCCTGGGTCCTCGACATGCCGAGGGCCAGCGCGGCCTCCATCTGCCCCTTGTTGATGGACTGTATGCCGGCGCGGAAGATCTCGCCCATGTAGGCCCCGTAGCAGATCGACATGGCCATGATCGCGGAGGCAGGGCCCTTGAGGTGGAGGAGGGGCCCGAGGGCGTAGTAGATGTAGAACAGCTGGACGAGGAGGGGGATGCCGCGGATCACCTCGACGTAGACGGTCGCGATCAAGTTGATGGGCTTGGTCCTCGCGATGCGCCCCAGCCCCGCGAGGAGGCCGAGCACCAGCGCGAAGGCGATCGAGGCCAGGGTCACGCCGAAGGTCGCCGCGAGGCCGCTCGGGACGACGTTCAGCACGTCGCGGTAGACGTTTTTCTCTGGGGACGCGAAGCGAAGAAGCACGATAGCGGCGATGGCTCCGAAAAAGGAGATATTCCAGGCCGAGAGTATGGACTTATCGCCCGTGCTCGGTATCAGCGTGCCGTCGGTGACGTTGATGGTGAAATCGCCGTGAGCGGGCGGCGGCGCCGACCCCGACCCATCAGGGGCCGGGGTCGGCTTGCGCTTCCCGATCTTGAGGAAGTCGCTCACGATGCTACTGCAGCCACTTCTTCTTGAGCTTGTCGAGAGTCCCGTCTTTCATGATGACGTCGAGGCCCTTGTTGATCAGGCCCATGAGCTCGGTATTGCCCTTCTTCAAGGCGATGCCGTAGTACTCCTCGGTGAAGGGCTGGCCCACGATTTGGAGCTTGGCCTTGTACTTGTCGTTCTGGAGGACGTAGCCCGCGGCGGTGGGGGAATCGACCACGACGGCGTCGAGACGGCCGATCGTGAGATCCTCGACCGCGAGGCCGATGTCGTCGTAGGTCTTCTTTTCCTTGACTCCGGCGATCTTGCCGACGGCGATGTCGCCGGTCGTGCTGATCTGGACGCCGACGGTGAGGCCCGAGAGGTCGGAGGGCTTGGAGACGTTCTTGGTGGTCTTGGGCACGATGATGACCTGGCCCGCGTTGAGGTAGGGCGTGGAAAAGTCCATCGTGGCCCTGCGCTCGTCCGTGATAGTCACCGAGGAGAGGACGCCGTCGTAATCCCCGGCGGCCAGGCCGGCGAAGATGCCGTCCCATGCGGTGCTCTTGACCACGGCTTTGAAGCCTTCGAGCTTGGCGATGGCGTTGATCATGTCGACATCGAAGCCGACGACGTTCTTGGTCGCGGCGTCGACGAACTCCATCGGGGGGAAGGTCGCGTCCGAGCCGAAAGTGTAGGTCTTGCCCTGGGCCCAGAGGGGAAGGGTCAGGGCCGTGAGGACGATGAGCGCCGCAGCGATTCTGTTAGTCTTCATCCATATGCCTCCCTAGTAATTGAAAAGAACAATAGGAACCGTTTGTACAAAAAGTCAATATAGGGGCATAAAATTGAGACCCCTCCCGAGCTGTATCGAGAGATATCCTACTTTCGCGTATGAAAATTTGCAATGTGGATCCCGGACGTCCTTATGCGCAGAAACGCCTTTTCCTCGAATCCCCGGTGTTTGGATTGACCTCGGTCCCATGGCGGAGCGATGATGCCGACGCCTAGCCGGTTGCAAACGGGAGCGCATGAGCATGGGAATGAATATCGGGGCCCTCGCGGCCCTGGGGACCGCCTTCGCCTGGACCTTGACCTCCATCTGCTTCGAGTACGCGGCGAAGCGGATCGGGGCCCTCGTCCTGAACCTCCTCCGCCTCGTGGGGGCCTGCCTCTTCCTGGGCGCCTATGGCCTCGTCGTCCGGGGACGCTTCTTCCCCCTCGATGCCGCTCCCGCCGCCTGGCTCGTTCTCGGGGCCTCCGGCCTCGTGGGTTTCGTCCTCGGCGACCTCTGCCTCTTCCAGGCCTTCATCGATATCGGCTCCCGCCTCTCCATGCTCGTCTACGCCACGGCCCCGATCTTCACCGCCGTCCTGGGCTTCGCGATCTTCGGGGAGAGGATCGGCGCCTTAGGCGCCCTCGGCATGTGCCTGACCCTCGCCGGCATCGCCCTGGCCATCTTGGGAAGGCGGGCCCAGGGCGGGGGAGAGTCGGCCTCGGGATCGAATCCCTCGAGGAAGGGAAGGGGCCTCATCCTCGCCCTGGTCGGCGCCCTCGGCCAGGCCGGGGGCCTCGTCCTGGGCAAGCTCGGGGCAGGCCAAGGCGCCGCGGCCATGGACCCCTTCGCTGGCACCCAGGTCCGCGTCGTCGCGGGCATCCTCGGCTTCGCCATTGTCGTCACCGCGACGAGGGCTTGGGGCGGAGTCGGCTCCGGCTTAAAAGACGGCAAGGCCTTGGCCAGCCTGGGGGCGGGCGCCTTCTTTGGCCCCTTCCTCGGGGTCTCCTTGAGTCTCCTGGCCGTCCAGTCTGGCAACACGGGCATCGCCTCGGCCATCATGTCCATCGTGCCTGTCCTCATCATCGCGCCCTCGGCCCTCATCCTCAGGGAGAGGATCAGGGCGCGCGAGATCATGGCGGCGGTCGTGGCGGTGGCGGGTGTCTTCATGCTCTTTTTGGCTTGACAATCCTTCTATCCGCACTATCATGCTGCACTAAGTATTGGTCTTTCGCCTTCGAAAAACGGAAAGAGAATAATTGATCCCGCGTCGTTCCGGGCTTAAGTACGCAGTGACAGCCGTATTCCGTTCGGATTTCCCCGGAGACGGAATATCCATTCCCACGGAATTAGGAGGAAACAATGATTAAAGGAATCCCGCGCCTGTCCGCTCTCTTGGGGTGTCTACTGTTAATCTGTGGATGCGCGACCATTATCACGGGTACGTCGCAGAAAGTTGATATCGCGACCGAGCCCAAGGGCGCGGATATCAAGGTATATAATGCGGAGGGCAATGTCGTCGCCAGCGGCACTTCCCCCTGCGAGGTCTCGCTCGCCAAGGGCGATGGGTTTTTTAAGGCCGCCAATTATAAAGTCGCCATAACTTCGCCCGGTCACCCCGAGAAGGACATCCAGCTC